>Ga0081455_10009056_pt1 | contig 10273 bp, 9 predicted proteins | sample TabmetS3T2R1_FD_70207 | JGI IMG/M metagenome (GOLD analysis project Ga0081455, IMG submission 70207) | Tabebuia heterophylla rhizosphere microbial communities from the University of Puerto Rico - S3T2R1 | ecosystem: Host-associated > Plants > Roots > Rhizosphere ... | reverse complement strand
CAAGGCGCCCCATCAGCACATTGGTGAGTACGTCGAGCCGGCCGACGAGATTGAATTGCTGGAAGATCATGGCCGAGCGGGCGCGCCATTGCCGCAGGTCGCGGCCGCGCAGCGCGGTGACGTCTGTGCCTTCGAACAGGATGCGGCCTTCGGAGGGATCGGCGAGCCGGTTGATCATGCGGAGAAGAGTGGATTTGCCTGCGCCGGAGCGGCCGATCACGCCGACAAAGGAGCCCGGCGCAATGGAAAAGGACGCGTTGTCGACCGCGGCTTTTGTGCCGAAACGGCACGTCAAACCTTCCACCACCAGCATGCAATGCTCCAACCGCGTCGCCTTGCCCAATCGCTAAAGGAGTGATTTTACAGTTGTGTGACACTCTCGCTGCGGTGCAGTAACCGTCCACACGCGCCTTCCCGTCATCGAAGCGTCATGACATTGTCATCAAGCGCCCTGATGACGTGGCCCTGCCCGTTTCGCTCGCATGGAAATTACGATGGCCGGCAAGCAGCTCCTGGTCCAACCGACCATCGATCCCACGGCCTCGGTGCGCGACTGCAAGCTCGGCGCCTATACCGAGGTCGGCGCCCGCACCATCCTGCTTGAAGTCGCGATGGGCGACTACTCCTACGTCGTAAACGACGCGCAGATCACTTACACCACGATCGGAAAGTTCTGCTCGATCGCGGCGATGACGCGGATCAATCCCGGCAACCATCCGATGCAGCGCGCCTCCCAGGCGCACTTCACCTATCGCGCCAGCGCCTATTTTCCAGGCGAAAGCGACGAGGCTGAATTCTTCGCATGGCGGCGCAGTCATCACGTTCACATCGGCCACGACGTGTGGATCGGCCATGGCGCCGTCGTGCTGCCGGGCAAGAACATCGGCACCGGCGCGGTGGTCGCGGCCGGCGCGATCGTCACCAAGGATGTGCCGGCCTACACCATCGTAGGCGGCAATCCGGCGCGGCCGATCAGGCGGCGCTTTTCGGAAAGCATCGCGGGCCGCCTCGCCGATCTTGCCTGGTGGGACTGGGATCACGATATGCTGCAGCGCGCGCTGCCCGACTTCAGAAAACTCGCCGTCGAAGATTTTCTCGACAGATACGAGGCTTCCTCCACCGGACTTGTTCACAGCAAACGACGAAGTGCGACATCGTGACCGACATACTTATTGAAGGCGGCCGGATTCTGCTCGGCGACGAATTCGCGGATAGCTCGCTGCGGACCGCGGGGCGCGATATCAGCGCGGTCGGAACCGATCAGGGCCGCAGCTCCCTTGCGATCGACGCGCGCGGTCTCTTGGTGCTGCCTGGAATCGTCGACCTGCATGGCGACGCGTTCGAGCGGCAGATGATGCCCCGTCCCGGCGTGGATTTTCCGATCGACATCGCGCTCGTCGACAGCGACCGGCAGGCGATCGCCAACGGCATCACCACGGTGTTTCACGCCACCACCTGGTCGTGGGAGCCGGGACTGCGCAGCGGCGAAAACGCGCGGCGGCTGCTCGAGGCAATCGAGACGCTGCGGCCGAAGCTTGCGGCGGATACCCGCTTCCACCTTCGCCACGAGACCTACAATCTCGATGCGGAAGGCGGGATCGGAGAGTGGCTCTCGGAAGGCCGCATCGATCTGTTCGCCTTCAACGACCACATGGACGCGACGGTGGCGGACCTTGCAAAACCGCAAAAGCGCAACCGCATGGTCGAGCGCACCGGACTTAGCCACGACGCGTTCGATGAGCTGGTGCAGCGCGTCGTGGCGCACACTCATGACGTGCCGGCGTCGATCTCGCGGCTGGCTGATGTGGCGCGCGCGGCTGGCGTGACCATGCTCTCCCATGACGATGACAGCCCGGAAATGCGCAAAGCCTTCCGTGCGCAGGGCGTTATGATTGCCGAATTCCCCGTCAATGAGGCGACTGCCCGCGAGGCGGCGGCGGCCGGCGACTTCATCGTATACGGCGCGCCAAATGTGGTGCGCGGTGGCAGCCATACCGGCTGGACCAGGGCTTCCGACATGATCGCGAAAGGCCTCTGCTCGGTGCTCGCCTCCGACTACTACTATCCCGCGCAGCTGCTCGCGGCATTCCGCCTGGCCGTCGACGGCATCCTGCCACTTGCGCAAGCCTGGCACCTGATCTCGGCCGGACCGGCGCTGGCCGCAGGCCTTGCCGACCGCGGCCAGCTCGCCGCAGGACATCGCGCCGACATCATCCTGATCGACGATGAAATTCCGCTGCGGCCGCGCGTCGTCGCCGTGATCGCCGCGGGCCGCCTGGTTCACCTCACCGAAGCCGGTCGGCTGACGCAGCTGGCCAGCGCATCGCGCAAGGCAGTTGCCGCCGTGTGAGGCGGCCCTATTCTGGCGCGATGGCAAATTTTTCACGTTATGCGATCTACTACGCGCCGGCGCCGGGCAGCGTCCTCGACCGCTTTGGCGCAACGATGCTCGGCTACGACGCGCATCAAGGCATCGACCTGCCCTTTACTGACGGGATCGCCGTGCCGGACTGGCACGAGCTGACACAGGATCCGCGCAAATACGGCTTCCACGCCACGCTCAAGGCACCGATGGCGCTGGCTCCGGACCGGCGCGAAGACGAGCTCATCGCCGCATGTGCAGCCTTCGCCGCAAAGCCGCGCGTCGTTCCCGCCATCAAGCCTGTCGTCGACACGATCGAGGGCTTTGTTGCGATCATACCGGTCTCTCCGACCGCCGCGCTGGAGGGCTTCGCCGCCGACTGCGTCCGCGACTTCGATGCTTTCCGCGCGCCGCTGACGGAAGAAGATCGCGCCCGCCGCAATCCATCGGACCTGACGCCACGACAGCGCGACTATCTCGACCGCTGGGGATACCCTTATGTGTTCGAGCAATTTCGCTTTCACATGACCCTGACCGGCCGGCTCGATGTCAAACGGCGCGAGCCTATCATCGCAATGCTGCAGCAGCGCTTCCACGATACCGGCCTGCGCGAGCTTACGATCGACCGGATTGCGCTGTTCAGGCAGAGCGGCGCCAACGCACGATTTCAGATTATCGGCCAGTGGCCGTTAACGGCGTAAGGCGAGAAGCAGGCTCGCGCGAAGTCTGCGGTTTCGAACTCACCCGTTTGTCGGTTCATTGATCGGGATACGGCAGAAGATCGATCGAACGCGCGGCCTGTTGAAGCCTTGCTCCGTTGTCGGTGCCGGGCAGTGCGCCAACGCCATCTTGAGCGCTTTGTTCGAAAATGAGACACACTCGCTCGCAGTTATCGTTTGTTCTTTGGTTAATGATCAGTAAGCTTGGCGAGGGGGAGAGTAGCGTCGCAGGAGTACTGTCATCATGAGATACGGCATTTTTATCCTTGCGCTTGGCCTTGTGTGGTCATCGCAAGCTTCAGCAGGCGAGCTGCAATCCGTTTACGTGGCGCCGGGAGGCGTCTACATCGCGTCTGCCAACGTTAATGTTGGGACCGGAAACGGTTACCCGACTTACGGGGCGCCTGGCGCCGCGTACTACGCACCCTACGACACACCGCCCGCATACGCGCCGGGTTATGTCCCACCGGGGCCGGTATACAGAGCACCCGCATTCTATGAAGGATATCGATCAGCGTACCCGACGCGTCCGGCCTACATTGACGAGTCCTACATGTATGCGGAAGGCCTTCCGCCGCGGCCGCCTGCCCCTGTACCGTACAACAACAGGGCGCATTGTCGATTCGATCCAGCTTATGGCCGGTCGGGATACTGTGACTAACACTTGCGACGACAAAGGGCGGTTTCGCGGCGGAGCCGTCCTTTGTCGCCGGTGCGGCAATACGACTCCCGATTGCCGCCTGCGCTGCAATTTTCAGATGAGATGTTATGGGGAGTCGATCAATGGCCGCGACCCCCGCGGCAGCGCTCACTTGGTGAGTGACGTGCCCGCTTGGCGAAGCGAGGCTTGCGAAGGTCCGGGGTACGATCGGGGGCTCCGCAGGACAGGCGCGTTGAGCCGTCAGCCGGTATTCCTGACCGCTTCAGCCAGCATGGCGTAAAGCTGGCGCTTACTGAATTCCTTAGGCTGCCTGCCTACGGTCTTCCGCGACACCTTTTTTGCCACCGGGCGGGTACAGGCGGCTAACGCCGGCCGTCGCTTCCGGACCGGCCGTATCTTGGGTTTTGCAGTTGGCGGCTTGTGGCCGCGCTTCATGCCCAAACGAGTTAGCCTGCCGCACACCGCGTTACGGCTACACCCGAGATGGCGAGCGATCTGCTCGGCGCTCTGTCCCAGGGCCCAGAGTTTTTTGAGCAGCGCTACGTCTTCCGCATCCCAACCCATGGGAGACACTATAACGCTGATCGCCAACTACAGGCTAGTCTAGTCTTCGTCCGGCTCGCGCACAACCGGTGGGTCCTCTTCGTCCTCTTCGTCCTCCTCGTCCTCTTCGTCCTCTTCGTCATCATCAGGATCTCGGGGCGGCATCGTGTTGTCTATAATCACGAAGGCACTCCAGTCGATCAACCTGGTGGAAATTTCCGCGGGGATGTGTTGCTTCATGTTGTTGCTCCTCGGGTGTGGGCCCCAGGGGATTTACCCCCTTCTGCCCAGGTTTCCGCGTGAGGTAAGCGCAGCACAGCCGTAGTATTACCGGCGCGAACCAGACTCCTACGCTGGCCGGCTTCAAGTCATCTCTCAGACGCACCAACGCAGCTATGCCTTATTCAAGGCCTGCGCAATGTCTGCGATTAGGTCAGACGGGTGCTCGATGCCGATCGACAGTCGGATCGTGGAGTCGAGGACGCCTATTTTTTGACGGATATCAGCCGGAACGCCGGAGTGGGTCATGCTTGCGGGCAGGCTGGCAAGCGACTCGGTGCCGCCGAGACTCACCGCCAGCTTGAAGATCTGCAGCGCATTCAAGAATTTGAAGGCGGCGGCTTGGCCACCGACGATGTCGAACGAGAATGTCGAGCCCGCACCGGTGCATTGCTTTGCGAACAGACGGCCGGCGGGGGAGGCCTCTTCGTGATGAGCAAGGTAATGGACCTTCGCCACTTTGGCGTGGTCACGCAGGAAATCTGCCACGACACGCGCATTTCGGTCAGCCTTTTCCATGCGCAGACTCAGTGTTTCCAGCGATCGACCGAGCATCCAGCACGAATGCGGGTCGAGCTGAGTGCCGATCGCGCTTCGCAGCGCCTTGACGTCTTTCATGAGAACTTTTGAGCCGAGCGCGGCACCGGCAATCAGGTCGGAATGGCCGCCGACATACTTGGTCAGCGAGTACAACGAAAGATCCGCGCCGTGTTCGATCGGCCGCTGGAAAACCGGCCCTAGCAGCGTGTTGTCGCATGCGACGATCGGCGTGTAGTCCTGCGTGTCGCCGATGCGGTCGGCGATGCGGCGGATCATCGCGATATCGACCAGTCCGTTGGTGGGATTGGCCGGGGTTTCGATGAAGATCATTGCGACTCGCCCGTTGCGTATCGCTTCGTCCGCCGCCTGCTGGACGGCGGATTCATCGAGACCGTCGGCAAAACCCACAGCGCCGATGGAGAGGCCCGCAAGCGTCTTCGCAAACAGAGTTTCCGTACCGCCATAGAGCGGTTGAGAGTGCAGAATGACGTCACCAGGGCGCGCGAACGCGAGAATCGTGGTCGAAATCGCCGCCATTCCGGATGAGAACAGCGCGCAATTCTCTGTGCGCTCGTAGACAGCGAGTCTGTCCTCGACGATCTCGCTGTTGGGGTGATTGAACCGCGAATAAACCAGGCCTGCGCCCATCCCCTCGGGAGGCTCGCGCCGACCCGAGACGAAATCGAAGAAGTCCTTTCCGTCTTCGGCGGTCCTGAAGACGAAAGTCGAGGTCAGGAAGACCGGCGGTTTGACGGCTCCTTCCGACAGTTGCGGATCGTAGCCGTAGTTCAGCATCAGCGTTTCGGGATGCAGCACGTGGTTGCCGATCTGGGTCTTCGACGGAAACGGTTTCACCATGGCCTCTCTCGCTGTCTTGAGGGAACATCGAGCCCGGCGCGCACCTTCGGCCGCATGAACTCTCCGGTGCGCTACTACGCCAGGCTGGGCAGATCGAGCCCGTTGGCGCGGGCACATGTAATCGCGCTTTCATAGCCGGCGTCGGCATGGCGCATGACCCCGCTCGCCGGATCGTTCCAAAGCACCCGCTCGATACGGCGCGCAGCCTCCGCAGTTCCGTCGGCGACAATCACCATGCCGGCGTGTTGCGAATAGCCGATGCCGACGCCGCCGCCGTGATGCAACGAGACCCACGTGGCCCCGCTGGCACAGTTGAGCAGCGCATTGAGCAGCGGCCAATCGGACACCGCATCCGAGCCGTCGCGCATCGCCTCGGTTTCGCGATTCGGGCTGGCAACCGATCCGCTGTCGAGATGATCGCGGCCGATGACAATCGGTGCCTTCAACTCGCCGCGCGCCACCATCTCGTTGAATGCCAATCCTAGCCTGTGGCGATCGCCAAGACCAACCCAGCAGATCCGCGCCGGCAATCCCTGGAACTTGATCCGTGCTTTCGCCATGTCGAGCCAGTTGTGAAGATGCTTGTCCTCCGGCATTAGCTCCTTAACCTTGGCGTCAGTTCGGAAGATATCTTCGGGATCTCCCGATAAGGCCGCCCACCGGAACGGGCCGACGCCACGGCAGAACAGCGGACGGATGTAGGCCGGGACGAAGCCGGGGAAATCGAACGCGTTCTGCAATCCCATATCCTTCGCCATCTGGCGGATGTTGTTGCCATAGTCGAGGGTTGGAATGCCCTGGGCGTGAAAATCCAGCATGGCCTGGACGTGGCCGACCATCGAGGTCTTGGCCGCGACTTCGACCGCTTTCGGATCAGCCGCACGTCGGGACTCCCACTCCGCGAGCGTCCACCCCTTCGGCAGGTAACCATTGATCGGATCGTGTGCGCTGGTCTGGTCGGTGACAATGTCTGGCCTGACGCCGCGGCGCACCAGTTCGGGAAAAATGTCGGCAGCATTGCCGAGCAGACCGACCGAAACTGGCTTTTTGCTCTGCGCGGCCTCCGCCATGGCCGCGAGCGCTTCATCCAGCGTGTTTGCCTGCCGGTCGAGATAGCCCGTGCGCAAGCGCATCTCGATACGGCTCGGCTGACACTCGATCGCGAGCATCGACGCTCCGGCCATCGTCGCGGCAAGCGGCTGGGCGCCACCCATTCCGCCGAGACCCGCGGTCAGGATCCACTTGCCGGCGAGGCTTCCGCCGTAATGACGCCGCCCCACTTCGACAAATGTTTCGTAGGTCCCCTGCACGATGCCCTGGCTGCCGATGTAGATCCACGATCCGGCCGTCATCTGCCCGAACATCATCAACCCCTGCCTGTCGAGGGCGTTGAAGTGATCGAGCGTCGCCCAGTGCGGCACCAGGTTCGAGTTGGCGATCAGGACGCGCGGCGCGTCGGCATGAGTGCGGAAAATTCCGACCGGCTTGCCTGACTGGACCACCAGCGTTTGGTCGCCCTCGAGCTTGCGCAGCGAGGCGACGATGCGGTCGAAACTCTCCCAGTCGCGGGCGGCACGGCCGATTCCGCCGTAGACGACGAGTTCGCTCGGCCGTTCGGCGACGTCAGGATCGAGATTATTCATCAGCATTCGAAGCGGCGCTTCCGTCAGCCAACTCTTGGCGCTGATCTCGGACCCACGAGGCGCCCGGATCATGCGTTCGTTGTCCAGTCGGCGGTTCATGACAGATGACCTCTCTCGGCAAGGTTTGGAAACGGGTTATTCTCGAGCACCGAAATCGCAGCGGCCGGCAATGCGCCGGCTTCGACCAGCGCCGTAGCCTTCTTAAGGTCGTCGGCCATGTAGCGATCGTGACCGAGCGCCGGCACCTGCTCACGCAACACAGCAATGACTGCGGCAAGCGCAGGGCTGGTCGTATGCGGAGCACGCAGGGTAATGCCTTGCGCCGCAACCAGCAGCTCGATGCCGAGAATGGTGGCGAGATTATCGGCCATGTCCGACAACCGTCGCGCCGCGTGCGCGGCCATCGACACATGATCTTCCTGGTTGGCGCTGGTCGGCGTCGAATCGATCGAACAGGCCGAGGCGCGTTGCTTGTTCTCGGCATAGAGCGCGGCTGCCGTCACTTCGGCGATCATGAAGCCGGAGTTGATGCCGGGATCAGGGGTAAGGAACGGCGGCAGGCCGAAGTTCAGTGCGGGATCGACCAGTGTGGCGATGCGGCGCTCGCTGATCGCACCGATTTCGGATAGTGCCAGCGCAATCTGATCGGCGGCAAATGCGACTGGCTCTGCGTGAAAATTTCCGCCCGAGACGATCTCTTCGGTCTCAACCAGCACCAGCGGATTGTCGGTGACCGCATTGGCCTCGATCGTCAACGTCCGGGCGGCTTGTGTCAAAATGTCGAGCGCGGCGCCGGCCACCTGCGGCTGGCAGCGCAGGCAATAGGGATCCTGCACGCGCTCGTCGCCTTCGAGATGCGACATGCGAATGTCGCTACCGGCCAGCAACGCCGTTAGGGCGGCGCCGGCTGCAATTTGCCCAGCATGCCCTCGCAGTTGCTGGATCTCCGGACGAAATGGCGCCGTCGAGGCCATCGCCGCATCGACTGATAGGGCGCCTGTCACGAGCGCCGCGCAGGCCAGACCATGCGCGCGCCACAACGCGGAAATGGCATAGGCGCTCGAAAACTGCGTACCGTTGATCAGGGCGAGGCCTTCCTTCGGTCCGAGCGTCAACGGCGCGAGATCGGCGGCGGCCAGCGCATCGCGGCCCGGCACAACCTTTCCGCCAACCAGTGCTTGGCCCTCACCGATCATGACCGCTGTCATATGCGCCAACGGCGCCAGATCGCCGGAAGCACCGACCGATCCCTGCTGGGGCACGAGCGGACAAATCCCTCGCGCCAGCATGGCCTGAAGCCGCTCGATGACCTCGCGACGCACGCCAGAAGCTCCGCGTCCCAGCGAGACGATCTTGAGCGCCATCATCAGGCGAACAATCGGTTCGGGCGTGGGCTGTCCTACCCCGCAGCAATGCGACACGATGAGATTGCGCTGAAGCAGCGCCGTCTGGTCCGGCGGAATGCGCCTCGACGCCAGTTTTCCAAAGCCGGTGTTAATGCCGTAAGCTGGAACGTCCGAGCGGGCGGCTTGCGCCACAATGGCCGATGCCGCTTCAACGCGGGGCCAAAATGACGGATCGAGCACGACGGCCGCCCCTGCCAGCACTTGCTGCAGATCACCGAGGCTGACCCTTCCGGGCGAAACGACAATGGAAGCGACCCGCTCGCTCATTGTCCCCTCCACACCCGGCGGTGCAGCGGATTGAAACCCATCCGGTAGATGAGTTCGGCAGGCCGGTCGATGTTCCAAATCGCGAGATCGCACCACTTGCCAGCTTCGAGCGTCCCGGTCTCGCCGAGAACACCCAAGGCGCGCGCGCCTTCCCGCGTCACACCGGCGAGGCATTCCGCAACAGTCATCCGGAACAGCGTCGCGCCCATATTCATGGCCAGAAGGAGCGACGTGAGCGGCGAGCTGCCAGGATTGCAGTCGGTCGCCAGCGCCATGTTAACGCCGTGGGCGCGGAACAGTTCGACCGGTGGCTTGGTCGTCTCGCGAATGAAATAGAACGCGCCCGGCAGAAGCACCGCGACCGTGCCCGCCCGCGCCATCGCGGCAACACCGGCTTGATCTGTGTGCTCCAGATGGTCAGCGGACAAAGCTGAGAATTCCGAAGCAAGCGCTGCTCCGCCGAGGTTCGACAATTGATCAGCATGCAATTTTACCGGCAGCCCAATCGCCTTTGCCGCACGGAACACCCGCGCAGTCTGATCGCCGGAGAATGCGATGCCTTCCATGAAGGCATCGACTGCGTCGGCCAGTCCGGCATGCGCCACCGCCGGCAACATCTCCCGGCAAACCAGTTCGATGTATCGATCCTTGTCGCCACCGGCCTCCGGCGGCAGCGCGTGCGCGCCCAGAAACGATGTCCGGATGGTGATCGGCCGGTTGCCTCCCAACGCGCGCGCCGCGGACAGCTGACGCATCTCGGTTTCCGTGTTGAGCCCGTAGCCGGATTTGATTTCCAGCGTCGTCACGCCCTCGCCGATCAGGGTATCCAACCTTGGTAGTGCGCCGGCAACAAGTTCAGCCTCACTGGACGCGCGAGTCGCCGCGACCGTCGAGACAATGCCACCACCCGCGCGCGCGATCTCTTCGTAGCTTGCGCCCTTAAGCCGCAGTTCAAACTCGTGCGCGCGGTTTCCACCAAAAACCAGGTGAGTGTG
>Ga0081455_10009055_pt1 | contig 10274 bp, 8 predicted proteins | sample TabmetS3T2R1_FD_70207 | JGI IMG/M metagenome (GOLD analysis project Ga0081455, IMG submission 70207) | Tabebuia heterophylla rhizosphere microbial communities from the University of Puerto Rico - S3T2R1 | ecosystem: Host-associated > Plants > Roots > Rhizosphere ... | reverse complement strand
CGATGACCGCCGCAATCCTGGCTAGCGGCATCGTCGCCAACAAGAAGATCGAGTCGTAGCGACGTCTGCTACCGCCGGCCGGGCCATCGACTCGGCCGGCGGTCGCATCGAGTGAATCCGCAAGCCGCGGCTCCGCTCAATCGGGAGTGTCGGGTCATGTTCGCCTACCAAACGCGGGTGCGCGCCACGCCCGATGCGAGCGCCGTGATCGGCCCGGCTGGGTAGGAGCCGTTACTGGTCTTGTCGACACCGACCAGATCGGTGGCCAGGACTGCCGGGCTGCCGTCGCGTTCCTCGAACTCGGCATCGACGAACCGGACGCTTCCAAGATCGGATCCGGTGATGATGCCGAGGCGAACGTTGTCGAATTCGGCCGGCAGCCGGGACTCCAGGTAAACCTGGGCGCCTTCGTCGACGACCGTCGCGACCACATCGGTGCCGGTGAGAACGGTTGCCCCCTTCTCGTCCTCGAACGGTCTAGCTCCACCGGCATAAACGTTCTCGCGAATATGGACCGGTTGCTTCACGCCCATGAATCGTTGGTGGTCGCCACGAGTGGGGTCGCCGACCAGGGCGAGGTAGTCCTCCATCGACGCGGGATGTCCGTTATAGCCGACAGTGCCGTGTTCGGCTCTCTCGACGCGGTTGGGGAAACTACCTGATTGTGCCGACGCTCCGTAGGCCTCGGTGGCGTCGCCTCCCAGAAAGATGTTGCCGATGTGGCGGTCGTCGCCCCCGTGGATCGCGGCGTAGCCGGCTACCTGGGTGCTATGCGGTACGTGGTAGGGGGTGGGTCGTTCGAGGACGGGTTCGAGGGAGACTGTCCCGCAAACGAGGTTGTTGACGAACGCGCCACCTTGGCTGAATATCTCCAGCGAGGCCGGGGACGCGAGGATGTTGTGCTCGACCAGATAGGGTCCGTGACTCACCTCCACGAAGAGGTCGCGCTTGTTGTCGTAGAAGAGGTTCCGCGACACGCGGGTGCCTTGCGTCTGCCAGTCCAGCCAAGTTCCTAGTGAGCAGTCGTGGATGCGATTGTGGCGGATGATCACATCAATGGCGGCGTGGAGCTTGATGCCACCGATCTCGTATCCGTAGAACTCCCGCTTGAGGGCGATGTTGTAAATGTGGTTGTCCTCGATCGTGGAGAACACACAGCCGAGGTGGCCGACAATGCCGTTCTGGCCGCAGTCGTAGATGGTGTTGCGGCGAACAATGTGCGACCCGACGTGCTCACGGTCCCAGCCGACCTGCCGCGCGGCGAAGACCGACTCGAGCTGGTACTGGTAGCCCGGCTTGTCAAGTCGCAGCGTCGCGTAGTTGTGGCCAGTGGAAATCTCCTTGCCGATTGAGACGGCCGAGCACTTCGCGTCGTGGATGACGTTGTCCTCGATGATCCAGCCCTTGGCCCAGTTCGGCCCGATCAGACCGGGCTGGTCGGCCGTCGGCGGGGCCCAAGGGCTGGCGGCATGGGCCAGTTCAAACCCGCGAACGGTGATGTAGTCGAGGTGGTGCTCGACCGGGTAGAACACGGAGCGCCGTACATTGATCTCGACGAGCTCCTCGTTCGGATCGGCGGCCTCGAAATTGGCCCAAATGGTGGTCTGATCATCACCGACTTCGGCGTACCAGACGAGTCGTGTCTGCTCGGGATCGCGGATCCGGTCGACTGTTCCTGTCCAGTCGTCGATCACCTCAGTGCGCAACGGCGGGTCCGACACCTCCGGAAGGGTCAGCACCTCATAGAAGCTGGTTCCGTTGAGGTAGACATCGCCCAAATGCTTCTTCGGCGAGGACTTGTCGGCGTAGACGATCCAGTCGCCCTCGATCTCTTCGGCGAACGGGTTGAAGGAGCCGAAGAGCGTGTTGGGCACCCTGACTGTCCAGACGTTGCCGCTCACCTGATCCCATCCGGTGACCTGTTCCGAGCCCTTGATTACGACGCGCTCGCCGGGAGCCGCGGTGTAGGTGATGCGTCGCAGATCGCTGAGCCCGCCGCGCCGGGGCTTAACCCATTCGCGGTACTCCCCGCCATGGACAACGACGGTGTCCCCGGGCATGGCGAGGTCAGCAGCCCAGTTGATAGTGCGGAACGGCCGGTCCTCGGAGCCGTCGGCATGATCGGATCCGGTTGTCGCGACATGGAACTCAGATGGCATTTGTTGTCGACCTTTCGCACGGTGAGGGTTTGCCGAGGGCATGCAGCCGCAAAAGCGGGGGTGGTTGTGCCGGGAGTTAGCGGCAAAACTCGCCCACTAACGTTCAGTTGACGCCGAGGAGATGTTCAATTGCCAGGCGTTGAATCCGTGCGTAGCCGTATCCCTGGGTACGAGCGGTATCGATGTCAAAGCTCTCGAACGCGCTTTGATCACTTAGCAGTTGATCGTATGTTTCGCCGTCGTTGAGTGTTGGCTGGCTCAGTTCGCCAACGCGGCCAGCCTTCAGCGCCTCCTGTACCTCGGGATCGGCGCGGAACGCGTGTGCCCGATCACGGAGCGTCAGATAGAGCTCCATGTTGGCGCGCGCAGACTCCCAGACACCGTCAATGTTCTCGGTACGCAGCGGCTTGTAATCAAAGTGCCGAGGCCCGTCGTACGTCGGTCCCCCGCCAGGTGCCCCATTCTCCAAAAGATCAACAGTGGAGAAGGCCTGCAGCAGATCGCCATTGCCGAAGACCAGGTCCTGATCAAAGCGCGGCCCCTTCTGCCCATTGAGATCAATATGGAACAGCTTCCCCGCCCACAACGCCTGCGCGATGCCGTGGCTGTAGTTCAAGCCCGCCATCTGCTCATGACCGGTCTCGGGATTGATCCCCACCATGTCGGAGTGCTCCAGCTCATTGATGAACGCCAACGCATGCCCGATCGACGGCAACAAAATGTCGCCGCGCGGCTCGTTGGGCTTCGGCTCAATCGCAAACCGCATGCCGTAGCCGCGGTCGATCGAATACTGCGCGAGCAGATCCATTGCCTCGCGATACCGATCCAGCGCCGCCCGTATGTCCTTGGCAAAATCGACCTCCGAGCCTTCCCGGCCACCCCAAAATACATAGATCTGCGCGCCCAGCTCGGCAGCCAGATCCATGTTGCGCATCACCTTGCGGAGCGCGTACCGCCGCACCCCGCGGTCATTGCTGGTAAAGCCGCCGTCTTTAAACACCGGGTCATAAAACAAGTTGGTCGTCACCATCGGCACCACCATTCCGGTCTCATCAAGCGCGGCCCGGAACTCGCTAATGATCCGCTCCCGCTCCGAGCTACTGCTGCCCGGTGGGATCAGATCGTCATCGTGAAAAGTGAGGCCGTACGCCCCCAACTCCGCCAGTCTCTGTACGGCTTCCACGGCGGCCAGCACCGGCCGGGTCTCCTCCCCGAATAAGTCCCGGGCCCGCCAACCGACGGTCCACAAACCAAAGCTGAACTTGTCTTCCTTAGTGGGCTGGGGTGCCATTACTCCTCCTCTGTGGTTGGGGCGTATCGCGGTCTTCGACAAGCTCAGGGCGCATTAGCGCGGCATTTGCTGACGCTGACCGGAGTCTCCATTACCCTCTCTGCCGCGAATCGTAAGGTGGGAGGGCTACTTGCCAAATCCCGCGGTCAGGCCACGGAGCAGTTGCCGACGGCCGACCATGTAGAGAATCAAGATCGGCAGCGTGGACAGCACGACGGCGGCCAGAACGGCCGGGATGTTCACTTGGTACTCGCCCTGGAACGCCCACAGCGCCAGCGGCATGACGCGCTTCTCTGGGCTCTGGGTCAAGATCAAGGCGAATAGGAAACCGTTCCAGACATTTAAGCCGTTGTAGATGCTGACCGTCACGATTGCCGGCTTGGTTAGCGGAAAGGCCAGCCGCCACGCCATCTGCCAGTCGGTACAGCCGTCAAGCCGCATCGATTCGAAGAGCTCACGAGGTACGTCGCGGATGAAGTTGCTCAAGATCAGTACCGTGAGCGGGATCCCGAAGGCGATGGATGGCAAGATCAACGCACCCAGTGAGTCGTACATGTGGATCCGGGTGATGATCAAGTAGATCGGGATGATCGTGGCCTGCAACGGGATGGCGAGGCCGAGCAGGAACATGCTCCGGCTGACGCGCAGCAATCGGCTGTTGCCTCGGACGATCGCGTACGACGCCAGGAAGCTGAACAGCACAAGCGGAATCACCGCTCCGACGGTGACGATCACCGAGTTGAAGAAGTAGCGGATGATGTTGGCCTCGACGACCTCCTGGTAGGCGGTCATCGTCGGCGGGTTGGGGAGGGCGAGCGGATTCTGCGTGAAGTAGGCGCCCTGATCTTTGAAGGTGGTGATCACCACGTAGTAGATCGGGATGATGATGATCACCAGCCAGAGCCAGGCAAACAAACCGCCCACATAGTTGCGGCGCCCCTTCACCCGTCGTCGCTGGGCGGAGGAAACCTTCGGTGGTGCGGTGACTGGAGTTGCAACCGTCGTGCTCATCACATCCCCTCCATTTGGCTAGCAGCCAGGTCTCGACCGGCGAGGCGCTGGATGATAAGGGTCAGTACCAGCCCGACGACGACCAAGATCACGCCGATCACGCTCGCCGCACCCATCTGGTTCGCCTGGAATCCGCGGATGTACATGTCGAGGGCGAGGATGCGCGTGGCATTGCCCGGGCCGCCCTGGGTGAGGACCCAAATGAGGTCGAAGTAGACCAGCGATCCCACGAGCATCAGAGTCGAGGACGTAATGATCGTGTACTTCAGCTGCGGCACGGTGATGGAGAAGAATTGCCGGACCCGCCCTGCCCCGTCGATCTGAGCTGCTTCATACATCTGTTCGGGGATCTGGCGTACGCCACCTTGGTAGAGGAGCGTATGGAACGGGATGAACTGCCAGGCGATCACAAAGATCACAGTGACGAACGCCAGCGTCGGGTCACCCAGCCAGTCCTGCGCTAGGAAAGGAAGGTGCAGCCCGGCACTCAGCCCGAAATTCGGGTCGAGCAGGGACTTGAAAGCGATGGCGATGGCGGCCGAGGACATCAGCAACGGCAGGAAGAACAGTACGGCCAGGAAAGCCCGGTAGCGCTGCTGCCCAGCAATGAAAGTGCCCAGCAGCAAGCTGATCGGGGTTTGCACCAGCCAGGTAATGATCATGACTGCAAACGTCAACCACACCGCGTGCCAGGTGCCGGGATCGGTCAAGACCTCGACCCAGCTCTGGCCGCCAACGAATCCGATGTCACCAATCCCGTCCCAGTCAGTGAACGACAGCACCAGGACGCCGATCAGCGGCAGAAAGGCGAACGCGAGGAACATCAGCAGTGCCGGGACCACCAGGATGCCGAGCCGACTCTTCGCGCCGCCCGGCGCCCGGCCCCGCTCCAGTAGCTGGGTCCGGTCCTCGACCAGAGGAGCTAGGGCTGCCATGTCACGCCTCGATGGTGGCGTTCATCGCGTCAGCGAACTGCTCCGGCGTGATCTTCAGCAAGAACAGCTGGTCGATGTTGTTCAGCAGTTTCTCGGCCTGCGCCGGGCTTAGCGCCTGATCCCAGGACTGCTGGAAGTTGGGTGCCTGATCGACCATGTCGTAGACAAACTGCAGGAATGGGGCATCCGGGGAACTGGCCAGCTTCGACGCCGCCGACTTCACCACCGGCACACCGCCGCTTTGGATGAACGCGTCGACGACCGCATCGGTGAAGAGGCCGTCGGTGAAGTAGGCCTTGGCGACTGTCTTCTCCTCTTCGGTTGCTTTAGAGGAGATGGAGAAGTAGTTCGTCGGGTTGCCCACGGTATTTTTCGGATCGCCCTTGCCGCCCGGCACGGTCGGGAAGTTGCCGTAGCCAAGCCCGCTGGAGACGAACTTCGCGGCGGTGGACTTCATGCCCCCATACACCCAAGCACCCTGCAGCAGCATGGCTGCCTTGCCCGTGAATAGTAGAGCCTGGTCAGCGTTCGTGTCGGCAGCGATCGAGGAGAACCCCTTGGCGAAACCGTTCGCCTTCACTAGCTCCTGGACCTTTGTGCAACTCTCGATCACCGCAGGGTCGGACCAGGCGTTGGGCTTATTGGCATAGATCGCGTTGAAGACCTCAGGGCCGCCGATCCTGTCGAACAAGTACTCCAGCCACATCATTGAGGTCCACTTGGACTGGCCACCTAGGGAGAAAGGCGCCACGCCCTGGCCGTTGAAGACATTGACCAGGTTCATGACGTCATCCCACGTGGCGGGAGGCTGGGCACCCGCCTTCTCGAACAGCGTCTTGTTGTAGTACATGACGATCGGCTGGGTGGTTTGGATGGGCACCGCGAAGATCTTGTCGTCTATCGTTGCGGCACCCCACGTGGAGGCTATGTACTGGTTTTTGAAGGCAGCATTTTCGCCGAGCCAGCTCGTGAGGTCGTCGACCTGGCCGGCGTCGGCGTAGGACTTGAGTATGCCGCCGCCCCAGCCGAAGATCAGCGTTGGTGCCTGTCCGGCTCCCACCGCCGTACGGATCTTTGCCTTGTAGGGATCGTTCTGAAAGAACGTGACCTCGATCGTGCCCTTGCCCAGCTTGCTAAACGCATCGACTGAGTCCTTCCGAATCTTTTCGTTGGGCTCCCCCGTCAGCGCCCACATGGTGGCGGCCCCAGCGGCGCCACCGCCGGTGGCAGGGGCACTGGCGGCTCCACCTGGCTGAGCAGGGCCAGACGTGCCACAGGCGGACAGCCCGAAGGCGCCAAGAGCTGAGCCGGCCGCGAGGCCCAGGAACGTACGACGGCTGGTACGCGAAATTGTCATCGATCCTCCAGAAGAGACGGGCACAAAGCCTTGAGCAAGTCTCGAAAGATTTTTCGGACATGCTCGAAAAGTTCTCTTCAAGATAGAAGCCAGCAAGTGGCCTGTCAAGGCTGCGCTCACAAGCTTTTTGGCGTATATATAACAATTGAGGCTGCGGCGGGCAGTTTCGATGCGTCGCAACTTGTTTACGTTGGAGGCCGCAATGTCGAAAAGACGAACCACACTAGCCGAAGTGGCGGGTGCCGCAGGGGTCTCAGTGGCCACAGTCTCGAAGGTGCTCAACGACCGCGCCGACGTCTCGGCCGAGACACGTAGACGGGTGCAGAAGCATTTACGGGACGCTGAGTACCGACCTACCGGATCCGGTCCAGCGCAGCCTCGTGAACCGAGCCGATCCATTGAGGTCGCAGTCTCAGAACTGCAGAACGCCTACATCATCACCGTCTTGGACGGCATCATCTCGTCCGCCTCTGCCGACGGTTTTGAGGTAGTGATCGGCCGGATTCTCAGTTCTGAGGGCGAGGTGGTCAACCCTCAAGCGCTGCTCAGATCAGACCTCGCCGGGGCTATCTTCATTACCGCGGACGCCTCTAGCGGGTCGATCAAGGTGTTGGACGATGCCGGCTTTCCGGTCGTGGTTGTCGATCCAGTGCGGCTCGGCGATAGCAGGTGCATCAGCATTGGCGCGACCAACTTCACGGGCGGCGTCACGGCTGCCGAACACCTGCTCTCTCTTGGGCACAGGCGGATCGCCCATGCCGGCGGGCCGACCACGGTTGACTGCAGTCATGCCCGCCTGGCTGGCTACAGCTCGGCACTGCGTAAGGCTGGGATCGAGCTGGACGAGACGCTGGTCACCCACTCTGGCTTTGCATATGACGCGGGCCGCGGCGCCGCCCGCGATCTGCTTGATCGACCCGACCGGCCGACCGCTATCTTCGCCGCGAACGACGAGATCGCCCTCGGCGTGATGGAAGAGGCACGTCGGCGTTCTATCCGGATACCCGAAGACCTCAGTGTGGTGGGGTTCGACGACACCTTCCTTGCGAGGCGCTCCTCTCCGCTCCTGACCACCGTCGCACAGCCGATGCTCGAGATGGGCCGCGTCGCGACGCGCTCCCTAGCTCAAATGATCACCAACGATGTCATCGGCACCCGCCACATCGAACTGGCCACCCGTCTTGTCGTGCGCGACTCCACTGCAAGGCTCGACGGCTGAAGATCACGACCCAAATCGCCGGCTTGTCAGTGCCTCAGGTGATGTAGCCAGCTGAGACGCTGACAATTCGGAATTAGGAGCCATCAACAAGTCGGATGGAGTACAGCGGCTCGGCGAGAATCGAGCTTGCCGCAACGCGTCCATCCATCCGCCGACATCGCCGGCATCAGCACCGGTAGGCGCCGCTTCCGCAAAGCTCGCCGCACGCGACTGGAGCGACTACGTCGCCAACCGCGCGGCCCGCCGCTGAGCCCCGTCCGGGGCGACGGCGCCAGCCGGGTGCCCACCGCCGAGCTCGATTACCGACCGCGCTGCATGCGGCGGACCATGCGGATCTTCCGCACCCCGCCCTCGACCTGGGCCGTCCCGTCGCCAACGAAGCCGTGCTTGCGGTAGAACGCCTGTGCACGCGGGTTCGGGTCGGCCACCCACAGCGCCACCGACTCCTCCGGATCGAGGACCGCCTCCAGCAGCGCGGGCCCAGCACCCGTACCGTGGTCGGCCGCATACACATAGAGCAGATATAGCTGCCGCGCCCAGGCCGCCCCGGCTTCCAGCGGTGGGCCTGACATGGCGATCCCGATCAGCTCGCCATCCCGCTCGGCGACAGCCACGCGGTTCTCGCGGTAGCGTTCGTCGGTCAACGCGGCAGTCCAAAACCGCTCCCGAGCAGTCAGGAAGCCTGGGTCGTCGAGCACCGCGTCTGGCATGAGTCCCCGATACGTCTCCTGCCAGCAACGCACAATCACATCCGCCATCTGCGCGACGTCCTCGACCCGAGCCGGGCGAACGGTCAGCGAGAAACTCACCGCCGAATCTTAGGCCGCCAACCGCCGCCCACCGCACCGGCCATAAATCTCGCGCAGAACAACGCAGGTCCGGCAGTAGGACAGAAGTAGCCTCGCCGGTCTCGCCGCGCGCCGAAACTGTCCGAGCCGGGCTCTACCGTGCTCGTTGAGGGCCCTGATCCCTCTCTGAGCAACGCCGGTTGCGAGCCGAGCCCGTGTCCCACCACTGGGAAGGGGAGTTGAGCGTTATGAAGATCGCCCTGCTGGGCACCGGCTTCGGCCAGGCACATGCAGCCGTCTATGCCTCACGTCCAGACGTCGACGAGGTAGTCGTCTTCGGCAGGACACCCCAGAAACTGGCGCAGATCAACGACCAGTTCGGCTTCCGCACCACCACGGACCTGGATTCCATAGTCGCGGACACCTCGGTGGGCCTTGTCGACATCTGCCTTCCAACAGGGGTGCACGCCGACATTGCCATCCGCGCCATGCACGCCGGCAAGGACGTGCTCATTGAGCTGCCGCTCGCCGACACGCTCGACAACGCCCAACGCATCGTCGCGGTCCAGCAGGATACTGGCCGTCGGGCGTTCGTCGACATGTTCTCCCGGTTCCTCCCGGTCAACCAGCATCTGCGCCGGGCCGTGGCGGATCAGCGTTATGGCGAGTTGCAGGTTCTGGAACTCGAGAGCCACACCGCGCTGCTTTGGGAGGGTTACGACCTCACGCTGGAAACCCTCGCGCTGGACATGATGCATGCATCGTTCGACCTCATCACCGGCCTGCTCGGCCAGCCCCAGAACATCCAGGTGGCCGGCATCGACGGAGCCAACGGTCGCGGCTCGGCCGCGGAGGTCATCCTCGGGTACCCGCATGCAATCGCCCGATGCACCGGCTCGGCGCTGATGCCCCGGCCCTACGGGTTGAGCGGCTGCACCAGGGCTACCTTCACCGGCGCTGTGCTCGAATACGCCATTCGCGCCGACTTCGCCGGCCAAGGCCCGAGCACTCTGACCGCGTATACCGCCGAGGGGCAGCACCCGATCGATCTGCCGAGCACCAGCCCCTACGAGGCGATGATCGACCACGTGCTGGCCTGTCTCAATGGCCAGGCCGACAATCTCATTGAACCGGCCAGCGCCCTCCCCGCGCTCGAACTCACCCTGGACGTACACCACCTCCTCACCCGTGCCGCAGGCAAGTCAGCGCTGAGTGGTTTGCCTTGACCAGCAACTGGCAGCCTTGACGATCACGAGCCGCACCAAGCAGGTGCGCGCGTTCCATGAGCACATGAACGCTTACCCGTGGCAGCGGTCGCCGGCCGGTCAGGCTGGTTGCCGGACCGACTCGAAGAAGGAGATCAGCTCTTCGGCGATGGATTCAGGTGCGAGCAGCGGGGCAAAGTGCCCGACGCCCTCCAGTTCGCGGACGTGCGGGTCGGGGACGTGCTGGGCAATGTGCTGCGCCACATCGATGAAGAAGGTACGGAGCTGGGTCTGTTGTCCGCGCAGGAG
>Ga0081455_10009054_pt1 | contig 10275 bp, 13 predicted proteins | sample TabmetS3T2R1_FD_70207 | JGI IMG/M metagenome (GOLD analysis project Ga0081455, IMG submission 70207) | Tabebuia heterophylla rhizosphere microbial communities from the University of Puerto Rico - S3T2R1 | ecosystem: Host-associated > Plants > Roots > Rhizosphere ... | reverse complement strand
CGGCCCTGCGGGCCGGGTAACGCACTGTGCTCATGGTTCGCTCGCTTCGCTCGCTCACTGGGGGTCCCGCCACATGGACCACAGGGGCGGGCCGTCGGGCAGGGTCAGCTCGCCGGTGACCGAGAAGCCGAAGCGCTCGTACCAGGGCACGTTCTCGGGCTTGGACGACTCGAGGTAGGCGCCGGTGCCCTCGGCGTCGCAGCGGGCCAGGATCGGGTCGAGCAGCGCCGCCCCGATGCCCTTGCCCTGCTGGGGCGGGTCGGTGCCGATGACGGCCAGGTACCAGTGGGGGACCCGGGGGTGCACCCGCTCGATCTGGTCGAGGCCCCGCAGCGCGCGGGGGATGCGGGGTCCGATGCAGCGGACCAGCATCGGGGTGGCCCGCAGGACCGCCGGCCAGGTGATGCGCCACTGGCCGGGCGGCTCCCAGAAGGCGCCGGCGCTCAGGCCGTCGGCGGTGAGCACGGTGCCGCCGTGGCGCTGATGGCGCCGGGCCTCGGACCCGAAGTAGCTGCGCAGCCGGCGCAGGCGGGGCCGGTCGCCCTCGCCGAACAGCCACATCATGACCGGGTCGTCGTGGAACGCCCGGGCGAGCGCGTCGGCCACCGGCCGCAGTTCTTCGCTGGTGGCCTGCCTCGCGGCGATCATGGAGGTGGAGCCTGCCACGTCGCCCCGGTCCGGGGTAACCGGGCGGGCCCCGGCCGCCGGCCTGTCAACCGGACGGGGCCGATGGGCGTCGAAGGGGGGTGATGACGGCGACGAAGGTGCGGCGGGAAGCTCCGGGGCGGGCGCGCGCCGACGTGGTGGGCGACCCTCTCGCGGACCTACACCGGGCCGAGTACGCCCCCCTGGTGCGGCTGGCGACGGTCGTGCTGGGCGACGTGGGCCTGGCCGAGCAGGTCGTGCAGGACGCGTTCGTGCGCCTGGCGCTGCGGTGGCGGGGCCTGCGGGGCCTCGACAACCCGGCCGCCTACCTGCGCAGCGCGGTGCTCAACGGCTGCCGGTCGCTGCTGCGCCACCACCGGGTGCGGGACCGCCACGACGCCCGGCTGGCCGTGTCGCCCAGTCCCTTCCCCGGCGCGGCCGTCGGCCCCGAGCCGGCGGCGCTGGCGGGCGAGCACCGGGACGAGGTCGTCGAACGCCCCTGCGGGCTCGCGCAGCTCCTCGGGCAGCCGCCGGCGACGAAGGGTCACGAACGCGCGCGCTCGGCAAGCACGCCGAGCGCCATCGCGGGGTCGTTGGAGGCGACGGCGTCGAACCCGCGGTCGAACAGCATCCGCACGGTCTGCGGATCGTCCGCCGTCCACGTCCCCGCCCGAACGCCGGCGGCGTGCACCTCCTCCACGAACGCCTCGCCCGCCGGGATCGAGGCGCGCGTGCCCGGGAGCACCATGTCGTGGCCCTGCGCGACCGCATACGCGAGCGCCTCCCGCGGGTCGACGAGGTCCGTCGTGAGGAAGCCGGTGGGGACGCTCGGCCCGATCGCCTTCGACGCGGCGATCGACGCCGGGTTGAACGAGATCACCAGCACCGGCCCCCGGAACCCGGCGCCCCCGAGCTCCGCGTGCACGGCCTCCACGATCGCCTCGTGAGCGGGATCGAACGCGGGCTCGCCCGGGATGTTCTTGATCTCGATCGCGGCGGCCGCACGCCCGCTCAGCGTCCGGAGGACCTCGGCCAGCATCGGGATCGCCTCGCCCCCCTCCACGCGCAGCGACGCGATCTCGGCCGCGGTCAGCTCGTGCACGAGGCCGGTCCCGTCGGTGGTGCGATCCACCGCGGGATCGTGGATCACCACGGGCACGCCGTCGCGAGAGAGCCGCACGTCGAACTCGACGATCTGGGCGCCGAGCCGGATCGCCTCCTCGAACGAGGCCACGGTGTTCTCGGGGCGGGTGGACGACGCGCCACGGTGCGCCACCACGGCCGGGAACGCCAGGCCGCTCAGGTCGTGGTCGGTCACACCAGGCTCGAGGGGCAGAGGTGGTTCACGGGGCACTCCTCGCACCGGGGTTTGCGCGCGATGCAGATCGCCCGGCCGTGGTCGATCATGACGTACGTGAAGTCGAACCACCGCTCCCTGGGGATCACGCGCATCAGGTCCTGCTCGATCTTGTCGGGGTCCGACTGCTCGCTGAACCCGAGCCGGTTGGCCAGGCGCTTGACGTGCGTGTCGACCGCGATCCCCACGACCGTGCCGAACGCGTTCCCGAGCACGATGTTGCCGGTCTTGCGCGCCACGCCGCGCAGCGTGACGAGGTCCTCCATCGTGTCCGGCACCTCGCCGCCGTAGGCCTCGACGATCCGCCGGCACGCCTCCCGGATCGAGATCGCCTTCTGGTTGTAGAACCCGGTCGGCTTGATGTCGGCCTTGAGCTCGTCCTCGGGCACCTTCAGGTAGTCCTCGGCGGTGCGGTACTTCCGGAACAGCGTCGCCGTGACCTCGTTCACCTTCTCGTCGGTGCACTGGGCCGACAGGATCGTGGCCACCAGCATCTCGAGCGGGGTCGAGAAGTGCAGGGCCACCTTCGCGTCGGGGTAGGTCTCGGAAAGGATCCGGACGATCTCCGGCGCCCGTTCCTCGATCGGCGCGTCGCGCCCGAGCGCTCCCGCCCCGCTCACGCCCGCTCGCCGGCGATCTCGAGCGGGAGCTCGAACGCGTCGCCGTCCGCGTATCGCGTCCACTCGCCCCCGCGCAACACGTGGATCTTGGCGGTCCCCGTGACCTGCCACGAACGCCCGTCGCCCATCATCGCGGTCTCCTCGTCCAGGGCGATGAAGGTCTGCCCGGGTTTGACCGAGCCCGCGATGAACTCCGTCGCCCCCGGGATCCAGGTGTCCACGATGTCCCAGTGCGGCGCGAACAGCGTGTTCCGAACGTAGTTGATCCCCGGGGCCCAGACCGAGTCGAGGTCCTGACTGTCGGAGTCGAACGTCACCTCGGTCAGACACGCGACGCCCGCGCTGCACCCGGCGTACGGCAGGCCGTCCACGATCGCGGCCTGCAGGGCCTGCCAGAACGGCGTCCCGAGCACGACCTGGGTGAGCCTCGCCGGGTTCCCGCCGGAGAAGAAGATCGCAGAGGCCTCGCCGAGCCTGCCGATCACGTCCTCGCGCGAGGCGTCCTCGCGAGTCTTGAGCGGCAGGACCTCGGCGGGGATGCCGAGATCCCGGTAGTGGTCGAGGCCCTTGTTGGCCCAGCCGTCGTAGGACTCGGCACCCTCGTGGGCCGCGGCGGTCGGGCACACGAGCACGGGCCCGTCCGGGGTGCGGGAACGAGCGAGCAGCCAGCGCTCGACCGGCTCGGACCAGGGGTCGAACTCGCCGGAACCCAGGAACGCGTAGGAGACCTCGCTCACGCCTTCTCCTCGCCAAGGCGGAAGGCCTCGAACGACATCTCACGCCACCACACCTGCGGGCCGACGGCCTCGACGATGGCCTCGACCTGGCTCACGTGCGCGTTGATCGCGTTGACCTTCTGCTCGAGCAGGTCGCCGTCGAGCTCGACGTAGACGGCGAGCTCCTGCCTGGGCGTGATCGGGGGCGTGCCCGGGCGGAACACGTTGAACGGCTCCCAGATCGGCACGAACTCGGCCGCCCACTCCGGGGTGACCGTGGCGTACAGGACCCTCGAGCCGGGCATGCCCGCGTCTCGCAGCCCCTGCGTGGCCCACGCCGAGACGTCCTTGTGCGCGGCGTGGTCGGTCATCCCGTCGGGCCCGAACGTGAGGATCGTGTCGGGCCTGACGTCGGCGACCAACTCCCGGACGCGCTCGAACCCCTCGTCCGGCAGCCCGGTCTCCATGTCGACGTCCTTCATGTCGAACCAGACGTGCTCCCGCACGCCGAGGATCTCCAGGCTGCGCTCGAGCTCCTTGGTGCGGACCTCGCCCATCTTCTCGGGCGGCCACTTCTCCTCGTCCATCGAGCCGCCCTCGCCCCGGGTCGCCGTCACGCACACGACCCGCGATCCGTTGTGGACGGCACGGGCCATGAGGCCCGCCGAGAGGTAGCACTCGTCGTCGGGGTGCGCCCAGACGCCGAGGATCGTTCCGAGCTCGTCCATCCCGCCTCCTTGGCCCGCCTCCTCGAGTGCGTGCCGGCCGCGACCGGCCGGGCGACGCCTGAGCATCCTAGGCGCTGGGATGTGATGGGGCATGTGACCGGGCCGGCTCGCAAGGGCCCGGATGCGGGAGAACGGCCCGGGTTCGGGCCGTTCTCCGATCCCGCGCGAGGGAGGGGGCGCGGGACGGTCCCGCGGCCGCGTCAGGCGCGGTCGTGTCGCAGGCGCTTGCCGCGATAGTTCGGGAAGGAGACGTCCGAGTGCTGCCAGCAGAAGTCGCCCTCGTTGTAGACGGACAGCTTGGTGTGGCACCCTTCGAACGCGCAGACGCGGCCCTCCTCCTCCGTCCGGGACGGGGCGGGCAGGTGGCCGGGTCGCGTTCCCTTCGTCACGCCCCGCATTCGACGCGAGGTCGAGGGGGGTTCGGTGGCGCGTGGCCGGTTCTCGTGCCTAGGCCGGGTGGCCGTGGGGGCGCTCGACCGAGGCGCGGAGCCGCTCGATCAGCTCCGGCGGGATCTCGTGGCACCCGCACTTGGACCGGATCGCGTCCTTCAGCCGCTGCTGGAACTCGGCGTGCCCGGTGCAGGCGCCGCAGCCGCCGAGATGACGCTCCACCTCGATGCGCAGCGACTCGACGAGCTCTCCGTCGAGGTAGAGCTCGATCTGCTGAAGCACGTGTTCGCAGTCAGTCGGTGACAAGTCCTCGCTCCCGTACCGTTTCCCACAACGCCTTCTGCAGGGCTTTCCTTCCCCGGTGCAACCGGGACATGACGGTCCCGATCGGCACGTCGAGGATCTCGGCGATCTCCTTGTAGCTGAACCCCTCCACGTCGGCCAGCAGCACCGCCATCCGGAACCCCTCGGGCAGATCCTCGAGGGCGCGCTGGACGTCCTCGTCCGGGATCTTCTCCAGGACCTCGGACTCGGCCGATGCCTCGGCGTTGGCCCCACCCAGCTTGTCGTACAGGTACCAGTCCGGCATGTCGTCGTCGGGCACCGTGACCGGCTCTCGCTGCTTCTTGCGGTAGGAGTTGATGAACGTGTTGGTCAGGATCCGGTAGACCCACGCACGCAGGTTCGTGCCCTCCTTGAACCCGCCGAACCCGCGGTAGGCGCGCAGGTAGGTCTCCTGCACCAGGTCCTCGGCGTCCGACGGGTTGCGGGTCATCCGCAGGGCCGCCCCGTACAGGTTCGGAAGCAGGGGCAGCACCTCGCGCTCGAACCGCTCCCGGAGCGCCGGGTCCTCGGGGGGCGCGACGGGGCTACGCGCCATGCCGAACCACCTTCGCCCTCGCGCCGTTCACGCGATCGCCACCTCGAACGTCGGTCTGCACGAACGTCCAGTATCCCGTATCGGTGCGACCCGCCAACGGCCGGTGGGATGCGGCGGGATGCAGGCACGGATGGGTCGTTGCCCGTGGCCGATGGGAAGATGAGGACCCGTGGCGAACGACAACGACCGACGCGGCCGCTGGACCGGGTTCGACCTGGGGGGCGGCGGCTCCCCCGGAGCCCCACGGCGCTTCCGCGCGTCCCCCTGGGCGTGGATCCTCGCGTTCCTCGTCGTCCTGGTGCTGTTCAACTACCTGGCCGCGCCGCGACCCAACACGATCGACTACTCGAACTTCCTCAGCCGGGTTCAGGACGGCCAGATCGTGGGAACGCTCGAGATCTCGGCGACCTCGGTCTCGGGGCGCTACGAGGACTCGACCGGCCAGCACGACTTCACGACGACGATCCCGCCGATCCTGCAGGGCACCTCGACGCTCACCGACACGCTCGACCAGGCCGGGATCAGCTACACGGGCGTGACGCCGAGCGGCCTGCAGAGCTTCCTGATCGGGTGGGTGGCGCCGCTGCTGCTGTTCGGCTTCCTGTGGTTCTTCCTGATCCGTCGGATGAGCGGCGCGCAGGCCGGCGCCGCGCTGAACCTCGGCCGGAACAAGGTGCGGATCTACGACCGCAAGGAGATGAAGACGACCTTCGCGGACGTCGCCGGCGTGGACGAGGCCAAGGACGAGCTCAAGGAGATCGTCGAGTTCCTGCGCAACCCCAAGAAGTACCAGCGCCTGGGCGGGCGGATCCCCAAGGGCGTGCTGCTGCTCGGTCCCCCCGGGTGCGGCAAGACGCTGCTCGCCCGCGCGGTGGCCGGCGAGGCCAACGTCCCGTTCTTCTTCATGTCCGGCTCGGAGTTCGTCGAGATGTTCGTCGGCCTGGGCGCGGCCCGCGTCCGCGAGCTCTTCCAGCAGGCCAAGGAGAAGGCGCCGGCTCTGGTGTTCCTGGACGAGATCGACACGATCGGCAAGGGCCGCGGCGGGGCGCTGGGCGCCGGGTTCGGCGGCCACGACGAGCGCGAGCAGACGCTGAACCAGCTGCTGGTCGAGATGGACGGGTTCGACTCGCAGAAGGGCGTCATCATCATGGCCGCGACGAACCGCCCGGACGTGCTCGATCCCGCGCTCGTCCGCCCCGGCCGGTTCGACCGCCAGGTGGTCGTGGACCAGCCCGACCTCAAGGGGCGCGAGGAGATCCTGAAGGTCCACGTGCGCGGCGTGGCGCTCGACGCCGCCGTCGACCTGCGCGTGCTGGCGGCGCGCACGCCGGGCTTCACCGGCGCCGACCTCGCCAACGTGGTGAACGAGGCCGCGCTGCTGGCCGCCCGCCGCGAGAAGGACGCGGTCGGGATGGACGAGCTCGAGGAGGCGATCGACCGCACCGTCGCCGGCCTGGAGCGCAAGAGCCGCGTCATGTCGGAGAAGGACAAGGAGCGCGTCGCCGTGCACGAGATGGGGCACGCGCTCGTCGCGCTCACGGCGCCGACCGCGGACCCGGTGCACCGGGTCTCGATCATCCCGCGCGGGGCGGCCGCGCTCGGCATGACGATGCAGCGGCCGATCGAGGACCGCTACCTGCTCACCGAGCCCGAGCTGCGGGACCGCCTCGCGGTGCTGCTCGGCGGCCGCACGGCCGAGGAGGCGCTGTTCGACATGGTCATCTCGACCGGCGCGCAGAACGACCTCGAGCGCGCGACCGAGATCGCCCGCGCGATGGTCACCGAGTACGGCATGAGCCCGAAGATCGGGCCGCTGTCGTTCGGGCACGACGGGAGAGGAGCGAACGGATTCATGTTCCCGGGTTCCTCGCCCGAGCTCTCGGATGACCTCTCGGCACTGATCGACGAGGAGATCGCGCGCCTGGTGAACGAGGCCCACGACCGGGCGACCGAGGTCCTCACCCGCTACCGAAGCCTGCTCGAGCAGCTCTCGCAGATCCTGATCGTCACCGAGGTGATCGACGGGCCGGACCTGCAGGCCTACTTCGACGGGACCAAGCCGATCCCCTCGATCGAGGAGCTGCGAGCGCAGACGCGCACCCAGCCCGAGGGGTCCGCGCCCGCTCCGACCGGCCCCGACATCGTCATCCAGCCGCGCCAGCCCTAGGCCGGCGGCCGGACCAACAGGTCGAACCGATCCCGGAAGCGTTCCAGGAACCGGTAGTAGTTGCGCTTGGACAGCCGGTCGCGCTCGGCCTGCGGGGTCGAGTGGTACATCCGATGCTCGTGCCGGCGCACCGGGGCGTCGACGCGCGTGGCGCGCATCCCCGCGTCCTTGATCCGGAACGAGCATTCGATGTCCGCGGTCCGATACCAGGCGAACCTCTCGTCGAACAGCCCGACGTCGCGGATCACGTCCCTTCGGAACGCCATCAGGTAGCCCTCGATCGCGTCGACGTCCGGGCCGTCGCTGTCGTGGAACTCGCGCAGGTCCTCGGTGGAGATGCCGAACGGGCCGCACACGCCGACGCCCGGGTCCTCGAGCGCCGCCTCGAGCGGCCCGAACGCGTCGCCCACCGGCTCGATCGACCCGTCGACGACGAACACGGTTCGGCCGCGGGAGCGCCTCAGGCCCGCGTTGCGGGCGGCGCCCCAGCCGGTCCCGAGCTCGAGCCGCAGGACCTCCACCCCGTCGCCGTAGGTCGCCGGATCGGTCTCGGTCACGTCGGCCACGACGTACTGGACCGCGCGACCCCCCTCGTGGGCGCGGAACCCGGCCAGCGAGCGCACGACGTCCTGCGGCCAGCCCTCGACGAGCCAGTGCACGCTGACGTCGGCCGACGGCGGTTCGTCCAGGACGCTCTCGACGTCGTGCGACCGGAGGCGGGTCTCGGTGTCGGCCTCCTGCTCGACGGGCTCGAACGTCGGCCCCTGCGGCCCGTCGACGACGGCGAAGCCGAGCTCTCGGATCCGGTCGCGGAGCGCGTCGGCCGCGGCGAAATCCCTCGCCCTGCGGCGCTCCTCCCGTTCGGCTCCGAGCGCCCGGACCTCGTCGGGGACCTCGGTCATGGGCTCGGTGCGGCCCTCGGAGTTAGACGGGCTCCTTCGAGACCGAACGGAGCCGCCCGGCGACCTGCTCCAGGGTCTTGAGCGCGATCGAGGGGTGCTCCATCAGCAGCCCCCGGAACACCCACCCGGTGATCCCGACCAGCCGAACCTCGGTGGTGGCGGTCACGGTCGCCGTCCGGGGACCGCCGTCCAGGAGCGCGACCTCGCCGAAGAAGTCGCCGGGGCCCAGGCGCGCCTTGGTCTTGCCCCCGATCGAGACCTTGCACTGCCCGTCCAGGATCAGGAACAGGCCGATCCCGCGCTCGCCCTCGCGGGCGATCACCGTGCCCTCCTTGTGGACGACCTCCTTGGAGGCCCTGGCGATGATCCCCAGCTCCCGCTTGGAGCAGCCGGAGAAGATCGGAACGCTGGCCAGTCGGGTCGGGACGTCGGCTGCCACCTGGTGGTCCTCCTCGTTGCGATCGCCGGTCGACCTGGATGCCCCGCGGGGCACGCGATCCTATCGCGATCGGATCGACCCGCGCGAACGGGTCTAGGATGGCCGGGTGATCGAGCGGCGGCGGTTCGCGGCGATGCTCGTCCTGTTCCTGATCGGGTTCGGCCTGATCGCGCTCGCGAGCTCGCTGGACGAGACGTGGCCGCTGTTCGTGACCGTGATCCCCTACGCGGTGATCCCCTGGCTGGTCGTGCACGCAGACGAACCGGCGGCCTCCTCCGAGGCCTGAGGCGGGCGGGGACCCCCGGCGCTCACAGGTAGCCACGCTTCAGGAGGTGGTCGGCCCCACGGTCGAACCGTTCTCCTCGAGGTCGATCAGCGCCGCCGAGACGGCGGGTGGCGTATCGGCAGGTTGGCCGCGGTCAGGTGTTAGAAAGTGCCCACCCAACCTCCTGCGCGAGCAGCCGTTGCGTGTCAGGCAGATTGACGAGGAGACACGCTCCTCCTAGCGTCCGCCCACCTGCGTGGAACAGGGAGGGAGTTCAATGGATGGCATCGGCCGTGCTCGTCGCGAGCGAAAGGGCACGTTCAGCATCATGGTCCACGTTTCGCCCTGGTAGCTGGGACCCTCGCGCTGAGTGCCCCCGCTGGACTCGCAGCCGGGACAAAGAACAGGCCCGCCGTGGGCGTCACGATCCCCGGCCCGTCGGCGACACTTCAGCGGATCAGTCCTTTGCCCGGCGACTTCACCGCCATGTCGTTCGTCGGGAGCGGCTTGGGGGACGTCACGGGAGTCATGACATACGTGGGGTTCTTGGGTTCGCCAGAGGGGTGCTTTGCGTCCAACTTCGCGGGCTTCGTCGCCGGCAATATCGCCCTGATGGAGCGGGGTGGCTGCGAGGTCGGAGTGAAGGCGGCGAACGCCCAGGCTTCCGGTGCCGCCGGGGTGATCATCTTCAACGGGTCGGAGTCCCCACCGTTCGACGCGAACAGCACCCTGCTCCCGTTCCCCATAACCATCCCGGTGGTCAACACAACGTTTGCGCAGGGCATCGAGTTGGCCTTGGGGTCGTTCCCCGGCACCACGGTCCGCGTCGCGGTCGGCTACTCCGGCAGCGTGACGATCACCTATACGATCAACCGTCAGCCCAAGGCGATCGCCAGCCGCACCTGTACGTTCGACGGTGCCCCGGCATCGTGTGGTGATCAGTCGGCCGCCGAGAAGAAGGCGACCACGTACACCGTGACGCTGACCGGGTTCGGGGCTGGTTCCCATACCTTCGTGGTGAACGCCACGACCTCCGACGGCGGTGAGGCCAGCGGGTCCGGCTCGTTCACCGCGTAGAGAGAGCCCGCGCTCAGCCGAAAGTGCCGGTCTTCGGACCGGCCCCTTGGAGATGACCCACAACCCCTTGGTAGAAAGCCAGAAGGCCC
>Ga0081455_10009053_pt1 | contig 10275 bp, 5 predicted proteins | sample TabmetS3T2R1_FD_70207 | JGI IMG/M metagenome (GOLD analysis project Ga0081455, IMG submission 70207) | Tabebuia heterophylla rhizosphere microbial communities from the University of Puerto Rico - S3T2R1 | ecosystem: Host-associated > Plants > Roots > Rhizosphere ... | reverse complement strand
GCATGTAGCTTGCGGTATATGTGGTAGGAAAGCCGTACCAATTCCAGTAGGAAACGTTGGTGGCAATCGCTGCCACGATCCCGGCTGTTAAAACAAAGCCGACCCGGCCGGCGAAGGTTTCGATGCGCGTCTGTGCAAGCAGAAACACCACAAGAATCGCTGCGATTAATTCAGTGATGAATTCGATTCCGAGCGCTTTGCCAAACGCGAAAGGACGCCCCGGCGCATGATACATGAGAATCCCCGAAGGATTTGCCGCGAGTTTTTCGTTCATGTGTTTCATCGCTTCACTCTTTGCCTGTCGGCTGGCGTCCTTGCCGACGCCCATTCCGGGAAAAATGTAAAGACCGGTCTGGTCGCCGATGTTGCTTTGCAGCGTGCTGAGGACGGCTGATTCATTTGGAATTTCGGCAACGCCAGTCTCACCCAGAGGCAGCACCATGTGCGCGATGGCTGTCCAGATGAACATGGCGATGGCGCCGAGAATACCCGCGAGGAGAATTTTCATACGCGGAATGGTGAAGGATCGGGAAAGAATTTAGAAGAAAAAACTGGCGCGTGTTAGCTGAGAAGATCGCAGGAAACATTACAAAATTTTAATGTAAAAAGTATTGACCTTTTTCCCTCGGTCTGAGCAAGCTAAGTGCCCTTAACTCGGGAAGTTACTCGATCCTCCACTCCGAACTAACCCGCAGTACTTCAGCCATTAGAAAACATGAAAACTCCACGTTGGTTCATTGGTAGTTCTTTTGTCTCGCACCTGCGCATGGCAGGTGCCGTAACCCTGATGTCCGCAGCGGCCGCTATGGCGTTCGTTGCGGTGAAACCGTCCGTCCCGTTGTGGGTCAAATCGAACAGCGAAGACGCGATTAATAAACTTATGCAAAATCGCGCTGCGTCGTTCCGAAATAAGCTGGCCATCCCGGGCCCTGAACGAGAAGCCGGACCAATGGCCGCAGCGGAAGAAGATTACGCGAATCGCGCCGGTCCAGCTGCGTATGTGCCGTTTGAATTGACACGAAAAGCGCACAGCGCCTGGACCAATGTCAGAGCCAGAGCTGGACGGCAAGGCCCAAACGCACTGGGCGCTTGGACCCTCATCGGACCAAGCACGGCAAATTTTCCTGATGTCCTGACTTTCAGCGGCGCTGCGTACACGACTTCCGGTCGAATCACTGCGCTTGCCGTTGATCCGGCCTGCAATAGCAGGAAATGTCGAGTATGGGCGGCGGCCGCCGGAGGCGGAGTCTGGCGAACCGATAACGCGCTATCTGGGAACGGTGCGAACTGGACGTTTATCTCGGGCAGCTTCGCCACGAATGCCATTGGCACACTGACCTACGATGCAGCCCACAACACGCTCTATGCTGGAACCGGCGAGCCAAACGCATCGGCAGACTCGGAGGCTGGTTTTGGAATTTACAAATCGAACGATGGCGGAAACACATGGACACATCTTGCCGCGCACACGGATGTTGCCGAGGGAGCAGGTGTTGATTGTACGTGCGCCGTTGGGACAGGAGGCTTTCAGACGGCTCCCGCATATAGTGGCCCAGCTTTCGACGGCCGGGCTATCGCGTCTGTCATTGTTGATCCAGGAAATCCAAATATTCTGTACGTTGGCTCCGTGCGCGCCGTGCGCGGCGTGAGCTCAGTCTCGAGTGGCGGCGCGGTGACCCTTGCTCCTGGACTACCGCCCTATGGATTCTGGAAGTCCAGCGATGGTGGAGCAAATTTCACGTTGCTTAATTACCAGGACGTTTGCCTGAATCCCACGCTTCCAGGCGGAGCCGGGGTCGTGCAGGCAAGTTTTGGCTCGACGCGCGGTGTCCATGAGGTGGCGCTGGATCCCAGCTCGCCGAGCATCGTGTATGCCGCGCCGTTTCCGGCCAACAACATCTGTCCGCCTAATTCCGGAGGTGGCGTGTGGCGTTCAAACGATAGCGGCTCGAGTTGGACGCAAATCAAGAGCGCGCTTAACCCCGCACAAAATACTGATCGCGCGTCGTTCGCGGTCACGCCGATTGGTGGCGGGACTACACGGATGTATGTGGGCGTCGGCAACGCCAGCGATTCCGGCGCAAACCGCGCGCGTTTTTATCGCAGCGACGACGTGGCGAACGGCTCGCCCACGTTCACGGATCTGACCACGACTCAGAACATCGGTTACTGCACCAGTCAGTGCTGGTACGACAACGTCGTCTATTCTCCGCCCGGCAAGCCCGACGTAGTCTATCTAGGTGGATCGTTTTCGTATGGAACCTACGGGTTCACGACAAATGGCCGCGCCTTTTTGCGCTCCGCAAATGCCGGCGGCGGCTTCACCGATATGACCTGGGACGCAACGACTAATCCGACTCCGTCCGATACCTGCTGCCAGCCGAATCCAGTTGCACCGAATGGTCAGCATCCGGACTCTCACGCGATCGTAGAGATTCCGGGGACAGATTCGGCAATCTTTGGTGGGGACGGTGGTCTCACGCGTTCTAGCGGAGCTTTCGCTGACATCTCGTCTCAATGCAGTACGTACCGTGGGCTCAGCGGTGCAAACCTGGCCCTCTGCCAGCAGTTGCTCTCCGCCGTCCCGACGTACCTCTACAATCTTAACAAGACGCTCTCGACTCTCCAATTCCAGAGCTTGTCGGTTGCTGCTGATAATCCCAAGCATCTTCAGGGTGGGACCCAAGACAATGGCACCTTTGAGACTACGGGTTCGGCTGTGGTATGGCCGCAGATCATATACGGCGACGGCGGCCAGTCGGGCTTTAACACCGGGAACTCGGCGCTCCGATTCAACTCGTTCACGTCGAATTTCCACGATGTGAACTTCCAGAATGGCGATCCATTGAAGTGGGTCATCGCGAGTGGCCCAATCGTGGCCAGTGGTGAAGGCGCGCAGTTTTACGCTCCGATCATCACCGATCCTGTCAGCGCAGGAACAATCTTCCAAGGCTCGCTGAGCGTTTGGCGAACCCAGGATTGGGCTGGCAATCAGGCATTCCTCGAGGCGAACTGCCCTGAATTTACAACTTCAGGTGCGGACCCGAATTGTGGTGACTTCGTCCCGATAGGCCCAACTGGCGCGACAAACCTGACAGCAAGCGCTGGAGACTATCGTGGGACGACACGTTCCGGTGGAAACGTAGCGGCAGTCGCACGCGGCACTTCTGATGCGGCCACGTTATGGGCAGCGACGACCGCGGGACGCGTCTTCATCTCGAAGAATGCTAATGCAACGAATACTAGTGTCACTTACACCCGGCTCGACTCGCTCGATGCGAACAGTCCGGCCAGGTTCATCAGCGGTATTTCCGTCGATCCGGCGGATCCAAACCATGCCTGGATCTCGTACTCGAGCTACAGCTCGCTGACTCCAGCAACACCGGGGCACGTCTTCTCGGTGACCTATGATCCAAATGCCGGCACGGCGACATGGACAAACCTGGATGGATCGGGAGGGACAGCGTTTCCAGACTTCCCCGCGACGAGCATCGCATATGATTCCGTCCGGGGTGATCTCTATGTCTCGAACGACTGGGGTGTTCTGAGACGCGCGAACAGCTCGTCCGATTGGGTGGTTGCCGGAACCGGCCTTCCACAAGTCGAAGTCGCAGGGCTTACGATTGTTCCAAGTGCGCGGAAGCTCTATGCGGCCACGCACGGACGCAGTGCCTGGGTGTTATCACTGCCTTAAGTCCTGTTTACTTTGGTTCGCGGATTGGGCGGGATGGTGAAAGCCATCCCGCCTTTTTTTGTACGAGTCAATCTCCGCGCAGCAGATCTCACTCGAAAAATCGGACTTTTTTGGCGCGACCGATAATGATGTGGCAGTGCGATTGACAACCGTTCCGCGTACGGTTAGATATTGCGCGCTAGTTTCCTTCCTCGCCAGCAATTCTCTCGGTGAGGTTTTATTCGGAAATTCGCGCGTTCAATCAGCAGTTTGCATAACAATCCCCATCCATGGCGGGACATAGTAAGTGGTCGAAGGTCAAGCGTTTTAAAGGCGCGATCGACGCGAAACGCGGCAAGATCTTCAGCAAATTATCAAAGGAGATCACCATCGCGGCAAAGCGCGGCGGCGGCGATCCCAATGGCAATCCGCGCCTTCGCAGCGCCATTCAGGCCGCGCGCACGCAGAGCATGCCAAACGATAACATCGAGCGCGCGATCAAACGCGGAACCGGCGAGGGCAAAGATGCCCAACAATTCGACGAAATCGTTTACGAAGGTTACGGGCCGGGCGGCGTGGCCATCATTGTCGAAACGGCAACCGACAATAAAAATCGCACCGGCGCCGAAGTTCGAAGCATTTTTAGCCAGCATAATGGCAATCTGGCCTCGACCGGAAGCGTTTCGTACATGTTCCACCGGAAAGGCCAAATCACCGTTCCGCGCTTGAGCATTGACGAAGATCGTTTGCTTGAGGTTGCCCTGGAAGCAGGGGCTGAAGAGTTGACAACTGACGAGGATCAGTATGTTATTATCACTTCCCACGATCAGCTATACGCGGTAGCTGAGGCTCTCAAGAATGCGGGCGTAACCACCGATGGGCAAAAGTTTACATTCATCCCCGATACGACTGTTGCGGTGCCCGACGAAGCCGCTGTGCGTCAGGTGCTCCGCTTATGTGATGCGCTTGAAGACGACGACGACGTGCAAAACGTCTATTCAAATCTAGATATTCCAGACGAAGTGCTGGCCAGATTGCCGGCCTGAAAAACTATTTGCCTGCAGGAGACGTGTTTAAAGCGGTGCCGCGCCGCGAAGAATTTAGCTTATGAACGAAGAGAACGAAAACCAACCTGTGCCCACTGAGTCCGCCCCGCCGGAGCAACGGCATCACCGTCCGCGCCGCCGTTTTCCGCGAAAACGTTACCGGGACCGGGGTGATCGATTCAGGCGCGACGACGCAGAAGGGTCGCAGAATTCTTCGTCGGGTAATTCCGAGCCTGCCGGAACGGCTACCGATGTCGAAACGATGGACCGGCCCGGCGCAGGACAAGAGGGCGCGGAAGGTCGTGTGGAAGGTGGCGAGCAGATTCAGGCTGAACCGGAATTCGGCGAGGGGATCATCGAAATCTCGGGCAAAGGTTTCGGGTTCCTGCGCGATGCGAAGCGCAACTTCGTGCAGACGCCGCAGGATATTTTTGTAACTCCCGAGATTGTTCGCCGTTTCGGCTTGCGCGACGGGATGTGGATTTACGGTGAAACCCGGCGCGGCAGTCGCGGTCCGCAATTAGTCAAGCTGCTCAAGATCAACGGTGAGGAGCCGGGGAAATATCAGGGTCTCACTCCCTTTGAAGAATTGACCACCATCAATCCGAACAAAAAAATCAAGCTCGAGACGGTGCCGGACCGCTACACAACGCGGATCATGGATTTGATGACGCCGCTTGGCATGGGGCAGCGTGGTCTGATTGTCGCGCCGCCGCGCACTGGGAAGACAACGCTGCTGCATCACATCGCCGAAGCAGTGGCCAAGAATCATCCGGAGGTCATTCTGATTATTCTCCTTGTCGATGAGCGCCCTGAAGAGGTGACCGATTTTCGTCGTTCGCATCCAACGGCGGAACTGATGGCCAGCTCGAACGATGCCGACATCAAGAGCCATACGCGGATCTCCCAATTGGCGATCGAGCGGGCGAAACGTCTCGTGGAAGCCGGGAAACATGTATTCATCCTGCTCGATTCCATTACCCGCACTGCTCGCGCATTCAATAATGCGATGGGCGGCGGAGGCCGTACCATGAGCGGCGGTATCGACGCGCGTGCCATGGAAATTCCACGGAAAATTTTTGCCGCTGCGCGGAATACCGAGGAAGCCGGTTCTCTCACCATTGTTGCTACGGCATTGATCGAAACCGGCAGCCGCATGGACGAACTGATCTTTCAGGAATTTAAAGGCACCGGAAACATGGAAATGGTGCTCGACCGGAAAATCAGCGACCAACGAATCTATCCGGCGGTGGACATTTTTCTCTCTGGCACGCGGCGGGAAGAGTTGCTGCTGCAACCGTGGGAGCTGGAAAAAATTAATCTCATTCGGCGCGGCCTGGCTGGACACAAACCAGAGGAAGCAATTCAGCGACTGTTGATGTTTGTAAAAAAATTCCCGACCAACGCCGAGATGCTCAAGGGTATTCCGGGCTGATCCGTTCGCAGGCGATGGCCGGTCTCAACTTGATCGGACACGGTTAACAATTCGCTGTGCGCACTCGAAAGCTCTCCAAGTTTTTTTATCGAAAAGTCCTTGGGAAAGAGCGGTGGCGCGAGACTTCCGAGTTAAGTACTTCGGGAATTCATCAAGCCGTCCTGCGCGCGATGGCAGCTGTGCCTGCCATGCCGTCGAGCGGAGATCACCTCGATGTGGGCAGCGGGACCGGGGAATTGTTGCAGCTTGTTCGAGCCCATTATTCTTTCCAGTCGTTTGGCTGCGATTACACGGATAAATTGGTCTCCGTTCCAGGTCTCAAAATCGACACCGTCGATCTGAATCGCGAACATCTTCCGTACCCCGATAATCGGTTCGCAGTGGTCACATGCATCGAGACAATTGAGCACTTGGAAAACTACCGCGAGGTTATCCGGGAAATTTATCGTGTTCTGCAACCGGGAGGCGTGGCGGTGTTCTCGACTCCAAATATTTTGAATCTGCGCTCCCGGTTTCGGTATTTGTCGTCCGGATTTTACAACCTGTTCGGTCCGTTGGCGCCTGACGAATCCGACATTCACACCACGCGCGGCCACATCAATCCCGTAAGCTGGTTCTACCTTTCGCACGCCCTTCTCAGCTTTGGTTTCCGCGATTTGAAACTGACAGTGGACAAATATCAACGCCGCTCGCTTCTGGCTCTACCGTTTCTCATTGTCCCTCTTCGAGCGGCCAACTGGATCGTCTATCGTCGCGATAAAAGCACCTACGGTACACTGGACGAGCGGAATGCCTGGGCTGTCCGGGCGATGAATTCTCCGGGCCTGCTGCTCGGACGAACGTTAATCGTTACCGCGGTTAAGCCGGCGTAATGTGTTTTTGATAGAGTGCGTGAATCGCCTCGCGAGAATCGAGATATTCGCGACGGAAAACATCGAATTCCTGGTAGGCGAGCCGGATCGCGAACTTTCGTTGCTCCTCGGGGTCGCGTGGGAGCGTTGAGATGCTTCGGTTGTCGTATCGACGCAACACAAGTTCGCAACGACGCAGGAACGCATAGGAGTCTTTAAGCTTCGCAGCATCCAACTGGTGCAGATCTCCGTGTTCATAAAGTCGATCGACAGCGCGCTCCCAGTTTTGTTCCCAGATACTTCCGCGCATCTGCAACGCTTGAACGAGAAACTCTGCTTCGATCACGCCCCCGGCTCCGGTCTTTAAATCAAGAAAATCCGATCCGCTTCCGCGTTCACGCCGAATGCGTTGGAGCATGTCATTGATTTTCATGAAAAGGCCGGGATCCTGACATGCGCGGAGCCATGCGCGCTTTGCAATTTCCATGAATTCGTTTTGCAGCGGACCGCAGATGCTGCGCGTGCGAGTCAGAGCCTGTAATTCCCAAGGCTGCGCCCGGCTTGCATAGTACGATTCGTACGTTTCAAGAGAGCAAACAACCGGACCTTTTTCCCCTTCCGGCCGCAGCCGTGCATCGAGTGCCCAGACATCACCCTCGGCTGTTGGCTGCGCCATTGCGATGATGAGATTCTGCGCGGCGCGAACATCGTCGCCCACGAACAGGACATCCAGGTCCGCGCCGTAACTGATCTCGCGTCCCCCGAATTTTCCGAGTGCAATGACGGTCAGTTGATCGCCGGCGAGGAGCCTGGCCACAACGACCAAACACGCTTCCGCTACGTCGGAGAGCTCTGCAAAAGTCGCTGCCGGCGGAATAAGTCCCAGCACGTCGCGCAGGATGATGCGCAGCAGGTGCCTTTGCCGGTAGGTACGTATTGGATCCAGATTGTTTGCATCTGCACCTAACGAATCCAGGCGCCGCAGATTTTCAGCTACCGAACGCGGTTCGCCAAACGTTGGATCTCGAGTGATGTCTTCCAAAAGCTGCGGTCTGCGAATCAATAGCTCGCTGGCAAAACGGCTGGCATCGAAAGTTTTCACAACCAGCTCCAGCAATCGAGGATTGGCGACGAGAAGCTCAAAGAACAAGCTCCGCAAACCGTAACCTTCCACCAGGCGAACGAATTGGTTAAGCGTTGCGTCAGGGTCTGCGGTCTTGGAAAGCCATTCCAGCAAAGCCGGACGCAGCTTGCGAAAAATCTGCCGTGTTCGCGGCGCGATATGAAAACTTCCAGCGCCCTGCGCCAGGTCCGACAGCGCTTTGGCGGCGCGTTTCTGGTCGTTGAAAATTTCCAGGTCGTTCTCCTTGGACACTGTCGCCGGTGGAGTGGGTGATCCTGAAACGATCCGTTGAAAAATTGGGCGCACCGCGCGCATCCTTTCCTGCAGCGCCGCAGTGAAATCTGCGCTCGAGGAAAATCGAAGGCTCAACGCCAGGCGTCGCAAAGCTTCCGCGTCTCGAGGAACAAGATGGGTTTGCTGTTCCGCCTCTATCTGCAAGCGATGCTCCACCCGGCGAAGGAACCGGTATGTATTGTCGCAAGTCAGCACGTCTTCGCGCGGAAGAAGGTCCAATTGCCGAAGCGCTCGCAGCGCCTTGAGCATGCTTGATTCCTGCAAAAACGGATGTCGCGCTCCGTGGATGAGCTGCAAGGTCTGGACGATAAATTCGATCTCGCGAATACCGCCACGCCCAAGTTTGACGTCGCGTTCGAGTTTGTCCGCGCCGACTATGTCGCGCTCGATTCGCTTCTTGATATTCGCAATTTCGTCCAGCAAATCCCGCGTCGCGCTCCTGGGATAAATAAAAGGCTGATGTTGCCGCAGGAATTCGTAAGCCAGCTCGGGGCTGCCGCCGATTCCGCGCGCCTTGATCAACGCGAGGCGTTCCCAGGTTTCGCCGAACCCCGCGTAATAATTTTCCATGCTATCAAGCGAGCGGGCCAATGGCCCCGCCGAACCCTCGGGGCGTAAACGCAGATCGACGCGAAAAAGGGAGCCGGCTGGATGCCAGGTCGAAAATGTTTCGAGGATTTTTTTACCCAGCCGGTTAAAGAATTCGTGGTACGAAACGTGGGGAGTGAGCTGGCCTTCTTCACTGTAAAGAAAGAGAAGATCAACGTCCGAGCTGTGATTTAGTTCACTGCCGCCCAGCTTGCCCAGCGCAAGAACGGCGAATTCCGCGTTAGGCGAACCATATTGTTGCCGCAGTTCGGCGTCCCAATGTTCGAACACTTTGCGGATACAAATTTCCGCTACCTGTGAAAGCTCGCCGGTGGTTTCCTCGAGGGACGCGACGTTTGCAAGCTCGCGAACGGCGATGCGAGTCATCTCGCGTCCTTTCCACAAGCGTAGAGGAGAAAAACCTTGATCCGCGATCGAGTTGCCGGCCGATCTCTGCAGGTAGCCAAGCATCTCCCCATACCCGCGAGGCGCAGAACAGATTTGCGGCTGACAAAGCCACAGCAGGCTGTCCGGATCGTGGGTGAGGCGCGCTGCGCAAATGCTGGAGACGGCGAGAAGATGAAGCAGAGCCGCTTCCCCCAGCGGAAATTGTTCGACCAAATCGCGAAGCGGCTGCGCGGTCTCGGGCCAATGGTCTCTGAGCTGAATCAGGACCGTCTCGACTTGTGCCGGATTAATTGAAGCAGCTGCTTTTTCGTGAATCCAACGATCACTGCCGGCCATCGCGCACAAAGATGATTCGAATTTACTTAAAAACTAGTTAGCGATCACGGCGAAGGACGAGGAGCCAGGACGCGCAGCGCTCGTTTCCGTATTCGAAAATCAACCGGGCAACTGCCAGCGAGTTCACCATCAAGCTCCAGGGGAACGTCCTGTTCGCTGGTAATGCGCAGCTCTCGCGTCTGAAAATATTCAATTTCTGGAACATTGATATCGGAGCTGAACACAACGTCCTGGAGATATTTAATGATTTCGAGATAACCAAGCCGCTTAAAGACAACGACATCAAACAAGCCATCGTCGATGACAGCGTGTTTAAAAAACGGAAAAGGTCCTCCGTAAAGGCGCCCATTTCCTACAAGAACAAAAGAGCCCTCCTCAATGGGGGTATGCTTCGAGTCAATGAACAGTTTTGGCGGTTGCCGTGCCGCGATCTGTGCGGCCGAGATGAGGTAGCTCAGCGGACCGAAACTGCGTTTGAACGCGAGGCTGGTCTCTTTCACCACCTGCGCATCCAATCCAAC
>Ga0081455_10009052_pt1 | contig 10277 bp, 12 predicted proteins | sample TabmetS3T2R1_FD_70207 | JGI IMG/M metagenome (GOLD analysis project Ga0081455, IMG submission 70207) | Tabebuia heterophylla rhizosphere microbial communities from the University of Puerto Rico - S3T2R1 | ecosystem: Host-associated > Plants > Roots > Rhizosphere ... | reverse complement strand
GCCGTTGAAAAGGCCCGCGAGGGGCCTTTGAAATCTCTATGCGCTGGAGAGGACTTGAACCTCCACGGGCCGCAAAGCCCACAAGGCCCTCAACCTTGCGCGTCTACCAATTCCGCCACCAGCGCGCGGGGTCCAGTGTAGCCGCGCTTATTGGAGAAGCCTGAACAGGATGATCGTGTTCAGCCCGAAGATGAAGGCGACCACGATCGTTACTCTCGTGAGGTTGCGCTCGACGATGTGCGTGCCGCCCTGGGAGGCCGGCGTGAACCCCATTCCGCCAAGGCCTGCCTCGCGCCCGGAGTGCATCAGGACGAGCGCGATGAGCGCCACGCAGACGATGAAGTGGAAGAAGACCATGATCCCCAGCAGCATTCGGCCGCCCAGGGTAGCAATGCCTTAGCGGCAGCCCAGATGGATGATCTCGCCGGTGAGCTCCTCGATCCGGTCCTTGGTGAGGAACACGTCTGCACCGGCCAACCGGGCGTCGTCGATCTCGGTCGAGTTGGCGCCGCCGGTGAGGATGAGGATGCGCGCGCCGGAGCCGTTTCCTCTGATCTCACGGGTGGCATCGATGCCGTTCATCACCGGCATGCTGATGTCCATGACGACCACGTCCGGGTCGACCTCAGCCGCAAGTCGAACGGCGTCCTTCCCGTCGCAGGCCGTCGCAACGACCTCGATCTCGTCTTCCGAAACGAGGATCGCCTGCACCATGTCACGGAACAGCGGCTCGTCATCGGCGATCAGCACTCTGATCGCTCTGGTGAGCGGAACGGCCGCGGCGCAGGCGCAAGGATTCATTCGATTCACTATGCATTGTGACTCATTAAAAGCAAGTTTTGACAGGTAAATGGACGCGAAAGAGCTAATTCAGAAACTCCTCGTCACCGGCGACAACCGGCTCAAGCAGGGAGTTGCGCCCGAGAAGGTCCGCGCATCGTATGAACAAGCGCTGAAGCTGGCCCAGGAGGCGGGCCTCGAGGAGACCGTCAGGCCGCTGGTCGAGCGTCGTCTCGCCGACCTCGAACGGCTCGGAGGAGGATCGCCTCCACCCGTTCCGCCTGCCGCTTGACGTCGTGCTCTTCGGCGACAGCACGCGCCGCCTGATTCGGACAGGCAAGCGTGGCGGCGTCGGCCAGCCCGCGCGCCAGATCGGCCACGTCGGTCGGGTCGACGAGGACGCCGGCCTCGGGCGTGACGAACTCGGGCGGGCCCCCGATTCGGGTCGCGACGACGGAGCGGCCGCCCGCCATCGCTTCCAGTAACGCAAGCCCGAAGGGCTCGATGAGGCTGGGCTGGCAGACGACATGCGACCGGGCGATCCAGCCCGGAACCTCCTCGTGCGGCACCGTTCCGACAACGGAGACTCGCGGTCGGCCCTCGATCTCTGTACGCAGCGGACCGTCGCCTACGAAGGTCAACGTTCCCCCAGGGAGCCTGCCGAAGGCTTCGGCGAGTCGGACGACGTTCTTCCGCTCCGTGAGGGAACCGACGCAGAGGAACGCGGTCGCCCCCTCGGGCGCCGGCTCGACGCGAAAGCGCTCGAGGTCGACACCACAGTCCACGACCTCGACCTTCCCGCGCGCTTCGGGCACCTTCGTCTCGAGCTCGGCGCCCAGGTAGTGCGAAACAGCCACGACGGCCGCGGCTCGGCGTACGACGAATCGCGTCGCCGGACGCACGCCAGGAAACGCTCCGATGTTGCGAACGTCTCGGCCGTGCGCTGTGACGACGAGCGGAGCTCGCGTCGAGAGCGCAGCGACCAGCCCCGTGGGGACGAGGAAATGCGCGTAGACGACATCGGGGCGAAACCGTCGCGCCGCAGACGCCGTGCTCCGGACAAGCTCCGCGTAGCGCCGCTTCCCGCCCGCCCGCCGGTCGATGACCGCCCGCTCGAGCTCATGGCCGCGCCGCAGCAGCTCCATCTCCAGCTGCTGCACGAACACGCCGAGATCAGGATCGTTCGGCCCCGGATACATCTGCGAGACGAGAAGGATCCGCACTTACGTGTTCAGGAACGCGAGCACTGCGAGGACACGGCGGTGGTCCTCGCCGCTCGCCGAAAGCCCGAGCTTGCCGAAGATGCTCGTCACATGCTTCTCGACGGCGCGCTCGGTGACGACGAGCTGGTTCGCGATCGCCTGATTCGACCGGCCTTCGGCCATCAGCTCCAGCACCTCGCGCTCACGCGGGGTCAGCGTCGAAATCGGATCATCTCCACGGCGCCGGCCGACGAGCCGGGTCACGATTGCAGGGTCGAGCGCAGACCCTCCCTCGGCGACACGGCGCACCGCGCTCGTGAACTCGTCGACCTCCGAGACCCGCTGCTTCAGGAGGTAGCCGACGCCTTCGGCGTTGTCTGCGATGAGCTCCATTGCGTAGGCCGGTTCCACGTACTCCGAGAGAACGAGGACTCCGACGTCTGAATGCTTCTCGCGGATCGTCTTCGCTGCCCGCAGGCCCTCGTCGGTGTGAGACGGCGGCATGCGGATGTCGACGATGGCCACGTCAGGGTGGTAGCTGCGAACCTTGAGCAGCAGGTCATCCGCGGTCGACGACTGGCCGACGATCTCGAGCCCTTCGCGCTCCAGAAGGCTCGCGATTCCCTCGCGGAGGAGAACGGAATCTTCGGCGATCGCGACCTTGAGCGGGCTTTCGTCGCTCACTCGCAGAGGCTAGCGATCCGCTCGGCCGAGAGCTCGTCCTTGGGGACGAAGCCACGGGCTCCGTGGTCGTAGATGCGTGAGCCGAACTCGCATTCCTCGCGCGTGGAGGTGAAGACGACGGCCGGTCCGCCCTCGTCCGCCGCCAGGCGTTCGGCGACCTCGAAGCCGTCCAGATCAGGGAGGTGGATGTCGAGGAGGACGATATCCGGCTCGAGCCGGCGGGCTGCGTCTAGTGCCGCTTCGCCGCCGTCCACGTCCCCGACGACCTGAAACCCTTCGGATTCGAGCAGCGCGCGGGCGATCCCGCGGAAGCGCTGGTCATCGTCAACGATGAGGAGTCGCCGCATGCTTCGATCCTGGCAGAGGTGGCTCCGATCGGCGGTACGGGTAGCCACACTCTTTGCTCGCAGAGAGGAGAGGCGCCTTTGGACGCCTCTCCTCTCGTTCACACCGCCTAGCGTCGCCGGAAGAACGGAACGCAGAAGGGGTTCGAGCAGTGTGCGACCTTGAGGTCAGAGCTCGTGAAGTCTCGGTATGCGATCAGGCCCAGGCCGTCCGTCCCGACTGTGAGTGAGTTATCGAAACCGGCGTCGCCGACGTAGTTGGCCTCGACGGAAGTGATGTTGGCGCTCGTGCAGGCGGTATTGCTGCAGTGGGCGACGTTCAGACCGCCACCGAGGCCGCCAAGGCGATAGCTGATCAGTCCGAGCCCGTCGGGGCCGATCGTCACCGAGCTGTTCCAGCCCGCATCGAAGCCGCTGGCGTCGAGCGTCGTTACGTCGGCGCTCGTGCAGAGGAGGTTGACGCAGTGCGCAACCTTCAGGTTGGCATTCGGCTGGTCGTAGTAGCTGATGAGCCCGAGCCCATCCCTGCCGATCGTCGCAGATGACAACCAACCGACGTTGCCCACACTGTCGATCACGCTCAGCAGCGCGCTTGTGCAGGCCAGGTTGTTGCAGCGCGCGACCTTCAGGTCGCCGTTCGTGAAGTCGGTGTAGCTGATCAGCGCGAGCCCGTCCCGGCCGACCGTCGCCGACGGGAACCGGCCGACCATGCCTGCACTGTCGAGCGTCGTTAGCGTCGCGGTCGTGCACGCGGCATTGCTGCAATGGGCGACCTTCAGGTCGTCGTTCGCTCCGTCCCAATAGCTGATGAGCCCGAGCCCGTCTGCCCCGACCGTGGCCGAGGTGTAGGTACCAACGTCGCCGGCGCTGTCCAGTGTGGTCAGGGTCGCGCTCGTGCAGACGGTGTTGTCGCAATGCGCGGCCCTGAGGTCGCCGTTCGTCACGTCGCGGTAGCTGATCAGCCCGAGGCCGTCCGCCCCGATGGTTGCCGAGGTGAACCGGCCCACGTCTCCGGCGCTATCGAGCGTGCTCTTGGTCGCGCTCGAGCAGGCACGATCGTTGCAGTGGACGACCTTCAGGTCGTGGTTTGTCTTGTCGTAGTAGCTGATCAACCCGAGCCCGTCGGCGCCGATCGTCGTCGACGTCTCGAGGCCGACGTCGCCGGAGCTGTCGAGCGTTGTGATCGTGTTCGCAACAGGGGCGGAGCGGTCGAGCGCGGCGCCCGGCGGCCCCTGAATGCCGTCGATGCCCTGGATGCCCTGCTGCCCCGGATCGCCGGGCGGTCCCTGCGCTCCTGGGTCCCCCTGCGGCCCTTGCCGCCCAGCGGGGCCCGCCGGCCCAGCCGAGCCGTGAGGTCCTTGCGGACCACGCGCGCCCCTGAGCGCGACGATCGTCTTCTTGCTGAGGTCGACCTTCTGCAGCGAGCCGTTGATCACATGGGCACTGCTAACGCTGTCCTTGGCCGGAAGCCTCGTCGTTGCGGCGTGGGCCCCGTAGCCAACGGCGCCGAAGGCGACGAGCAGTGCGAGAAACGCGAGGGCGTGCCGCCGCGAGAGCCGCGAGATGGCTGAGATTGTCCGCTTCATTCTGGTGTCCTCCTCTCTCACTCGTGCCCTAGCGGCGCCGGAAGTGCGGCGCGCAGAACGTGTTCGTGCAGTGCGCGACCTTGAGGTCGCTGTTCGTGGCGTCGTCGTAGCTGACAAGTGCGAGGCCGTCCGTTCCGATCGTCGCCGACGTTTCCGTGCCGATGTTTCCGGCGACGAGCGTGCTCCTCGTCGAGACCGTGCAGGCCGCGTTGTCGCAGTGAGCAACGTCAACGCCACCGGGGCTCGTGAAGTACGTGATCAGCGCCAGCCCGTCCAAGCCGATCGTCACCGAGCTGTGCAGACCGGAGTCCAGCGGGCTGCCGTCGACGATGCTCACCCCTGCGCTCGTGCAGGCGGCGTCGACGCAGTGCGCGACCTTCAGGTCGTGGTTCGTGAAGTCGTAGTAGGTGATCAGCCCGAGGCCGTCCCCACCGATCGTCACCGACGAATAGCGGCCGACGTTGCCGTTCACGTCGAGCGTGCTCGTGGCTGCGCTCGAGCAGGCGACGTTGCTGCAGTGGGCCACCTTCAGGCTGCCGGTCGAGAAGTCGTAGTAGCTGATGAGCCCGCGCCCGTCCGTCCCGAGCGTGGCCGAGGTGTAGAAGCCGACGAGGCCCGTGCTGTCGAGCGTGGCCGCGTCGGCGCTCGTGCACGCCGCGTTCTTGCAGTGCGCCACGAGCAGATCGCCGAGGAGTGAGTTCTGAAAGGCGATCAGCGCAAGGCCATCCGTACCGATCGTGATCGATGTGTAGTCGACTCCGCCCGAACTGAGCGTGTTCTTCGTCGTGCTGCCGCAGGTGACGTCGTTGCAGTGGGCGACCTTGAGGCCGCCGTTCGAGACGTCGCGGTAGCTGATCAGCGGTAGCCCGTCTGGGCCGATCGCGACCGAGCTGGAGCGGCCGACGTCACCGGCGCTGTCGAGCGTCGTCTCGCTGGCGCTGGTACAGGCGGCGTCGCTGCAGTGCGCGACCTTCAGGTCGTGGTTCGTGTTGTCGTAGTAGCTAATGACGCCGCGGCCGTCCGCTCCGATCGTCGCCGACGAATCGAGGCCCACGGCGCCGACGCTGTCGAGCGTCGTGACCGCGGTCGCCCCGGGCGCCGAGCGAAATGAGGCGTACCCCGGCAGGCCCTGGACACCCTGGATCCCTTGAACGCCCTGGATGCCCTGCTGCCCCGTTTCGCCCTTCGCGCCTTGTGCACCAGGGTCGCCCTTAGCGCCCTGTGCACCGGTTGCTCCTGCCGGGCCGGCCACGCCCTGCGGACCGCCTGGTCCTCGCGCGCCTTTGAGCGCCCTGATGGTCTTCTTACTGAAGTCGACCGTTCGCAGTGACCCGTTGACGACCTGCGGGCTGCCGACGCTGTTTCGTCCGAGCACCCGCGTCACGCCCGCATACGCGCCGTAGCTGCTGCCGGTCACCGCGACAACGAGCGCCGTCACCGCGACGATGGTTGGGAATCTCGACTTGAACACTGCGCGTTACCTCCACTTCTGTTGTCTGACTGCGTCTCGAAGTTCGCATCGGGAAACGCGTGCGGAAATGTGGCCAGCATCCGTCTTGTGGTGCGGCTGGCCGCACCACGCCGAAGGGCCGCTCGGGGCGGCCCTTCGGTCTTTGCCGGGGTTGCCCAACTAGGCCGGCGAAAGAGCGGGCCTCGCCGAAGGTCGAGGCCGGTCGCGCTCACGAGGCTCCGCCTCGGCTTCGCGCGCGCCGTCGAGCATCGCCGCGGCGACGAGCCCGAGCGCGGCGGCCCAAGCCGCTTCGACTTCGGCGGTCCAGACCTCGCCGGCGATCTCGGCCATCGAGGCGAGCATCACGTCGGCGACGACTGGGTAGTGCTCGGGACGGGCTCCGTAGGCAACGTGCCGGGCGCCGAGCTGCCGCAGCTTCGGCACGATCGCGTCGAGGTCCCGCAGCGACTTGCGAAGCAGCACGAGCGTCGCCAAGAGCATCGACTTCTGCTTGCGGAGGTCGGTTCGGGCGAAGAGCGGCTGCACTGCGGGCGCCGCCTCGAACAGACGGGCGTAGAAGACGTCGACAAGCTCTTCACCACGCGGTGCGATCAGGTCGAAGCTCGTCTCGAGTGTTTCGAGCTGAAGTGTCATTTCGTGTCCTCTCGTGACTTGGCTTCGCCCTGGAAGCTCGCAGCCGCAGGCGCGCACGGGAATGCGGGCAGCAGGCGTCTCCGGGTGCGGCTGTCCGCACCCTTCGGCCCTAGCTCAAGGGAATCTCTGCGCGCAGCCGAGTGCCGCCGGCCTGCTTGCTCTCGACCGTCAGCCGGCCGTCAAGAGCCTCGACGCGATCGGCGAGCCCGCGAAGGCCGGTGCCCTTTGCTGCATCCGCTCCGCCGATGCCATCGTCGCTGATCTCGATCAGGAGTCGGCCGTTGGACTGTGCGAGCGACACGCTGGCCTTGGAGGCGTCCGCGTACTTCGCGACGTTCGCGAGCGCTTCGCAGACGACGTAATAAGCCGCGGCCTCGACCGGCGCGGGCAGCCGTCCTTCGGGAGCCGCGAGCTCGACCGGAAATGGGGCTCTCGACACCGCGCTTTCGAGCGCAGGCTGGAGCCCGCGCTCCGTCAGGATCGCCGGGTGGATCCCGCGGGCGAGCTCCCGCAACTCCTCGAGCGCGAGGTCGACCTCCTCGCGCGCGCGGTCGAGCAGCTCAAGGGCATCCTCATCGCGCTCGTGAAGACGGTCACGGACGAGCCGCAGCGCGAGCGCGAGTGAAACCAATCGTTGCTGCGCGCCGTCGTGGAGATTGCGCTCGAGGCGACGGCGCTCTGCGTCCTGGGCGTCGACCAGCCGGACGCGTGACGCGCGCAGGTCGGCCTCGGCGAGCTTGCGCCCCGTAATGTCACGAAGGAAGCCGGTGAAGATCGGCGGCTCGGCCCCGATCCGCGTGATCGTCAGCTCCACCGGAAACTCACTCCCGTCGGCACGCATGCCCAGGATCTCGATTCGCCGGTCGAGCAGCTGCGCGTCGCCGGTCTCGAGGTAGCGGACGAAGCCGCGGCGGTGTCGGTCCCGCAACGACGGCGGAACGATGAGCTCGGCCATCTCTCGCCCCACGATCTCGTCGGCGCGATAACCAAACGTTCGCTCTGCGGCAGCGTTGAACTCGAGCACCCGGCCACCCTCATCGATGGTGACGATGCAGTCGAGGGCGGAGTCGAGGATTCCGGCGTGACGCGCTTCTCGCTCGCGTGCCGCTTTCTCGGCCATTCCGCGCTCGACGAAGTGGCCGATCTGGATGCCGATCGTCTGCATGGTGGCCAGCAGCTCGTCGTCCGGGTCGCGGGGATGGTCGCTGAGAAACTCGATCACACCGGAAAGGCCACGCCCCGTTCTGATCGGGAAGCAGAACGCGCCTCGAAGGCCACTCGCTGCCGCGGCATGCGCGCGCGGGAAGTTGGTGTCGGCGCGGACGTCGCGTATCCATGACGGCTCACCGCTCGACCAGACACGGCCTGGGAGCCCGACGCCGGGCGAAAGGATCGTTCCCAGGCTCTGCTCCGCGAAGTCCGCGCTTCGCGGCTCGCCGCACCAAACGGCTGCGCACCGCAAGGACACCTTCCCTTCGATGACCTCCTCCCACAGTGCGCCGAATTGCCAGCCGAGCGAGGTTCCGATCGCCTCGAGCAGCTTCGGATATGCCTCGGCGGTGTCAGTCGTCTCGCTGAGGATCAGGGCAACCGCATGCTCGGTCGCGAGGAACTTCCGTTCCACCTCGTCTCCCGTCTTCCGACTCGCTGGTTACTGGAATAGGTTAAGGCAGTGCGCCGAGGAATCTGCATGCTCGGAGTCGCTCTCGGGATGCTCATTGCCGCGCCCGCGGCCTCCCCAGCGCTCGTGCACTTCTCGACACCGTCGAAGAACATCGGGTGCATCGGCGACCGGACGTTCCTGCGCTGCGACATCGTCAGGACGTCGGTCAAGCCGCCGCCGAAGCCCCGCTCGTGTGAGTTCGACTGGGGCAACGCCTTCGGGCTCGGCCCGACAAGCCGTGGTCGACGGCTGTGCGTCAGTGACTCCGCGCTCGGCGGCCGACGGATTCTCGGCTACGGGAAGGCTCTGCGGATCGGTCGGATCATCTGTAGCTCACACCGGGACGGCCTCACCTGCACGAACCCGCGCGGCCACGGCTTCTTCCTCAGCCGCCAGCGGATCAAGCTGTTCTAGGGGCGTGTCGCCCGATGGAGCCGCACACGCTTCGAGACGCCCCTGAGCGGGACGTCGCCGACGAGCTCGAAGTCGACGTCGGCGACGCCGGAGCTCTTCTTGGCCTCGTCGCTCACCAGCACCTCATGCGGTCGCGCATAGTCCGCGATCCGCGCCGCGACGTTGACGGTCCTCCCGAAGTAATCGCCTTCCTGGACGATAACCGCTCCTGCGTTGATGCCTATCCGGGCAGGCATCGACGTGGCCCGCTCGGTCTGCTCGACCAGTTCGAGCCCACTCCGGATCGCCCCGCCGGGGTCGTTGAAGTGGAACATGACGCCGTCGCCAAGCCATTTGACGGGGCGGCCGCCGTGAACAGTGGCCGTGTCCTGCACCACGCTCGCCAGGTCTGCGGCGAGCTCGGCCGCGGCCTCGTCTCCTCGCTCCTCGGCGAGCCTCGTGTAGCCGGTGAGATCGAGGAACGCAATCGCAGGAGGCTGCTTGGCCGGCCGCGGACTGATGCCGCGCTCCTCCATGGAGTCCTCCGCGACACCGACCAGATACTCGAGGACGGCGTGTTCTCGATGGCGGCGCTGGAGCCAGGAGGCAAGGCGCTGGACGAGCTCGGTGTATCCGCCAGCCCTCTGGAAGGTCAGAGCGTCCTTCTCGGCGTCGGGGAGGTCGAACGTCGCGACACGCTGGCGAACCGCACGGTCGAAGAACTGGAGGCCTGACGTGACTAGGCGCTGGACGGTCCCGCCGTACAGCCGCGCGAAACGAGAAAGGTCCTCGTCGTCAGCCAGATCGAGCGTCGTCAGGATCAGCGCGAGGTGCTCCGCGTCCTCGGCCCGAAGCCGATCGTCGGCGGGCGGCGGCAGGCCCATCTCCCTGCTAAGACGACGCACGAGGTCGGGCTCTCGGCCAAGGCCGGCGGCGAGCCGCTCGTAGGTCTCCGGCTGTCCCACCGGGTCCGGCATGAAGAGCCCCATCGGAAACGAGAGCTCGCCAGTCTTCATGCCGCGAGCGACGTCCTCGAGCGAAATCCCGGCCTCTTCGAACGCGCCCATCAGGCGCACGATGTGCACGTCGGAGGAGGGATGCCTGCCGTCCCCGTCGGCCTGTTCGAGGATGCCGAGATCCTCGAGCCGTCGCACGTCCTCCAGCGAGCACGGGACGAGGTCGGCTACCTCCTGCGCGGAGAGCTTGGTCACTGAGCGTCGAAGGTTCCGAACTCCTCGCGCAGCACGTTGCAGATCTCTCCGACTGTGCAGCGGGCTCGAAGCGCCTCGCGCATGGGCGGAAGAAGGTTCTCGTTTCCACGGGCGACACGGCCGACCTCGGCGAGCGCGCGCTCCGCTGCCTCCGCGTCTCGTTCTGCCCGGACGCGCGCCGTCCGCTCCAGCTGCCGCTTCTCGGCCTCGGGATCGAGCTCGTGGAGCTCGATCGGCTCCGCGTCGTCCTCCTGGTAGCGATTGACACCGACGATCACGCGCCCGCCGGTCTCCACGCTCTCCTGGTAGC
>Ga0081455_10009051_pt1 | contig 10277 bp, 14 predicted proteins | sample TabmetS3T2R1_FD_70207 | JGI IMG/M metagenome (GOLD analysis project Ga0081455, IMG submission 70207) | Tabebuia heterophylla rhizosphere microbial communities from the University of Puerto Rico - S3T2R1 | ecosystem: Host-associated > Plants > Roots > Rhizosphere ... | reverse complement strand
GCCGGCGCTGGGCTTCGAGGGCCCGGCACCGGAGGCCCCATAGCCCGTGCCGGGGATCGACACGGACCAGCCGGCCCGGGAGACGTCCCACCAGGAGAGTGTGCCCTTGCCCGCCGTCGTGGCCTCGCCGCTCGTCTGGGCCGTGTCGTGGATCCACGCCGCGTTGGTGTTCGAGCCGCGCGCGATCGCCAGATAGAACAGCACGTGCAGGCTGCCCGAGGGCCGGTCGCTGCCGATCCGGACCTGCTTCACGTCGATGCCCGGCGCGTTGAACACGAAGTCGACTTCGGCCACGTCGGCCGACCAGCTCACGTTCGCAGCGGGGACCTCGACGGGCTGTCCGAGCGCCGCGAGCTCGTAGCCCGTGATCGTAAAGACGGTGCCGGCGTTGTTGATGACCGACGTGCCGACCTGGTCCACGTACAGGGCGTACAGGATGAAGGAGCCGTCGAAGGCGGCGAGCCCGGCGTTCGGCTTCCGATGGAGCCGCAGCGTGACCTTGGTGATCTGCAGGGGCTCGCGGCCGGCGGCGAGCTCGAACATGAGCAGCCGCTGCGTGTTCACGGTCACGTCGTCCACGAGCCCCGTGAAGTTCGCCGTGCCGGTGGCGAAGGCGATGTCCTGGAGGGCCGTGGCCGCGAGCCGCACGGTGCCGTCGTCCGAATACTCCACGCCCGCGCCGCTCGCGACGCCCTGCTGCATCCCCTCCTTGTAGTCGCGGATGTGCTCGCTCGAGTCCGCGAGAAGCTCGACCTTGGGATACCAGCGGCCGTGCACCCGCTGCAGCACCTCGGCGAGCTTCGGATGAAGGGGGAGCATCAGTAGGCCAGCATGTCGGCGCGGCTAAACAGGCCGCGCACGCCGAGCGCCTCGAGGACGACGACCGGGATCCCGCTCGGGTTTAGATCGACGAGCTGGGCCGCCCATCCGGTGATGGCGGTGCCCGTGTTCACGAACGAGGTGAGGCCGCTGCCGACGTCGACCGCCACTTGCGGCTGGGTCGCAAAGTTCCGGAACTGCGCGATCATGCGCAGGTCGTTCCCGGCCGGGAAGGTCGCGCTGGCGATCGAGCCGCTGTTGACCCGCCCGAAGAACTCGCGGAAGGCGTCCCGCGAGCCCCACTCGAGATTCGGCGTCGAGGGCCCGCCGATCCGGCCCTGAATCTGGGTGCCGCCGAGCGAGCCCGAGAAGTCGCCCCACGGCGGCCGATAGAGCCGATAGAGAATCGTCATGTCGGCCGGGGCGAAGCGGGCGACGGCGGAGAACGTGTCCACGGCGCGCGTGGCGGACGCCCCGCCGGTCCGCATGTACGAGGACGCGCCGCGCGGCCCGCCGACGCCGTGCCGCTCCACCTGGACCCCCCAATAATGGGCCCCGCTCGTGCCGTCCCCGGTGTAGTTCGTGACCCCGCCGGCGTCGCGGAGGCCGCAGTAGACCCGGGCGGCCGTCACGCCCGTCGCCAGCCGGCCGGAGGAGCGGACGCGGAAGATGCTGTTGGCGAGCGGCTCGATCGTCGCCCCGCTCAACGTGCCCGTGCCCGAGACCGTCCCGCCCACGGTGCCAGCGACCAGATCGGGCTGCGCGCCGAAGAAGTTGCCGGTCGCGCCGTCCACGAAGATGAACCGCAGCTTGGTCCGCTCGGCGGCCTTCATAAAGCACGAGATCGAGACGTATTCGCTGTCCGTGATCGTGAACGCTTGGAAGCGCTGGTGCAGACTGGCGACCGCCGTCTCCACGAGTTTGTCCATAGTGACTAGCCCGTCCGCCGCCGTCGTGGCGTTGGCGGTGACCGTCGTGTTATCGGCCGTCCATGCCGCATTGTCGAGTTCCTCGGACCGGAGGCAGACGTTCGTGCGCGCCTCCTCGAGCAGGAGCCCGGGCGTCTCGCGGATCCCGTCGCCGTCCAGATCGACCCATTCGATGCGGGGTTCCCGATGGGCGAAGGAATGCACGAGGCCGTCGCGGCCGACCGCCGTGCCGCCGGAGGCCCGGCCGATCGTGGGCGCATCCTCCTTCTGGTACCGGCGCCGCCACGCGGTGCCGTAGCGCAACAGGGCGCGGCCGCCGAGATGAAAGAGGACGTCCGACCGGCTGGGCGCCGCCACCTCAGTACGCCTCCATTTCGGCCAGCGTGAAGCTGCCGCGGGCGACCAGCCAGTCGACGAGGATCGCGAAGCCTGGATCGGCTCCGTTGCCGCGTTCGTTCGGGCGCATCGTTTGCTCGCGCCACGGGAAGCCGCCGATCGTCAGCGTCCCGGTCGTGGCATTGCCGCCGCCGCCGAACTCGAAATAGAGCCGATGGTCGGTACCCACCGGCTCGATCCGGCTGAGCATCCGGAGCGGCACGAGCGAGGACGGCAGGGCGACCTGCGTCTGAATGGTGACGTTGTTGGCGTTGACCCGGGAGTTGACGTTGCCGCCGTCGTAGCGGCGGTTCGCGATGTCCCAGGTCGTCTTGCCGTCGGCCGTGAACGGCGTGACGATGCCGATCGATCCCATGCCGTGCGCGCTCGAGCTCGGCGTCACCAGCGTGCCGCCCGGCCAGAAGGGCACGACCTTCATGTAGCTCGTGTAGGCGACGCCGGCGGGCGGCGGGCCGTAGCCGATCGGGAAGGGCATCGTGTCCGCGCCGCGCGCCACGGCCGCCGTCAGCGTCTTGATATAGGAACTCGGGAACGGGGCGTCCTTTTCCCATTGCGAGGCGCCGACGAAGATCCCGCTCCCGACGCTGCCGTCGTAGACGACCACGCCGTCACCCGTCGTGGGGCCGATCTCGCCGAACGGCGTGCTCACGCCGGTGCCCACGTTCAGGAGCGTCACGGGCAGCACGTACCAACCGTTCGCCAGCTTCCACGGCGGGAGCACCACGTGGCTGGTCGAGACCGTCGCCCACGCGCCCGTGGAGAGGTTGAAGTAACTCTCCTTGCCAGTCCCGGCCTTGTCCACAGTCCGCGCGAGCGCCCACGTCCGCTCGGCCGCCTTGACCGCGAACAGGAACGACTGCGGCGCGCTGTCGGTCGCGCCCGCGATCGACTGCCGGACGTGATGCACGGCGCCGAGCGAGGCGTCCTCGACGACCTTGTCCGCGCTAACCGTTCCGTCCGGTCCCGTCGTGGCGTTCGCGCTCACCGTGACGCCCGACTGGACCCAATTCGCGTGCGTGAAGTCCTCGCTCGGCCAGAAGGAGTTCGTGCGGGCGCCTTCGAGCGCGACGCCCACGGCGTCGTAGATCCCGTCGCCGTCCAAGTCCAGCCACCAGAGCCGCGGCGTGTCCACGGCCGCCGTGTGCAGCAGCCCATCCCGGCCGATCGTCGTGCCGACCGTGCTGCGCGCAACGGTGGGCGGGCCGTGCTCGGTGCGATACCGGCGCCGGCGGGAGCCGCCATAGCGCAGCCATGCGCGGCCGCCGACGTGCGCGAGGATCTCCTGTGGCCGGGGCGTCGCCATCGGCTACGTCAGCTCGGGGGTATTCTCGATGAACGGCACGGTGGCCGTCGGGAACGGCCACGCGCCCTCGTCCTGGGCGAACGCGAATGTGGCCCCATTCGGGCAGATCACATTCATGGTCGTCTCGGCCGGGACGTCTGGATCGAGCACGAACCACGCTGGCAGGGGCCCGTCGCGGTATCCGTCCTCGAACCACGGCTTGAAGTTGTCTGCATATTCCGCTTCGCTGCCCGCGCGGATCACGAGGCTCCCCTGCCGCCGCCGATAGGTCCGGCTGCGCCCGATCCGGCCGGCGACGCTCTCAAGCTCCGTGGTGAAGCGCGCCGAATCGTAGTCCGCGTACGGCATCGGCACGCTCTTGAGGAGCTGGAAGTGGCGGCCCGAATGGATCCCGGTGAGCTCGGGCGTGTAGGCGCTCACGGCCGGGACGCGGATCCGCCACCAGCGAAACGCCTTGGGCGCGTAGAGGATGCCCCACGAGCCGTCGAGGGCGACGGCGCCGAGCGCCTCCTCGAGCCGGCCCCCGGGGACGGTCGGATGCGCGGCCATGTTCACGACGGTCTCGGGGGTCGTGGCGAAGTTGTCGCTCGATCCCTCGAGCAGCCACGCCTTGCCGCCGAGGTTGTGCCCGCGCTCGAGGAACAGGGCCGACGCGAGCCGTACCACGGCGCAATCCCACGTGACCAGCCATTCCACGTTCGCCGCGTTCGCCCGGCAGCGGGTCTCGTCGCGCCGGCCGTCCGTGAGCCGCTGCACGGGGAAGCCGGGCGCCTCCGAGCTCGCGACGAGGTTGTGCCCCGGGTAATAGCCGCGGTCGGGATGGTTCTCGACGAGGATGACCGGGGGGCGCGCCATGTCAGCGCCCCGTGCCCACGACTGCCAGCGGGACCGACACGACCGGCGCGGCGTCCCGCGCGCTGAGCCGGTTCCCGCTCGCGATCATGCGCTGCACCACGGCCGGATTCGAGGGGTCTTGGAACTCGAATATGAAGGTCTGCTGGGGCTGCGCCTCGCCCGACTGCTGCTGCGTGGGCGGCGGCGGCGCGGCCGGCCCAACCCCGCCCCCGCCCGACATCGCGTTCGCCGCCCGCTCCATCGAGGCCGTCGCCGATCGGGACAGCGCGGTCCCGAGGGCGATGAGCGCGACGCCGGCGGCGATCGCGGCGAACGGGTTCTTCGCGAAAATCTTCATCGCCACGCCGAGCAACCCGAAGCCGACGGCGGCGTGCCCCATCGCCGTCAGCGTGTCCCCGAGCACCTTGAGGATCCGGTCCCCGAGCGAGCGCAGCGCCGTGTCCGACCCCTGCAGCGCCTCCCCGAGCTGGGTGCCGAGCGTCCCGAAGGCGTCGGCGAGCCCCTGCTGCAATGCTTGGGAGAGGTCGAGCACCTGGCCCGTCGTAATCCCGAGCCCGATCAGCGCCTTGTTGTATTGGTCGAGCGTCAGGAGCCCGTTGCTGAACAGCACGTTGAGCTCGGCCTGCCCTTGGGCGAACGCTTCCTGCGGCGTCATCACCGACTCGATCACCGACCCGGCTTGGGCGAGGAGCCGCTGCCAGCCGTCCTGCCGGATCCGCGCGATGTCAACCTCGCGCGAGACGGTCCGATAGCGCTCGGCGAGCTGGCCCACCGTCTGGCCGAGCGCAGGCACGACGGTGCTCGCCGTGCCGCCCGCCCCCACAATGCGGTTGATGGCCGAGGCGAGCGCGTCCGCCTCCGCTTGGTCTTGGTTGAACGTGGGCCCGAGCAGCTTGGCGACCGTGTTCAGCCCCGCGAGGTCCTCGCCGGCCGCCTTGAGCGCCTTCTGCAGGTCGGTCGAGATCGGGGGGGTGACCGGCCCGCCCTTCTTCTCGCCCGGCGGCTTGACGCCCGCGGCCGCCCGGGCGGCCTGCTGCGTCACGCCGATGAGGTGCAGCATTTCGTTGACCTGCTGCTGCGTGATCCCGAGCTGCTGGCGCTGCTCCTCCGTGAGGCTCGCCAGCGCGTCGGCGAGCGCCGGGAGCTCCTGCGTCGGCATGTCCTTGATCGCGTCGCGGAAGATGTTCACCGCCCCGAAGCCAGCGCGGAAGCTCGAGCCGAGGCCCTTGAGCGCGGCGTCGATCCGGTCGAAGCCCGCGCCCATGAGCTTCGGGTTGGTGATCCGCTCGGCCTCGGCGACCTGGTTGAAACCGCCGGCGAGCTCGCGGAGCTGCCCCGTCATGTCGCGGGCGGCCTGCGTGCCGGTGAGGAAGTCCACGAAGCCGGCCGTGGCCCGCAGCAGCTTCTCGATGATCGGGGTGACCGAGCGGCCGAAGTCCGCCCACGCGATCAGCAGGCGGTTCTTGATGATGGCCTCCTGGTCGCCGAGCGTGCCGCTCAGGTCCTTGAGCTGGCGGTCCGCCTCCCCGGCGCGCCCCTGCATCCCGGCCAGCGCTTGGGCGAAGATGTCGGCGCCGCGGCCCGAGAATTGGAGCTGCCCGCCCACCACCGACAGCTTCACCCCGAGCCGGGTCGCGGCGATGCTGGCGTCGTCCCCCTCGGCGACCACGCCGCCGAGCGATTGCGTGAAGATCGCGCCCGCTTGCTTGACCGGGACGCCCGTCTCCACCAAGGCGACGATGGCGGCGACCGTCTGCTCGAGCGGGATCCCGGCGGCCTGCGCCTGCGCGCCGACGCGCTCGAGGATGGGGGCGAGCTCCTGGAGGCTGACGGCGTGCTTGCCGGCCGTGGCGAGGATGTCGACGACGTCCGCAGCCTTGCTGACCGGCACGCCGAACGCGTCCATCGCCTGGTCGAGCGTGTGGATCGCCTCCCCGAGATCGGTGCCCGAGATCCGGGCCAGTTTTGTGGCGGCGGCCAGCTTCTCCATGGCGCCGGCCGCGCTGGGCGCCCCGGTCCGCGCCACGTCGACGAGGCCCTTGGCGAGGTCGCCCAAGGCGACGGGGGTCGTTTGGGCGAGGTCCTCGAGGCCCTTGCGTAGCGCCGTCGCGCCTCCCGCTACAGGCGGGAGCAGGGCGGCCGCTTGGATCATCGAGCGGTCGAAGTCGTCGGCGAAATGCGCCGCCTTCACGCCCGCCATCGCGAGGTCGCCGCCCAGATCGAGCAACCGCCGGCCGAGGTCGATCTCGATGCCGGCGCCGATCCCGGAGAGCAGCCGCCCGAAGGAGCCGAGCGCCGCCTCGGCCGGCCCGAGATCGAGCCCGACTTCGGCGAGGATCTTGCCAGCGTTAGCGCTCATCGGGGAACTCCGCCGGGCCTTCCGGCAGCGGGAAGGGGATGACGCCGGGGATGGGCAGGCTGCCCGGGGTGGCCGCGAGCGCGCGGCCCTGCTTGACGACGCGGGCCCAGACGGCGGCGAACTTCTCCTGCTTCGAGTGGTCGAGCGGCGCGGCGCGGCCGAGCAGCTTGGCGGGCGTGTAGCGACGCCCCTTCTTCGCCCACATGGTCATCAGGTGCGAGAGATGCCACGCGACGAGCCATTCTATGCGGTCGGCGCGCTCGAGGTCCGCCTCCAAGAGCAGGTCGAGCTCGCGCGGCGTGAGGGCCCAGAACTCCCACGGTTTCAGGCCGAGGCGGCGGAGGGCGGTTCGCTCTCGCTCGACGAGATAGGAGCGGAGATCGGGGAGGCGGCGGACGCCGTCGCCGCCGCCGCTTCCACCACCTCCGGCTGGCTCCGGAGTGAACGCAGAAAAGGGGATTCCAGCAGCGCCTCCGTCAGCTTGCTCGAAAGCGTCTTGAGGGACCCGCCTTCGGTGAGCCACGCGTCCACGAGGTCGGCCGCGCCCTCGAGGGTGAGCATGGGGTCCGCATGTTTGAGCCCCGCGTACAGGAGATCCCGCGGCCGCACGAGCATGGGCTTGAGCCCGGAGAGCGCGTCCGTCGCCTCCTCCATGCCCACGGCGCTCTCGAGCGCGCACAGGCCGGCATAGTCGAACCGCAGTACGCGGTCGCGTCCCGCGATGCGGATCGTGGTCCCTGGCGCAGGCTGGCGGTCGGGCACGGATCAGCCGGACTGGTGCACTTGCACGACGAGGGAGGATTTAACGAGGCTGTTGCCCTCGCCCACATGTCCGGATAGGCTCACGGTCACCTTGGCGAGCGGGTCCGGTTCGACGACCTTGAGCGCCGCAGCGGCCGCCTCGATGGCGGCATCGAACTGCTTCTGCAGGGGCGGGCCTGCCTCGGGATGGAGCCGGGCGAAGGCGTCGATGAGCTCGCCGATCGCGTCCTCGCCCGGCACGTCCTTCGCTTCGAGGTTCCAGCTCACTGCGTGCTCTTCGTGATCGCCCCGGTGCCGCGGAACGTAACCGACGTGGCGATCGCGTCGTCCGTCGGCAGCCCGGGCTCGAAGCCCGTGATCACGGCGTCGCCGATGTATTGCGCGAAACCGACTTGGTCGCCCTTCGGCCGGAAGCGGAGCTTGACCAAGGTGCGGTTGACGAGCGCGTTGTAGAGGGCGTCCTGCGCGACGTTCGCCTCGAGGTAGATCGCCTCGGCGGAGCCGCTCCACTGCTTGAGGCCCTCGATGAACTCCCGCCAGCCGGCCGAGTCCTTCGAGGTCGCGTCGATCTCGTCCGCCTCGATCGTGAGCGTCACATCGCGCAGCTCGCCGATCACGTTGTAGGACGAGCCGCCGTCCGTCGAGACGGCGACCTTCGCGTTAAAGCCAGGTACGGCGGCGGTCGCCATGAGTCAGTCCTCCGTCAGTCGTTGAGCCGGAGCGCGGCCACGGTGACGCCGGTGCCGGTCGAGAAGTCCACGCCGACGGCGCCGACGTCGGGCGCCACGCGCTGGTTCCACCATTGTGCCCGGAAGGGCCCGGCGATCGTGAACCCCGTGGTGATCGGGCAGACGAGCGCGACGTCGACCGAGCGCCCGGCCTCGTCGGCCACGGCCCGGATCGTGACGGTGCAAGCGCCGGCGCCCGTGTTCTTCACGATCAGCACGGTGTTGCCGTTGTTGTCGAACTTCATCCCGTTCGCGTTGTCGGCGGCCGTGAACGTGATGTTGGCGATGCCCGACTGGAAGGGCACGTCTTGGAGGGCGATGGCGGTCCGGGGCACGGGCTACTCCTTCCCCGGCTCGGCCGCGTCCGGCACGCTCTCGGGATGTTTGCCGACGAGGTGGCGCTCAAGCAGCGTGCGCGGCCCGACGATCGTGTCGGCTTCCTGCACGTAGTCAGTGACCTCGACGCCGCAGACGGGGCAGGTCGGCGGATCCTCCGGGTCGTAGGCGATGTCCTCGGCGAGCCAGCGGTCCGCCAGCTCGTCGGGGACCATGTAGAACTCGCCGGCGCGGTAGCTCATGGTGCCGCCGCCTTCGAGCTCGACCTGTTGGGGCTTGCCGACGAACAGCCGCCGTTCGCTCATGGGCTCCTCGGGATCCTCGGGGGCGCCGACCGCCCGCGCGCGTCGTTTCCGGGTCATCGGCTCCGCATCATGCTGTAGGTCTGGGCCAGCTCGGGCCGGTCGTTCGCGTCCAACCCGAGGGGGATCACGTCGCCCGCCGCTATGATTGCGACGTAGTAGGTGCCGGTCAAGGCACCTGAGAACTTGTGGAGCAAGTCGAAGACGGCCTTGATTTTCGCGCGCGCCGCCGGCCAGTCGTGCCGCCCGGCGCGGACCCGGATCTGCACCGCCGGCCGGTTCATGTCGATCCGCGTTTCCGGCGGGCCGCCGCCGGCCTCGAAGACGCCGACGATCTGATCGGGCTCGGCCGGCATCTCGTTGACGAACGCCTTCCAGCCGGTCGCGCCCTCGACCGTTCCCTGCGCGATCAGGTAGTCCACCACGTCGTCGGCCGGGGACGCGTTCGGCATGTCAGAATACGTCCGCCCGGAGCATCGCCGCGAGATCTCCGGCCAGGTGCGGCGCGAGCTCGCGAACCGGCTGCTCGAGGAACTTGGCCTGCCCGACCGTGTGGCGCTTCGTCAAGTCCTCGTGCACGTAGATGGCGTAGCCGACGAACTTGCCGCCGAACTCGGCGCCCGCCGGGCCGCCGAACGAGAGGAGGATGCGGAGCTGGTCGCCCGTCCGGGTCGGGCCCTCCACGTGGCCCGTCGAGCGCAGCGCGCCCAGATCGACCGGGGTCAGCTCCTTGGCCCGCGTCATGGTCGTTTCGCCCTTCTCGCGGAGGCCGCGGGCGAGCCGGGCCTCGGCCTTGGCCCCGAGCTCCTTGAGCCGGCGCTTGACCTCGGCCAGCCCCCGGATCTTGACGGTCTTCCGGAGGTCAGCCATGCGGGCCCGGCCCCAGCGCGCGGAGCGCCTTAGCGGGCCGATCCGGCCCCGGGGCGGGCTCCACCCGCCCGGACCGCTCCAGCTCGGCGCAGAAGGCCAGCCAGGCGCGCGCCAAGGCCATTCCGTCCTCGTAGGCGCCTTGGGCGTCCATCCCGAGCCCGATTTCGAGCGCCCCGACGCGCAGCGGGACCGGATCTCGGGCGGCGCTCACGCGAGGTACGCCTTCACGTGGTGCGTCCCGCCCGCCTCGTCGGCCAGCCGATCGACCCGCAAGAGCAACGGGACCTTCCCGTCCGGCAGCGTCAGCTCGTCCAGCGTCCCCAGCGTCGCCGACCCGTCGAGCCAGACCTCGCCGCTCGACATCTTCTCCTGCCCGTCCGCCGCCCGGATCAGCCGTTGCCGGAAGGTCACCCGGGCGTCGTACGTCACCGCCGTCCCGTAGGTCGGCTTGTTGTAACGGTCCACGCCCACGTAGGGCCGCACCGTCACCTTCTGGCGCAGCAGGTTCTTGAGGGCGGCTTCCATCGGCTAGAGCTGCAGGATCCACGGCCGCAGCATGACCGCGATGTGCCGGGGCAGGTCCACGCCGTCGGCCTCCTTCTCGTCGTAGTAGGTGAG
>Ga0081455_10009050_pt1 | contig 10279 bp, 11 predicted proteins | sample TabmetS3T2R1_FD_70207 | JGI IMG/M metagenome (GOLD analysis project Ga0081455, IMG submission 70207) | Tabebuia heterophylla rhizosphere microbial communities from the University of Puerto Rico - S3T2R1 | ecosystem: Host-associated > Plants > Roots > Rhizosphere ... | reverse complement strand
CGGGTGACCGGCACGCCGTGGGGCCGGGACCTGATCGGGCCGCTGGTCGCGGCGCTGCGCGAGCATGACCTCGGCGTCGGCTTCTACCACTCGCTGATCGACTGGCACCACCCGCAGTTCCCGCTCGACGGGCTGCACCCGCTGCGGGACGACCCGACCGCGCAGCGGGGGCAGGGCCAGCGCGACATCGCGGTGTACCGGCGGTACCTGCACGGGCAGGTGCGCGAGCTGCTCACCCGGTACGGCCCGGTCGACCAGCTGTGGCTGGACTTCTCCTACCCCGACCACGTGCACGAGGGGCAGCGGGGGTGGGGCGGCAAGGGCGCCGCCGACTGGGGCGCCGGCGAGCTGCTCGCGCTCGTCCGCGAGCTGCAGCCGGGCATCCTGGTGAACGACCGGCTCGGCGTGCCCGGCGACTTCGTGACCCCCGAGCAGTACCAGCCCAGCGCGCCGCCGCAGCGCGACGGCCGGCCGGTGCCGTGGGAGGCCTGCCAGACGATCAACGGCAGCTGGGGGTACGACCGGGACAACCACGAGAACAAGTCCCCCGAGCTGCTGCTGCGGATGCTGGTCGACACCGTGTCCAAGGACGGCAACCTGCTGCTGAACGTCGGGCCGACCGGGCGGGGCGAGTTCGACCCGGTCGCCAGCGACACGCTGGCCGCGATCGGCCGGTGGATGCGGCTGCACGCGCGTGCCATCCACGGCGCCGGCCCGGCCCCGTTCACCCCGCCGCCCGACTGCCGCTACACCCGGCGCGGCGACCGGCTGTACCTGCACCTGTTCGCCTGGCCGTTCGACGCGGTGCACCTGCCGGGGCTCGCCGACCGGGTCACGTACGCGCAGTTCCTGCACGACGCCGCCGAGGTGCGGCGCGAGGTCATCTCGGCCGGCCGGCCGGCGTACGCCACCTCCGCCGCCGGCCAGCCGCCCGGCACGCTCACCCTGCTGCTGCCGACCCGCCGGCCCGACGTCGCGATCCCGGTCATCGAGCTGTTCCTGACCTGACCGGCGTGACAGACGCCAGGGGCCCCCGGTCGCGGTGACCGGGAACCCCTGGCTCGCTGGTGCCGGCGCTACGGGCGGACGCCGCCGTAGAAGACGTTCCCGGACAGCGGGTGGCTGACCTCGCGGACCCGGTCCGACGAGTTGCCCTCGATCAGGGTCACCGTACGCCGGTTCGCGCTGACCTTCTCGACGATGCCGATGTGCGTGCTGGTGTGGGTGTTCTGCGGCCCGGTGCCGAACAGCAGGACATCACCGGGCTTGGCCCCGCGCAGCCCGGCCCGCCCGTAGGCGAGGTGGTGGCGCTGGCCCCAGCGGAAGACGTCGCCGGTGAACGGGTACTTGGGGATGTTCACGCCGGCGTGCCGCCAGACCCAGGTGGCGAACAGCGAGCACCACTCCTCGCAGGGGCCGTACTTGGTGCAGTTGCTGCCCGGCGGGTGCTCGCCGGTGCCGAGCTGCGACATCGCGACCGCGACGATCTTGGCCCGGGTGGAGCCCTTGGCCGGCGGCGGTGCGGGATTGCCGCTGCCCCCGGTGCCGCCGTGCTTCTTGCCGGTGTGCCGGGTGACGCGCATCGCCTTCATGGTGATGGGCCCGGTGATGCCGTCCACCGGCGTGACGTGGTGGGTGGACTGCCAGTGCCGGACCGCGGCCGTGGTGCCGTCGGCGGGCATCTCGACCGGATCGATCGAACGAGTGGGTGGTGCGATGTCGAGTGAGTCGAGTAAATCCCACTGGTTTTCGACCGAATGCCGCCGGCGCAGCTCGCGCGGACGGGCGATGCGACGCGTGTACATCCAGCCACGGCCGGCGATCTCGTAGCCGATCCGAAGCGGTGCGCCGCTCAGCCACGTGAGCAGGGACGCGCGCGGGCCTCCGTGAAAGTCGATGGCAATGTCGAATCGCGCCGCCCTGAGGCGGCGTCCGAGCGCAACGTCGGCCAGCATGCCGCTCAGCCCGCGCACCCGCGGCGCGACAATGACGTCGTTCAGGTTGGGGTTGTGGAGGACCACCGGCGCGGCGGCGGGTTCGACGATATAGGAGAGCTGGGCGTCAGGGAACCGTCGCCGCAGCGCGTGAATGGCCGGCGTCGTGAAGACGACGTCGCCGATTTGTCGCAGCCGAACCAGGAGTATTCGCAATTACCCGATTACCCGATAACCCGACTACGCACTTCTACCAGTTTCGCCTACGGTTCGATTGTCGCTTCGTCGATGAGCATGACCGGGATGTCGTCTTTGATCGGGTACACACGTTTGCACGTCGCGCACTTGAGCGCGGCGCCGTTCTTGACGAGGGTCACCGGTGTCTTACAGTTGGGGCAGGCGAGAATCTCGAGTAATTCCGGGTCGACCGGCATGCTGGGGAATATATGACACCTCCCTCCTTTTGTGGAACAATTTGATTGTATGAAGTTCGCAGTGTTCGTCGCCGCGTGCAGCATCGCGTTTCCGTGTGCCGCGTCCGCGCAGACCAAGCCGCCGGTCTCGAAGGCGGCTGAAGCGTACGCGCAGTTCCTGCTCGCGCATCACCTCGAGGAGCGCGAAGACGAGAACGGCGCGATCGCAGCGTACAAGCGCGCGATGGAGCTGGATCCACAGGCGGCGGACATTCCCGCGGAGTTGGCCGCTCTCTACCTGCGTCAGAGCAAAGTGCAGGAAGCAATGGGCGCCGCCGAACAGGCGCTGAAGGTTGCGCCGGCCAATCGTGAAGCCAACCGTGTACTCGGCATCATCTACGCTGCGCTCGCGGAGGGCGGTCGTGGCGGCGGCGGCGCGCGTGGCGCGACTACCGAGCGGGCATCGTCTGACAACCTGGCAAAGGCGATTCGTCATCTGGAAGCGGCGCTCGAGCGGCCGATGTCACAGGGCGACCCCAACGTGCGGGCGACGCTGTCGCGCGTCTACGTGACGGCGCGCCAATACGACAAGGCGATTCCGTTGCTCAGCGATCTTGTTTCGCAGGAGCCCGGCTGGCAGGACGGTCCGGCGCTGCTCGCGGAGGCGTATTCGGGCGCTGGCAAGACCAGTGACGCCATCGTCTGGTTCGAGCAGCATGCGGCCGACGATCCGCGCCTGTTGCCGACGCTCGCCGACTTCTACGAGCGCGAGCGGCGCTGGTCCGACGCGGCGGCCGCGTACGAGCGCGCGCTGCCGCGCTCGCGTAATGCGGAGCTGAAGGCGCGCTACGCGTCCGCGCTCCTCAACGCCGGCGGTCGCCAGAACCTGACCAAGGCGCGCGACGTGCTGACGGAAATGACCGCCGCTTCGCGTACGCCTGACGCGGTCGCCATGCGTTCTCTGTACTTGCTGTCGCAGGTCCAGCGACGCCTCGGCGACACCGCAGGTGCGGAGGCGAGCGCCCGCAAGTTGATCGCGCAGAACAGCGGCAGCGCATTCGGGTACTACGCGCTGGCCGAAGCGCTCGAAGAGCGACGCCAGTATCAGGCGGTGATCGACACGCTCGCGCCTGTGGTCGCCAAAGCGCCCGGACCGGCCTTCGACGTCACGATCCTGTTGCCCCATCTCGGGTTCGCCTATCAGGAGCTCGGGCAACACGACAAATCGATCGCGACCTTCGAGCAGGCGCGTCGCCTGTCGCCCAAGGATGCGGCCGTTGCCGGCTATCTGGTCGAGGCGAACATCGCCGCCAAGAAGTACAGCGCCGCCGTCGAGGTGGCGCGCGCCGCCGCGGCCGACAATCCCGACGATCTCCGTCTGTTGCGTGTCCAGGCCCGGGCGCTGCGCTACTCGGGCAAGCCCGAGCAGGGCGTGGCGATTCTCGAAGAGGCCTTGAAGAAGAACGCCCAGGACCCCACTGCTTACGTCGCGCTGGCGCAGGCGTACAACGAAGCCGATCGCGGGGCACAGGCGATCAAGCTGCTGCAAGACGCGCAGGCCAAGTTTCCGTCGGATCCGGCCGTCACTTTCGAGCTGGGGGCGACGTTCGACAAGCAGAAGAAGTTCGCGGAAGCCGAGGCAACGTTCCGGCAGCTTCTTGCGAGAGATCCCGAAAATGCCGCGGCGCTCAACTACCTCGGCTACATGCTCGCCGAGCGGGGGGAGCGTCTCGACGAGTCGGTGAACTTCGTCAAGAAAGCGCTGCAGCTCGAGCCGGAGAACGGGTCGTTCCTCGACAGCCTTGGCTGGGCGTACTTCAAAGCGGACAAGCTGGATCTTGCGGAGACGAGCCTGCGCCGCGCCGCCGAACAGCTGCAGACCAATTCGGTGATTCAAGACCACTACGGCGATGTGCTGATGAAGCTGGGACGCCTCGACGAGGCGATCCTGGCGTTCACTCGCGCGCTAGCCGGCGATGGCGACTCCATCAATCGCGCGGAGATCGATCGCAAGATCCGGACGGCGAAGCAGAAGCTCAATAAGAAGTGAGGGGTTCGTGCCGTCGTGCCGTCCTGATTCTGACGATCTGTTCGGCTTCGTGCGCCCCCAAGCTGACCAAGCTGCCCACCGGGCCCGGCACTCTCGCGCCTGACATCGCCTCGGTTCTGCTGGAGGCGCTCACGAGCTGCCAGCGCCTCCAGTCGTTGACCGCCGAGATTGCCGTCAGCGGATCGGTCAGCGGCCAGCGTATTCGCGCCCGGCTGATCGGCGGCTTCACACATCCATCCGTTCGCCTGGAAGCGGTGGCGCCCTTCGGCGCCCCGCTGTTCACGTTCGTGGCGACGGCAAACGACGGGACGCTTCTCCTGCCGCGTGATGGGCGCGTCGTCGAACATGGCCCGCCGGCCGAAGTGATGGCCGCCGTGGCGGGCGTTCCGCTCGGCGCGAACGACATGCTGCGCACGCTGACCGGTTGTGCGATACCCGATCGGCTCGACAGTCCGCTCGCGATCGGCGACAACTGGCGCACGTCCGCTGGTGCCGGCGGCGCGAAGATCTATATGCATCGCGAGTCGACGACGGCGCCGTGGCGGCTGGTCACGTATCTTCATGGCGGCGACGCGCTCCGCTGGACCTGGCGCGCCGACTACGACGACTTCCACGATGGCCTTCCGCATGTTGTCCGCCTGGTCAGCGCGGATCAGCGCCGCTTCAACCTGGAGCTCAAACTGTCGCAACTCGAGCCCAACGTCCAGTTGAAGCCGGAAGTCTTTCGTGTGGATGTGCCGGCGAGTGCCGAACGCATCACTGTCGAGGAACTGAAGCGGTCCGGGCTGCTGGGCGGCTCCAAGGGCCGTGATCAGTAGGCCGCTGGCGCGCGTCCGGGCCTTTGCAAAGATCAACCGTTCGCTCGAAGTCCTTGGCGTTCGGCCGGATGGCTTCCACGAACTGCGGACGGTGTTTCAATCGATCGCGCTGCACGATACGCTCGCGATCCGCGCGGTACCTGGCGCGTTTCAACTGACCTGCGATGACCCCGCCTGTCCGGCCGATCGAAGCAATCTGATCTGGCGTGCCGCCGAACGGGTCTGGAAGGAGGCCGGTCGCCGGGGGGTGCCGCGCGATGTGTCGGTTCAACTGACCAAGCGGATTCCGCTCCAGGCCGGCCTGGGCGGCGGCAGCAGCGATGCGGCGGCCGCATTGCGGGCGTTCGGCCGTCTGTGGCGCGTGAATCCGGATCGGGTTCGCGCCATCGGGTCGGCGCTCGGCGCCGACGTACCGTACTTTTTCGAGGGGGGCACAGCGCTCGGACTGGACCGTGGCGATCTGTTGTTTCCCCTGGTCGATGCGCCGCGGGCCTGGGTCGTGCTGGTCATCCCGCCATTCGGCGTCTCCACGAAGGACGCGTTCGCGTGGTGGGACCGTGATGGAGCGAGACGCCTTCAGAAGCGGCGCCTGACCAACGATCTCCAGGCAGTCGTCGCGAAACGGTATCCTGCGATTGGCCGTCTGGTCCGTGCGCTCGAGCGGGCGGGCGCGTCTCACGCGGCGATGACGGGCGCCGGCTCGGCCGTTTTCGGTCTTTTTTCGACGCGCACCGGCGCGCAGCGCGGGGCCTCGCTGGTGTCGAAGCGTGGATCGCGCACGATCATCACGAGAACGGTGGATCGCGCGACGTGTCAGGCTCTTGCCGTCACCTGAGGCGGTCGTATACACTTATCGTTTGCGCCACGTGGATTACCTACGGTAGTCATCGGTCTCCAGTCATCAGTCGCCAGTCGCTTTTGAGAGTCGCCGGCTATCGGCCTGCGATGCGCGACCTGGCGACGGTAGCGGTTCGACCGGTGGCTGGCGTCTGGCGACTACCAGTGGTGGGGCGTGGCCAAGCGGTAAGGCGCGGGACTTTGGATCCCGTATTCGAAGGTTCGAATCCTTCCGCCCCAGCCAACTCGCCAGCACGGGCGCCGAGCCGCCCCTAGGATACGGCGATGGGTGATCCGTTCATGGCGACCGGGTTCGGTGAATTGAAAGTGTTCTCGGGAAGCGCCCATCCCGAGCTCGCACGCGAGATTTCGGCGTTTCTGGGCGTGTCGATGGGGCAGTCGCGGCTGCGCCGGTTTCCCGACTCCGAGGTCTCGTTCCAGATCGACGAGAACATTCGCGGGACCGACGTTTTCATCGTGCAGCCGACGAGCAACCCGGTCGATCAGCATCTCGTCGAGCTGCTGATCATGATCGACGCGTTCCGCCGGTCGTCGGCGGCGCGGATTACCGCGGTGGTGCCGTATTACGGCTACGCGCGTCAGGATCGCAAAGACAAGCCGCGCGTGCCGATTTCGGCGAAGCTCGTCGCGAACGTGCTGAGCGCGGCCGGCACCAACCGCGTGCTGACGATGGATCTGCACAAGGCGCAGATTCAAGGGTTCTTTGACATTCCGGTGGACCATCTGTTCGCCGCGCCCGTGATCATCGACTACCTGGCGCGGCTCGATCATCCGAAGCTGACGCTGGTCTCGCCGGACGCCGGGGGCGCCGAACGGGCGCGCGCGTATGCGAAGCGGCTCGATGCCGAGCTCGCCGTGATCGACAAGCGGCGCAGCGACGATGGGACGGCGGAAGTGATGAACGTCATCGGCGCCGTCGAGGGCCGCACCTGCATTCTGCAGGACGACATCATCGACACTGCGGGCACGATTGCGAAAGGTGCGACGGCGCTCAAGGCGAACGGGGCAGAACGGGTGATTGCCTGCGCGGTCCATGGCGTGTTATCGGGCCCGGCGATCGACCGCATCGAGAAATCGCCGATCGACAAGCTGATCGTAACCAACACGATTCCGCTGTCGCCGGTGGCCGCGAAGTGCAGCAAGATCGTCGTGCTCTCGGTAGCGCGGCTGTTGGGACAGGCGATTAAGAGTATTCACGAGGAGACTTCGGTGTCCTCGCTGTTCGTGTAATTGGGAATTAGGAATTAAGAATTAGGAATTAGGAATATGGAAGCGACACTCGAAGCGATAACGCGGGAAACGTTCGGAAAAAATGAAGCGCGCCGGACCCGGCGTGAAGGGCGCGTGCCGGCCGTGCTGTACGGCGGCGATGGCAAGGAAGCCACTCCCATCGCGGTGCCACCCAAAGCGCTGCTCAAGATTCTGCATTCGGAATCCGGGCAGAACACGCTGATCTCGCTCAAGCTCGCGGGCGGCAGCGATACGCGCGTACTCGTGAAGGACTTCCAGATCGATCCGGTCACTCACGAAGTGCTGCACGCCGACTTCTACCGCATCGCGATGGATCGCGTGCTGCAGGTGACGATTCCTGTGACCGTGCATGGCGAGCCGAAGGGCGTCAAGCAGCAGGGCGGCGTTCTCGAATTCATCCGGCGCGAGATCGTCATCGAGTGCCTGCCCGCCGACATCCCCGAGCACGTCGACATCGACGTCAGCGAGCTGATGCTGCACCAGGGGATCCGCGTCCGCGACATCGCGACCAACCCGAAGTGGAAGCCGGTCACCGAAGGCGAAGCGATGCTCGTGCACGTGATCATGCCGAAGGCCGAGGAAGTCGCGGCGCCGGCCGACGCGGCGGCTGCGGCCACGGCGACGCCGGCCGAGCCCGAAGTCATCAAGAAGGGCAAGAAGGAAGAGGGCGAGGAAGCTACCGCCGAGAAGAAGGAAGACAAGAAGCCGAAAGAGGAAAAGAAGAAGTAAGCGATTCCGTGAAGCTGATAGTCGGGCTCGGCAATCCCGGAGCGCCGTACAAGGGGACGCGGCACAACATCGGGTTCGCGGTCATCGACGAAATCGCGCGGCGGGCGGCGGTCGGATTCGAATCGGCGCCAGCCGAGGCGGTCATCGCCAAATGGCGTCGGCCGGAAGGTGGCGCGCTGCTGGCCAAGCCGCTGACGTTCATGAACCTCAGCGGTCAGGCCGTCGGCGAGCTCGCCCGGTACTTCAAGGTGGACGTTCCCGACGTGCTGATCGTGGTCGACGAAGTGCAACTCCCGCTCGGCAGGCTGCGGGCCCGCGCGCGCGGGTCGGCCGGCGGGCACAACGGCTTGAAATCGGTCATCGCGCATCTCGGCGACGATTTCTCGCGGTTGCGAATCGGCGTCGGACGCGGCGAGCAGCAGCGCGATCTCGCGGATCACGTGCTGTCGCGATTCGAGAAAGAGGAAGCGCCGGAGGTCGAGCGCATGACGACGCGCGCGGCCGATGCGGCCGAGATGTTCATCACGTCGGGGATCGAGGCGGTGATGAACGCGTTCAACGGCGGCGATCCCGCGACAACCGAATAGCAACCTTGCGGCACACGCCGCCCCCATTTTTTCTGGGGTCCATAAGGAGCAGTCATGTCAGATCGTCAGTACGAGCTCGTCTACATTCTTCCCCCCGACACCACCGAACAGCAGGTGACCGACCTGCACGGCCAGCTCGACGCCGTGGTGTCGCGCATGCACGGTCAAATCGAGAAAACCGAGAACTGGGGCCGCAAGCGCCTCGCCTACGAGATTGGACACAACAAGGAGGGCGTGTACGTCCTCGAGGTGATCAACGGATCCGGCGAGCTGATGAAGGAGCTCGATCGGCGTCTCAAGGTGATGGACCAGGTCATTCGCCACATGGTGGTCCGTGTGGACGAAGAGAAAAAAGTCGTCGAGCGCACGCAGACCAGGCGCCGGACCAGCTCGGAGCGCCGTCGCGTCAAGCGCGGGTTGCCGCCGCAGCGGCAGCCGGGCGAAGGGCGTCCGGCCGGCGAACCGGACGACACGGAAGACGATCGCTTTGACGGAGTGGAGGTTTAAATGGCGTTCGGACAAGGACGATCGGGCGGCGGCGGCCGAGGCCGCGGCGGCGACAAGAAGCCCGGCGACAAGGAAAAGGGTCAGCGGCGCACACTGTTCCGGCGGCGGAAGGTCTGCAAGTTCTGCGCGGACAAGATCGACGACATCAATTACAAGGACGTCAAGCTGATCGGCCCATTCGTCCCCGAGCGCGGCAAGATTCTGCCGCGCCGCATCTCGGGTACCTGCGCGATGCATCAGCGGAAACTCCAGACGGCGATCAAGCGCGCGAGGCAGATCGCGCTCGTCCCATACGTGACAGACTGAGATTTCGGATTTGGGATTGCGGATTGCGGAATCTCGGATTGGACATGTTGCGGAAATCCGCAATCAATCCGCAATCCGACATCCACAATCCGCAATGACGAGAGGCCCCCTATGGAAGTGATACTGCGAGAACATGTCGACAACCTCGGACGCCGCGGCGAGGTCGTGAAAGTCGCCGACGGCTACGCACGCAACTATCTGCTGCCGCGGAAGTTGGCGTTGCTGGCGACCGAAGGCAACAAGAAACAGATCGAGCGCGAGAAGGTCAAATTCGATCTGAAGGAGGCCGAGGAGCAGAAAGTCGCTCAGGCGATGGCGGAGCGGATCGGCAACATCGACGTGGAAATCACCCGGAAAGTCGGCGAAACCGACGCGCTGTACGGTTCGGTCACCACATCGGACATCGCTGAAGCACTCGCCAAGAAAGGCTTCGAGGTCGATCGACGCAAACTCGTGTTGCAGGAGCCGATCAAGAAGCTCGGTGAGTACAGCATTCCCATCAAGCTTCACCGCGAAGTGATCGCCCAGATCAAGCTGAGTGTCGTGGCCGAAGGCGGCGATACGAAAGTTAAAACTTAAAAGTTAAAAGGTAAAACCAGGAAGACTGAAACTCGGAGTTGGGCATCTGCCCGCTCCGAGTTTTTCTTTTTGTCTCGTCAGCGTGACTTTGGTGTTGTGGTTTTAACTTTTAAGTTTTAACTTCTAACTTTCCCAGATGCCGGATACCGCGGTCGCCGAGCGGACGCTTCCGCATAATCTCGAAGCCGAACGCTCCGTGCTCGGCGCAGTCCTGCTGCACAACGACGCGTTCAACCTGGCTGCGGAG
>Ga0081455_10009049_pt1 | contig 10280 bp, 9 predicted proteins | sample TabmetS3T2R1_FD_70207 | JGI IMG/M metagenome (GOLD analysis project Ga0081455, IMG submission 70207) | Tabebuia heterophylla rhizosphere microbial communities from the University of Puerto Rico - S3T2R1 | ecosystem: Host-associated > Plants > Roots > Rhizosphere ... | reverse complement strand
CGGCTGGTCGATGCCGCCAAGAAGCGCGGCGAGAACGGCGAGGGGCTGCGCACCATCATCTATGGCGGCGGGCCGATGTATCTCGCCGATATCAGGGACGCCATCGCCACCATGGGCCAGCGCTTTGTGCAGATCTACGGCCAGGGCGAGTCGCCGATGACGATCACGGCGCTGAGCCGCGACTGGCATCGCCGCACCGAGCACCCGCGCTATCTCGAACGGCTCTCGTCCGTCGGCACGGCGCAAAGCGTGATGCGCGTTCGCATCACCGACAAGGACGGCAATCCTCTTGCCCCAGGCGAGACCGGCGAGGTCGAAGCCAAGGGCGCCGCCGTCATGCTCGGCTACTGGAACAACCCGACGGCCAATGCCGAGACCTTGAAGGACGGCTGGCTGCGCACCGGCGATGTCGGCCGCCTCGACGAGGACGGGTTCCTCACGCTCTCCGACCGCTCCAAGGACGTCATCATATCCGGCGGCACCAACATCTATCCCCGCGAAGTCGAGGAGGCGCTGCTCACCCATCCCGACGTGCGCGAAGTCTCCGCCATCGGCATGCCCGACCCTGACTGGGGCGAGATCGTCGTGGCCTGCGTCGTGCTGGAAGAGGGCGCCGCGGCCGACGACGCCAAGCTGGATGCGCATTGCCTGGCGTCGATTGCCCGCTTCAAGCGCCCGAAGCGCTACGTCTATCTCGATGCGCTGCCGAAGAACAATTACGGCAAGGTGCTGAAGACGGCGTTGAGGGAGATGATGAAGTCTTCACCCTCCCCTAAGGGAGGGTGAAGGGTGTTGTAAACTGAACACCGGTGCATCTTGCGAGCGTGACCTTGTGTTCGTGGCTCATCTATTGCGGGGGGCAGCCCAGGCCGCATTAGGTCCAGTGTACCCCCGCCAATAGCCTAGCTGCTGGGACGCAAAGGCGAAGCGCGGGTTGATCCCGCAATACGAGAAGGTGCCGGATGCCGTTGCCAGGCATTGTCCGTAGCTCCAAAAGTGGCAAAGGCCCGGATAGCCCCAGTCTTTTCCTTGCAGGCACCAAGGGTAGTCCTGAGCGACGGCTGAGGGTGATCCGGCTACTACCAGCATGGCAACAGCGGACATGGCAGCGAGCGGAAGACGGCGCATCGGGTAGCTCCTGAGAGGTCGCCTTTGCTCTTATCCTCCTGCACGGCCGCAGCACCACGAGATTGATTTATATCAAGGTCGCATGCAGACCTGCTGCGATTTTTGCATTTCGGCTCTTACGACAAGGATGCACTGCAACGAACACACCGTTCGCCCACCCTGACTTGAGCGGAGTGACATATGATTCGCAATTCAATGAATATTCTGCGCAGCTTCTCCGCCACGCTTCTTCTGATACCCCTCGCGACTCTTAGCGCGCAAGCCCAACAGGTCACGGGTACACCGGGTTCGCCCGGCGCCACCACCACCATCACCGGCCAGCAGCTTCCACCGCAGCCACCGAAATTCGGCGGGGTCATCAAGGAGAAGGCATCCGAGTCGACACCATGGTGGGCGCCGCGCGTGGTGCAGCCGAAGGGCGCGCCCAACGTGCTGCTGATCATGACTGATGACCAGGGCTTTGGCGCGCCCAGCACGTTCACGTGCATTTGTGGTTATGGATTCCGGCTTTCGCCGGGACGACACAGGAAAGTGCGGGAAGGGCAGTGCTGCAAATTCGGCACGGGCAAATCACTTCGGTTTCACGGAATCTTGTCAAGCCTCAAAATAAAAAATATTCGGCTTTACCGTAATTCTGATTTACGGTATCAATCCACTGTCCCGGGCCACTTGAGGGACGTTTCGCGATCGTCACGATACGTTGGCCCCGGGATGCGATGGACGCTGCGGCGTGAGGCGGGGCCATCCCCGCCGGACGAAAACGCTGCGGCGTACGGCGAAATCGTGTGGTCCTGGCGCCGCGACCCTGGCGCTACGTCGGCAGAATTTTCCGCTGGCAACGGGGGCAAGAAAGGCCGCTTCCCCGGGGAGAGCATGTATAAGCCGTCAAACCATTGCGCGGGGAAGGCCGGGATGTCTCGGCTGTACCTGTCAAAGCCGTGTGCTTTTTCACTACCAAGCGCACACGGTGCTGCGGGCGCAGTCAGCGCCCGGCCTTCCCTGTGCCCTCTGTTCGGAAGAGGGCAACGGAATCGCAAAACCCGGGCGAAAGCACGCCGCGGGAATGCGGATGTTTGACCCCACGCATAACCCCATACCCCCCGCGCAGCTTGATCTTGGGCGGACCCTGCCGTTACTTGGCCCGAACAAGATCGCGGCCAAAATGCCGCCGCCCGGGAGAAGACGACGCACATGGGACCGCTGAAGGGCATCAAGGTCATCGACATGACCACCGTGCTGATGGGGCCTTTCGCGACCCAGGCGCTCGGCGATTACGGCGCCGATGTCGTCAAGGTGGAATCCCCTGACGGCGACGTGACGCGGCAGATCGGGCCGACCCGGCATCCCGGCATGGGCCCGGTGTTTCTTAACACCAACCGCAGCAAGCGCTCGATCTGCCTCGATTTGAAAAAGCCCGCCGGCCGCGATGCGGTGCTGCGGCTGCTCGAGACGGCGGACGTGCTGGTGTACAATGTGCGGCCGCAGGCGATGGCGCGGCTGCAGCTCGGTTACGACGTGGTGTCGAAGATCAATCCGCGCTTGGTCTATGCTGGCGTGTTCGGCTTCGGCCAGGACGGACCCTATGCGGCAAAACCCGCCTATGACGATCTGATCCAGGGCGCCACCGCACTGCCGGCGCTGATGGCGCAGACCTCTGCAGACGGCGTGCCGCGCTATGTGCCGAACGCGCTGGTCGACCGCATCGTCGGCCTCACGGCCGTCGGCGCGATCTGCGCCAGCCTCGTGCATCGCGACCGCACCGGGCAGGGCCAGCGCGTCGACATCCCCATGTTCGAGACCATGGCAAGTTTTGTCATGGGCGACCACATGGGCGGGCTGACCTACGATCCGCCGCTCGACAAGGGCGGCTATGCCCGCCATCTCTCGCGCGACCGCCGGCCCTACAAGACCTCCGACGGCTACATCTGCGTCATCGTCTACAACGACAAGCAGTGGGAGAATTTCTTTGCCGCCACCGGCCGCGACGACCTGCGCAAGGATCCGAAATTCGCCACCTTCGCCGGCCGCGCCAGCAATATCGATGTCGTTTATGCCGAGCTCGCGCGCATCCTCGAGACGAAAAGCACGGCCGAGTGGATGGACATCCTGACCCACGCCGACGTGCCGGTCATGCCGATGCACGACCTCGAAACCCTGCTGACCGATGAGCACATGGTGGCGACAGACCGCTTCCCCGTGGTCGAGCATCCGACCGAGGGAAAAATCCGCAGCATGAAGGTGTCGGCGAACTGGTCGGAAACCCCGGTCGAAATCGAACGGCTGGCGCCGCGGCTCGGCGAGCACGGCGCCGAAGTGCTGCGCGAAGCCGGCTACAGCGATGATGAGATTGCGGCGATGGTGCGTGACGGCGTCACCAAAGTTCCAGCGAGCAGATAGGATCACACCATGGATTTCGCGCTCTCCGCCAACCAGGAATCGATCAAGGACGCCGTCGGCAAGATCTGCGAGCGCTTCGACGACGCCTATTGGCTCAAAAAGGACAAGGAGGGCGGCTATCCCGCCGACTTCCACATGGCGCTGGCGGATGCCGGCTGGCTCGGCATCTGCATCCCCGAGGAATATGGCGGCTCGGGGCTTGGCATCACCGATGCCGCGATCATGATGCGCACCATCTCGGAATCCGGCGCCGGCATGTCGGGTGCGTCAGCGGTGCACATGAACGTGTTCGGGCTCAATCCGGTGGTCGTGTTCGGCACCAAGGAGCAGTGCCACCGCATGCTGCCGCCGATCGTCGACGGCCGCGACCGCTCCTGCTTTGCGGTGACCGAACCCAACACCGGCCTCAACACCACCCAGCTCAAGACCCGCGCGGTGCGCAAGGGCGACAAATATGTCGTCAACGGCCAGAAGGTGTGGATTTCCACGGCGCAGGTCGCGAACAAGATCCTGCTGCTGGCGCGCACCACGCCGCTGGAGGAGGTGAAGACGCCGACGCAGGGGCTGAGCCTGTTCTATACCGATTTCGACAAGAAGCGCGTCACCGTGCACGAGATCGAGAAGATGGGCCGCAAGCCCGTCGACTCCAACGAGCTGTTCTTCGAGAACTTTGAGATCCCCCTCGAGGACCGCCTCGGCGAGGAAGGGCGCGGTTTTGAATACATCCTGCACGGCATGAACCCGGAGCGCATCCTGATTGCGGCCGAAGCCGTCGGCCTCGGCATGGTCGCGCTGTCGCGCGCGTCCGGCTACGCCAAGAGCCGCATCGTCTTCAACCGTCCGATCGGCATGAATCAGGCGATCCAGCATCCGCTGGCCAAGAACTGGATGGAGCTCGAAGCCGCCTGGCTGATGGTGCTGCGCGCAGGCTGGCAATACGACCAGAACATGCCCTGCGGGCCCGCCGCCAACTCCGCAAAATATCTGGCCGCCGAAGCCGGCTTCCGCGCCTGCGAGCAGGCCGTGATGACCCATGGCGGCTTCGGCTACGCCAAGGAATATCACGTCGAGCGTTACTTGCGGGAATCCCTGATCCCCCGCATCGCCCCGATCTCGCCGCAGCTCATTCTCAGCTTCATCGCCGAGAAAGTGCTGGGCCTGCCGAAGTCGTATTGAGATGAGCTACATCACCGGCGTCGGCCTCACATCCTATGGCAAGCATGAGGGTTCATCGTCGCTCGACCTCATGAGCAAGGCGGCAGCACAGGCCATCGACGATGCCGGCCTGACGCGCAGTGAAATCGACGGGCTGCTCTGCGGCTACAACACCGTCGCGCCGCACATCATGCTCGCCACCGTCTTCGCCGAGCATTTTGGCATCCGCCCAAGCTACGCCCATGCCGTGCAGGTGGGCGGCGCCACGGGGCTTGCGATGACCATGCTGGCGCATCATCTCGTCGATGCCGGTGTCGCAAGGCACGTGCTGGTCGTCTCCGGCGAGAACCGTCTCACTGGCCAGAGCCGCGACGCCTCGATACAGGCGCTCGCTCAGGTCGGCCATCCCGATTACGAAGTCTCGCTCGGCCCGACCATTCCCGCCTATTACGGCCTCGTCGCCTCCCGCTACATGCATGAATACGGGGTCACGCAGGAAGACCTCGCCGAGTTCGCGGTGCTGATGCGCGCCCATGCCTGCACCCATCCCGGTGCGCAGTTTCACGAGCCGATCACCGTCGCCGACGTGATGGCCTCAAAGCCGGTGGCGATGCCGCTAAAACTGCTGGACTGCTGCCCGGTCTCCGATGGCGGCGCCGCCTTCATCATCAGCCCTGAGCCGACTGGAACGGCCGGCATTCGCGTACGCGGCTGCGCCCAGGCGCACACCCATCAGCACGTCACGGCCGCGCCGCGCTTAAGCGAACTCGGTGCGGAGATTTCCATCACCAAGGCCAAAACGGCTTCGGGACTTGCCATCTCCGATGTCCGCTATGCCGCGGTCTACGACAGTTTCACCATCACGCTCGCCATGCTGCTGGAAGATCTCGGGTTGGCAAAGCGCGGCGAGGCCGCCGCGCGCGTCCGATCGGGCTATTTCAGCCGCGATGGCGAGGTGCCGCTCAACACCCACGGCGGGCTCCTGAGCTACGGCCATTGCGGCGTCGGCGGCGCGATGGCGCATCTGGTCGAAACCCATCTGCAGATGACCGGCCGCGCCGGAAACCGTCAGGTGCGCGACGCCTCGATCGCGCTCTTGCACGGCGACGGCGGCGTGCTGTCGTCCCATGTCAGCATGTTCCTGGAGCGCGTGCGATGAGCGAGAAACTCGCCGACTGGACCAAGGGCGCAGAGGCCATCATCTACCAGCACTGCGCCGACTGCGGCGCGCGGCAATATTTCCGCCGCAGCTTTTGCGCCGCCTGCGGCGCGCCAGAGCCGGAAACCAAACGCGCGAACGGTGAGGGGACGGTCTATGCCACCTCGCTGGTCTGCCGCGCCGCGACGCCGGAGACCAAGGCGCATGTGCCCTACAACATCCTGCTGGTCGATACATCAGAGGGTTTTCGCATGATGGCGCACGGCGAAAACGACCTCGCCATCGGCGACAAGGTTTTCGCGCGTTACAAGAAATTTGCGGGAAGGCTGGTGCCGTATTTTGAGAAAGCTAGGTAATTTCCGTCATTGCGAGGAGCGAAGCGACGACGCAATCCAGCTTTTCTTTGCTGCGGCAAAGCTGGATTGCTTCGCTTCGCTCGCAATGACGATGGTGGGATCACCGTACATAGAACACGACGCTGGCGATGACGAGCATCGCCGTCACCGCCAGCATCTGGGCGAACGCTTCCGAGGCCGCCCTTTTGGTGGCTTCCTTCATGTCCATCTCCCTAGACTTGGGCACGATTCATCGTGGCGCGCCAAGGCGCGCAGCGACGATCGGTTCGGTTACTCGGAACACCCCGCGACGATGATTCGCCCTTTTGTTGAATCCCCACTCGGGGGCGAATATCGACAGTCCCAAGGTCGAACAGTATTGAGGCGGGAATTTGGCTCAGGCGCAGCCGGAATATGCGCGCCCGGCGAAACTTTCGGGCGCAAGTCGCGGCTAGAGCTTGCGTGCGCGCTTGAGGTTATCGAGCTGTCCGGCGATTTCACGCGGCTCCGTCACCGGGTAGGAGCAGAACGTGCTGGTGCAGGCAAAGGCCGCCGGACCATCTGGGAAATCAGGATAATCCACGTCGGGATTGGCGAGCTTTCCCTCGCGCTTGTCCCACCATTCCGCGCGCTTGTTCACCAGCGGATAGGCCAGCGCCGCGCGATAGAGCGCCGCCGAGCGCGGATCGTCCTTCGCGCCGACAATGGTGACGTGCACCGGCTCGTTGCGCAGCTCGTCCTCGGCGAGCAGCACGTCCGGCAGGAAGCCGAAGGCCTCCAGGATCGGCGGCGAGGTGAGGTAGCCCATACCTGCTTCCGCGATCTCGCGGTACTTCGCTTCGCCGGTATAGGCCGAGAGCAGCGCGAACAGCCGTACCGTCGTGACATTGTCCTCGCGCTGCTTGATCGGTTTTGTCAGCTGTTTCGCATCGGGCGAGGCGGAGGCGACAAAGCCGCCGGTGGACGCATCGATGAAATTGCTGGCGATGAAATCGGCAGTCGCCTGTGCGCGCGCGAGCCATTCGCGCTCGCCGGTCGAGCGGTGCAGGGCGAGCAGTGCTTTCGCCATCTCGACATTGTCGGCAAGATAAGGCCCGGCTTTGTCCTGCTCGGCGTGGCGGAAGCCACCGCCGGGCAGCGCCCGGTTCTCCAGCGCCCAACGCGCCGAACGCGCCGCGATATCGCGCGCTTCGGCAACGCCTGTCGCGTCGTAATAGGCGAGCAGGCCCGTCATCGCTTGCGCCGTTTCGCGCGCATAGAGCCGCCGGTCGACGCCCGGCTGGCCCTCACTCATGCCGTAGGAAGCGTAGAACCCGCCGCCGGGCGCGGCCATCATGCCCTTGAGGAAGCCAAAGATGCGATCGGCAGCCTGCCGGTAGGCGGGATCGCCGAACATGGTCCAGGCGCGCGAATAGGCGGCAAGCCCGGCTTCCTGCACGAACATCGGATACTCGTGCACCGGCTCCGACCAGTCCGGATTCCGATTGCCCTGATCGAGCGCGCCGGTCTTGTCGATCATGGTTTTGGCCATCAAGTCCAAAACTCTCCTGATCCGCGCCGAGTTGACGGCGTCGCCCTGGCGGGCGCGCTGCAGCGCCCAGATCAGCATGGTGCCGTCGACGAATTTCGACTTGCTCCAGCCGCCATGCTCCTCGTCCCAGGCGCCGTCGATGAAGGCGAGGATCTCGTCACGCTGTGCATCGGTGAGCCCGGTTGCCAGCGAGCGCCCGCGCTCCGCGCCGCCGGGGTCGGGATAGTTGACGGGCGATGGATCATCGATAGTGGCGGTCAGGATCGGGATAAAGAACTGCGGAGAATAGAATCCGCGCAGTTTGACGATATCGGTGCCGTCGGGTGCGAAGATGATGGTGGCGGGCCAGCCCCATCGCTCGAAGCGCTGCGAGATGTCAGGCCGCGAGTCCTGATCGACATAAACAGGGATGAACTTGTCCTTGAGGACGCCACGCACCTCCGCATTCGCCCAGGTCTCCCGGTTCATCACGTGGCACCAGCGGCACCACCAGGATTGCAGCGAGACGATGACGAACTTCTTCTCGCTTGCGGCCCTGGCGAAAACCGCGTCGCTCCATTCGCTCCAAAAGCCGTCCTTGTTGTCGATTGGCGCGGCGTTGGCGGTGAAGGCGAACAGCAGCGGCAGGAGGAGGGCGATATGTCGGATCATGGCGTCAGTCCCCGGATACGCGGCAGCATGTCAGACCGTTATGCCTGCTGAAACACACAGGGCTGTGACTTATTCCCGGCCATTGATCCCGCGGGGGCTGCGGGGCATGATCCGCTCGGTCAAATAAAAGAGAGCAAGGAAGGAAATGGCCCGCATCGACTACAGCGATCCCGCAAAACACAACGAGCGCACCAAAGAACTGCTCGGCAAGAATCGCAACGCCAACATCTTTCGCATGATGGCGCATTCGCCGAGCTATCTCGAGCAATACTGCCGGCTTGGCGGCGCGATCCGCCACAAGGGCGAGCTCGATCCTGTTGTGCGCGAGCTTGCGATCACCCGCACCGGCATCCTGTGCCAGGCGCCTTACGAGATCGTCGCCCACAAGCGCATCGGCAAGAATGTCGGCGTCACCGACGAGCAGAACGGGGCGCTGGAGAACTGGCAGGCCGCAACCTGTTTCAACGAAACCCAGCGCGCCGCGCTTGCCTTCACCGATGAGATCGTCAAGCTGCACAAGCCGACCGATGCCACCTTCAACGCGATCCGCGCCAAACTGACGCCGCCCGCGCTGATCGAGTTGCAGCTCTCGGTCGGCTTCTACATCATGACGTCGAAATTCCTCGAAACATTCGCCATCGACATGCAACCGGTGACGGAGGTGATCAGCTGAGCCGGTCCACAGATTAAATTCTTTCAGCGGCCGCCTTGATCGGCCGCGCGGGGATGGTCCATAAGCGGCGTCCTCGCGGGATCAAGGCAGACACCGCGGCCATTTGGAAGGTTTGGGCGTGGCGAACATCTTTGGCAAGATTGCGCAGGAACTCGGCGTACGCGAGCAGCAGGTCGAAGCGACGGTCACGCTGCTCGACGGCGGGGCGACGGTTCCGTTTATCGCCCGGTACCGCAAGGAGGTCACCGGCGCTCTCGACGACGCGCAATTGCGCACATTGGAAGAACGGCTGACGTACTTGCGTGAGCTCGAAGCGCGCCGAACCGCCATCCTCGATTCGATCCGCGAACAGGGCAAGCTCGATGCGGCGCTGGAGGCGTCGATCCTGGCCGCTGACAGCAAGGGGCGTCTGGAAGACATCTATCTGCCGTTCAAGCCGAAACGCCGGACCAAGGCCGAGATCGCCAAGGAAGCGGGTCTCGAGCCGCTCGCCGAACTGCTGCTGACCAAGCCCGAGACCGATCCGAAGGCCGCAGCCGCAGGCTTCGCATTATCAATGATGAACATCGGAGAGATGCACTATCTCGGGGAAGGAACGCCTCGCAACTATCAAGAGGCCCGCCGCTGGTTTGAGAAGGCTGCGGCAGGCGGCAATGCCGATGCGATGGATTACCTTGGTGATATCTATCTGAACGGCAGGACCGGCGCAAAAGACTACGCCCAGGCGCGCCTCTGGCTCGAGAAGGCGGCTGCCGCGGGAAGGCCGCGCGCCATGCTTGACCTAGGCTGGATGTACGAGCACGGCCACGGCGGTCCACGAGATCACGGCCACGCCCGCACTTGGTACGAGAAGGCTGCGAACCTCGGAAACGCCACCGCCATGAACAATCTGGGCATCTTTTACTACTATGGGAGAGGTGTCCCCCGAGACTACAGTCAGTCCCGATATTGGTTCGAGCGAGGCGCAGAATCCGGACATGCAGCCGCGATGACCAATGTCGGCATCTTCTACCACTATGGCGAAGGCGTGCGACGCGACCTGAATGCGGCCCGGCAGTGGTACGAGAAAGGTCTTGCTGCTGGGGATGCCTCCGCGACCGAACGCCTGAAGAGCTTGGACCGCCAGCCGACCGCCAACCGGGCACGCGGAACGCGCTCCGGGGGTGGGGGCTACTATGCACCTCGATCAAGTCAGGGCCTCAGCAACCGCGGCAGGCCTTGCTTCCTGCCGTCAGAACAAGCCATGGGTGG
>Ga0081455_10009047_pt1 | contig 10281 bp, 8 predicted proteins | sample TabmetS3T2R1_FD_70207 | JGI IMG/M metagenome (GOLD analysis project Ga0081455, IMG submission 70207) | Tabebuia heterophylla rhizosphere microbial communities from the University of Puerto Rico - S3T2R1 | ecosystem: Host-associated > Plants > Roots > Rhizosphere ... | reverse complement strand
AAACGGCCATGTCTGCTTTACTCCCAAAAGCGGACTGTGCAGTGCAAGAGCCCATGTCCGCTAAGGGCCATGTGTGGACGGCTCCGGGTTGGCAAGAACTTTCTTTACGCAGCCATTGGTCGGTGCGGCCATGTGTTCGGCCTTTCAGCGCGGTGCTCATGACCGCTGGCCATAATGCCCTTCGCGGATCAGGTCCCAATCAGAAGCGCGCATTCGATTGATGCTCTGGCCCTAGTGGGTTGTCCTGATATGGATCGACTTGTCTGCATTACGTGCTGTTTGTCCTTCCCAACCTTCACATCACGCCGGATAGCCGGCGCGATCTCGTTCAGGCCGCGAGCGCCAGTGGTTCTTTGTAGCGTTCACCTTTGGTCATCATCGCCCACACCATCCGCGCGAGTTTGTTGGCAAGCGCGATGGCAGCGACCTTCGTCGGCCGGCGCGCCAGCAATGCCGTGAGCCAAGGCCGATGTTTGGTGCCATAGATTTTGGCATGACGAATGACGGCAAGCGCTCCCGTTGTGAACAGGCTGCGTAAATAACGATCGCCTTGCTTGCTGATGCGGCCAAGTTTGTCTTTGCCGCCACTCGAATGTTGCTTTGGCACCAGCCCAATCCAGGCCGAGAAGTCACGCCCCGAGCGGAACGCCTTCGGGTCAGCGATACTGGCGACCAAGGCGGTGGCCAGGGCCGGCCCGACGCCCGGAACATCATCGAGCCGTTTGCTAGTCTCATGTAACCGATGCCAGAGCATGATCTGGCGATCGAACTCTAGGATCTGCGCCTTCAGCGCGCGCAGTTGAGCACCCAGAGCTGCGACGCAGGCACGCGCCAAGTCCGGGATCCGTTTGTCTTTTGCATTGGCGACGATATCGAGCAGTTGTTCAAGACCTTTGCGTCCAACCGGTGTGACAATGCCAAACTCGGCAAGATGGGCGCGGATGGCATTGATCACCGAGGTCTGCTGACGAATAAACAGATGCCGCGTGCGATGAAGCACCAGGCAACTCTGCTGCTCCACTGTCTTGGTCTCGACAAACCGCATATTGGCTCGCGTGACAGCCTCGCAGATCGCCTCGGCATCAGCGGCATCATTTTTCTGCCGCTTGACGTAGGGTCTCACGTAGGCTGGTGGCATCAGGCGGACCCGATGCCCAAGCGCCTGCAGTTCCCGCGACCAATGATGTGAGGTCGCACAGGCCTCAATCCCGATAAGGCACGGTGGCAACTTCTCGAAGAAAGCCAGTACATAGCGACGCTTCAGCTTTCGGCGAATGGCCACCTGGCCATCTGCATCAACGCCATGTACTTGAAACACTGACTTCGCAATATCCAGACCGATTGTCTTTGCTGCCTGCATGATTGGCTCCTCTGAATCGTGGGGGCCTCAACAGCACCCACTTTCATGGCACTCACGTGCCAATGGAGGAGCCGTCCACAGCATCAGAAGCGGACATCAGCGCCAGCATGAGCAATCGTGCGGGGCTGCGCTCCCCCGCTTCTGCTGCGTCAAGAATGCGCGTCGCCAGCGACGACTTGCTCGATTGCGCCTGCTGTTCAGGAGACAACGACCTCCACGCCAAGTCGAGCGCGACTTGCATGTTTCTCACAGTCTCGGGGCTGAAGTCCCTAACTTCAGCGACCATGAACGTCCCCAAGGAAACCTTTGGAGTTGCTAACCTTGCCAGAAAGGCCCTCGCGCGTCTGTCCGATGCCCGACCAACTGGGCGGGCTTTCTTGCACCTCTGGAAAGCGAACAATGGCGGACGAGATGTCGAATAATATCCTAAGGGCCAAAAGCGGACATCAGTGTGGTCCGGGCGTCAGGCCCTTTTTCCAGATTCAACGACGAAATCAGCCGCGCGCAACAGAGTGATGCGGATCTCGGTGAACTCTCCGGGCGCCGAGTCAACCTCAATAGACCCGCCATGTTGCTTGACGATAATGTCGTGGCTGATCGAGAGGCCAAGACCGGTGCCCTGTCCGGTCGGCTCCGGCTCTCTGCGGTCTATTCTTTCTAAATTCTACAAACTCTTGCGAAAAGCCATGGCTTGCAGCCCAGACATAATTGTCGCCTGCGCGCCGGAACAAGAAGGCTTGATCCGCCTCACACAGGCGAGCGGCCGACTCAGTCAGCGTATCCAGCACCGCCTGCAAGTCGAATGTCGAGCGACTGATGACCTTCAGGACGTCGGCGGTCGCGCCCTGTTGCTCTAGCGCCTCGTCGTGCTCGCGGGTTCGCTGGATGAGTTGTTTTTGCAGGTCGGCGACGGATGCGCGTCCAGTCAACGCCTTGCGAGCCGGCTTGGTGCGCCGCCCTTTCCCCGGCTTTCCGCTTCCACCGTGTCTCTTCATCCGCTTCACGCCCCTGCACCTAAGTTCATCCTACAGGTCTAATTTGGGATTTTGGAGAGCATTGGTCGGGTGCGGTCATGTGTCAGGGGCGCGCGCGTGCCAATTTGGCCCCAATGACGCTTTTGTAAAACGAGTTTTGAGTTCGCCATTTGAATCCCCCCTAAAGCGAACATTCGCGCTGCACAAATTAATGTCCGCTAAGGCCAAGAGCGGACATCGCCAATCTATCGCTAGTGCTCGACAAGGGCACAGTCCTGCGGAACGTCATTTCGACGCCGCCAACACTTCCGTAATATCCTCCTCAGGCCATTCCTGGATCGAGGACACAAGCTCGAGAGGCGATCATGAATTTGCAACTGCGGCATAGCCTTAAGTGGCAGATGATCGGACCCATTCCATTCATGGTGATCGCCGCAATTGCTGCGATCTGGTTCATGGTTCCGCGCAAGATTGCCGAGAGCGCAGCCGATCAGGCAGTGATTGCTGGCCGCAGCATCGCAACTCAATTCAAAACTCTTCGCGAGTACTACACTGAAAACGTCGTCGACAAGGTCCTCAGCGACGGAACGTTTAGGGCTTCGTCCGATCACAGAGGCGATGCCAAGGCGATCCCTCTACCGGCGACGATGATTCTCGATTTAAGCGCAATGTTAGCGAAGCAGAATACGGCGATCAGCCTCTACAGCAAGTTTCCATTTCCCAACCGAGCGAATCGACCGCTCGATGCATTCCAACAGGAGGCTTGGGACTTTCTAGTGAGGAAGCCGGAGGAAACGTACTCCCGTCAAGAGATGCTCGACGGGAGGCACGTCGTACGTGTGGCCGTGGCAGATACCATGGTGGTGCAGGCTTGCGTCAACTGTCACAACACAATCCCAGAGTCGCCAAAGAAGGATTGGAAGCTTGGCGACGTGCGTGGTGTTCTGGAAGTCACCTCGGTCATCGATGCGGAGCTTGCCAACGGCGCGGCGTTGAGCCGTTTCATCATTGTGGGTGCCGCTCTGATTGGGCTGGGATTGCTGGGCATGGCCCTTCTCGTGGCGGGCAGTGTGACGCGGCCAATTGAAAATTTAATCGGCGCGATGCAAAAGGTCGCGGCCGGCAATTTTGAAACAGCTCTCCCCGGCCTCGAGCGCAAAGATGAGATCGGTCGGCTGGCAGGCGGCTTCAATCACATGGTCTCTGAACTCGGCGCTGCGCGAGAGCGTGAGGTCGTGGATCGAGCCCGGACCGCAAGGATGCAGGCTGAGCTCACGCGCGTCGCGCGGTTGACCACAATGGGACGATTGGCGGCCTCAATGGCTCACGAGATCAACCAGCCCTTAGCCGCGATCGTGGCGAATGGCAACGCGGGCTTGCGCTGGCTTGCACGTACGCCGCCGAATTTCGACGAAACCAGGGAAGCTTTGGATCAAATCGTCAAGGACGGACATCGCGCCAGCGACACGATCGAGGGTATTCGTGCGATTTTCAGGAAGGGTGACGAGCAACGGGCCCCTCTCGACGTCAACGAACTTATTGGAGAGGTCCTACGGTTGACGCACGGCGAGATTCAGAATGGACGAGTCTCGGTTCAAACCCAACTGAGCAACGACCTTCCCAACGTGATGGGCAACCGAGTCCAATTGCAACTGGTCTTCCGAAACCTGATAGTGAATGCCGTCGAGGCGATGAGTTCCGTGACCGACCGGGCACGAATGCTGCACGTCATCTCCGCGATCACGCCCTCCGGCGTGCGGATAGCGGTAGAAGATTCCGGAACGGGCATCGACCGGGAGAGCATAGACCGTATCTTTGATACGTTCTTCACCACCAAGTCTCATGGAATGGGGATGGGGCTTTCGATTTGTCCCGGCGTGCGGATAGCGGTAGAAGATTCCGGAACGGGCATCGACCGGGAGAGCATAGACCGTATCTTTGATACGTTCTTCACCACCAAGTCTCATGGAATGGGGATGGGGCTTTCGATTTGTCGGTCGATCATCGAAGCCCATGGCGGGAAGCTGTCAGCGTCGCCCTCACATCCACACGGATCGATCTTTGAAATCGACTTGCCTGCGGCCAAAATGGACGATCAGTGAGAAGAGCTGGCCCCCTCCGTCGAAGCGCGCGAGCAGCCGCGGATCGGCAACCGTGACGATCACCGTGCGTTCTGCTTTGCGGGCCGGGGCACGCGCGCAAATTTGGTCGCAATGACGCTTCAGAGCCCTCGCACGCGTGGTTGTCCCCGCCCGGTGCGGGCGGTCAGCTCGGTCAGGGCCCACACCAATGCGTCAAGCCGGTCGGGCGACGCGCCGGAGGAAAGGCCGGCCATGCCAAAGTCGCACATTTCATCTTCAAGCGCGACGAGTGGCGGATCGACGTGTTTGACCCTGCCCTGCTGGTACAGCATGGCGATCGGCTCGGCGCGCAGCCATTTTCCCCTCGTCGCGCGGACGGTGCGCAGTGGAATGGAGCGATCCACCTGCTCAAGCACCGCGCGCACCATGTCGCCGCCCTGGTTCACCTCGGCGACTAGCGCATCCGCATTGAGACGCCTGAACATCCCCACCTCCTTCATGGCCCAGCCGCCCGGTGCAAGGCCCTGCACGCTCGCATCTTCCAGCACATAGATGCGCTCATCCTCGGCAATGCCCGCCGCCACGATGCCGCAGGCGTCCGCGCCCGGGCGCGCAGAGCCCGGCGGATCGACTCCGATGACGATGCGCAACAACGGAGGGGCGCGCGAAACGCGCGACGCCTCGACGATCGCGCGGGTCCATAATGCATCGGCGCGGTCCTCGACGATTTCACCGTCGATCTCCTGACGCCCGAGCCGCGTCCCGGCATAGCGCGCGAGGACTTCGGCGAGAAAGGCGGGTGACAGGTGCGCGGCGTTCGCGTGGGTCGCGGCGCGCGTCACCGCGGTGCGAGGATCGGTGAGGAGCCGCTTGATCAGCGGGATCGGACGCGGCGTGGTGGTGACGAGCTGACGCGGCCTCTGTCCGAGCCGCAGCCCGAACTGCAGCATGTCGAAGGTGGCATCGACGTAGTGCCATTTCGCGAGTTCGTCGCACCAGGCAGCATCGAATTGCGGGCCGCGGAGCTGCTCGGGGTCCTCCGCCGAAAATGCAAAAGCCACCGCGCCGTTCGGCCATTCGAGCCGTCGTCGTGATGCGGCCCATCGCGGACGCTCGCTGGGCGGTGAAATGCGCAGAAGCCCGGCAGGGCCTTCGATCATGACCTCGCGCACGTCGTGCTCGGTTTCGCCAACCAATGCGATCTGCAGCGATCGTTCGCTGGCATAGGGGCTCGTGCCATGCGCGACCGCCCGGACCCACTCCGCTCCAAGCCTGGTCTTGCCCGCGCCACGTCCGCCAAGCATCAGCCAGGTTGTCCATGGACCCCCGCAGTTCGCATGCGGAAGCGGCTCCTGATGGCGGTGCGCCAACGTGATGAAATCTCTATCCAGCCGCCGGATCCATCGATGCAGCGACGGGTCCGCCACCAGCTCCCTGGTCAGACCGGCTTGCGACAAACGCCTCAATGCGCCGCGCAAGCTCTGTACGGAATTCATCGATATCGGCAGGAATGTCGTCATCATGTGGCCCGGATTGGGGAACGGCGCATTGCAAGCGGTGCAATTTTTGAAGTGTTTCAGTGAGGCTCGACAGGGTCCGCGCGGTGCGCTCGGCATCCTGCGAACTCTGCGGCTCGCGCTTCAACTGGGCACGCAGAGCTTCGACAGCGATGAGTTCGTCCATGACGGCGCGGTAGAGGCGAGCCACGGTATCGGTCAGTGAAGGCATGCCTCTGCCTGCGCCATCCGGGCTAGTCCCCTCACCTTGCCGTACCGTGTCTGCGTTTTCGGGAAGACCAGGCACCGACGCGCCGAACGCCTGTGCCTCGACTTCGCTGGCCTGCGCATTGATCTGCACCGCTGGTGTAAGCCCACGAGGAGGCCGCACGTAACGCGCCCAGCCGTTGCTTCTCGCAAGGTTTCGAACGGTGTCCCTGGCAACGCGCAGGTCGACCGCAATATCGGCCAGCGAGGCCTCCGTATGCTCGTATCGGTAGCGGGCATGGGCCAGTGCTTCCGGCGTAAATACAATCAGGCGAGCTTTCAGCGCGTTTGCGGTTCGTGAAATCTGCGCGGCAATTTTGTGTCCGGTTTCTTTCCGAGCTGCATTGCGCGCAGACTTCGAATCATTTCTGCGAACACGCTCTTCCGGATTACCGGCGGATGCGGGCTTCTCGCGCGCGGAGGCGCGCGTTCGTTTCGCCATGGCGAAGCTCCAGTCTTGTTTTGGGGGGATGGCACGCGCCCGCGCACGATCGCGCCGGGCAGGACGAACCTTGGACGGAGCTAGCAGCGCGACGTCACAGTGTCAAGGATTATTTTCCCAAGAAGATGCCTGACGCCTCAAACCGCTTGGTATAGAAATACGGCATGGATGAAAAAGCCACGCAGAGCGTGATGGTCGGCCTGACCGTCATTGTGTTCATTCTGTCCTTGATGATCGGTATCTTCGGTCCATAAGAGACTTGTTATTGTTCAATGCCCCTGTAACGACGACTGCGGCTGCAAGCGCGAGGCCGTGAGCCAAAAGACGCGGCCACTTCGGGATACATTCCTTCCCGATTTGTCGACAAAGTTTGAGCTTCGCCTGTTGCAGACGATGTTACTATGCGGCCAGCTTCGCGCAACAGTCTGCAGTCAGGTTTTCCTTTATGCGTACGCCACGAACGATCCGCCTATCGCCCGAGGACAATGTCGTTGTCGCCGTCGATCAGATTGTCCCTGGAGCCGTTGCCGCAGGCGTGGCCGCGCGCGAGCGTGTGCCGCGCGGCCACAAGATGGCACTGGCAGGCATCCGCGAAGGCGAGCCCGTACGGAAATACGGACAAACGATCGGATTTGCGTCCAGGCCGATCTCGCCCGGCGACTGGGTCCATGAGCAAAACGTCGCCCTGCGGGACTTCGCCCGCGACTACAGGTTCGCCGAGGCAGCCAAGAACGATGAGATCTTGCCACCGGAGTTGCGCGCGACTTTCGAAGGCTATCCGCGGCCAAACGGAAAAACCGGCACACGCAACTATATCGGCATTCTCACCTCGGTGAATTGCTCGGCTTCGGTCGCCAAATTTATTGCCGAAGAAGTCAATCGATCAGGGATTCTCAACGACCATCCGGAAATCGACGGTGCGGTCGCGTTCGTTCATGGCAGCGGCTGTGGCATGGCGGCCTATGGCGAGGGCTGGGACCTGTTGCGGCGCACGCAATGGGGCTACGCGACCCATCCGAATCTCGGCGCGGCATTGATGGTGGGACTTGGCTGCGAGGTATTTCAGATCGACCGGATGAAAGAAGATTACGGAATGGTCGAAGGCGATCACTTTCAGACCATGACTATTCAGGCGACCGGCGGAACGAAGAAAACCGTCGACCAGGGCGTCCAGCGCATCAAGGAGATGCTTCCTGTTGCCGCGCGCGCCCGGCGGGAAACGCGCCCCGCTTCGGAGGTCGTGCTGGCGCTGCAATGCGGCGGCTCCGACGGCTATTCCGGCATCACCGCAAATCCGGCTCTGGGTGCCGCGGTCGATCTTTTGGTCAGGAATGGCGGAACGGCCGTGCTTTCGGAAACGCCGGAAATCTATGGGGCCGAACATCTGCTCACACGGCGCGCCGTCAATCGCGCCGTCGGCGAAAAACTGGTCGAGCGGATTCGCTGGTGGGAGGACTACACAAAAAGAAATGGCGGTGAGATGAACAACAATCCCGCGCCGGGCAACAAGGCCGGCGGGCTCACCACCATCCTGGAGAAATCATTGGGGGCTGCGGCCAAGGGCGGCAACACAACTTTGCGCGCTGTCTACGAATACGCCGAACCCGTCAAGGAAAAAGGCTTCGTCTTCATGGATACGCCCGGATACGACCCGGTCGCAGCGACCGGCCAGGTGGCCGGCGGCTGCAATGTCATGTGCTTCACCACCGGGCGCGGCTCCGCGTTCGGCTGCAAGCCTACGCCCTCGATCAAGCTCGCGACCAATACCGAGATGTATCGGCGCATGACCGATGACATGGACATCAACTGCGGCGATGTGCTGGACGGCATCTCGATCGAGGCGAAAGGTCAGGAAATATTCGACAAGATGCTCGAGGTCGCTTCAGGCCGGCACACGAAATCTGAAGACCTTGGCTACGGCGAACTCGAATTCGTGCCCTGGCAAATCGGGGCGGTGATGTAACCACCGCGCCCGACACGAGTCGTCATCTTGTTCAACGAGAGGGAAACTCCAGCGTGCACCGTAGTCCGTTCGCATCAAATTGCAGGAGCGCGCTTCCTCCGATCTGAGCCGGAAATCCTTTCTCGATCAGCGTCGATCCGAAGCCGGCACGCTGGGGCTTTTCGACGACGGGCCCACCAGACTCCCGCCAATACAGCTCTACTCTGTCGAGGGGCTTGTTCAACCAGTCCACGGTCACCCGGCCGTTGGGCGCAGAAAGCGCTCCATACTTCGAGGCATTGGTCGCGAGTTCGTGGAGAACCATCGACAGCATCACCACCGAGCGCGCTGACATCTGAACGGCCGGGCCAGCAACGCGAATGCGGTCGGGATCCGCGCTCGCAAACGGCTCAAGCGTGGCGTCGATGACTTCCTTTATGTCCGCACCCTCCCATTTCTTGGCGCTCAGCACGTCGTAAGTACGGCCAAGCGAGCCCAGCCTCCCATCGAACTTGCCGCGCGCGATCGCGTCGGCGCTGCTGCGGAATGTCTGGGACGAAAGGGACTGGACGGTCGCCAGGGTGTTCTTCACGCGGTGATTGACTTCGTTGATCAAGAGCTCGTGCAAAGCTTCGGCGCGGGCAATCGTCGTTGCCATGCGGATCGCGAATGCGAGTCCGATGGCGAGCATGCCTAGACCGATTGCTCCGGTGAGGATGAAGGTCCGGACGGCGGGGGCGGTCAGCGTCTTCTCTGCAATGCCTGCGGCTGGAATCCATCCGGTCAGTCCGGACCGAACAAATGCGGTGAGAAGGGGCACGCCTTCCAGCGACACCGTGCGCGCCTGTCCTTCGCGGGCACTGAACATGACCGCGGACAGGCTGGGAGACGCCTTCATGCCGATCGTGGTCTCGGGATTTGGCACACGGGCAAAATTGACGCCCTTTCCGTCGAAAATTGAAATCGTCCAGTCGTCGCTCGGCTTCTGCTGCTCGATGATGCGCTGAAAGATCTCAAGCGGCGGATCGAATGACAGATCATAGATGACGTCGCCACCGCGCAACACAGGGACCGTCACGGTCACGATGGGACGCTTGGAGACAGAACCAACAAACAGCTCCGAAAAAGCCGGCTTGCGTGTTTTGAAAACCGCATCGCGGTCTTCGCGACTCGTGCGCGGGGGCAGAAGCACGCCGGGCTCCGTGCTGGAATTGAAAACCTGGCGCCCCTCCCGATCGCCAACGATGACCGATGCGCGACCCGGGAATTGCGCCAAAAATGCCTGCACCCTGCCACGGAAAGCGTCGAAATCGCCGCGCGCCAGCGAATCCGAGCCGGCGAGAACGGTGAGGCCGGAAACAATGCCTTGCATCTCGCGATCAAGGACTTGCTGAATACTGCGCGTGACCTGCAGCACGCGGCCGAAGGCGTCTTGCTGATCCTGTCGGTAGTGCTGATAGACAATGGCGGCGGAAAATCCGATCAGCGGCAAAATTGTGCCGGCAACCAATATTGCTAGCCGCAACGGAAGCGACAACTTGCGGCGCATGAATGCTGGCTAAGCCTCTGGGACACTCCAATGTCTAGCATAACGCCTTGCGCGAGCAAGCAAACCGACTGGAACTCCGATTATCATCTGATGTGCGGGGCTCATCCCCTCGCCCGCAACACCGATTCGATCGAAACCCGCGACCAGGTCGCCGTGCGTCCGCGAAATGC
>Ga0081455_10009046_pt1 | contig 10281 bp, 12 predicted proteins | sample TabmetS3T2R1_FD_70207 | JGI IMG/M metagenome (GOLD analysis project Ga0081455, IMG submission 70207) | Tabebuia heterophylla rhizosphere microbial communities from the University of Puerto Rico - S3T2R1 | ecosystem: Host-associated > Plants > Roots > Rhizosphere ... | reverse complement strand
CGCCTTCCAGGCCGGGATCGCCGCCGGGAAGTTCCAGGGTGTGATCAGCCCGACGACGCCGACAGGCCGCCGGATCGTGTAGACCGAGCTGCCGGTCGCGGACTGCTCGAACAGCTCGCCCTTCGGCCGCCACGCCTCGCCCGCGAAGTACCGGAGGATCGCCGCGCTGCGGGCTGCCTCCATCCGCGCCTCGCGCAGCGGCTTGCCCATCTCGAGCGTCATGTCCTGGGCGAATTGCTCGACGCGCCGGTCGATCGCGTCGGCGGCGCCCATCAGGATCGCGGCCCGCTGCGCAGCCGGTCGCCGCGACCACTCGGAGAAGGCGGCCGCTGCCGCCTCGACGGCAGCGTCGACGTCCTCGGCGTCCGAGGCCGGAAACTCGCCGATCGGCTCCGACGGACGCCAGGGCCCCTGCTTCTCGTACGTCCGGCCGGACCGGCTGGGTTGCCACTCGCCGCCGACGAAGTTCGCAAACGCCGGCCGCGGCGGTGCTTCCAGGATCTCAGTCATCGCTCTCACTCCTTCTGTTCGTCGTCAGCTCGGCCGCGGGCAGAACCGGGTTCGTCAGCGTGCCGATCTCGGGCACCGTGATCTGAACCGTGTGACCAGGCTCGAGCGTGAAGTCGTCGGGTGGGACGAGGCCGGTGCCGGTGAGGAGGACGCTCCCGGCAGGCACGGGGTTGTCGCGGAGAAGCCACTCGACCAGCTCCGCGAACGAGCGCCGCATCTTCGCCGTCGAGGTCTCGCCGGAGAAGAGATCGCCGCCCCCGGAGTCGATCACCCGCAGGCGGATCTCCAGCTCCGCGTCCCAGTCCTCGGGAACGAAGATCGCGGGGCCGATCGCGCACGCTCCGGCGAAGGTCTTTGCCTGCGCGATGTAGAGCGGGTTCTCGCCCTCGATCGACCGTGACGAGACGTCGTTGCCGATCGTCAGTCCGGCAAGCGCACCGTTGTCGCCCAGGACGATCCCGATCTCGGGCTCGGGGACGTCCCAGCCCGAGTCGCCGCGCACGCCGATCGGTTCCCCGGGGCCGACCGTGCGCCGGCAGCCGGCGTCCTTCATGAAGAGCTCGGGGCGATCGGCCTCGTAGACCATCGTGTACACGTCCTTGACCGAGCTCTCCTCGACCCGCGCGTCGCGGCTGCGCGCATAGGTCACGCCGGCGCACCAGATCTCCGGAGCCTCGACCGGAATCGCCAGGCGGTATTCGTCCAGCTCGTCGGGCGACTCGGCCGTCCCTTCGACGATGCCGCCGTCCGCGTGGTAGCGGAACCTGAGCATCAGTAGACCGCCCGACCTCCGGAGATGTCGTACGCGGCGCCGGTCGAGAACGAGAGCTCCTCGCTCGCGAGGAAGCATGCGAGCGCGGCGACCTCTTCCGCCCGCCCCATTCGGCCGAGCGGGATCCGCTCGACCATGTAGTCGATGTGGTGCTGGGAAAGGCCCTCGAGGATCGGTGTCTCGATCACCGCCGGTGCGATGCAATTGACCAGCACCCCGGTGCCGGCCACGTCCTTGCCGATCGCCTTCGTCATTGCGATCACCGCGGCCTTGCTCGCCGAGTAGGCGGCCGCCATCGGGTTTCCCTCCTTGCCCGCGATCGACGCGACGAGGACGATCCGCCCGTAGCCGCGCTCCGTCATCCCTGAGAGCACCGCTCGACACATGTAGAAGCTGCCGTTCGCATTGATCGCGAACACGCGCAGCCACTCCTCGTCGGTGACCTCCGTCGTGCGCACCGACGCCCCCGGCACGCCGGCCGAGTTGACGAGGATGTCGATCCGTCCCAGATCGCTTTCGACCTGTGCGACCGCCGCGTTCACGTCCGCCGAGGAGGCGATGTCGCCGGTCAGCGAGACGTAGCCCTCGACCGATACGCGGTCGAATACGGCCACTTCCGCGCCTTCTGATCTGAGCCGGGCCGCGGTCGCCGCACCGATCCCACTGGCGCCGCCCGTGACGAGCGCGACGCGACCGCTGAAGTCGTAGGTGTTCGCCATCGGTCCGTACCTCAACTCTAAGCTGTCCGCGATGGGCTTCGATCCGGTCTCCGACTACCCGCTCGGCTCGCGCCGGCCCGACCTCGTGCGGACGGCGTCCGGGCTCGGGCTCGACCGGATCACGCTCGAGGCGGTTCGGGCAGGCGAGATCGGCGCCGAGGATCTCCGTGCCACGCCGGAGACACTGCGCCGCCAGTCGGCGGTCGCGCTCGCGGCCGGACGGATTCAGCTGGCCGACAATCTCGCCCGCGCCGCCGAGCTGGCGGGCGTGCCCAGCGAGACGATCCTGGAGATCTACACCGCGCTTCGCCCGCACCGGTCGACGGCGCCGGAACTCGACGCGTGGGCAACACGGCTCGAGGGGGAGTACGACGCCCCGCTCTCGGCTGCGTTCGTGCGGGAGGCGGCCGCAGCCTATGCCGAGCGCGGTCTGCTGAGGACCGGTGAGCGGACGCCGGTCTGACCGGTTCGTCTCGCGCGAGCAGCGTGAGCTTCGTCGCGAGCTGCTGATCTCGCCGTACCCGAAGCTCGGGCTCGTGGCGATGGACGGCCCGAACGACCCGGAGCCTTGTCTCGAGGTGGAGAACGGCCGAGTCGTCGCGATGGACGGCCGACGGGCGGAGGACTTCGACGTCATCGACCGATTCGTCGCGCACTACGGGCTCGATCTCGACGTCGCCGCCGACGTGGATTCGCTGGACGACGAGGAGATCGCCAGACGGCTCGTCGACGTCGACGTTCCCCGTGCTGAGCTCGTTCGCCTGTCGCGCGGCCTGACCCCGGCGCGCCTTGCACGAGTCGTCACACGCCTCGACCCGGTCGAGCTGATGTTCGCGCTGAAGAAGCTGAGGGCGCGGCGCACGCCGGCCAACCAGGCGCACGTCACAAACCTGAAGGAGAATCCCGCGCTGCTCGCCGCCGACGCAGCGGAGGCCGCGGCGCGCGGGTTCGCCGAGGTCGAGACAACGGTCGGTGTCTCGCGCTACGCGCCGCTGAACGCGATCGCGATCCTCGTCGGCTCCCAGACCGGGCGCCCTGGTGTGATGACCCAGTGTGCCGTCGAGGAGCGTCGCAACCTCCGGCTCGCCATCCAGGGCCTCGTCACCTATGCAGAGACGCTCTCCGTCTACGGCACCGAGCCGGTATTCGTCGACGGCGACGATACGCCGTGGTCGAAGGCGTTCCTCGCCTCGGCGTATGCCTCCCGCGGCGTGAAGGTGCGCTTCACCTCCGGAGGCGGCTCGGAGGCGCTGATGGGGCACGCGCAGGGCTACTCGATGCTCTACCTGGAGGCGCGCTGCCTGTCGGCGATCCGTGCTGCCGGGTCCCAGGGCGTCCAGAACGGGTCGATCTCGTGCGTAGCGCTCGTCCTCTCTGTGCCCGGCGGCGTTCGCGAGATCCTCGCCGAGAATGTGCTCGCCGCCTGGCTCGACCTGGAGGTCGCCTCCGGGAACGACGCGATCGCCTCGCACTCGGAGATCCGCAAGACGGCGAAGCTGATGGGCCAGTTCCTGCCGGGCACGGACTTCGTCACCTCCGGGTACTCGGTCATGCCGCGGCAGGACAACACGTTCGGCGGCGGCAACTACGACGCCGACGACCTGGAGGAGTGGTTGACGATCCAGCGCGACTGGCAGGTGGACGCCGGGATCGAGCCTGTCGCGGAGCCCGAGATCCTGGCGGTGCGGGCGAAGGGGGCGAGAGCCGTTCAGGCGGTGTTCGCAGGCCTGGACTTCCCACCCGTGACCGACGCGGAGATCGAGGCCGCGACGTACGGCTACGCCAGCCGTGACCTGCCCGACCGCGACCGTGCCGCGGACGTCGCGGCGGCCGACCGTGTGCTGGAGGGTGCGGTCTCCGCTGTCGACGTCGTCCGCGAGTTGGACGCCGCCGGGTTCTCGGACGTGGCCGAAGCGGTGCTCGGCATGCAGCGCCAGCGCGTCTCGGCCGACTACCTCCAGACCTCGGCGATCATCGAGCCCGACGGCACCGTGCGCTCGGCGGTCAGCGACCCGAACCGCTACGAGGGCCCGGGTACGGGCTACCGCCTCGAGGGCGCGCGCTGGGAGCTCCTCCAGCAGCTGCCATACGTACTCGACCCGGAGGAAGAGGTGTCGCCGAACGGAGTGCCGCCGCCTGTTCGGGAAACGCATGTTGCCACAATAGACGACAATCCGGGCGAGGTTGTGGTCGCGGTCGGCCCCGCGTTCGGCGGCGCACTCCGTGAGACGATCAATGGCCTGTCACATGAGGACGTGCTGCGGGCGGTCACCGACGGCATCCGCGAGGGCGGGGCGGAGCCGAGGCTGATCCGGGTGCGTCGCGTCTCCGACGTCGCCTTCATCGGTCACGACGGCGCGAGGCTCTCCGGGTCCGGTATCGCGGTCGGACTCCAGTCCAAGGGGACTGCGGTCATCCACCGCGCGGACCTCCAGCCTCTCGACAACCTGGAGCTGTTCGGGATGTCGCCGCTCTACTCGCTCGACTCCTACCGGGCGATGGGCAGAAATGCGGCGGCGTACGCGCGTGGAGAAGCGATCGGGCCGGTGCCGACCGAGCTCGACAACTTCGCCCGCGCCAAGCTGATCGTGCGGACGACACTGCTCCACGCACGGGAGACGGCCGCGGCCGTCCCCGGCGCCGAGCCGGTCGAGCTCGAGCTCGGGCCAGCGTGAAGCTCTACTTCGCGGGGCCGCTGTTCACACCGTACGAGCGGGGGTTCATCGACGAGTGCGCGGCGCACCTGCGCGACGCAGGCTTCGAGGTCTTCGTCCCGCACGAGCACGAGCTCGCCCTCGACGGCACCGTGACCGCCGAACGAATCTTCGCGAAGGACTGGACGGGTCTCTCGGAGGCGAACGCGGTGCTGGCGCTTCTCGACGGGCCGATGATCGACGACGGCACCGCGTGCGAGATCGGGATCTTCCACGCGCTGATGCAGAGCGATCCGGGCAAGAAGGGCATCGTCGGCCTCGCCACCGACCTGCGTGCGATGCGCGAGACCGAGCGCGAGCACGAGGCCCGCGGGCTGAACCTGTTCGTGGTCGGCTGCATCGAGGCGGGCGGCGGATCGATCGTCGCCACGCTCGACGAGGCGCGGGCGGTGCTCGAGAGCTGGCGCGCCTAGGAGCTCGCGGCCCGCTCCTCTTCGAGCTTCCGCAGCTCGACACGCCTGATCTTCCCGCTCCGCGTCTTCGGGAGCTCGCCCACGAACTCGATCTCGCGCGGGTACTTGTACGGCGCGGTCACGCGCTTGCAGTGCTCCTGAAGCTCCGTGACCAGAGTCGTGTCACCGTCGTGACCCGGCCGGAGTACGACGAACGCCTTGACGATCTGGCCGCGATCGGGGTCGGGCTTGCCGACAACCGCACTCTCCGCAACCGTCGGGTGCTCGAGCAAGGCACTCTCAACCTCGAACGGGCCGATCCGATAGGCGGCCGACATGATCACGTCGTCTGCGCGGCCCGTGAACCAGAGGTAGCCGTCCTCGTCGCGCACGGCGCGGTCGCCGGTCACGTACCACTCCCCGCGGTAGACGGCCGCCGTATCCTCGGGCGCGTTCCAGTACCCCATGAACAGCGCAGGCGCGTCGCCGCGCAGGGCGATGTCGCCCTCCTCGCCGACCGGGGTCTCGTTCCCGCCGTCGTCGATCACCCGGACGTCGTAGCCGGGCGCCGGCAGGCCCATCGACCCGGCCCGGATCTCGGCACCCGGGAGGTTCCCGACCAGCAGCGTGTTCTCGGTCTGGCCGTAGCCATCGTGGATCGTCCGTCCGAACGCCTCCTCGAACGCGCGGATCACTTCCGGGTTCAGTGGCTCACCGGCCGAGACCATGTGCCGCACCCGGGAGAGGTCGTGCCCCGCGAGGCCGTCGAGCTTCGCCATCAGCCGGTATTCGGTCGGCGCCTGGCACAGCACCGTCACGCCCAGCGATCCGATCAGCCGGCACCGCTCCTCCGGGTCGAACCCTCCCTCGTGGAGCACGACCGCGGATCCGCAGCTCCATGGGCCGAGCAGGACGTTCCAGATCGACTTCGCCCAGCCGGTCGCGGCCGTGCACCAGACGAGGTCCTCGGGTTTTGCGTCCAGCCAGCGCTCTGCCTGAGCGCGCTTCGCCCAGGTGTAGCGATGGCTGTGCACGACGCCCTTCGGGTCCTTCGTCGTCCCGGACGTGTAGAGGATGAACGCCGGATCCTCCGCGGCCGTGTCGGACGTGGTTCCGTCGGGATCGCCCGGCTCTGCCTCGTCCACGTACACCACGTCAGGCCGCTCGGCCATGGCGTCGACCTCGCCGCGGGATGCTGGGTCGGCGAGGAGCAGGCTTGCGCCCGAATGGCGGACCCGGAAGTCGAGATCTTTCGCGCGCAGCATCTCCGAGCAGGGGATCGTCACGGCGCCCACCTTCAGTGCGGCGAGCATCACTGCGTGCCACTCGGGCGTCTTGCCGATCAGGACGAGGACGCGGTCGCCGGGTGAGATCCCGCGCGAGCGGAGCAGGCCGGCCCACCTCGCCGCATGATCGCTCACCTCGCCGAACGTCAGCTCGCTGACGTTGCCGTCGCGATCGCAGAACCGGATCGCAAGCCGGGACGGGTCCTGCCGCTCGACCACATCGCGCGCGAAGTTGAAGCGGGCCGGCGGCACGGGCGCGAGCGTACCCGACGCCATTGATTGCCATTGAGCCGTTTCGTACGATCGCCGCGGCTGGGTGCCACTGCGGCGCCTCTGACGGGAGGAGAAGAACGATGCTGAGACGTGCAGAACGGTTCGCCCCATTGATGGGGGTGCTCGCGGTCGTCCTCTGGGTGATCGCGGAGATCCTCATCTTCGACGGCGCTCCGGGTGACAAGGCGCCGGGCACAGAGATCGCCGCCTGGTTCGACGACGAGTCGACGAGGATCCTCGTCGCGATGCTCATCTTCGGGTTGGGAACCTCGGCGTTCATCTGGTTCCTGGCCAGCCTCGCGGCGCGTCTGCGCGCTGCGGAAGGCAATCCGCGGCTACCGTCCATCGCGCTCGTTGCGGGGACGGCGGCGGCGGCTCTCTTCACGATGGTCCCAGGGGTGCTCTCGGCGGGCGCGCTCGCCGTCGAGAACATGGATCGCACGCTGTCGCCACAGGCAGCGGAGAGCCTGTGGGTGCTCACCGACGGCTTCTTCTACGCGTCCGAGATGATCGCAGTCGCATTCATGGCGGCGGCCGCGATCTCGATCCTGCGGACGCGCGCCTTTCCCGCCTGGTACGGCTTCGTCACCGCGATCATCGCGCTCGCCCTCGCCGTAGCCCCGATCGGCTGGGCCGCCCTGATCTTCGCGGTTCCGATCTGGACGCTCGTGACGAGCGTCTGGCTCTTTGTGAAGAAGGAGGAGGCCCCGGCGCAGCCCGCGGTCGCCGTCTGATCCCTCGAACGTTGCTGCCGGTCGAGCGCTTCCTACTCGCCGAGGAAGCGCTCGACTGCGCGGCGCACCGAGCCGGGACACTCGACCCACGGGAAGTGCCCGCAGCCTGGGACGATCACGACGTCTCCCCCCGGGACGAGGGCGGCCGTGTCGGTCGTCGACCATGTCGGGATCACGCTGTGCTCGCCGTGGACGAAGAGCGCCGGCGAGCGTGCGGCCGGCAGGCCCTGCACGAGCGTCCGGCGCTCGAAGTGCTCGACGAGCGAGCGGTTCACCTCGATCGAGGCCTGGACGCCCACGCAGTCAGGCGGCGGGGTCGCCTTGGAGGGATCGGCGAAGTACGTCGGCCACACCAGCGCGAAGCGCTCAACCAGCTCAGCCTCGATCACGTCTCCGGCCCGGCGCCTGGCTTCGATCGCGTCGAGCCTGGCGACCTGCTCGGGAGCGAGCGCCCGCCGGCGGTTGGCGTCCTGCTCCGCGAATGCCTGAGGGAAGGCACCGAGCGGGTCGACAGCGACGACTCCGAGCAGCCGCTCCGCGTGGTTGACCAGGAGGTGAAGCGCGAGGTGACCGCCCCATGAGTGCCCGACCGCCCATGCGCGGTCGATCTCGAACGTGTCCAGGACGGTCAGTGCGTCGTCCATGTGCGCCTCGACCGTGTACGGCGGCCCGCCGCCGGACGGAGGTGTGCCGCGCTGCGTGTAGCGGAAGGTCGTGAACGTGCCCGCGAGCTCGTCCGCGAGGCTGCCGAGATAGTCGGGGACAGCTGCACCGCCGTGGAGCAACAGTGCAGGTGGCCCCGACCCCCGGCGGTGCCCGCGGAGCGGTCCCGCTGTGAACGGCTTCTCCGTCACGCGGGGCGAGGGTAGACAATCAGCCGGTGCCCGTCGTCCGCATCCGTGCGCTGCCGCAGCCCCACGCGGATTCGCGTGCGGTCTGTATCGCCGTCGCGAACGCGCTCGCCGCCGTGCTCGACGAGGAGCCGCGGGGAACCTGGGTGACGTGGGAGACGGTGGACGCCTACGCCGAAGGCGGCGTTGCGCCCGCTGTGCAGCCGGTCGACACGCATTCGCCGATCGCGACCGTGCTGGCGGGTGCGCGGCCTCCCGACGTCGTCTCGCGGATGCTGCGCGCCGTCGGCGACACCCTCGTCGACGAGCTGGGGCTCGAGCCGGGAAACGTCTTCGTCACCCTCGACGAGGTCGACCCGGCCCGGCTGTACGACGCCTCGGCCTGATCACGTGTCCTGCGCCGTCGGCCGGACGAGGATCTCGTTCACATCGACGTGCGGGGGCTGCGAGACCGCATACATGACCGCCCGCGCGATGTCGTCGGGCTCGAGCATCCCGACCGGCGGCGTGTCGAAGAACGGCGTGTCGACCATACCCGGCTCGATCAACGTGACCCGGACGCCGGTGCCGTTCAGCTCGAGCCGCGCGCCCTCACCCATCGAGGTGACGGCGTACTTCGTCGCCGAGTAGAGCGACCCCGGCAAAGGCCGACGGCCGGCGAGCGAGCTGGTCAGGAGCAGGTGGCCGCGTGACTCGACCAGCGCGTCCATCGTCGCGCGGATCGTGAAGGCGACCCCGAGCACATTCGTGAGGACCATCGAACGCCAGTGCTCCGTGGTCGAGCCCTTGAAGCTCCGGCCCGCACCAAAGCCTGCGTTGGCGAAGGCGACGTCGATCCGACCGTACTCGGCGAGCGTCCGCTCGACCATCGCCTCCTGGTCGGCCCACTCGGTGACGTCGCAGGTCACCGCGAGTCCGCCGAGCTCTCCGGCCAGGGCGTCGAGCTTGTCGGCCGAGCGAGCGGCGAGGACGACGCGGTACCCCGCCGCCGCTGCGTGTCTTGCAGTCGCCTCGCCGATCCCGCTGGAGGCGCCGGTGATCAGGAAGACGCGGCGGTCTTCGTCAGACAAGCTGCTTCCCGGCCGTACCCCAGTTCTTCGGGGGAACGCCCTGGATGAGGACGTGGATGTGGTCGGGGGAAGCGCCGCTCGTCTCGGCAAGAGCCTTCGTCAGCGCCTCGATCATCTTCGGCACCGACTCCTCGTTGACGCGGGTGTCGAACAGCTTGACGTCGATCCAGGGCATGCTCGCTCCTCTCGGTGGGGACGGAGAGCTCGACGATAACGCCTGAAGCCGGCGCTCAACGCTGTAGGAAGGCAAGCACGGCGAGGACGCGGCGGTTGTCCTCCGGCGCTTCGCGGATCCCGAGCTTCATGAACGCCCCCCGGATGTGGGTCTCGACCGTCTTGGGGCTCAGCCAGAGCGCCTGGCAGATTCCCTGGTTGGAGCGCCCCTCCGCCATGAGGGCGAGGATCTCGCGCTCGCGCGGCGTCAGCTCCTCGAGCGGGTCCGCATGGGCCGGGCGCGCGAGGAGCTCGTCGACGACCGCCCGGTCGACCACGCACTCACCCGCCGCGACGCGTTCGATCGCATCGAGGAGCTGCTCGACGCGGCCGACGCGTTCCTTCAACAGGTACCCGGCACCGGCGGGCTTCTCCTCGACGAGCCGGAGCGCGTATTCGGGCTCGAGGTGCTGCGAGAGCACGAGCACGGCGATGTCGGGATAGCGCGCGCGGATCTCGCGCGCGGCACGAAGGCCCTCGTCGGTGTGAGTCGGCGGCATCCGGATGTCGATCAGCGCGACGTCCGGGCGCACGTCGCGAACGCTCTCGAGAAGCGCGTCGGCGTCGTCGACCTGCTGGACAACCTCAACGTCGTGCTCGGCGAGCAGGGTCGCAATGCCCTCCCGGATCAGCGGCGCGTCGTCGGCGATTACGACGCGCATGGGAGGTCGCCGCGGACGGTCGTGCCGTGGCCGGTCGGCCTGTCGATCGTGAGGGTCGCGTCGAGCGCTTCCAGCCGGTCGCGAA
>Ga0081455_10009045_pt1 | contig 10282 bp, 6 predicted proteins | sample TabmetS3T2R1_FD_70207 | JGI IMG/M metagenome (GOLD analysis project Ga0081455, IMG submission 70207) | Tabebuia heterophylla rhizosphere microbial communities from the University of Puerto Rico - S3T2R1 | ecosystem: Host-associated > Plants > Roots > Rhizosphere ... | reverse complement strand
CGTGCGCCGGTTGGCGCGCCTATTAGACCGGACCGATGAAACCGACCCGGACAAGATCGAACAGGACTTGATGAAACTCATTCCCGAGAGCGAATGGGTGGAGTTCTCCTATCGTCTGATCGAATACGGCCGGCAATATTGTCCCGCCCGATCACACGATCATTCTAATTGTCCGCTGAGTCGGATCCTCGGTGTTACGTGAGCATTCTGCCGATCCGATAATTGCATTTGATTCAATAGCATCGATTCTGGTAGAAAGGGGAGAACTCGTTGAAGAGGACAGACCCCTCTGAGAGGCTTTCTTGAAACGGAAGCTGACATTAGCAGGCCTTAGTAGAGAGAGACGTCACGCTGCGAAACAGCGCAAATCAAGAGCCGCATTTGTCGGAAGCTGGATGGCACCGCCGCAATTGGGTTTGTGGTTCCAGCAGAGATTCCACGGATTAAGGATTTTCTGCTATGGAGACCACGTTCAACCAACGCGCGCTGATTCATACCCTCGGTCAATTCATTGATCAGGAAGTTCATCTTCGAGGCTGGATTTACCGGCTTCGCGTCCTCGCCAAGACCACATTCATCGTAATAAAAGACTGTTCTGGCGAAGCCCAGTGTGTAACCGGATCCGATTTACTCAAAGACCTTCACCTCAAGCTTGATGATTGCGTGGAGATCTACGGGCATGTCCGAGCCGATCATCGCTCGAGATCGGGCTATGAAGTCGATGTCATCCGGGTCAGAGTGTTGAGTCGTTCGGCGACCGGTCTCCCCTTCAATTCGTCTTCCAATGTTGAATCGGTCGGGCAGGAGACCCTGTTGGAATATCGCCCTCTGGCGGTTCGTAATGATTCGATCGGAGACGTGTTTCGTATTCAGGCTGCGGCGCTGAAATACTTCAGGGAGTATCTGTCGAGCCGCCGCTTCATGGAGATCATAACCTCAAAGATAGTGGCTTCCGGGACCGAAGGCGGAACGAATCTCTTCGAGCTGAAATATTTCGACCGCGTGGCTTATCTTGCGCAAAGTCCACAGTTCTACAAGGAACATGGGGTCGCGGGCTTCGAGCGAGTCTATGAGACAGGGCACGTTTACCGCGCGGAGCCTCACGCCAGCAGTCGCCATTTGACAGAGTATTACTCACTCGATTTCGAGGTGGGCTTCATTGACGGGCCGGAGGATGTTATTCAGATCGAGCGTGAGATCCTGACCTACATCTTTGACCGGCTCAATAAGGAGTATGAACACATTCTTGGGCGTTATAGAGAGCATCCACTCCCATCAATGCTCGGAGTCCCAATCTGGGAGTTCGGCAGGTGCCTCGAACTTCTAAAAGAGAACTTCGGCCGAACGGATTTGACAGATGACCTCGACCCGGAGGGAGAACGGCAGTTGTGCGCTCTTGTGGAGAAGGAGACTGGGGTCCCTGCTGTATTTGTAATTGGATACCCGCTCGCCAGCCGCCCTTTTTACACCGCGCCACGCGCAACGGAAGGGACGCCGGGAGCGGCGCAGAGCTTTGACCTCTTGTTTCATGGGATTGAGATAACCACTGGCGGACAGAGACTGCATCGCAGAGAAGACCTCGAAGCGTCACTGCGTCGACGCGGCATAGACCCGGGCGGTTTTGAGAGCCATCTCAGAATGTTCGAGCTCGGAATGCCCCCACACGGCGGCCTGGCTATCGGTCTTGAGCGTCTGACGGCCCAAATTCTCGGCTTGCGCAATGTGCGTGAAGCCACGCTCTACCCGCGTGATCGGTATAGGATAACGCCTTAGGGAATAGTGGGTAGTGGATAGTGGGCAGTGGGTAGTGAGGAATCGTGAATGAAGAGATCGAAATTTCGCGCTATCCACTGCCCACTGCCCACTGCCCACTATCCACTACCCACTACCCACTTGCCGGGCGCCGTATTGAGAATGCGTCGTGAGTATGGTAAAAAACTATCGAACTTATTTTGTTTATTGAGCGATCAGCGCGTGGCGATTTCCGGCGAATTGCTCCACGTAAAAAACAGCTAAAGAGCCAGACCGGAAATCCGGTCTAAATGCTGACAAAAGGAAGTCGCAGAAGACCTCGCGTTGTTATTAGGCGCGAGGTCTTTGCTTTATCAATACCGCGAGCGGTCGCGATCGTGGCCCCCGCAGACGCCTAGTTACGAGAGCCACGCTCACGACCGCTCGCGGTACTGAACTCCCCGAAATTTTATGGACCAATTCCGCGAATTCATTAAGGAAGACCGTGTCCGCGTCTTCGACGGCGCGATGGGCACGATGATCTATTCCAAGGGCGTTTACATCAATCGCTGTTATGACGAACTGAACCTTTCCGGCGCCGAGATCGTGCTCGCCATCCACCGCGAATACATCAAAGCCGGCGCCGAGATCATCGAGACTAATACCTACGGCGCGTCCAGGCTGAAGCTCGCCGCGCAGGGGCTGGACGACAAACTCTCCGAGATCAACGCCACGTCGGCGAAGATCGCGCGCAAGGCCGCCGGCGAAGCGCATCATGGCGTCTTTGTGGCGGGCGCAATTTCGCCCCTCGGCGTTCGCATTGAGCCCTACGGCCCGACCTCTGTAGACGAGGCGAAGGATTTATTTAAGGAGCAGGTTCAGGCTCTGCTGGAAGGCGGTGTGGACGCGTTCGTGCTCGAAACCTTCCAGGACCTGGCCGAGATGCGGCAGGCGATACGGGCCGTGCGCGAATTGTGCGACCTCGTTATCTTTGCGCAGATGACCATCAACGAGCAGGGCGCGACCGCGTTCGGCGCAACGCCCGAAATTTTTACCGAGCGGCTCGATCAATGGCTCAACGCGAACGAGGGCGACGTGATCGGGTTGAACTGCTCGGTCGGCCCGCAGATCATCCTTGAAGCGATCGAAAAAATGCGGCTGCACACGACGCGGCGGCTCTCGGCGCAGCCCAACGCCGGATTCCCGCGCGACGTCGGCGGGCGTCAAATCTATCTGGCCTCGCCGGAGTACATGGCCAAATACGCCAAGCGGTTGATTAACGCGGGAGTAAAGTTCATCGGCGGCTGCTGCGGGACCACGCCGGAGCACATCAAGCAGATCGTGAACGCCGCGCGCGCGTCGAGCCCCGGCCGCGGCGCGGGCGCCGAGGTCAAGGTCGCCGAGCAGGGCGCCAGGATCGAACCCGCGGCTTTCGCCGAACGCTCGCGATTCGCGGCTAAGATCGCCAGCAACCAATTCGTCACCAGCGTCGAAATCGTTCCGCCCAAAGGCTGCGACCCGTCGAAGATGATCGAAGGCGTGCGCAGCTTGAAAGAGGCGGGCGTCGACGCGGTCAACGTGCCCGACGGCCCGCGCGCCCAATCGCGCATGGGCGCTTTGGCCGTCTCGCTGATCATCGAGCAGCAGGTCGGCATCGAGGCCGTCACGCATTACTGCTGCCGTGATAGAAATCTTTTGGGAATGCTCTCTGATCTGCTCGGCGCGGCGGCGCTGGGTTTGCGCAACTTCCTGATCATCACCGGCGATCCGCCGAAGATGGGGCCTTATCCCGACGCCACGGCCGTCTTCGATATTGATTCGATCGGCTTGACGAACCTGGTCAATCATCTCAACCACGGCCTCGACCCCGGCGGCAACCCGATCGGCGATCCGACGAAATTCGTCATCGGCGTGGGCGTCAATCCCGGCGCGATCGATCTCGATTACGAAATCCGGCGCTTCGAGTGGAAAGTAGAGGCAGGCGCCGAATTCGCCATCACGCAACCGGTCTTCGACGTGGGGCAACTCAAGAACTTCCTCAAGCGTATAGAACATTGCCGCATCCCGATCATTCCGGGCGTCTGGCCGTTGACCAGTTACCGCAACGCCGAGTTTCTGAACAACGAAGTTCCGGGCGTCTCGGTGCCCGATTCGGTGCTCGAAAGGATGCGGAAGTCGCCCGACGGCGCCGCGGGCTTGAAAGAGGGCGTCAAGATCGCGCAGGAGATGTTGATGGAAATCAGACCCTACGCGCAGGGCGTGCAGGTCTCGGCGCCTTTCGGCAAGATCCCGCACGCGCTGGAGGTATTTGAAGTCCTTTAAGTCAACGCGCGCGAGGTTGTTACAGTACCGCGCGCGACTGCTGCGCGGCTGGCCTATAAGACAGCCGCGCAGCAGTCGCGCGCGGTAGCGGTACCGGCGTCCCAATCTTGTGTGCCAATTTAACTCGACCGAAAGAGAGGTCCGGTATGAAACTATTGAAGCTGGTTCTGCTTGGAATCGTGGTCGTATTTCTCGCGTTCATCGGCATGAAGTTGATCGGCGTGGCGATCAAAATCATGTCTTCTCTGTTCTTGCTCGCCCTGATCGGCCTCGCCGCGATGGCGCTGTGGAAGATGTTCGGACCGAAAGGAGCCAAGCGCGTGGAGAGTAGCGAGGAGGAGATTAAATTGCAGACCCCGGAGATGACGCTGGATGAGTACAAGCGAAAGCTGGAGGCTCAGTTGAAGCAAAGCTCTGAAAAACGGCCTTGAGTTGTCTCCAAATGCATTGGTACAGAAAAAAGGAGGTCCAATGAGCCGAAGCAGAATCGATCTTGATCGAATAGCTGTCGCCAGTCCCTGCCTGGTGGCTTGGGATGATATGACGGGCAATGATCGCGTTCGCTTTTGCAATCAATGCAATCTGAACGTCTACAACATCTCTGCGATGACAAAGCCGGAAGCCGAGTCGTTCATTGCAAACGCGGAAGGACGAATCTGCGCCAAATTTTACCGCCGAGCGGATGGTACAGTCCTGACACAGGATTGCCCGGTTGGCTTGCGCGCCGTGCGCAAGAAAGTTTCACGCGCGGCTGCTGCGGCATTCTCAGCGATAGTAAGCCTGTTTGGCGGCACGGCGCTTTTCGCGCAGCAGCCGAAAAGCGAATCGCAGGTTGACATCCAGCGAACGCTCAGGCGCTATAGGCAAGCCGCAATTGAAGGGACGATCTTCGATCTTACTCGCACCGGGATTCCAGGGGCGCGGGTTAAACTGATCAACGAGCTGACGAAGCAAGAAGTCGCAACTAAGGCGAATGACAATGGGAGATTCAGGTTTTCGGACTTGGAAAAGGGCATATACACAATCCAGGTATACAGAGAGGGATTTGTAAAACTAGAGCAGTTAGGACTCGAAGTGTCTGACGAACAGGCTCTGAAACTGGATGTGACGCTCAAAGTCGGAGGAGAACTGATAGGTATGCTTAAGGGTGACACGAAACCTTAAAGTGAATTGAGGCACAGGGGTAGACCGCGTGAATAAATTGGATACTAGGGAAAAGCTTGAAAATCTACTTCGCCAGCGCATCGTCATCATTGACGGCGCGATGGGAACGACGTTGCAGCGATACCAATTGGACGAGGCGGACTACCGCGGCAAGCGGTTCAAGGACTGGGCGCAGGAATTGAAAGGCAATCACGACCTGCTCAACCTGACGCGCCCGGACGTAGTGGCCGAAGTCCACCGCGCCTACCTCGAAGCCGGCGCGGACATCATCGAGACAAACACCTTCAGCGCGCAGGCCGTCTCGCTCTCCGATTACAAGATGGAGAGTCTTGCATATGAGTTGAACGTGGCGGCTGCGGGCATCGCGCGGCGGGTGGCCGACGAATTTATGGCCGAACACCCGGAGCGCGTCTGCTTCGTGGCCGGTGCCATCGGGCCGATGAACCGCGCGCTGTCGCTCTCGCCGGACGTGAACAATCCGGCTTACCGCGCGGTGACCTACGATCAGGTGACGCAGGCTTATTACGATCAGGCGCGCGGCCTTGTGGACGGCGGCCCGAATGGTGGTGTGGACATATTGATCGTAGAGACGGTCTTCGATTCGCTCAATTCAAAAGCCGCGCTCTTCGCGATTCAGAAGCTCTTCGACGACACGGGCGTCAGGCTTCCGGTGATGTGTTCGTTCACGATCACCGACGCCAGCGGGCGCACGCTCAGCGGGCAGACTGTCGAGGCCTACTGGAATTCCGTTTCGAACAACAACTTGCTCAGCGTAGGGATCAACTGCGCGCTCGGGCCTAAGGAGATGCGGCCCTTCATCGAAGAGCTGTCGCGCGTCGCGCCGATTTACCTCAGCGCCTATCCGAACGCGGGATTGCCCGATCCGCTCTCGCCGACCGGTTTTCCCGAAACGCCCGAGACAATGGCGCCGCAACTGGGCGATTGGGCGCGGCAGGGCTGGCTCAACCTCGTAGGCGGGTGCTGCGGCACGACGCCGGAGCACATCCGCGCGATCGCGGCGGCGGTGAAAGATTGCCCGCCGCGCGTGATTCCGCAGGTCGAAGCTTATCTGCGGTTGAGCGGTCTCGAGCCGTTGACGCTGCGGCCCGACACCAACTTCGTCAACATCGGCGAGCGTACCAACGTCACCGGCTCGCCGAAATTCGCCAAGCTGATTTTGAACGGCCAGTACGAAGAGGCTTTGAGCGTCGCGCGACAGCAGGTCGAGAACGGCGCGCAAATGATCGACGTGAATATGGACGAAGGCTTGCTCGATTCCGAGGCGGCGATGGTCGAGTTTTTGAACTTGATCGCCGCCGAGCCGGACATCGCGCGCGTGCCCATAGTGGTCGATTCATCGAAATGGTCGATCATCGAGGCCGGATTGAAATGCGTTCAGGGCAAGGCCGTCGTCAATTCGATCTCGCTCAAAGAGGGCGAGGAGAAATACAAAGAGCAGGCCCGACTGATCCGCCATTACGGCGCGGCGGTGATCGTGATGGCTTTTGACGAACTCGGCCAGGCTGACAACTACGAACGCCGCATCGAAATCTGCGAGCGCGCTTACCGCATTCTGGTTGATGAGGTCGGCTTCCCGCCGCAGGACATCATCTTCGACCCGAACATCCTGACCGTCGCGACGGGAATGGAGGAGCACAACAACTACGCTGTGGACTTCATCCGCGCGACGCGGTGGATCAAAGAGAACCTGCCGTTGGCAAAGGTGAGCGGCGGAGTGAGCAACATCTCGTTCTCCTTCCGAGGCAACAACGCGGTGCGCGAGGCGATGCATTCGGCTTTTCTGTATCACGCGATCAAGGCCGGGATGGATATGGGCATTGTCAACGCGGGGCAGTTGGCCGTTTACGACGAGATACCGAAAGATTTGCTCGAACTGGTCGAGGACGTGTTGCTCAACCGGCGTCTTGATGCGACTGAGCGCCTGATCGCCTTCGCCGAAACGATCAAGAGTCAGGGCAAGGCCGAAGCGAAAGAGGAAGAGTGGCGGCTGGCCTCCGTCGAAGAACGCTTGTCGCACGCGCTGGTCAAGGGCGTCGCCGATTACATCGAGCAGGACGTCGAAGAGGCCCGCCAGAAATACGGGCGGCCTTTGAACGTCATCGAAGGCCCTCTGATGGACGGGATGAACGTCGTCGGCGACCTGTTCGGCTCGGGCAAGATGTTTCTGCCGCAGGTGGTCAAGTCGGCCCGCGTGATGAAAAAAGCCGTCGCCTATTTGCAGCCGTTTATGGAGGCGGAGAAGGCGTCAAATAGCAATGCCAGCAATGGGGGCGGCAACGGCGGCGCCGGACGCGCGCAGGGCAAGGTGCTGATGGCGACTGTCAAAGGCGACGTTCATGACATCGGCAAAAACATCGTCGGCGTAGTGCTGGCTTGCAACAACTACGAGGTGATAGATCTCGGCGTGATGGTTCCCTGCGAAAAGATTTTGAAGACGGCGCGTGAACAAAATGTGGACGTCATCGGACTGAGCGGATTGATCACGCCCTCGCTCGACGAAATGCAGCACGTGGCGCGCGAGATGCGGCGCGAGGGCTTCACAACACCTCTGCTGATCGGCGGCGCGACGACCTCTCGCGTCCACACGGCGGTCAAGATCGCGCCCAATTACGAGCCGCCGGTGGTCCACGTGCTCGACGCCTCGCGCGCCGTGCCTGTGGTGGGGGCTTTGGTCAATCCCGAAACGCGCGGCGATTTCGCATTGAAAAACCAGCGCGATCAGCAACGCGACCGCGAGCTTTTCGAGTCGAGTCGAGAGCAGAAGCGTTCGCTCACGCTCGATCAGGCTCGCGCCAACCGCACGCCTGTCGACTGGGCTACGACCGAGATCGCGCGGCCCGAATTCACAGGCGTCCGGCCGCTCAAAAACTATCCGCTCGAACAGATCGTCCCGTTCATTGACTGGTCGCCGTTCTTTCATACATGGGAGCTGAAAGGCGTCTTCCCGCGCATTCTCGACGATCCGGCGACGGGCGCTCAAGCGCGCAAACTTTACGAAGACGCGCAATCGCTGCTCGAACGGATCGTCAGCCGCAGGGAACTGAGGGCGCACGCCGTTTACGGTTTCTGGCCCGCTAATTCGGTCGGCGACGACATCGAGGTCTACGCCGACGAAAATCGTTCGCGCGTTCTGACCGTCTTCCACACGCTTCGCCAGCAAAGCGAGAAACGCGCGGGCCAATACAATCAAGCCCTGGCCGACTTCGTCGCGCCTCGCGAGAGCAGGCGGATCGACTACATTGGCGGATTCGCCGTCACAACGGGCATCGGCCTCGAAGAGCTTTGCGCGCGGTTCGAACGCGATCACGATGATTACAACTCGATTATGGCCAAGGCGCTGGCCGACCGCCTGGCCGAGGCCTTGGCCGAACTGCTGCACAAACGGGCGCGCGAAGAGTGGGGCTACGGGCGGAGTGAAAATCTGAAGGTCGAGGATTTGATCAAAGAGCGTTATCGCGGCATCCGACCTGCTCCCGGCTATCCTGCGCAGCCCGATCACACCGAGAAGAGATCGCTGTTTGATTTGTTGCAAGCCGAACAGACCGCTGGCATTCATTTAACAGAATCGTTCGCGATGACGCCGGCCAGCTCAGTCAGCGGCTTGTATTTCTCGCACCCCGACGCAAAATATTTCGCCCTCGGCAAGATCGAGCGAGATCAGATCGAAGATTACGCGCGGCGCAAAGGAATAGAGTTGCGGGAGGCCGAACGCTGGTTAGCGCCGAATCTGAACTATGAGGTAGACGCATCCCCCCTTAAAACCTGAAGCCGACGCCAAAACTGCTTTGAAGATTATGAGTGGTCCCGGGGCGAAACGTACCTGGTATACTCGGCCTGTTAATTATGTTATCCCCGAACGGTATGATTGTATCGCCAATGTCAAACCGCAAGATCACGCGCGGAGACGTATAAAACTCCAACGAGGCTCCCACATCAACGGCGAAATAGTTTTGGCTGCGAATGTTAAACGTTCTGAAGAAGTCGCCGCCAAAGCGCACAACTCCCGGCCTGATCTTCGCGAACGCTCCGAAGCTCTCGCTGCGAACGCCTGCCTTTAATCCAGCCAACGCCACTGTTTGCCCGTAGGCGCCACTTGAATTTTCGGGAAAGTAGGCCGCTTCGGCGTCGAAAGCAAAATTTTTTGTGAAGTTATATGCGAATCTTCCGCCGAGTCCCCCCGGCTTCTCGCCTACCGACCGGGTTAGATCCATTATCGTTAGAAAACCTCCTACTTCAATCGGGCGATCGCGCGTTTGCGCGAATGATTCCGAAGAGAAGAGAAAAAACAGGCTGATAGCTATGCCAACTTTCTGAACAGAAAATCTCCTCCACATGTTATCCTCCAAGACCTGATGTGAATACGGCCGAGAGACCGGCAACCTGTGTGCCTGCGGAAGATCAAAGCGATAAATGGCTGAAAAATCGGACGTAGCCATTTTACAAGGCCAATGTCGTTCAGACAGTTGAAAGATAAACACTGCGGTTTGCTCTCTTTATAGTCCTGAAATTCCGGCGCCATTCCGTCGTATCAGCAAAGCGGAGGGCGCGCTTATCTTGAACTTCGCGTCACGATGAGCGTGATGAAGAAGTCACTCACGCCATCGTGCGCCAAGATGTTTTCGAGGGGAATATGGGTATGAATAGAATCAGTTGGGTGTTAGTTACGGTTTTATTCTTTTCGTGGGCGCATTCGGCCTTCGCGCAGGATCCGCTCAGCCGCGCTCTCCTCCTACACGAACGCAAGGATTTTGAGGCAGCTTTGCAGGAGGCCAATCGAGTCATTCAAAATATCCCCAATTATTCCAGAGCCTATGCGCTGCGCGGGCAAATCAAAAAGGAGCGGCGTGATTTCGACGGCGCGATGGCGGATTTCAACAAGGCGCTCGAATTGAACCCGAAGGACGGCCTTGCCAGTTATCAGCGCGGCGTGATGCGCTTCGAGCGCGGGGACAACGACGGGGCGATAAGCGATTTCGATAAGACCATCGAATTCGCGGGCAAAGTCCCGATGGTCTATTACAACCGCGGGATGGCCAAACAGGCC
>Ga0081455_10009044_pt1 | contig 10284 bp, 8 predicted proteins | sample TabmetS3T2R1_FD_70207 | JGI IMG/M metagenome (GOLD analysis project Ga0081455, IMG submission 70207) | Tabebuia heterophylla rhizosphere microbial communities from the University of Puerto Rico - S3T2R1 | ecosystem: Host-associated > Plants > Roots > Rhizosphere ... | reverse complement strand
TCGCTCAATTTATGGTAGTGATATCCATGTAATGCTCACCAACTCACTTCTGTGGTACTGTTGACCCACAAACATCGGTAGTGCACTCCATGTAATGCTTTTTCTCGAAAACCTCATATGAGCGTTGTTGATTTTCAATGGATTGCGGAGCCACCATTGCCAGCGAGGATTACTTGTCTATCACTACCCTTTGCACCCATCGGTTCGCTCCCACTCGATAGATGATGAGGGAGAGACACGATCCGCTGCGGGGGGCCGAGGATCGGGCGGGCTACCCCGTGCTCTCTGCCGACCCTGGCGCGCCGAGGGGACCTTTCTCCCCTTCGTGGGGGTCGGCCGCGTGGATGCCCACCGTGAGCCCAAGGTCCACGAAGTCCTCTGATGGCACCTTGCGTCCCTCGGTGGCCTCCCCCCGCTACTTCGCCGCCTGCGCATACAGGGGCAGGACGCGCTGCGCATAGGCCTGCAGGTCCCGGATACGCGTCGCGTACGCAGGATGCGTCGAGAGCCACTGGGGCGGCTGCCCGCCGCCGCGGGCCGCCATCTTCTGCCACAGAGCCACGGCCGCCCGCGGGTCGTAGCCCGCCCGCGCGGCGAGTTCGACGCCCATGCGATCGGCCTCCTGCTCGTGCTCCCGACTGTGCGGCAGCACGAACATCGCCTGGGTGAACGTGTGCCCCAGCTCGCCGGGGTTCACCCCCGTGAAGTACTCCAGCACGGCCGCGCCGACGGCGGTCCCGACTGCCGTCGCCTGCTGCCGTCCCATCCGCTCGCGCACGTGTTCGCGCAGCGCATGCGCGATTTCATGGCCCAAGACCGCCGCGAGTTCGTCGTCGGTGAGCGCCAGCTGCGTGAGCAGGCCCGTATACACCGCCATCTTGCCGCCGGGCATGCACCACGCATTGCTCTCCGGCGACGTCAGCACCATGACCTGCCACGGCCAGCGCACCGCGTCGTCGCGGAACACGGCCGTGTGCGGGATCAACCGCTGCGCCACCCGTTGCACGCGCGCGGTCTGCGTCGGATCGCGATTGAGAGCGTCCTTGTGCGCGGCCCCCTGCATCACCTGCTGGTACTGCTGCTGCGCGGTCGCGGCGACCTCTGCCTCGCTCGGCGTGAAGACCGACATCTGTTGTGGCCGGTCGACGCCCACCACCCCGCCGCGGGTGGTCTGCACGCTCTGGCAGCTGGTCACCACGAGGGCGGCGCCGCAGACCACCCCTAGGATAGAGGGCTTCATCGTCGCTGGCATAGTTGGTACCTCCTCCACGCATGAACGGCTGGCGCGTTGGGCCCCTCGTGTGCGCCTCTGGCCGTCGCGGGAGACCACGGAGGCAGACGCGGGCAGTGCCTGAGGAGGAGAAGGTGTTTCACAGGTGTTGATCTGCTACTCTTGAGAAGAAGACGAGAGACAGAGAAACTCCAACACGAGTGGGTGGCCTTATGGTGATCAAGTGCTGCACTGCCCTCATTCGCTTCCCGGCAGTAATCGAGAAATTTTGGGCGTTAAGGAGTTACCTCTTACTCCACAAGGAGTTGAGAGGTGTCTGCGAAAACGATCGGCTACTGTTGGTCAACCCCAAAGTGCCGCAAATCGTGCTGCCCATAGGCCGTCGTTGCAGGCCCAAAAGCGTAGAGAGTCTGGCACAGTGACAGCATCGGTGTAGCATGGAAAGAGCATGACCAACAGTAGCCGATCCTTAAACGAACCACAGGGAAAACGCTGCCAAAAGCGGCAGAAAGCCCATTCAGGTGTCTCATATTCCCATCTCAATAAACATCGTCTCGTCAACTTGTTGGAGGGATATATAGATGAGACAGGCTTGTGTCATAAAACACACGAACTGGCTTACCGCCAAAAATTTCTCCAAAGCTACCGGAAAGCGGTCTGGGCCATGATGGGCCGATGGCTCCTGGAAGGCCCCCCCAGAGTGAGGGGGCCCAACACCGCGGGGCTCACTTGGCCTGATACGTGAACTGCTGCGCGCCAATGGCGGCTTCCGCCATCGCCCCCCCGACGGGTTCCACGATCACGGCCACGCCATCATTAAATTTGGGGTTCGTGGCGACGCCCGACTTCAGCACCACGGCGGAGGCTCCCGCCGCGAAGCCGACCTGGCCCGCCTTGAAGCGGTCGAGGGCGGCCTTCTGCTCGAACACCAGGAGCTCACTGAAGCTCTGGCCCCCCACTTGCGCGCCCACCGTCCCCTGCGTCAGGTCAGCGTAACCGATGTGTTGACCCCGCTCGTACACCACCCCTCTCCCGTAGGCTCCACCGACGCCGAGGCCGGCTTTCCCGACATCGGGAAACAGGGCATAGCCATGGGCGCGCTGGACCAGCGCGCCCAGCGCCGGGTCTGCGGTGCGCATCTGCTGCCACCGGGACGAGGCCTCGGCGACTAACGCGGCCTTGTCTTCGCGGGTGGCTGGCGCGGTCGCACAACTCGCCAGCAGGCCCGCCATGACGGTCACCACCAGCGCCAGGCCTATCGTGCACCGCCTGACACCGCCTGCCGGCACCAGCCGACAGACCGCGGCACGCACCGCGGTCCGTCGCTCCAAACGTTCGTAGGATTTCCGCATGGTTGCTACTCCTTATTGCTATCACAGGCCGCCGCGGTGGCTGCTCTCATTGTGACATACTCCTCTCGTTGTGAGAGCAGCATGCGGCTTCCCTCTCAACGTGAGAGGTGGGAGGCCATCGCGGCGCTGCCTGTGCACGAGACACCACGCACCGGTTGGGGGCGCTGCACCAGGCGACCACCGCCAGTGGCCGGCGCGGGCGCCGGCCCTTGCTCCGACACAAGCAGGCCATACTAGATGCAGCAGCCCGGGATCACGCCCACGCTCATCGTGGGCGCTTGGCGCGTTACCATAGGCCAATACCGTATGGCCTCATTGCGAATTCGAGCAAAAATCATACCAACTGGGTGTGGGACAGACGAGAGAAGTGAGGAAAGAGCGTCCGCGGCTCTCGCCGCTCCACGGGGTTTTGTCGCAAATTTTCATTTGAGGTGATTTGCAATGTGATCTCCCCCTATGACCCACAGTGATTGATGAGGGAGAGTGACGATGTCAATCAGTTTCGCTCAATTTATCGCCCTTTGTAGCGCGTAAAATCTGGCGGAGGCGCGGCGTATCCCCTCTCCGTTGCAGAGGCTCATCGTCTGCAAAGACGCAAGCCTCTTCGATGCCTTCTCGTGCCCATGGACATCACCTTCGACCCTCTACAAAGTGCGATAAATTGAGCGACCATAGTTTCTGCGGACTACAGGTTGGCACTCTTAGTGATCGTGGCGGACGTGTGCGCGTCTCAGGCATGCTTCCTCCTCTCTTGCATATTGTGCATAGCACGACAGCTTCAGGCCAATGACCCAGGAAATCACACCTCAAAAAACATCGTCACTACATCCAAACGGCCTTCTCAGACGTTTGCTCTCATAGAGAAACAGGCCCACTGATATCTCAGAGGAGAATAGAGAGAGGATGAAGCCATCATTGGGCGCTGGCTGGCTTGTGTGGCACTACAGTGCGGCGCTCGAGCAGTATACACCATCGCCACACCCCATGTCCGTGCTCCTGCGTCGGCGAGGATAACTCATCCGTGTGCGACATGCAGAGGAGAAGGTATGCCATGAAACGGTACACTGTTGCACTCCTGGCGGTGATGGCCCTGTGTCTCGTGTTGGCGGCTCTGGCGTTGATACCTGCCACACCGAAACCTGCCACCCAGCAACCTCCAAGCGATTTTCTCGGCAATGCGCAGGAACATGCCCGATACCTCGTCAGTCAAGGCCAACAGATCTTCCGCTTCGACACCTTTGGCGACGAGGCCTTCTGGGGTGAGCAACTCGGCCTACACCAGGTTGTAGCGTCGCTCAGCCCCCGGCAAGCGCTGGAGCTGGGCCTGAAAGTCGATGCCGAGGCGCTGCCGCCGGCCCTCGTGGAGCACATCAAGCACGGGGAGGTCAACCTCGACGACCCCGCCGTGACCGTGCAGCTGGTCCAGGCGAACGCGGTGCTCGGCGTGGTGGGCTTTTTCGACGGCGATAGCCGCCTGCGTTCCGTCGGTCTGACGTGTGCAGTGTGTCATGCCACGGTGGACAATGCGGTCGCCTTCGGCATCGGCAAACGCATAGACGGCCTGGCTAATCGCGATCTCGATATCGGCGCCATCATCGCGGCCGTCCCGAACCTGCAGCCGGTCGTCGACCTGCTGCGCCTGGCCAACCCTGCGCTCACAGCAAATGACGTACGCCATGTCCTCCTCGCCTGGGGCCCGGGCAAATTCGACGCCGAACTGTTCCTCGACGGCAAAGCCTTTAATCCGCAGCAGATCACCAATGGCGTGGTCACGGGGACGCATGTGCCCGGCGCCACGCTGATCCCCGACGCGCGCGGCTTAGCGGGCCACAACCTGCACACCTGGACGGGCGGGTGGGGCACGGTGACGTACTGGAACGCGTTCGTGGCCGTCAACGCAATGCATGGGATCGGCACGTTCTTCGATGCACGGTTCGACAACGCGGAACAGTTTCCCATCGCCGCGCGGGCCGGGCTCGGCCACGTCTCGACCGATCCCGACAGCGATCAAGTCACCAGCAAGCTCCCCGCCCTACACTTGTATCAACTGGCGCTGCCGGCAGTGCGGCCGCGCTCCGGCATCGACTTCGATCCCGAGGCGGCCGCGCGCGGTGATACGCTGTTCAGCGGCAAGGCCGACTGCAATCGATGTCACCGTAAGCCGCTATGGACCGAGCCAGGCTGGAATCAGCACACGCCTACGGAGCTGAAGATCGACGACTTCCAGGCCAACCGCGCGCCGGGTCTGGCGTACAGGACAATGAACCTGGCGGGTATCTTCGTCCGCGAACGCGGCCTGTTCATGGATTCCAACAACCAAGGCCGCTTCTACCACGATGGTCGGTTCCAAACGCTGTTGGATGTCGTCGCTAGCTACAACGACCGCTTCAACCTGGGTCTCACCGACGAGGAGAGGCGCGACCTCGTCGAGTATCTCAAATCGCTGTGAGTGCTTGAGTCGTACGCTCAATTTCTAGCAGTTTGTAGCGCGTAAAATCTGTCGTAGGGGTGGTGTCTCTCCTCGCTGTAGCAGGGCGCATCGCTTGCAAAGACGCGAGCCTTTTCGAGGCCTTCTCCTACGTATGGACACCATCTTGGACCTTCTACAAACTGTGAGAAATTGAGCGACCGCGATTGCCGACCTGCCACCGCCAGAGATCGTCCCCTATAGTCGCACTGACAAGCGGCAACCCTGTCCACGCTGTGGTCACTCAGCCTATCGAGACAAGCAGTTTCAGCGGACGCTCCACGACTTGGGCATATTTTTCCTATACTCTGTCCCTATTTTCCGAGGTGATGCTTTCTATATTCCTTGCTACCCCCCTCACGACACTAGGGCCCCTTTCTGCGGTCTTGCTTTTCGGGTGACCCTCTTGTTAAGTCGTTGGCTTTTTAGGAACCTGAGCGGGGTTGCGAAGCTGGGTGAGGGATGTGCGCAGGGTGCGGTAAGAGTAGGCCTTGGGATGACACAAAAAATAGCCGTTGGCCATCTGTAGCGTTGTAGTGGGGCTGTGTATGCTTGAGGAGTCCGAGGGATCAGTCCCCCGCGGATGACGCCCAGACGTGCGGCGTGTGAATGATCCTCTGTCGGAAAGAGCACCCGCGCCGCATCTCCTTGCTGGTGAAGTGCTTGTGTACCGTGCCCGGTATGAAGCGATTGCGCACGCCCTTACGCTCCCCGTTGCTCAGCCACGTCCGCTCTCTTCTTCCTTATGCCAAATCCGGAAAATAGCTGTGCAACCTGTAGCAACCTCCGAGCGCTCTGCCGCATACCTTGGAACAGGATGCACAAGTATTTCTGGGAACTGGTATTAGGCAAGGCTCGTCCCCGACCCTTCTGCACAGCGCAGATGTGCTGCGCAGGAGGGGCCGCTACCACGCGCCAAGCTGGGCGTTGGCTTGGTCGCTGGCGAGGAACGGCCTACGGGCATTATCTCCTCTGACACGCAAAGCGACCTGCTCCCCGCGATGCCGGCGACGCCGGCATCGCCCGGAGTGGCAGCACGACTAGGCCGCTCTCTTAAAAATGAAGATGGTGCTGGTCATGTTTGAGAGACTTTGGACCATCTGATCGATCGCCTGTGCCCGAGTTCCTTCGGAGTGGAAGGCTGTGACGAGTTCCCACCCGTCTCGGGCATGGGTCTCGAGCAGCTCCTGGACTCGTTCGAGATAGGGATGATCGTCTTGGGTTAGTTGCGCGACTTTGTATTGACTCACAGCCATCATAGGCCTCATCCTTTCATGAGTGTAGGTACGCGGCATGGCGCTCCCTGCTCTGTGGTCTTGGGGGTGAGATCGTGCGCCCATGCCCGAGGGTACCCCGTCACTCCTCCCAGCAAGCAAGAAGTGTACCAAGCACGCCAAGATGCCTTTCAATCTGCCTCTCGCTGCCCCCTTCACCCCTGGAAAATGCAACCCGCGCACGGGTTATGTGGATCCAGGAGCTGGGGGGCTCATTGGCATCCGGGTGATGGTTCCGCACGTCGACGAGCAGGGGAGAAGGGGTCTCAGCCTGAGAGCAGGACTCTCAGAGTAAGAGTCCTGCTCACCATGCAGCGTGCGACACGCCAGGGACACAGTCACACCCGGGCCAGTGCGTGCCGCGACGCTCTGGCTGAGGTTCTCCGGGGTCGAGGGCCTTGGGACGACCCGTCCTGGGAAAGCTGGGGGAGGAAGATTGCAAACGGCGATGCACAGGCGCGAAGGGGCGCAATACCCCGCTACTGCGCGCACGTCTCCTACGAGCCCACACTGACGTGGGCTTGGTCGAACGCGCATATCTCTTGGCGGCAACGGGTGGGGGTAATGGGAGGTGGGACGGATAGCGAGCTTGAGGTGGGCAGGATGCGCGTGATGACCGACTCCTGGGTGAGGGCGGCAATGATGCGCAGTGAGCCACGTCGGCAGAACGGAAGGTCGCAAGGCTCCCTCCGCCCACACCGTGGCGGAAGACAGGTCGCCATATCCAGAGCAAAGACGCGGCTCAGCAGCCTGACCCAAGTGCCAAGACGGGGTTCCCGTCTTCTTTGCCTCGCCGTCTACACCCTGCTGGCGCGGTGTGGACATAATCGCGTCGCGCAGCTTGCTCTGCGGCGCTAAGCACCCCGCAGAGCGCACGAGGTGGACACGTGGCAAGGGTACGCACGCCCCCAGCTGCTCCAAGAGTTCCAGCGAAGCAAGTGTGATGCCAGTGGTGCCGTCAGACCACGGTCTGTGGAAGGTATACATAATACCAATTCTCTTGAATACTTGTGCACACCCATCTAAAGCACATGGTAGACTGCGAAGGTGCCGTGATGAGGTGCACAGCTATTCCTCGGATTTGGTATGATACCACTGAACCTCATCGATCAGATTCTTGATGTTGACCTGCACCGTTGGACTTCTGTCAGAGGTTGGGACATGGGAGGGTACCAGTATACGACATCCTCACAGTCCACGACCCTGGAATCCAATAAGAGCGATCTCTGAAGGTCACACCAAGTGCCAGCCTCTCGAGCTTCCGGCCCGGGAGGCGTGTCGGTCTTGGTCCACTGCTGGTGTTGCCCTCGTCCTGCGGACCCAGCCCACGTGGAGCGCCGACGCGTCAGGCGGACGTGTGCAGCGTCTCCCCCATGTGCACGCGTCGGCCGCAGAGGGATCTCACCTCGATGGACAACACGCCAGGGGCAAAAAGGACAATCACCGTACTCCCCATGTGAAAGATTCCTAGCTCCGCGCCTTTGGTGAGAGGCTTCGGCGGGGTGTAGATCGTCTCCGTAATGGGGCGCCGTGGGCCGCGCTTGGTCGTGGTAACGCTGATATCATACGCCAGGGTGATCTGGCCCACATGCATGGCCGCGATCATCACGACGGCGACAAGCCCCTGTGGGGTCTGGAGGACCGTCACCACCCGTTCATTGACACAAAACAGCTTGGGCACCTGCCGCACCCCCCAGGCATTGACCGGCCAGAACGCCCCCGGAATGTGGCAACTCCAGGTCACCGCGCCGTCGACGGGCGCATGCACCCGATGATAATCTGTCGGGCACAAATAATAGGTCAGAAAGCTGCCCTGCGTGAAGTAGCCGGCGACCTGGGGATTGTGGACCAGCTCCTCGAGCGTATACGTGTGCCCTTTGCTTTGCAGCAGGGTGTGCTGGTCAATGGGCCCGCTTGCCGTAATCAGGGCGTCCGCCGGATGGACCGGCCCGGGGCCGATGGGGCGCACGCCTGGTTTGAGGCGACGACTAAACAGGGCGCCAATCGTGGGATAGTGCGCCAGGGGCAGCTCCGCCTCGGCCAGGTTGATCTGATACCAGCGGGCAAAGAGCTCTACAGACCTGCGGGCGAACGGCGGGGGCAAGGGCGCATGGACGGCGCGTCCCACCCACGAGCTCAGGAGGCTCTTGGGGAGGAGAGACAGGACGAATGTGAGGAAGGATCGTAGCACATCGCACCTCTCTAGGATGCGCGCTCTCTCGGCGTCTGGGCAGGACAAGGGGCCGGCAGGAGTGCCAGCACAGCGCGGTGCACGGCTCGCCCCGACCGCGGCCAGCAGAGCGCCCCCCTGCCACCGGTGCCGCCCTGCTCCAGCCCTGGCAAAGGCCCAGGCGGGGGTCATCAGGGCTGGGACGCCTCGTCGTCTACGGGCGGCGCCTGCTGGCATGCCGCACACACGCCCATCTCCCCACCTCAGGGTGCAGGCTGCACCAGGAGCGCGGGCGCATCCAGGCAGCGCTCGCCGAGAGAGCCCACCAGAGGCGGGTAGGCGCCGTGGGCCTGTGCGGCCCGCTGGGCCGCGCGTCGCCGCGGGGCCGCGGTCAGCGCCTCCTGGAGGGATGGCACGGCCAGGTGGGTACGCCGGCTCCCGGCGCGGGCGTGGGCCGCCGGGGCGGCATCGTACAGCCCAGCGCTCCGCGCCGACAACTATCCAAGCAAGCCGATCACCTTGGTCAATGTGTTTGGTCCGGGCAGCACCAGCGACACGATTTGCCGCGTGATCGCCCAGCCGCTCAGTGTCGCGCTCAAGCAGAGCGTCATTGTCGAGGATCGTACAGGCGCTAGCGGAGCACTGGCCGCTCTCTACGTCGCGCGCTCGGCGCCAGACGGCTACACGCTGTTGATGGCGACTAACTCCCCGCTTTCGGCCGTTCCATTCTTGATGAAGAACGTGAGCTACGATCCGGTCAAGGACTTTGCGGCAGTGACGCGTGTGGGAAGCTTCACGCTTATGCTGGTGGTAAATCCGAGCTTGCCCGTCAAGACGGTCAAGGAGTTGATCGAATATGCCAAGGCCAATCCGGGCAAGCTGTCGTTCGCCAGCGCCAATACCTCCGGCATCGTCGCGGGCGAGACGCTCAAGCATTGGGCAGAAATCGACATGCTGCACGTCCCTTACAAGAGCTCGCCGCCGGCCATCCAGGACGTGCTCGCCGGCCGCGTGTCGATGATGTTCACCGATCTCACGACCGGCATGCCGCACGTCAAGTCCGGGGCGCTGCGCGCGCTCGCGGTGACGCGCCTCAATCGCAGCTCGCTGTTTCCGGAGCTGCCGACGCTGGACGAGGCCGGAGTGACCGGTTTCGACATGGATTCCTGGGCCGGCATCGTCGCGCCGGCGCATACGCCACCGGCGATCGTGACGCAGCTCAACACCGAGCTGCGCAAGATCATCGACAGCCCGGACGTCAAGTCGAAGCTCGGCAATGTGGGCTTCGAGGCGTTCTCGAGCTCGCCCAAGGAATTCGAGGACTTCGTCGGGGTCCAGCTCGGCAAGTGGGGCAAGATGGTCAAGGACGCCGGCATCCAGCCGGAGTGACCGGGACGAACCAACGAGCCTCACGACACCGAACCGCGGAGGATGGCGCATGAGATGTCTGCCACGAATTGTTGTGATCGGCTGCGCGACGCTGCTCTGTGCTGCAGGGCACGCCGACACATATCCGAGCAAACCAATCACGGTGATCCAGCCGTTCGGCCCCGGCAGCGCGACCGATACCATCACCCGCGTGGTCGCGCAGCATCTCAGCGGCGCGCTGGGGCAGAGCGTCGTGGTCGAGGGTCGTCCAGGCGCCAACGGAACCCTGGCGGCGACGTACGTCGCGCGCGCGGCGCCGGACGGCTACACGCTCTTCATGGGCACCAACTCGCCGCACTCGGCCGCGCCCTTCCTGATGAAGAACCTCAGCTACGATCCGGTGAAGGACTTCACGGCGGTGA
>Ga0081455_10009043_pt1 | contig 10284 bp, 10 predicted proteins | sample TabmetS3T2R1_FD_70207 | JGI IMG/M metagenome (GOLD analysis project Ga0081455, IMG submission 70207) | Tabebuia heterophylla rhizosphere microbial communities from the University of Puerto Rico - S3T2R1 | ecosystem: Host-associated > Plants > Roots > Rhizosphere ... | reverse complement strand
CCGGCGCACTTGGTTTCGGCGTGGTCACGCGCCTGACCCTCCGCACGCTTCCTGAGCCTGCGGCCACTTCCTTCCATCTCAAGTGGCCCCCCGAGCGCGCATCAGCGCTAATCGGCGCTTGGCAGGAGTGGTCGCCGAAGGGGCCTGACGCACTCGCCGCGAGCTTGCTCGTCACCGTCGGCGGGGAGACCAGGGCCGAACCGGTGGTCCACCTGTTCGGCTCGATGATTGGCAGCGAAGCCGCCGCCGCGGCGCTGCTCGACGAGTTCGTGTCGGTCGCAGGTGCGGAGCCTACGTCCTCGGAACGCTCGCACATGCGCTACGGCTCGCTCAAGCAGTACCTCGCCGAGCGAGGCCCGGGCGACCAAGAGGACGAGGACGGCCGCCCGTACATGAAGTCGGAGTTCTTCCGTGAGCCGATTCCGGCGCGCGTAGTCGAGGCGCTGGTGGAGCTCTTCGTACGGAGACGCAAGCCCGGCGAGGCGCGGAAGCTCGACTTCATGCCCTGGGGCGGCGCCTACAACCGCGTGCCTGCGGACGCCACGTCGTTCCCACACCGCGAGGAGCTGTTCCTGCTCGAGCACTCCGTCGTCGTCCCGGGCGGCTTCGACGCAGCAGCGACCGAGGCCGCGCGGAGCTGGCTGGCGGGCTCGTGGGAGCTCGTACACCCCTACGGATCGGGCGGCGTGTACGGGAACTTCCCCGATCCGGACCTACCCGACGAGCATCGCGCCTACTGGGGCGGCAACCTCGAGCGCGTGCGCCGCGTGAAGGAAGGGTACGACCCGGAGAGAGTATTCGGCTGAGGCTGTGTCGTCGGGGTCGGGGAGCGGCAAGTCGCTCGTTAACGCCCTCTTAGCGGGCGCCGGTCAGGAATTGAAAAGGCTTGGATCCCAGTTGCGCCGCAATTCGTTCGCATAATCCCGGCCGAGCCAGTAACCGTTCTCATCGAGCCAGTCAGTGAACCGACTCTCGGTGGTTGCGCTCTCACAGGCGAGCAGGTTGGCCGTGAGGGCGCCGAGCTCGTCGCGCGTCAGCAGCCGGTCGCGCAAGACGAAGCCGGCAAGCCGTGAGCAGGTCGAGACGACGCCGCTGGGCGCCGCGACGAGGCGGGCATTTCCGCCGACGGCGTCTCTGATGCGGGCCACGAAGTCGGCGAAGGTGAATGTCTCGGGGCCGGCGAGATCGAGCACCACGTTGCCGTCGCTCTCGCCGAGATCGGCCGCGACGCGCGCAAGATCGAAGACTGAGACGGGTTGCAGGCGGCAGCGGCCCCCCTCGGGCAGCAGGAAGAGGGGCAGGCGTCGCAAGAGCCAGGCGATGTTGTTCACGAGCACCTCCTGGCGACCGCCGAAGATCAGCGTCGGCCGGAGGATCGCGTACGGGCAATCGCCGGCTTGCAGCGCCTCTTCGACCGCAGCCTTGCCGCGGAAATACGGGAATGGCGAATCTGTCGTGGCGTTGCTGACGCTGAGATGAACGATCCGGCGCACCTGCGCTCTCGAGGCGGCTTGGAAGAGGCGACGACTGCGTTCGACCGCGTCGGCGAAGGTCGTGCCGCCGTGCTCGAACCGCACCCAGTAGGTGTTGAAGAGCGCGTCGCAGCCAGAGAGGGCGGAGAGAAGCGCCTCCTCGTCATCAAGTCGGAGCGGACGGAAGGTGACGCCTCCGGCGAGGCGATCGGTCGGCGGCGGCCGCCTTCGGCCGAGGGCGACGACCTCCCAACCGCGCGTGAGCAGCGCCTCCGCGATGAAGCGGCCGCTGTACGAGAAGACGCCGGTTACCGCTGCCCTCATTGCCCAGGCATCACATCACTCAATTCAGAAGATCGGCCAGCGGCGCGTCCTGCGTCCGTCTGTAATGGCCCCGGGAGGAGTCGAACCTCCGCACACGGATTCGAAGTCCGTCGCTCTTCCGCTGAGCTACGGGGCCACGCTGCGATCAGTGTAGGAAGAGGGGTGGCGGAGGGGACTCGAACCCCCGACCACCGGGACCACAACCCGGGGCTCTACCAACTGAGCTACCGCCACCGCGCAGCCCGAACAGGATAGCCCGTCGTCGGGCGAGTACTAGGCCGCGTTCGCGGGGAGGTGGCGTCGAATGAGGGCGTTGACGAGTGCCTGCTGCAGGCGGACGAGCTCGGCGCGGTTGCGCTCCAGCTCCTCGCGGCCGGCGCCGACGGAGCGCAGGGTCTGGCGCTCGTAGACCACGCCGCGGATCTCGTCGCTGAGCGACTCGACGGTGGGGAGTTCGATGACGGTTGCGTTCATGACCGACGTTTCAGACTCAACCTGGCTCTATTAGTTAGTCGCGAGCGTTTTCCTCTTACAAAGGCCGCTTTATCCTTCGCTGTAAGCGGGCGTGGCGGAACTGGTAGACGCGGCGCTCACCCACGAAATCGGCCTGCGGCCTCGACTTCGTGGGATTTGACCGTCGATGCCAGCGGTTGCGTGCGGAGACGAGCAAAGCCCGCCTCCGCGGTGGTTCTATCCTTGGGCTCGAGAGCGGGCGTGGCGGAACTGGTAGACGCGACGGGTTTAGGTCCCGTTGGGGCTTCGGCTCCTTAGAGGTTCGAGTCCTCTCGCCCGCACTCCCGTCGAAAGTCCGGCCGCTTAACGGCCATGATGACTTTCGACGGATCGCCTCTCCATCAACGCGGGGTGGCCGCAGCCGCACATGTCGGCTGCGGCGGCGCACGAACGCAGGGAGGATGGGTTGAATGAGCACGGTGCAGTACTTCACCGCCTGCACGCTCGACGGGTTCATCGCGGATGAGAACAACTCGCTCGACTGGCTCTTCGAGGTGCCACACGACGCTGACGATCAGTACTGGGACCAGTGGTTCCCCGGGGTCGGTGGGCTGGTCATGGGCGCCACGACATACGAGTGGATGCTCGAGCGCTACGGGCTGGCCGACAGCACGGAGCGATGGCACGAGTTCTACGGCGACCGGCCCGGGTGGGTATTCACGCATCGGGAGCTTCCGCTCATTCCGGGGATCGACGTCACGCTCGTCCGGGGTGAGGTGCGGCAGGCCTACGCCGGGATAGCCGCGAAGCTCGGCGGCGCGAATCTCTGGCTGCTCGGCGGAGGCGATCTGGTGGGACAGTTCTACGACGCCAATCTTCTCCACGAGATCATCCTCGGGATGACGCCCGTGACCCTGGGCAAAGGTGCGCCCTTGCTACCGCGGCGGATCACCTCGAAGAACCTCGCGTTCCGGACCGCCGAGCTAATCGGCCAGCGGGTGCGAGTCGTCCTCGACGTCCGCTCGCCTAGAGTTCCGTCGCTCGGCGCAAACGGAACAAGGGGGTTATGAATGGCTAGTTGGGCGGTCGATCACATCGACGACATTCGCGAGCTGGAGCCGGTCGGGGAGTGCCCGATCCGGCCCGTTCGTCATCACTTCGGGATCACTGCGTTCGGCGTGAATGCCTGGACGGCGAAGGCGGCCGGCGACCGGCTGATCAACGAGCACGACGAAGACCCGGGCCACGAGGAGCTCTACATCGTCACCAGAGGACGGGCCGTCTTCGAGCTCGACGGCGAACGGCGCGAGGCGGGGGAGGGCACGCTGGTCTTCGCCGAGCCGAACGTCAAGCGGACGGCGTTCGCCGAGGAGGCCGGAACCACGCTGGTCGCGGTGGGTGCGACGTCGGGCAAGGCGTACGAGCCGATCGGGTGGGAGCTCTGGTACCCGCTGCGGAAGCGGTACGAGGCCGGCGAGCACGCCGAGGTGGCGGCGGAGCTTCGTGAGCTCGTGGCCGAGGCTCCCGAGTACGGGTTGCTGTTCTACAACCTCGCGTGCCTGGAGAGCCTGACCGGCGACCGAACCGCCGCACTCGAGCACCTGCGCAAGGCGATCGAGCTCTCGGACGGGTTCCGCGACTACGCGAGACAGGACTCGGATCTCGATCCGCTCCGCGACGACCCCGCCTTCGAGGAGCTCATGCAGGGAACCGAGGCCCCGGCTTGATCTGGCTCGTCGTACCGGGTGGTCCCGGCCCGCAGAATCCGGGCCTCGAGAGACCGGAGGCGGAGCGCCGCGGACGTGTCGACCCCGCACACCCACCGGCCGGGTACTACGAGACCCACGAGCGACACCCTCTTCGCGGACGCGTCCGCCGGGCTCTGGCGGCCGCCAGGTCTGCGTTGGCAAAGCGCCTTTCGAGCTAAGGCTCCGCCGATGGTGATCGTCACGTTTCCGGACGGCTCGCGCGTCCGGGCGGCGTCGCTCGCCGACCGGCGTCCGGACGATCCCGAGCGGGCCTACGGCCTGTACCTCGACGAGCGCTGGGCGCCTACCTGGCCGGCCGATCTCGTCGCCTGGCCGGACTTCGGCCTGCCCGCCGACCCCGACGTCGCGGCGCAGCAGATCGGCGATGCCTTTCTCCGAGCCCGCCGTGGCGAGCTCGTGGAAGTCGGCTGCCTGGGCGGGAGCGGCCGGACTGGCACGGTCCTGGCGTGCATGGCCGTTCTCGCAGGCGTCTCGCCGGCGGAGGCCGTTCCGTGGGTTCGCGCGGCATATCGGCCGGAGGCCGTGGAGACAGCCGAACAGGAAGCGTGGGTTCAGTGGTTTGCCGGCTGGGCGTCTGAAGCGCGGGCGCCGTAGGTCAGCAGCGGCGGCCGACGCCGAAGCGAACCGTCGCTGCCCGGGCGCCAACGCGGAAGACGAGCGGGACGCAGCCGCTTCGCGCGCGCAGGTAGAAGCCGCCGGCATAGGCGCGGCCCTCGCTGGAGCGGCCGGCGCAGCTCGCGAACCGCAACGAGCTCGCGGGCTTGCCTGCATTCCCCCAGATGATCGCGGCACGGCTTCTCCACGTTCGAGGGACGGTGACGGTCACAGCCGGCGCGCCGGCGCGGATGACCAGCCCCGTCTTCCGCCAGTAAGGCCACGTGCCACCGACGTGGACGACCTGGCGGAGGAAGGCGGGAGGCACCGAGAACGTATTGAGCACCGGCCGGTAACCGTCGGAGCGGTAGGGAAACCGCGGGTGGTCGATGGCCTGGTCGCAGGGAACGGTCCGGACCCGCGCGCGGCTTCCGTCGGCCGGCGTCGCCCATCCGGACGCGAGGGCGACGGCAACGACTGCAATCACGGCTGCTCGCCTCACTTTCGAACGATACGCCGCGGGTCGCGTCGAGGTTCCATACTCCAGGCATGACGCGGTGGCCGCTCGCGTTCCTCGTGGCCGCGACGCTTGCATTCAGCGCCGGTGCAGCGGCGAGCTCGCCTCGAGCCCCGGAGTGGAGGCGAGGGGCGCCGCTCCCCTTGCCGCGCAGTGAGGTCGCCGCCGCGACGCTGGGGCGAGAGCTCGTCGTCGTCGGCGGGTTCCTGGCGAACGGGAACAGCTCCCGGCGGGTCGACGCCTACTCGCCGGCCCGCAACCGTTGGCGCCGGCTGCCCGATCTCCCCGTCGCGGTCAACCACGCGATGGCGGCCTCGGACGGGCGCAGGCTCTACGTCGTCGGCGGCTACGGCGCCCCGGCGCGGGCCTTTGTCTTCTCGCAGGGCCGCTGGCGACGCCTTCCGGACTTGCCCGAGCCACGCGCCGCTGCGGGGGCGGCGATCGTCGGCCGGACGCTCTACGTGGTCGGCGGCGTCGCGCGCGGCGGACTGGCTCAGCGCGCGCTCGCGTTCGACCGCACGCGCCGCCGCTGGAGGCAGATCCCGGGTCCGAAGCCGCGCGAGCACCTCGGTGTGAGCGCGCTCGGTGGCCGCATCTACGCAGTCGCCGGTCGTGAGGCCGGAACGAACTTCGACGCCTTCCAGGCCTACGTTCCCGCCCGCCGCCGCTGGGTGTCGCTGCCGAAGGTTCCCGAGACCCGCGGCGGAACGGACTCCGCCTCGGTCGGGCCGCTCCTCGTCTCGGCGGGGAGCGAGTCGCCCGCGGGAACGTCGGCCGCGGTCTACGCCTTCGACGTCCGCACCCGTCGCTGGCGCCGCCTGCCCGACCTCCCGACCGCGAGGCACGGGCTGGGCGTGCTCGGGCTCGGCGGCCGCGTGTACGTGATCGCCGGCGGCCCGACCCCGGGCCTGTCCGTCAGCGCCGCGAACGAGTTTCTGCAGCTTCGCTAATACTGCGGTCGTGGTCGTGCACTGGGACGAGGTCGAAGGCCGCCGCCGCGACAAGGGGCCGATGGGCTCCACGCGGCAGGCACTCGGCGACGCAGCGGGAGCGAAGGGGATCGGCGTCAACCGCGTGCAGGTCGTGGTCGTGCACTGGGACGAGGTCGAAGGCCGCCGCCGCGACAAGGGGCCGATGGGCTCCACGCGGCAGGCACTCGGCGACGCAGCGGGAGCGAAGGGGATCGGCGTCAACCGCGTGCAGGTCGAGCCGGGCCGGCTCTCCTCGCCTCCGCACTCGCACGGGCAGTCCGAGGAGATCTTCTTCGTGCTCGGAGGCTCAGGGCTGCTCTGGCAGGACGAGGCGGTGTGCGAGGTGCGTCCCGGCGACACGATCGTCCACCTTGCCGACTCGGAGGAGCACACACTCAAGGGCGGCCCCGACGGCCTCGAGTACCTCGTCTTCGGAACACGGCACCCGGTCGAGTACGGCTGGCTGCCGCGGTCGAACGCCGTGCGGCTGAGCTGGCCGTGGGTCGAGGGTCGCACCGACGACCCCTGGGACGTCGAGGCGCAGGTCGGTGAGCTCGAGTTCGCCGAGCCGGGCGAGCGGCCCGCGAACGTGGTCGCGCTCGAGGACGTCCCGCTCGACGAGGACGGCGACCGCGTGCTCGGCGCCGCGGCGGGCTCCGATCGTTCCGGCCTGAACTGGATCCGCCGCCCGGAGGGCAAGAGTGGCTCCCCGCCGCACTGCCACTCCGAGGAGTCCGAGGCGTTCGTCGTGCTCGAGGGGAGCGGGACGCTCGAGCTCCTGCCGACCCGCGTCGCCGCCGAGCGGGGAGCCGCGCCCGAGTCCCACGAGCTCAGGCCCGGGCACGTGTTCGCGCGGCCGCCTGCGACGCGCGTGGCGCACGCGGTCGTCGGCGGCCCCGACGGGATCACATTCCTCGCCTACGGCACCCGTGAGCCGAACGACATCGCGTACTACCCGCGCTCCAACAAGGTCTACTTCCGCGGGGTCGGCCTGATGACGCGGCTCGAGCACCTCGACTACGGAGACGGCGAGCCGGACGACTTCTGAACCGACGCCGTCGGTAGGCCCGGGTCCCTTTGCTTGAATGGCCTGGGCATGGCGACGCAGGTCGAGGAGTTGCCGGACAACAAGGTCCGGCTCAAGGTCGAGGTCCCGCAGGCAGACCTCAAGCACGCGGTCGAGCACGCGACGAACGACCTCGCGGAGTCGGTCAAGGTGCCCGGCTTCCGCAAGGGCAAGGTGCCGCCGCAGGTGCTCGAAGCGCGCATCGGCCGCGAGCGGATCTTCACGGAGGCCGTCGAGAGTCACATCGGCGGCTGGTTCCTGAACGCTGCCGCGGGCACGCGGATCCGGCCGGTGGCCGCGCCCGAGTACGACTACGACCTGCCGACCTCCGAGGACGAGAAGTTCAGCTTCACCGCGACCGTCGCGGTGCAGCCGAAGCCCGAGCCGGCCGACTGGTCGCAGCTCGAGGTGCCGTACGCCGAGCCCGACGTCCCGAGCGAGGTCGTCGACCAGGAGCTCGAGGCGCTGCGCGAGACGGTTGCCGAGCTCGCGCCCGTCGAGGACCGCCCGGCGCGTACGGGCGACGTGCTCGTGATCGACGCGCTCGACGAGAACGGGGAGGGGCAGCGCGACCTCGTGGTCGAGCTCGGCTCCGGTCGGCTCGTCGAGGAGATCGAGCGCGCGCTCACCGGGGCGAGTGCCGGCGAGACGAGGGAGGTCGAGTTCGAGACCGCCGACGACTCGACGGCCAAGGCAACGGTCGAGGTGAAGGAGATCAAGGAGAAGGTGCTGCCGGAGCTCGACGACGAGCTGGCGCGCGCGGCGAGCGAGTTCGACACGCTCGCGGAGCTGCGCGCCGACATCGAGCAGCGGATCCACGACGTGCTCGAGGAGGAGGCCGAGACGCAGTACCGCGCGGCGGCCGTCGACACGCTCGTCGAGGCCTCCGACGTCAAGGTCGGCGGCCCGCTGGTCGAGGCGCGCACCCGCGAGCTGCTGAACGGTCTCGGCCGCTCGCTCGAAGCGCGCGGCATCAACGCGGACACCTACCTGCAGCTCTCGGGCCAGACCGCCGAGCAGCTCGTGCAGCGGATGAGCGCGGAGGCGGCGCTCTCGGTCGCGCGCGAGCTCGTCCTCGAGGCCGTCGCCGACCAGCTCGAGCTCGAGGTCGAGGACGCGGAGATCGAGGAGCTGATCCGCGAGCAGGCGGAGCTCGCCGAGGACGATGCCGACGAGGCGGTCAAGCAGGTATTCGACTCCGGCCGCCAGGAGGTGCTGCGCGAGGACCTGCGCCTGCGCAAGGCGCTCGACCGCGTCGCGGAGGAGGCGAAGCGCGTCCCGGCCGAGGACGTGCGCGCCCGCGAGGAGATCTGGACCCCTGACAAGGAAACGCAACCGACCGAGACGAAACTGTGGACCCCCGCCAGCAAGGAGACTCCATGAGCCCGTTGATCCCGATGGTGATCGAGCAGACCTCGCGGGGCGAGCGCTCGTTCGACATCTACTCCCGCTTGCTCAACGAGCGGATCATCTTCCTCGGAACGCCCGTCGACGACCAGATCGCCAACCTGATCATCGCGCAGCTCCTCCACCTCGAGTCGGAGGACCCCGACAAGGACGTCTCGATCTACATCAACTCGCCGGGCGGGTCGGTGTACCACGGGCTCGCGATCTACGACACGATGCAGTTCATCAAGCCGGACGTGCAGACGATCTGCGTCGGCACGGCGATGTCGATGGGCGCGCTGCTCCTCGCGGGCGGCGCGAAAGGAAAGCGGATGGCCCTGCCGAACGCCAAGATCCTGATCCACCAGGTCTGGGGCGGCTTCCAGGGGCAGGCGACCGACATCGAGATCCACGCCCGGGAGACGATCGCCCTCAAGCGGCGACTCGAGGAGATCATGTCGGAGCACACCGGCCAGGACATCGAGAAAGTCTCCAAGGACATGGAGCGGGACTACTTCATGACTCCCCAAGAAGCCCAGGAATACGGCATCATCGACAATGTGATCATCCACCGCGATGCCGCCAAGGACGGCGCAAAGGCCTAGCGCTTCGGGCCAATCCGAGGTAAAAGGAGACCGAGGTGGCTCGCGCATCGGACGGCAACGAGCAGCTGCTCTGCAGTTTTTGTGGCAAGAGCCAGCGGCAGGTAAAGAAGCTCATCGCAGGACCGGGGGTCTATATCTGCGATGAGTGCATCGACCTCTGCAACGAGATCATCGACGAGGAGCTCACCGCTCCCGCGCAGCTCGACCTCGACAACCTGCCTCGCCCGCGTGACATCTACGCGGTCCTGAACGACTACGTCGTCTCGCAGGAAGAGGCGAAACGCACCCTCGCCGTCGCCGTCTACAACCACTACAAGCGCGTGCAGATGGCGGCGGAGGACGACGACGTCGAATTGCAGAAGTCGAACATCCTCCTGCTCGGTCCGACGGGCTGCGGGAAGACGCTGCTCGCTCAGACGCTGGCGCGGATCCTCAACGTCCCGTTCGCGATCGCCGACGCGACCGCGCTGACCGAGGCCGGTTACGTCGGCGAGGACGTCGAGAACATTCTCCTGAAGCTGATCCAGGCCGCCGACTTCGACATCAAGAAGGCCGAGACCGGGATCATCTACATCGACGAGGTCGACAAGATCGCGCGCAAAGCGGACAACCCGTCGATCACGCGCGACGTCTCCGGCGAGGGCGTCCAGCAGGCGCTGCTGAAGATCCTCGAGGGCACGGTCGCCTCGGTGCCGCCGCAGGGCGGGCGCAAGCACCCGCACCAGGAGTTCCTCTCGATCGACACGACGAACATCCTCTTCATCTGCGGCGGCGCGTTCGCCGACCTCGAGACGATCATCGGCAAGCGGATCGGCAAGCACGCGGTCGGCTTCGGCGCCGACATCCGCTCGCGCAACTCCTTCGAGGCCTCCGAAATGCTGGCGAAGGTGATGCCCGAGGACCTGCTTTCGTATGGGCTGATCCCGGAGTTCATCGGCCGGCTGCCGGTCATCTCGGCGGTGCACCAGCTCCAGCGCGAGGACCTCGTCCAGATCCTGACGGAGCCGAAGAACGCGCTGACGAGGCAGTACCAGCGCTTCTTCGCCTACGACAACATCGAGCTCGTCTTCACCGACGAGGCGCTCTGGGAGATCGCAGACAAGGCGCTGGCGCGCGAGACCGGCGCC
>Ga0081455_10009041_pt1 | contig 10284 bp, 9 predicted proteins | sample TabmetS3T2R1_FD_70207 | JGI IMG/M metagenome (GOLD analysis project Ga0081455, IMG submission 70207) | Tabebuia heterophylla rhizosphere microbial communities from the University of Puerto Rico - S3T2R1 | ecosystem: Host-associated > Plants > Roots > Rhizosphere ... | reverse complement strand
GGCGCCGCGCCGCTGCGACCGGCCCCGCTGGATCAACGCACGGCTCGCCTCGACGAGCGGAGAGGTGCGGTGGCTGCTTGCGCTCGGCAGGCGGCTGCCGCCGGCGACCTACCGGGTGCTGGTGAGGGCCGCCGACACGGAGGGCAACGACAGCGTGCTGCCCCTTAGCCGCGAGACGCTCGTGCGGGTGCGGCCGAGCCGGGGCTAGGCCGGCGCACCATTGGTGACTTGTAGGGCCAGGAGCCCACAAAGTCATCAATCGTCCTGACTTCGCCCCCCGCCCTCCAACCGATCCAGCTCGCGCAGGATCTCGATCGCCTCTCCGCGCAGGTCGCTGTCGACCGCGCGCCAGTCCTCGCGTGAGAGCTTGCCCATGCGGTGGTCGAGCTCGGCGTCGCGGATCTCGCGGTACTTGGCCTCCTTGGCCGCCTCGAGCTCGGCGAGGCGCGTCTGCTCGCGGCGCTCCTCGGCGCCGGGGGAGCGCAGCGGGCGGGTCACCGCGAACGCGACGAGCGCCGCGAGGACGAGCAGTGCGATGGCGTATTCCACGGGACCGGCCAGGCGTTACGCCCGTGACAGCTCCTTGCCGAGCCGCGCGGAGTAGAGCGCGCGCACGCGGCGCAGGCGCGCCTCCGGCGTCGGCCAGGCGGCCACCAGGGCGCCGAGCAGCGCGATCGCACCGCCGATCCAGATCCACGCCACGAGCGGCGAGACGATCGCGCGGAACGCGGCCGGCGGTGGGTCGCTTCGGTAGCGCTCGGCCAAAGCGGCGATGATCAGCGCCTGAACGTCCCCAGCGGCGTCGGCGAACTTGGCGTCGGCCTCGCGGATCGGGCGCTCGAGCGAGCTGATGTCCGGCCGCACGGCGAGCCAGAAGTCGCGGCGCAGGCCCCAGCGCACGTCGACCTCGCTTGTGGCCTCACCCTCGAAGAAGCGCGAGATCGCGCCCAGCGACGGGTCGCCGCTCGAGTAGAAGTTGCGCGCCGGTCGCAGCGTGAAGGTCTGGTCGCCCTTGCGCACGTCCATGACCGCGCCGAATGAGATCGGCGCGCCGGTGCCCGACGAGTCGCCGCCGAGCTTGGCCGTCGCCTCGCGGTAGGTGACCTCGTAGTCGCCGAGCGTGAACGACTCACCCGGCGAGAGCCGGACGTCGCGCTGCTCGACGAACGCGGACGAGGCGGCGACGCCCAGGAACAGCACGGCGATCCCCGCGTGCACGAGATAGCCGCCGTAGCGGCGCCTGTTGCGGCCCATCAGACGCGCCAGCGCGCGCGGCCAGGCCTCGCCCGTCATCACGCGCCGCGCGCTCGCGCCGCGCCAGAACTCCTGCGCGACGACCGCGAGCACGAACGCGGTGAAGCAGAACATGATCAGCGAGGCGGTGCTGTCGGCTGCGTTGGTGAGTGCGAGCAGCGCCACCAGCACCACCGCGGTGAACACCAGCGGCACGAGCAGGATCCGCCGCAGCGACGAAGGCGTCATCTTGCGCCAGGCGAGCACCGGCCCGATGCCGGTCAGGAGCACCAGCACGATCGCAAGCGGGGTCGTGAGCCGGTTGAACCAAGGCGGGCCGACGGTCGACTCCGTGCCCGTGAGCGCCTCGGAGATGAGCGGGAAGAACGTGCCCCACAGGATCACGAGCGCGAGCGCGACAAGCACGAGGTTGTTGAGCAGGAAGAACGCCTCGCGCGAGAGCAGCGAGTCGAGCCGCGCGGTCGAGCGCAGGTCCGGCAGCCTGACGATGATCAGCGTCGCCGACAGGATCAGCACGGCGCTGATGAAGACGAGGAACTGGACGCCGATCGTCGAGGCCCCGAAGGCGTGGATCGAGTCGAGGATGCCGCTGCGCACGAGGAAGGTGCCGAGCAGCGCGAGCACGAACGTCGTGCAGATCAGCGACACGTTCCAGACCTTCAGCATGCCGCGCTTCTCCTGCACCATGATCGAGTGCAGGAACGCGGTGCCGACGAGCCAGGGCATCAGCGACGCGTTCTCGACCGGGTCCCAGGCCCAGTAGCCGCCCCAGCCGAGCTCCGAATAGGACCAGAGCGCGCCCAGCAGGATGCCGGTGCCGAGGAACGTCCAGGCGACGAGGGCGAAGCGCCGCGTTGCACGGATCCAGTCCGCCCCGGGGCGCCGTGCGATCAGCGCGCCGATCGCGAAGGCGAACGGGATCGAGAAGCCGACGTAGCCCGTGTAGAGCATCGGCGGGTGGATCATCATCGCCGGGTGCCGGAGCAGCGGGTTGAGCCCGTTGCCCTCCTGCGGCGCGATCGCGAGCGTGTCGAACGGGTTCTCCCAGCCCACCATCAGGAACAGGAAGAAGGCCGCCACCCCGGCGAGTACGGCGGTCGCCCAGGGCGTGATGTCACGCAGCGAGCGCCGCGTGATGAACAGGACCGCGCTGGCGAACAGCCCGAGCAGGGTCGCCCACAGGAGCAGCGAGCCGTCCTGCGTCGCCCAGACCGCGGTGATCTTGTAGAAGGTCGGCGTGCTCGTCGAGGAGCCCTCGGCGACGAGCTTGTAGGAGAAGTCCGAGCGCAGGAAGGCGGACTCGAGGATCGCGAAGGCCGCGACGCACAGGGCGGCGACGCAGTAGACCGCGCGCCGTCCCGATGTGACCCACTCGCGCCGGCCCCGCACGCCGCCGTAGATCGCCGCGCCCGCCGCGAACAGGGCGGTCAGGAGCGCGACGGTCAGGCAGGCGGAACCGACTCCGGCCACGTCAGGACGACTGCTCGTCCTTGGTGAACTTCGACGGGCACTTGGTGACGAGCGAGTCGCGCTCGGCCACGAACGTGCCCTGCTTCAGCTCACCCGAGACGATCACTTCGCGTCCGTCGCGGAACGGGTCCGGGACCACGCCCGAGTAGGCGACGGGCACCGACTGGGTCCCGTCGCGGTCGCGGATGCGAAAGCGCAGGTCGTCGTCGCCCGACTTCTGGATCGACCCGTGGACGACCTTGCCGGTCACCTCGTACGACTTGCCGGGCTCGATCTCGCTGGGCTTGCTGGCCTCGGTGGAGGCGCTGAAGCTCGTGTAGATGAGCGCCGTCGCGAGCAGCACGGCGGCGGTGAGAGCGACGCCGAGCCGCAGCTTGCGCTTACGGGACGGATCCATCAGGTCTGATTCTGGCAGGCAGGCCCGTCTACTGACTCGCCTGCCGAGCGCTCGGGTGCCCGTCCCCCGGCCACGGCGAGAGCAGCAGGATCAGCCGCGAGTCGGACACCGCGCGCACCTCGTGCCGCTCGTTGGGGTCGAAGTGGACGAGGAACCCGGGCCCGCCGCGCGCGGACTCGCCCCCCTGCTCGAACTCGACGTCACCTGCGGCGACCACCACCCACGCGCGCTCGTGCACCTGGTGCTCCTGGAGCCGCTCGCCCTCGGGCAGGTTGATCGCGATCACACGCGTCTCCTCGTCCGAGCGCAGCACCTCGGGCTGGTGCGGCTGGACAGCGTGCGTGGCGATGTCCCAGGTCTCCATGACTCCTCCGGCTCGGGGGCGCGCTGCGGGCATTATGGCGCGGTCCCGGCCGGCTCAGGAGCGCTCGGCTCACGCCGCCCGATCCACTCGGCGCCGGGCTGGTCCGTCAGCCCGTGGGCGATGATCGAGATGAACACGGTGACGGCCGCGATCACGGCGACCTGCTCGCCGTCGGCCACGGTCGAGCCGAGCACGAAGAGCGCGAAGGTCATGGTCGCGACCCCCTTCGGCCCGAACCAGGCCATGAAGGCCTTGCCGGCCGTGCTGACCTCGGTGCCGGCGAGCGACACGAACACCGCGACCGGGCGGGCCACCAGCAGGGCGAAGACGGCGATCGCCGCGGTCGACCAGCCGTCCTCGAAGAGGGTGCCGAACGTGAAGATCGCGCCGAAGACGAGGAAGACGCCCAGCTTGACGACCTCGACCACATCCTCCGAGCGCTCCTCGAACGCCTCGGCGATGTCGGGCCTCCAGATCCCGAACGCCATCGCGGTCACGAATACCGCGACGAAGCCGTTGCCCTCGGGCGGCAGCGTGGCGATCCCGTAGGCGGCGAAGCCGACGCCGAGCGCGTACAGCGACTTCTGGTGCGAGCTGATCTCGTGGCCGAGCGCGCGCACCTGCGGCATCAGGCGCGCGGCGACGAAGGCGACGATCAGCCCGGTCAGTACCCCGACGCCGACGTCCTGGAGCACGAACTCCCACCAGACGAAGTCCGTGTCGGCGGCGGCCGCGGCCGTGAGCGCGAGCACGGCCGGAAGCGCGAGCCCGTCGTTGAGGCCGGACTCGAGGTTGAGCGAGTGGCGGATGAGCCGGGGAACGCGCGGGTTGTTGACGACGGCGGACGACAGGACGGGGTCAGTCGGGGACAGGAGGGCCCCGACGAGGAAGGACTCCGTCCAGCCGAGGTCGGTGAGGAGCCACGTCGCGACCGCGACGAGAGCGCAGGTCACCGGCATCCCTAGCGCGAGCTTGCGCAGCGGCAGATGCCAGGCCTCCTGAAGCATCTCCTCCTCCACCGCCAGCCCGTCGCGGAACAGGATCAGCACCAGCGCGACAACGGCGAGCCCCTGCACGAAGTCCGAGGTGGGATCGAGGTCGAGGATCCCGAGACCACCCTTGCCGAGCACGAAACCGGCGATCACGAACGCGGCGGTGAGCGACAGGAAGCTGCGCCGCGCGAGCCCTGCGACGAGCGCGCCGAGCATCAGCAGCACGCCGAAGACGGCGAGCGGCTCCTCGAGGAACTCGACACCCGCGGCGAGCGGCACGGCGCAAGATTGGCAGAACAGAACGTTCACATCTGGCTACGGTGAGGGGCTGATGAGGCGCCCGTTGCTGCTCTCATGCCTGCTTCTGCTCGCCTCCGCGCCCGCCGCCGCGGCGGCGGACCCGCCCCCGCGCGAGCGCAGCCTCGCGAGCGGCTGGGAGGTGCGCGTCGAGCCCGCGGACCCGGCCGCGCCGCAGCCACCGCCGCCCGAGGAGACCGCGCCGGCCGGCGTGGTGCCGAACATGCGACCGACGCCGCCGGGCCGCGCCGCCCAGGCGCCTGGGCAGTGGCGCCCGGCGCGCGTGCCGAGCGTCTTCGACACACGCGCGCTGCCCTCGCTGTTCCCGGGGCAGGTGCGGCGCTACCGGATCTCGTTCACGGGGCCCGACACGCCGCGCGGCTTCAGCTGGCTGGTCGAGTTCGACAGCGTCCGGCGCGCCGCGACCGTGTACCTGAACGGGCGCCGGCTCGGGCGCAACACCGATCCGTACACGCCCTTCAGATTCGAGGCGCGCGGGTTGCGACCGGGGGCGCGCAACGAGCTCGTGGTGGTCGTCGACGGCCGCAAGAATCCGAAGCTTCCCGAGGCTTGGTGGAACTGGAACGGGATCGTGCGGCCGGTGCGGCTCGTACCCGCCGGGCCCGCCCACCTCGAGGACCTGGGCACGCTCTCCGACGTTTCCTGCCGCGGCCCGGCGACCGGGTGCCGGGCCAAGCTGCTGCTCGACGGCCAGCTCGTCCGCAGCGGGCGCGGCGTCGTCGAGCCGAAGCTCGAGGTGGAGCTGCGCGCGCCGAGCGGCCGCAGGACGCGCAAGCGGTTCACCCTGCCCGAGGGCCGTGCCGGTGAGGAGCGCGTGCAGCTCGAGATGCCCGTGCCCGCACCGCAGCTGTGGTCGCCGGACGCCCCGCAGCTGTATAGGGCCAAGTTCACGCTGAGCGACCGCAAGCGCGTCGTGCAGGTCGAGCGCCGCCGCATCGGGCTCCGCTCCGTCACGGTCAAGGGCGGCCACCTGTACCTCAACAATCGCCGCATCCAGCTGCGCGGCGCCTCGATCCACGAGGACATGCCGGGCTCGGGCGCGGCGCTCACGTCCGCCGACATGAACCGGATCGTGGCCGACCTCAAGTCGCTCGGCGCGAACGTCACGCGGGCGCACTACCTGATGAACGACGCGCTCCTGTCGCGCTTCGACCGCGCCGGGATCATGGTCTGGAGCCAGGCGCCGATCTGGCAGCGGGACGCCGGCGCGCACCTGCTCTGGCAGCCGCGCGAGCGCGAGCGCGCGCTCGAGACGGTCCGCCGCACAGTGACGGCCGCCCGCTCGCACCCCTCGGTCCTGACCCACTCGGTGGCCAACGAGCTGACCTTCACTCCGGACCGCAAGCCGGGGACGAAGCGCTTTCTGCTCGCAGCTCAGGAGGACGCGCGCGACCTCGACCCGACGCTGCCGATCTCGGTCGACATCAAGGGCCGGCCGGGCTTCCCCGAGCAGTTCACCCTGCACGCGTTCGACATGATCGGGCTGAATCAGTATTTCGGCTGGTATCCCTGGGTAGAGGACTTCACCGTGTTGGAGCCCTACATCTACGAGCTGCGCGACCACTACCCGAGCGAGGCGATCGTGATGACGGAGTGGGGCGCGGAGGCGCGGCCCGAGCTGTCGACCGCCGCACTCGAACGCAAGGGCGGCTACGCGTTCCAGGACATGCACGCCGCCCGCACGCTCGACGTGATCGACCGGTCGCCCGTGCTGTCGGGCGCGATCTACTGGACGCTGCGTGAGTTCGAGATCTATCCAGGCTGGATGGGCGGCGCGGGCAGGCGCCCGCCCCAGTACGAGCCCAACACGCGCCACCACAAGGGCCTCTTGACCTACGCGGGCGAGCCGAAGCCCGCCTTCTGGACGGTGCGCGACCACTACCTGAGGACGCCGCTGTATCCGTGAGCGCCGGTGAGCGTCCTCTACACGCCTGAGCCGGACGCCTACGACGAGGCGATCGAGCCGGACGGGACGCCCCGTCCGCCGTACGTCGGGCTGCTCGAGGCGCTCGCCGGGGTCGACCTCGACGCGCTCGCCGAGACCGTGCACGGCGACGTCCGCCGGCACGGCGTCGACTTCGGCAGCGGAGAGGGCGGCGAGCCCTTTCGGCTGGATGTGGTCCCGCGTCTGATCACCGCGGACGAGTGGTCCGTCCTCGAGCGCGGCCTCGCTCAGCGCGTGCGCGCCCTCGACCGCTTCGTGGCCGACGCGTACGGAAAGCAGGAGATCGTGGAGGCGGATGTGCTGAGCGAGCGCGTGCTCCGGAGCTGCGATCACTTCGAGCCGCGCCTCGTCGGCCTGCCGGCACCGCCCGTGCGTGTGGCGATCGCAGGGCTCGACCTGGTGCGCGACCGGGACGGGCGTTTTCACGTCCTCGAGGACAACGTCCGCACGCCGTCCGGGACAACGTACGTGCTGGCGGCGCGCGAGACGCTCGACCGTCACCTTCCCGGCGGGCTCGCCGAACGCCGCCGAGGCGTCGACGACCTGCTCGACACGCTCGCCGGGACGCTGCGGGCCGCCGCGCCGGACGGGGTCGACGACCCCTCGATCGTGGTGCTCTCGGACGGGCCCTCGAACAGCGCGTGGTACGAGCACGAGCGGATCGCGCGCGCCCTTTCGATCCCAGTCGTGACCTGCGCCGAGCTGTCGGTGTCGGGCGATCGGCTGATCGCACGCGTGAACGGCCGGCGCACGGCGGTCGACGTCGTGTATCGCAGGACGAACGAGGATCGCCTCGAGGATGAGCAGGGCAAGCTCACATTCGTCGGCTCGACCCTGCTCGCCCCGATCCAGGCCGGCACGGTCACCTGCGTCAACGCCTTCGGGACCGGCGTCGCCGACGACAAGCTGGTGCACGCCTATGTCGAGGAGATGGTGCGCTTCTACCTCGACGAGGAGCCGATCCTGGGCTCGGTGCACACCTACGACGTGGGCGTGCCCGAGGTCCGCAGCGAGGTGCTCGAGCGCATCGACGAGCTGGTGATCAAGCCGCGCGCCGGCTTCGGCGGGGTGGGCGTGGTGGTCGCGCCTCACGCCGAGCAGGAGGACGTTCGGCGCGTCGCACACGAGCTTTCCCGGGACCCGCGCGGCTTTGTCGCCCAGGAGACGATCATGCTCTCGCGCCATCCCACCGCCGCGGGCGGCAGGCTCGAGCCTCGCCACATCGACCTCAGGCCGTTCGTCCTGCTCGCGCGGGACACTGCGAGTGTGATTCCGGGAGGCCTCACGCGGGTAGCGGCGAGCCGGGACGCGCTGGTCGTCAACAGCTCACAAGAGGGAGGGGCGAAGGACACGTGGGTGCTGTCGTAAGCAGGCCGCCGCTCGTCGGCGTGTCGACCTCCGAGGTCCGCCGCGCCGCGGACCACAGCGTCGTCCCGCAGGGCGAGCCGAGCCGGCGCGAGCTCGCCCTCGGCGAGCGCTACCTCGACTCCGTGCGCTCGGCCGGCGGTCTGCCGGTGATCCTCACCCCCGTGCACGGGTCGGCGATCGATCCACTGCTCGAGCGTCTCGACGCTGTCTGCCTGTCGGGCGGACCCGACCTGCACCCGTCGGCGTACGGCGCCGAGTCCCACGCCGAGCTCGGTCCAACCGAGCCGGAGCTCGACCTGTTCGAGCTCGCGCTTGCGCGCCGCGCCGTTCGCCGCGGCCTGCCGGTGCTCGGGATCTGCCGGGGCGCGCAGGTCCTGAACGTCGCGCTGGGCGGGACGCTCCATCAGCACCTGCCCGACCTGTCGACGGAGATCGAGCACCGGCAACAGGCCCAGGGACGTCAGGTGACGCACGACGTGAAGCTCGCGCCCGACAGCCGACTGGCCAGGCTCATGGGCCGGAGCGAGTCCGACGTGAACTCCTTCCACCACCAGGCGCCCGCGACGCTCGGACAGGGGCTGCGCGTGGTCGGCAGGGCGAGCGACGGCACGGTCGAAGCAATCGAGAGCAGGGCCCGCGCCTTCGTGTTCGGCGTGCAGTGGCACGCCGAGTGCCTCGTCGAGATGCCCGAGCACTTTGCCCTGTTCGAGGGGCTGGTCCAGGCGGGTGCGGAACACTCCGCCGCCGGTCTGCGGGCAGCGTGATCGCGTGAGCGCCCAGCCGGAATGGGCCAGTTGGGATGCCGATCCGAGCCGCCCGGCGTGGACGGTCGGCATCGAGGAGGAGATCATGCTCCTCGATCCGGAGCGCTGGGCGCTCGCCTACCGGCTCGACGACCTGCTGCCCGTTCTCAGCGACGGGCTCACCGTGAACATGAGCGCCGAGACGCATGCCTGCACGCTCGAGCTGGCGGGCGGCGTTCACAGCGGCGTCCGCGCAGCGGTGAGCGAGCTGGCAACGCTGCGCGCGCGGCTCGCGACCGAGCTGGCGCCGCTCGGTCTGCGCGCCGCCGTCGCGGGAACGCACCCCTTCGCTCAGGGCGAGGACACCGAGATCTCGGGCGGCAAGCGCTACCAGGTCCTCTACGAGAAGATGCGTGAGCTGGCGCGCCGCGAGCCCACGTTCGCCCTGCACGTACACGTCGGCGTCCCGGATCCCGAGCTGGCGATCCTGGCGGCGGACCGCCTGCGGGCCCATCTGCCTCTGATCCTCGCCGTGTCCGGCAACTCGCCCTACTGGCGCGGCCGCGACAGCGGGATGGCGTCGTTCCGCACGCCGCTGTTCCAGGGCTTCCCGCGCTCCGGCGTGCCACGCCGCTTCGGCAGCTACGGCGCCTACGTGGACGCGGTCGACGTGATGCTGCGGGCGGAGATCTTCCCCGATCCGACCTTCATCTGGTGGGACGTGCGCGTCCAGCCGCGCCTCGGCACGGTCGAGGTCCGCATCGCCGACGCCCAGACCACGGTCGGCGCCAACGCGGGCATCGCGGCGCTCATCCAGGCGGTGGTGCGGCTGGAGGCCACCGAGGGCTACGCCGCGCCCGAGCTGGTCGGGGCGCAGGAGGTGCTCGAGGAGAACCGCTTCATCGCCGCCCGTGACGGCATGGACGCTCGCCTCGTCGACGTCCGGACGGCGACCCAGGTCCCGGTCCGAGAGCAGCTCGAGGAGCTGCTCTCGGTATGCGAGCCGCATGCGGACGATCTCGGCAGCCGCGCCGAGCTCGACGAGCTGCGGATGCTGATGGAGTCCCCCGGGGCGGCGCGCCAGCGCGCGGCAGTGCGGGAGTCCGGCCTCAGCGGTCTCGTTTCGTCGCTCGCCTCGGTCTTTGTCGAGGAGAGGTCAGGTACGCCCGACCCCGCGGCGACAGCCGGTAGCCCCGCTCCAGGCTCTCCGTGAGCCCGAGCTCCTTCAGCTTGCGAACGTCCGCCTTGAAGGGGGCGGTCTCGCGGCCGAGCTCCTCTGCGAGCTCCGGTGCGCGCGTGGCCGGGCGCTCCGCGATCAGGTCGAGGACCTTCGCGGTCCAGGGGCCGTGCCGGCTCGCCCTGTCGAAGCGCGCGAGGCGCGCGTCGATGGCGGCCCGCTCCTCGTCATCGAGATCGGCCCGCTCGCGGAGCGC
>Ga0081455_10009040_pt1 | contig 10284 bp, 6 predicted proteins | sample TabmetS3T2R1_FD_70207 | JGI IMG/M metagenome (GOLD analysis project Ga0081455, IMG submission 70207) | Tabebuia heterophylla rhizosphere microbial communities from the University of Puerto Rico - S3T2R1 | ecosystem: Host-associated > Plants > Roots > Rhizosphere ... | reverse complement strand
GCGGTGTTCGAGCTCTGATAGCCCATCACCAGCTTGAGCCTGGTGCCGATCACATTGCTCAGCACCGCCGGATAGATCGCGACCGTGGAGCTGCGGCCGCTCGCCGCCAGCACCACCTCGCGCGTGAAGGTGTCCGCAATGGTCTTCACCGGCACGCTATTCATCACGAAGGTCATGTTCACGCTCGGCGCGATGCGGCCGATCCAATTGAAGGCGGCCGACTTGAACATCACGTTGGGCGCGCCGAGGCGCTCTTCCAGCGGGATCGTCGCCGCGATCAAGGCGAGCGTGGTGCCGTCCTTGGGCGCCACGTTGAACACGTGATTGGCGGCAACAAGACTGCCGCCGCCCGGCATATTGAGTTGCTCGCCTCCGGACCCGTCGATCTCGTGGTGGTAATCGAGAATACCGTATTGATCGTTATCACTCGGTTCGAGCAGGACTACGCCGGCTCCATCGCCGAAGAGAACGAGTGTGGCGCGATCCTCGGGGTCGAGAATGCTGGTCATGACGTCGGCACCGACAACCAGCACTTTCTCATGCCGGCCGGTTTCGATGAATTGTGCGCCGGTCGTCAAGGCATAGAGGAATGAAGAGCAGGCAGCCGATACGTCAAAACCCCAGGCGTTTGTCGCGCGGACTTTGTTTTGAATGAGACAGGCGGTCGAAGGGAAGAACATATCGGGAGTGACCGTGGCGACGATAATCAGCTCGATTTCGCCGGCTTCGATTCCGCGCTGCTTGAGCAGGTCATCGATGGCCTTCACGGCGAGTTCCGAAGTAGGTGTCCCTTTCTCGACCCAGCGTCGTTCATGAATGCCTGTCCGTTCGACAATCCACTGGTGGTTGGTTTCAACCATCTTTGACAGCTCGTGGTTGTTGACGACCCGTGGAGGAAGATAGCGCCCCAACGCGGTGATCATAGCCCTGCGGTTTTTTGACATATTTCGGTGTTCCCTCAGGTATAGATGATAGATGTTAGATGCTGGATGCTAGAAAGATGTCGGCATCTTTCTAGCATCCAGCATCTAACATCTATCATCTTTCTTTTACGGCAAATAAGGATGAGCATCAGTGCTTTCGACAAATTTGCGTAAGCCCGCTTCGACTGCGGGTTTTGAAAATAAACGGCAGAAAATTTCAATCTCCTGTCGTAAATCAGCATAAGGAATCGGTTTGATAAATTCTTTCGCCGCCGCCGTGGTTTCGCGATCGAACTTCTTGATTTGTGCAGCAGTCAACCGGGCGAGTTTGAGAACCTCGCCTTGTGCCGATAACTGTGAGACCAGGCCGGCGGCCTGTGCTCTGCTCGCATTGATACTGCGGCCCGTGAGCAGCAAATCACGGACAATACCATTACCCAGATCGCGTTTCAACCGGGGAATCCCGCCGAATCCGGGGATGAGACCGAGGCGCAATTCGGGAAAACAGAACCTCCCCATCTTATCGGCGATAATCAAATCACACACCAGCGCGAGTTCGAATCCGCCACCAAAGGTCACGCCATGGACGGCCGCGATCGTCGTCAGTGGTGAAGCGTCAATCGTGTTCAGCACCCGATGGATGCGGTTGAGAAATTCGCGGACCTCCTGAACTGCCCGCTCAAAACCGATCTCGTTCGCGCGCAGGTAGAGTGCGCGCAAATCGGCGCCCGCGCAAAAACCTGCTTTCGTCAAACTATGGATGATCAAAACCCGCGCCTGATCTTTGAGCGTCTCGTGCGCCGAGACAAATTTTTCCAATTCGGCAAGTGTCCGATCGCCGATCTCATTGCATGGCTCGCGGTGCAAAGCGAGCTCGATCGAACCATCGATCAGTTCCCATGAGAGGGTTTCACCCTGATAATTTTGCATGGCACTAACTCGCCTGCCTCAGTTTTCTTCAAGCTGATGCTTTCTTGGCCGCATACAACTCTTCGAACTCTTTTTGAAAATGCGCGGCAATGGCATCGCGACGCAGCTTGCCCATGGCTGTCAGCAGGCCGCTTTCAACCGTCAGCGGCTCCTTGTTGATGAAATAAGCATGGATGCGCCGGTAATGCGGCATCGCTGCGTTAACGATCTCGAGCGCTTTTCCGATTTCCTCATCGGAAACATCTCCAGTAATCAGCACGCTCAGAAAGCTTTTACCATTGCCCATCATGACACACTGCCGGGCGCCGGGAAGATGTTGTGAGAGATTCTCTTCTATCGGCTCCGGCGCAATATTATGTCCGGAGTTGAGAATGATCAGGTTTTTAATCCGGCCGACGATTGCCCAATTACCTTTCTCGTCGATCTCCCCCTGGTCCCCGGTGCGGAACCAGTCGTTGACGAATGCCTTCGCTGTCGCCTCGGGTCGGTTCCAGTAACCGGCGAAGATGTTCGGTCCGCGCACCAGAATCTCATCTCCCTCACCGAGCTTCATCTTGATCCCTTCCACCGCAGGTCCGACCTTTCCCGGTGTGTAGTCGGCCGGATCGTCCAGCGTGCAGAGGCCGGTCGTTTCCGTCAACCCGTAAGCCTGTAGGACGCGCACTCCCAGCATCGAGAAGAACAGTTGGGTCTCTTTCGCCAGGGGTGCCGAACCGCAGATCAAAGCTTTGAGGTTCGCCCCGATCTTCGTTTTGATCGATGCGAAAATCAGTGAGTTGGCCAGCGTGTACCAGAGGAAGTCCAAACCGGAGGATTTTCCTTCATATTGCCGCAGCCAGGCCGCCTTGCCGCTCCAATAGATTTTTTGAATTATTCCCGGCTTCTGTCGAATCTGGCTTTCAACACCGGTGCGGATGCGTTCGAGCAATGCTGGAACGTTCTGGCAATAATCAGGGGCGGCGAGTGTCAGTTCTTCGCCGAGTTTGTTGAGATCGGTCGAAAGCGTGAGCAGGCTATTGCGCGAGAGGCAGCTCAACAACATCAGCCAGGAGCCGGCAAATGCTAACGGCAGGTAATGAAAGACCTGATCGGGTCTTGCTTCACTCGCCCCTTCCATTAATTGGTCCAGCCTCGTTTTAATGCATCCGAGCATGAAAGTGACGTTGCTTGCCATCAGCATGACGCCCTTCGGTTCTCCCGAAGTCCCGGAAGTATAGATGATCGCGATGGTCTCAAGGTCTCCGAGCAGTACCGGCTCATCCTCGATCTCTTCCGCGGGATTGGTCGCAAAGATTTCATCGAAGAGTTTAAGCGCAGGACTTTTTTCCACCCAGTTTTTCGCGATTCCGTCGAGCAGCGTTTGATCGCCGCAGCAGACCATGGCGGCTCCACAGTCTTTCAGCATATGGGAGAGTTCGTTGGGCGCCTGGCGAAAGTAGAGCGGGACGACGATCACGCCTTCTGCCGTAAGAGCCAGATCGAGGGCTGCCCATCGAATGCTGTTCGGTGCAAGTAGACCGCAGCGATCGCCCTTTTTCAGGCCCGCCTGTCGAATGAAAGATCGTGCCACGCGGATTAGTGCGAGGAATTCGGAAGCCGTGACGGAAACAAACGTACCATCGCGAATTTCGCGGATGACCGGGCGATTCGGTGTCTGGCTCAGATGTTGAAATATGTTAGCGAGGAAATTCATGAGTTGTAGATAAGAACCAGTAGCTTAGAAGAAAGCATTTATCATTTGTAATTTTAGATTTGTAATTTTAGATTTGCCATTTGTCATTAATTAAACTTCCGATGACAAATGGCAAATCTAAAATTACAAATCTAAAATTACAAATAATAAATGCTTTCTTCTAAGCTATACATTCTAACCGATTTTCGGTCTCGATGGTTCTTTTCAACCATATCTCTCCAATAGTTTTCGCAAGTTAAGACTTATCGGCGGCAAATAGCTCTCCCAGGAATGCAATCCGTTCCGGATCGGAAAATCGGGATAGCGCCGCTGCAGGTGCTCTTCAAAATAGACTCCCATCCTGGCCATCACTTTTAAATTCCCGGCGACTGTCCGGCCAGTACCGTCGCGGATCGCCTCACTCTCTTTGAGCAGCTTGCCCATGATCACCACGAGCTTCTCTTCAAGTTCGGGATCATCCACATTGAGTAAGAGGTCCTGGTGGCCGCGTTCGTGCATGAGATTACGAATCCGCTCGTCCATCGTGACCCCGCAGGAGGCGACCAGCGCGGGCATACTGGTCACGATCCCGTGATAGCGCGATGAAACCATCATGTGAGCGCAGCGTAGTATGCTCACCAGCTGATACATATCGTAATCTGCCGAGGAGAAGACGGGAACCCCGCCCAGCTTTTGTGAAAGTTTTTGACAGGCCCGGGTATCGAGCATTTCCATGGCAACCAGGATTGTGAAGACACGGTTCTCCTTGCGGAAACGATCGACGGCATTGGCGATTGCACTCAGATAATAATTGTATTTGCCGGCAAGCTCATCACTCCAATTGTGGAAATAAACTGTCCGGTATTGTCTCTCCCGGTATGCGCCCGTCAGGTTTCTGACGATGTATTTTGCGATTGAAGCTTTAACCGGCCACCAGTATGGATTGATCGGGCAAACTACGAGCAGCGGCGTCGAACCGTCCCAACCTGCATTCCGGATGGTTGATTGTCCATATTGTTCAGGAGCCGGCTCGAAAGTCCATGCAGTGTCGGTCCCCAGTTCCGTCGAGACCCCGAGCTTTCCCAGGATCGCCTGAGATTCGGGATTGCGGGTGATGACCAGCGAGCCCTGGCAGTAACGGGCGACCAGGCGGGCGACATGCGAATCCATGAAGCCCGCCTCAGCACCATATCCGACGCTTAATTTGTTCTGCGCGGAGGCAATCCCGAGGGACCCGATCATCATGGTCGTCAGGGCGTTCGAGAATTTACTCTTGAACATCGAGCCTTCACAGGCGACAACCCCGTCGAACTTCGGCACCTCGCGATAGAGCATTGGCGGGAAGATATCCGGCAGGCGAACCTGCCTCACACCTTCGAAATAGCCGCGCGTCAAGTCGAAGTTCTGGCTGAGCACGCTCAGCTCGCATCGGTCTTGGCCGATTATCTGTTTGATCTGGCGCAGCATCTCTTCGACACGAACGTCCGCGCCGGTATTGCGCGTGCCGTTGTAACCGGTGAACAGCAGTTTGAGCTTCTCATCTGCTTGCCGATGCCGCCCTGTGCCGAGCAGATGTTTATATTTGGATAGTTCAATCAGTCCTGCGACCCAGGCTTCCAAAGCCAAATCCATACTCATTTTTTGTGCCTCTTAGTTTCCTGCGTGTGCCGTTTCTGAGTTAAAGGATTGTGCTTCCGGCCAGTCCTTGTAGGGATAAGTGAAATTGCCCGCTCTGCTAAAATTGAGCAGCGGGAAGCAGTAATCCGAAAATGGCGCTGGTCTCTTCCCGGTTTCCGTAGTAATGCGCGAATTATCAAAGACTGTATTCCAAACCAGGTATGGCAAGAAGACCTTCAACAGGGTCGCGCCTGAACTGATCGCGCTCCCGCGAAAAGTATCGGCAATCCAGTTGTTGATCCTGGTGAATGGCTTTTCGAGCGCCGGGAGGTAGATCGGACCACTCCTGTTTTGCGCTCTCGCCAGCGCATCGGTCAGTACTTTAAACCTCTGCGAATCGATCCCGGATGAGAGGTGATAAACGTCATGCTTCGGATTCGCTTTTTGATGGATCGTGACTATCGATTCCGCGACGAAATCTACATTGACGATGTCGACCCGGTCATGTGGACGGAAGGGAAGTACAGGCAAGCCGGCGAGGAAGACGAACGAGCGAACCATATCGAATTGTGTTGTTTGCGGGTAACGACTGTTCCCGAGGATGATGCTCGGACGAAAGATCGAATGACGGACATCGGGCAACAATTCCTTGACCATATGCTCACAGAACTTTTTGGTGCGCGCGTATGGGTCGTAATCCGAACGGTTCCAGTCCAGGGCATCTTCTTCTTTAACTACTTCATTGAAGCGATCTCCAGCGATGGCAACGGTGCTCACATCGCTGAACCTGCGAATCCCGTGGTCGTCGCGCGCCGCCTGTGCCAGTTTGATCACTTCCAGGGTTCCGCGCAGGTTGACATTGAGACATGTTTTTTCACTCTTCCGGTTGAGCGAAGCCGCGCAATGGATCACCGAATCGGTCGTCCTGGCCAGTTGTTGATATGCATTATGGTTCAGGCTGAAGCGAGTGTCGGTCAGATCGCCGCAAAACAGGGAGATGCGGCTTTTGAGGTGCTGGTAGAAAGTCTGGAAGTCAAGATGCAATTGAATAGCGTGCCAGAGGCGCTGAGCGGCTTCCCGCTCATCCTTTGCGCGGATCAGCAGGTTCAGTCTGTCATTGTGGTTTTCAAGCAGGAGCGCAGCAACATGCGCCCCCACGTAACCGGTCGATCCGGTTAGAAAAATAGCCATAAAGCATTACACCCGAGCGGTTCTGGTTCGCATAATCGCGGCAAGCAACAGTGAAGTGATGGCACCGGTAACCAGCGCAACCACCACTCCTCCAATCAAAACCCATTTAAAACTATAGAACATTTGCAAAGATTGCGGATTTCCACCGAGAGAGATGCGGTAATCGATGATATTCTGAAAGAAATCGGGAGAGACGAAGCGAAAAAGAATCCATTGATACAATGGTGTGAGGATGGCCACGACAATACTGACGCCCATCCCGCAGAGAAAGCCCTGCTTGAAGGAAATCTCTCCCCCGAGCACTCGGCGCTTCTCGGCGATCGCCAGGACCATCATCAGGACTGCGGGAATAACGAAGAGGAAACCGAAGTACTGTTGCATCGAGATATACCTGTCGTGCAACCCGACCAGCCGTTCGAGCGAGATCCATAAAAAAGAAACAATCACGAATATAACTCCCCACTTGATCTCGGTTTTCATAATTTAAGTTTCCTCAGAAAAGAAAGAGAGATTACGAAATAAACGAAAATAACGAAATAAACGAAACATACTCGGCATTTCGTTTATTTCGTTATTTTCGTTTATTTCGTAATCTCTCTTCATTGATCAATTAGCCGCTATGCTCTGCTTGGAACTTTGGAGTTGAACGCTTCGGCGCGTCTTATTTTCTATCGGTCGACCTTCGATGATCGGATATGACCATTTGCGGAGCGCCGGAATATGAATATTGATCCAATAGTCCCACCAGTCGATATAGGTCGCATTGTAGCCGAAGGCATCGATTTCCTCCGCTGGCAGGGCGGCCGAGAGTATTTCGACATTGTTCGCTTCGAAAATATATTCATTATGCAAAATAAATGGTTCGTAAAGCTCGATCAATTTCTCGACTTTGTCGAGGTCCCGCTGCCGCCGAACCAATGGTGATCGCATGATCGGCAGCGGCGCCATAATTCTCAACAACGCCTGGACAACCTGTTTCTGGCGCGGAGCAGAAAGCCTGAGGTAGCGTTCCTTCGAGACCGGAATGCTGTCGAACATAGCGCGCAATCGCTGGTTGAAATCGTCCTGCGCGCGGTAATGCTTGCGATGCGCAAGCCCGGTCAATTCGATTGTCCGGCGCATGTTACACGGATTCGTTGCCGAGGTGGCGAGCTGATAGAGCTGCTCATGCCGGCGTTCGATCAGGGCGGCGGCGATCAGAATCATGCCCCGGCAGACCAGATCGACCGGAATAATATCGAGACACTTTTTACCGTTTGACGGCAATTGGCGGAAAAGCGTCCCCAGCAGATAAGAGATCGGCGCCGAGGTATTGACCCCTTCATTCCAGCCTTCGAAAGGATCGTGTGTTGATGTTTCGACAATCGAAGGCCGGACGACGGCGATCGGCAGGTTCTGTCCGCGCTGCGCAATGAGCGATTCGGCAATGCTCTTGGTGAATGTGTATGTATTCGGCCAACCGTAATGATTGGCGCGCGCCATCCCTGCATCGGTCAGCTCATTGCGCACCCAGCGCTGACGCAGTTTGCGAATCTGCGGATCGAGCTCCGTTTCGCTGAGAATCTTGCGCGCATTACCGCCTTTCCGCATGACTTGATCACGGAGCTGGCGGGAAACCTCCTCGCTCTCAGACCTGGCCTCGATCTCCTTGACCAGATTGCGGAGCTCCTGGTATTCGCGTTCGGAGTCGAATTCTTCAGACGCCGCTGCTTTTGCTGAAGGGAGATAGTTGGGAATGAGCGTTTCCGTTATCCGACCGTCGCGAAATCCGACAACGTAGCTTGTTGAGAGATGGAGCAGCGCGGCGTGCTCGCATTGGTTGAGGAAATCGAGCAGGTTCATCGTCCCGTCGATATTTATGGTGAGCGCCTGGCGCAGATCGGGATTGAAATCCGTCAAACCGGAACTGTTGATTACCAGATCGAGTTCTGCCTGCAATTGCCTTAACTTTTCGGCTTCGATTCCAAGCCCGGGGCTGCTGATGTCACCTTCGACAACCTCGATCTTCCCGGCGAGATATTCACTGAGCTCGTCATTGTGCAGATCGTGAAAGGCCTCGAAGAGCGGCGAATCTTCAATCACCTTTTCGAAGCGCCGGTGGGCAGTCAGTGATCGCTGCCGGCGGATCAGCAAATAAACTTTTCCGACTTCCGGGAGGTCTCTCAGGACTTTTACCAGCCAGACTTTTCCGATGAAACCGGTAAACCCGATGAGCATTATTTTCCGGCCGGCGAATGCTCGTCGAACGGATATAGTGTCCAACTTCTGGTGCGGTCCGAAAATGACCGTCGGTCGGTCGAACTGCGGGACCAGGCGTTTGGTCGGTAGGATTGCTTCGTCGAGCCTCTTGCGGTTTCTGCTGAGCCCCAATTTTCGCGCGAGTTTGCCGGCGGAAATTCGGCCATCGGGATGGCTCCCGACGATGCGCGCCAGCACCTGTCTGGGTCTGATGACAGGTGAGAGCAGCCTCCCGGTCGCCAGCCCATCGCGAAACTCGAGACGATTGGCCACCAGCCAGCGAACGCCTAAATGTTGAGCGAGCGGCCGCATGACATGGTCCAGTCCCTGCGAGACCAGAATCACATCATCTCCTCTGCCGATCACCTCATTTAATTTGGTAATTCCTTCAGGTTTCAGTTTTGGCTTGAGATGATAGGTGAAATATTCCTCCCCCAGGAGGTCGAGACGATCCTGAGAGATTCCCCGCAGCAGAGTGTGCAACACTCTGGTCGCAAAGATTCGGTCGAGCGCGAAGAGCAAAGGCCTGATTAATGCGAACAGGGCCAATCCCCCGCGCCGCAACCAGCGTTCAGAAAATCGTTGTGAATTCCAGGTAAAGAATGCGACCGGCCGGACAGCGGTCAAATTAAGCAAACTTCCCTCGACACGCCAAAAGATTCGTTTCCGCGTGTAATTAGGTTCCGAGGCCTGTGATTCAGTCTGATACCTGAAATCTTGATTGCTGATGGGGGCGCTCACGATTAGTCGGTTCAATATGCCGTCTTTAATTATTAATGGTTGAGACGATAATTGCTATTGCTTAATCCTGTCTCTCAGGTCTCAATGCTTGACTGCGATAGCGCATGAAACATTATATCTCTTTTGTAGTCAAATGTGACTTATCCCGGTTGCGCTGATCAAACACCTTTGTTTATAATCCCCGAGATGCGAATTGTCAGCCGAAAGCGGGAACCAGCTGGTCACAGATTGAGTGGATCGTTGTCCTTAGTATTATCGCAATTGTTTTAAGTTTTCTGAGTGGTCGTTGATGGCGAGTTGCGACGCCGGGAAACAAAAGAAAATCCCCCTGGGAGTGGAGACTAGGAGATCTCCACTCCCAGGGGGTTTTTTAGACTGAATTAATTCTGTGGGCTACGACATAATAATAATGAATAACGCTGTTATCGTTTTCGAGAAAAACATTTCCCATTTTTCAATTTATTATTTGTCCTCGAAAGGGATTGGATTATCTGGAATCCCTTCAGTGATAAGTGGCAAATATCAGCTGGAAAATCGAAAATCAATTCTTAAAGGCGATTTCGAAGGAGTGAAATATGCAAAGCGATGTGCCCTCGCTCGAACCAGTAGGTCTGATCTGGTTGACTGGAGCAGGTTGCAATGGTTGCACGATGGCGATGCTGGAAGCTTCTGAACCTGGGATAGAAGACTTGATACTTGGGAATGTGCCGGATGCCCCCCAAATAAATCTAATTCATCCGGAACTGGCAATGGAGAGCGGCGATGCTTTTCGCGCCCATCTCGAACGGGCTGCCGAGGGAACGATTTCACCATTTGTTCTGGTGCTCGAAGGTGCGATCCCAAATGAATCCCTGGCTGGGAATGGTAGTTTCTCGCGGCTGGGAAAATTCTCCGATGGCACGCCGATCACCACCGCCGCATGGGTCGACCGGCTTGCGCCGCGAGCGGAGGCGGTGATTGCGATCGGTAGTT
>Ga0081455_10009039_pt1 | contig 10285 bp, 14 predicted proteins | sample TabmetS3T2R1_FD_70207 | JGI IMG/M metagenome (GOLD analysis project Ga0081455, IMG submission 70207) | Tabebuia heterophylla rhizosphere microbial communities from the University of Puerto Rico - S3T2R1 | ecosystem: Host-associated > Plants > Roots > Rhizosphere ... | reverse complement strand
CATTCTGCCGTTGGATTTGTTGTGACGTTGATCCAGACGAGGTCTCTGCGGTATAGTCGAATGATGATAAAGGCATAGAGTAGATCGAAGCCAATGGTCGGGACTACGAACAAATCCATGGCGGCAACCTCCGGCACATGATTGCGCAGGAAGGTGCGCCATCCCTGACTTGGCGGTCCACGCCTCTTGACCATGTACTTGGCCACTGTCGACTGCGCGACCTCAAATCCGAGCTTGAGCAGTTCGCCGTGGATACGCGGCGCTCCCCAAAGCGGGTTCTCGATGCTCATTCGCCGGATCAAAGCGCACAGCTCCGCATTGATCTGCGGCCGCCCTCCAACCAGGCGCGACTTCCAACACCAGTACCGACGGAATCCGGCCCGATGCCAACGCACGAGCGTCTCGGGCTGAACGACCTTGACGACCTGCAAAATCGATGGAAACCATCGATACAGCTGGATAAAGAACCAGCGATCGCTGTTCGTGAGCCGGGCCCGCCCCTGAACCTTACGCCGCAGAACGATCAACTGATGTCGGAGCGCCGCATTCTCTGCTTCAAGCCGGCTCTTCGACTTGAATGGCGCGACCACGAAAGCAAGGAATAAACACAGCAGCCCAATCATTCTGCCAGCTTAGGCGATTCTGCTACCCCATCAACGCGGATAAGGTTTTCGGTACACACAGATCAACGAGCGTCAGTAGCGCATTAAATTGGTTCCTGTTGATCGTGGCAAACGCAGCGTCGGAACTGATCAAATCGTGCACTCCGATCGATTGGAGATTTAAGTCCAGCCTGTCGGCTGCGCTCTGCGCTTCGTGGGCGCGAAGCACCATCCCCGGATTAGTGTCATTCCAGAACATCGCTACTGGAGCTGCGGTGGGAACGATCTCCTTCAGAATTTCGAGTCGCTTTCCGCTCAACTCCGTCGCCAGGAGCGAGATTCCCGTTACGTTTCCACCAGGGTGAGAGAGACTGGGTACCCCACTAACTCTTTAGTTGGCCTCGCGTTGTCTACGCCATGAGAGCCAGTCTGGCTGAGATTGGAAGAAAACCCAACTTGGCCAAACAATGCCAACCATTGACCTGCACCCTGCCATCTCCTAAGCGGGCAACATGCGAACCGCCGATCTCATCACGAAGAAGTTGACCGAAGCTTTAGCGCCGCAAAGCCTCAAGGTGCTGGACGAATCCCACCAGCACGAAGGCCATGCCGGACACCGGCCGGGCGGGCAAACTCATTATCGCGTTTATATTGTATCGGAAGCTTTCAAAGGAAAGACCCGGCTCGAGCGGCACCGCATGATCAATCAGTTGCTTGCAAGCGAACTCGCCGGCGGGGTCCACGCGCTAGCCATCCACGCCGCCGCGCCGGGAGAAGGTGGAGCCTGAATTCTGGGTCGGCCCGATGGCGCCGATTTCGGCGACGGCGGCTAACTATGCAGCTTCGACCAAGGCCGCCCTGGCCTCGGCGCGGATGCGTTCGACCATCGAGCGAAACCCGTTCGAGCGCTGCGGTGTGAGATTCTCCCTCAGGCCAATTCGGTCAAACAGCGCCAGGGAATCGATCGCCAGAATGTCTCGCGCGCTTTTGTCCGAGTAGAGCGCAAAAAGAATCGCGATCAATCCGCGTACAATGTGTGCGTCGCTGTCGCCTTGGAACGTGAGAAGCGGGCCCGAAGCTCCGTTTCGCTTTACATCTGTAAGAAGCCAAACTTGGCTGGCGCAACCCTGGACCTTGTTCGCATCGACGTGAGCCTCGTCCGGCAAAGGCGTCAAAGTACGGCCGAGCTCGATGACGTAACGGTATCGATCGTCCCATTCATCGAGCAGCCCGAAATTTTCAACAATCTCTTCAATCGCCGTCATGATGCTTCATATATAAGCCCGCGGACGGCAAAGGCATCCCCGCTCAGGCATCTCGGTCGGTCGTCTGGCGGCGCTTTGGCTGCCGCTTAATTTTTCGGTTCCAGTCCCATGTGGATGTCCAAAGAGCGTTCCGCTCACGCCACCCCGGCGTCTCCTTGTCAAGGATCAGCTTCGTTTCAGCGCGAGCCATATTGAACGCGAAAACAGCGAACAACAAAAACCATAGGAACAGGGCTTCCTTGGGCGGCATGCCAAACAAGTAGCCGACGCCAGCAAGCAGCCCGGAGATAGTTGCGCATCCGGCTGCGGCCCTAGGTCACCCATCAGTCCCTCCTCAAGCTACCCGCCGCCGACAAGCAGGCCCGCCCGCGGCAATGGCGATGATGAAGTCGATCATTGCTTTGGTCCTCCCGCCTCTGGCTTTGGCGGTTCTGGCGGCTCCTCGTGGGGACGTCGGCACAATAGCAATAGGCCTCCTCCTCCTCCGCGGTGTATGGAGGTTCATGATACGGCAGCGGCTCGCACTATCTCGAAGGCGGTGTGAAGTCCGTAAGCGTCGAAGCCGGCCTCATGGACATGCTTCAGCGCATGCAGACCGGAAGATTCAAAGTGTTCAAGCATCATAACGACTGGTGGGATTGCTCGGCCAGTCGAACTTCGCCCAATCCGGCTTCACCAAGCGAATGGGAATCCCTCCGGCTTCGAGCGCAATCCCATTCGCGAGCGCATCCTCGATGCGATCAAGCCGCATGAGCGCGAGACCTCGACCCTTGGTGGTCGAGCAAAGCGTGCCGACCTGCTTCGCATCTGCCATGATCGGCAAGCCTGACAACGGCGAAAAGTCATCATATGCGATCGGCACCACGCGGCTGCGCGCGCTGGCTCGATGCTCGACACGGGAGACGACTTCCTGCCCGACGTAGCAGCCTTTGTCGAAATCAATGCCGTTGAGCTGATCCATGTCGGCTTCGTGCGGGAAGGTATCGCCATAAATGAAATCGGTGCCGCCGCGCGGGATTCCCAGCGCGATGCGGTGGGCGTCGTAGGATTCCGCGTCCGCTAAAGTCGCGCCGAGGTCGGAAGCCGCCTCGGCGGCCAAGTGCGGCGGCAGCAGGACACGCGTGCCTAGTGCAGGCAGCCTCGGGTCCGGATAGGAGAGGCCGTACTCGCTTTCGCCCGCGTTATCCCAGATCGCCATCACGCCCAGCGCTTCCGACAGATCCTCGCAGAGGACCTTGGCGCGCAATTTGTAGAAATTCAGCTTTTCCACAAGGTCCGGTGCCAGCGCACGCGGGCAATCGAGGAAGAAGCCGCCGCCATCCTCGGCCAGCGCTTCGGCGACGATGAAATCGACGACGATCTTGCCTTGCGGGGTGAGTAGCGCGGCAAACCCGGGCTTGCCCGGCGCGATGCTGGCCACGTCATTGGTCACAAGGCCATTGAGAAAGCGTCGGGCGTCGTCTCCGACGACCTTCACCACGCCGCGATCCGGAAGAAGAGCTGCCTGCATGCCAAATCTCTAGGGTGTCCCTACCATAAATCAAATCCGGACGTATTGATGGTGCAATCCGCCGAGAACGGGGAGTACTTCGACGCGTCCGGCACTGTGAATCCGGCGTTGAACAGGCGCATCCTTGCTCAAGGATAGATGCGTGCGGACCGCGTTGTAATAGCCCATGTAAGAGCGCAAGTGCCGTTTCGGTCTCGGCCGCTGCCGGCATTTTCCGACGACCAAGAAGGCGAAAAACTACCGGCGCAATTCCGACCCTGGCTTCCCCGCGGCATCGGCATTGCCAATCTGCGCGATGCGCCGGCTGAATGGTCGCGACAGTATGAGCGGCTCGGTTTGACTCAATCCTGATTCTCAAGCTTCCAGTTAGACGAGACAAAATCGTTTCACCCACGGGCATCTCACTTAGGCCGACGAATGTCCGCTTTCGGGAGTAAAGCGGACATCGTTGTCGCATCTCAGTGTATGGCGCCAGGACCGGGCGAAAGTACAGTTTAAGGACCTAACCCTGGGAGACATCCCGCAGGCTCTCAAGTCCAAGCAAGTGAGCGCCTTGCTCGTCGTTATGCCGATTACGGAAAAATATCTGGGAATGTTGCGGAATTTGTTCCCGCGAAACGGCAAATCTAATCCGACCTTGATACCCATCGAGTCAGCCGAAGCGATTGCGGCTGTCACGAAATACTATGAAAGCTACGACCTGCCGAAGGGCACGTTGCAAGGCTCGCCAGCCATCCCGGACGACGATCTGACAACCCTTCGCGTACCATTCTATCTTGTGGCGAAAAAAAGCCTCTCCGAGGACGTCGTTGGCTCGCTAACAAAGGCAATCATGGAGACACGTCGAGATCTGCTTGGCGAATATCCATTGCTAAAACAAATTTCCGCACCGAGCACTGATAAGGACGATGACAAGGATACGTTCATTCCGATGCATCCTGGCGCCGCCGCTTATTTTGATGGCACACAGAAGACACTTCTCGATAAATATGGCGACCAGCTAATGTATGGATCAATGGTCTTAGGTTCTTTGGCTTCCATTTTCGCAGCGACCTGGAAATACATGACGAAGAAAAATGAAGAGGGACCAGAGTCTCTGCCACTCATGCGCCTGTATGCATTTAGGGATCAACTGTGCAAGGCAGGCAGCGAGGCGGAATTAGCTGAAGCAGAGCAGCGCATAGACGAGATTTTCAAGGGCGAATTAGAAAAGCATGCGAGAGGTGCTGCCGACGCTACAGACACGGGAGCCTTGGGGTTGGCGATGCAGCAACTGGCTAACGCGACAGGCCGGCGGCGAGCGACACTTGCCGCTTCTCAAGCTTAGCCAAAAAATTGGCGTTCGCATTGCAATGTCCGCTTTTGGCCCAAAGATGGGGTAATCGGCCTGCGTTTGTTGTGGATTAACTGAAGATTTTGGGTGCTGCGCTTCAGGCTGATGGTGAAACGAGGTCCGTGTGTGCGGCCTCAAGCATCAAAAGGAGAAGCGCAGCATGGAGCATTTTGCTGGACTGGACGTGTCAGTCAATGAGACGAGCGTCTGCATTGTGGATGAGACGGGCAGTATCGCGCGGGAAGTGAAGGTTGCGAGCGAACCGGACGCTCTGCTGGCGGTACTGACGACCGGTGCTTACCACTTCAAGCGGATCGGACTGGAAGCCGGGCCGCTGTCGCAATGGCTGTTCAGTGCCCTTGCCGAAGCAGGCTTGCCGGTGATCTGTGTCGAGACGCGGCACATGCGGGCGGCGTTGCAGGCGCAGATCAACAAGACCGACCGCAACGATGCGCGCGGTATCGCGCGGATGATGCGGGCGGGGCTCTATAAGCCGGTGCATGTGAAGACGTTGCGCAGTCAGAAACTGCGGACGTTGCTGACCCATCGCAAGCTGCTGCAGTCGAAGGCGATTGCGGTCGAGAACGATCTGCGCGGGACGTTGCGCAACTTCGGCCTCAAGGTTGGGATGGTCGGGACGGTGAAGTTCGAGCACCGGATCAGGGAGCTGGTCGCTGATATTCCCGACCTAGCAGTACTGGTCGAGCCGCTGCTCGTTGTCCGCCGGGTGCTGCGTGAACAAATTGCCGTGCTGCACCGGCGCGTGCTGGCAATCGTCAAGGACGATGAGGTGTGTCGGCGACTGATGACGATCCCGGGCGTCGGCCCGGTCGTCGCACTGACCTATCGCACCACCATCGATGTGCCGGCGCGCTTTCGCAACTCCAGGGCAGTCGGGGCGGTGCTGGGGCTAACGCCCTGCAAGTATCAATCCGGCGAGAGCGAGTACACCGGCGGCATATCAAAATGCGGCGACGAGATGATGCGCGTCATGCTCTATGAGGCCGCCCAGATCCTGCTGATGCGCGCAACGAAATGGTCCTGGCTCAAGGTCTGGGCGATGCAGATCGCCAGGCGCCGCGGCCTGAAGAAAGCGATCGTCGCGCTGGCACGCCGCTTGGCCGTGATCATGCACCGCATCTGGGTTGACGGCACGGAGTTTCGCTGGAGCCGGCAAGAGGCTGCCGCAGCATGACAACGCAAGGTCACAATCGATAGGAGAAAACGCGAGCTCCACCGCGCGGTGGAATGATGTCCCTTGCGGGACGATGGATGAGGTGAGATCGCATGTCTGCTTGGACCTGCCGTCACTTGACGGCAAGGCCGACCCAAAGATTGTTCCCCTCATTCTCGAATCCCATACTGGAAGGGCCATAGTGCCGATTCCGAAGAGAAGCACGAGCCCGCAGGCGACATCGACACTGGAGTGGCTGGATAGCCTGAAAGCGCTTGACCCAAACCGGCCGATTAGAGAAGCAGACATGCCGAAAAACGCGATCGACGTCGCTATTGGGGGTAAAGCGGACATGCCGTTTTGCGCTGCACATGTCTGCTTTTGACCCAAAGCGGACATCGGTCTCTAACCGGCCCCCTTCCAGTTAGCTGAACGGAACCGTTACTATGCAATGTCCCTGAGCCTTGGGGGAGGCAATGAGTCGGCGCGACAAAACAGTCGGCAAAGCAGCGAAATTCAACGCCGCAAGACGGTGATGCGCCACAATGCGCTAAAGGCCCCTAGTCGTCGCAAGTCCTTGGCCGCCGATGCATACGAGAAGATTGCGCTGCTTGAGCGCAGACTGAACGAGGCGCTGGAACAGCAGACTGCCAGCAGCGAGATTTTGAGCGTCATTAGCCGCTCTGCCGCGGATGTGCAGCCGGTTCTGAACGCAATAGTCAGGACGGCGGTCACACTTTGTGCGTCTTACGACGCCGTAGGGCGGCGCTCGTCTCGCCAGACAGCGCTGCCCGACCTATTGCGACGTTGACCCCTTCAACCAGCTCCCACTAATGATCGCGCGGGCCAAAATACGGCGAGCCCAGCAGGACAAGAATCCATATTGCCGCGAGCATTCCGAAAGCAATACCGAGTGCCATTTGCTCACCCCCTGATTCCGAACTCTGCTGTCAAAGTTTACCACAGCCTAGTCGAGCACCGTTCTTGTCGGCCCGCGCCGTGCCTCGTTCAACGCTTTTCCAAGCTCTCTGGCGAAATCCGCCTTTTCGTCGGGACTCAGAAAGCTCGCGATCGACAGCTTTTTTCCGCGCGATACCAAAAACAGCCGGTTTATTCCGAAGCCTTCGATCTCGATCTTGTCCAGCTTCACCCAAAGCGGATTCAGCACCCATTCGCGCACGCCGCCGAGATGACTCACCTTGCGAACCCTGAGCTCGGAACAAGTTACGGTTACCTGCTCGTAGGCTTCCGCATGGCGATAATTGAGCCGGAATGCCCAGTACAACAGCAGCGCGTCGAGTCCACAGAACCCGAATACCGGCCAGGCTCCGAGCAACAGAAAGAGCATGCCGGTTGTGAAGCTCGCCAGCCCGAACAGGATCATGACAACCAGAAAACCGCTGCGGCCAAGCGAGCGATGTGGCGTCAGCGTTGACGAAAAGATCGTAGGTTCAAGCTCGTTGCCGTTGTCGGTGTGCATCGTGCTCAGTATACCGAAATCATGGTGAAAAAGCCTGTCCGCGCGAGTTACGCACGGCGAGACAACATGCGGGCGATATGTTGCGAGAACAGGAACGGAGCAACTCTGCAAACGTTATTTTCAGGACCGCGTCCCTAGGTTTAGCCCCCTGAACGCGCGGTGTTAGGGCAGGGTCTCTGGCGTTCCCGGCCCTTTCCTTCGGCATTAGGTGCGATGCCCTCCAGGCCAAGACGTGGTTTTACCGGGATAGGCAATGACTCATGCGCAAAATCCGCCCGCCCAGGTTGACAGGGCATTGGGACGGGTTAGTCGGTGCAAGAACGTCTTGAATACTGAGTTTCTCGCTGCCCTTTGTGCCGCATTTATCACAATATCCTTTGCAGTTATGGCTTATGGTATTGCACTTCACGGTGCCCGTTGAGGTTTTACAGCGGTAGCTGAAGTACGTACTGGAGAATTTCCCCCGACAGAATCGCAGCGAGATTTTATCGCGGCAGCATCATGCTTTTGGAGCTGTGCGAATTTTGCCGAGGCTTCACCGGAAAGCAAGCTGAACGTGGCGAGCGTAATGACTGCAATTATTGCGTTACGCATTCGGGCCCCCACATTTTGCGAACTACCGATTAGTCAAATTCACTGGCTCCCCCGGCTTTACAGCAGAGCACGGAAAATGGTGACCAACTATTACGGCGGCCTCGCCGACAAAATTCAGGGTGCGGTCGTGCCGGTCGATCGGCCCGATCACTTTAACTATATCTTGAAGGAGCCCGTTGGCGTATGTGCGTTTATTACGCCTTGGAATTCGCCTCTGATGCTGACCGCTTGGAAGTTAGCGCCAGCTTTGGCGGCAGGATGCACAGTGGTGATCAAGCCGTCGGAGTTCACGTCGGCCTCCCTGCTTGAGTTCATGAAACTCGTCATCGAAGAGTCTGGCCTGCCTCCTGGCGTTGTCAACGTGGTGACGGGCTATGGCGCGGTCACCGGCGAACCCTTGGTGACGCATCCGAAGGTCGCCAAAGTTGCTTTTACAGGCGGTTCGGTGACCGGTGCGCGCGTCAATGAACTGGCTGCGAAAACCTTCAAAAAAGTGTCGCTGGAACTCGGCGGCAAATCACCAAATATCGTGTTTGACGATTGCGTGCTGGATGATGCCGTGAGTGGCGCCGTATCGGGTATCTTTGCCGCGACCGGTCAGACCTGCATCGCAGGCTCGCGGCTTCTTCTTCAAGAAAGCATCCATGATCAGTTCGTGGAGAAGCTGGTCGCAATGGCCAAGACCGCAAGACTTGGCGACCCGAGCAAGTCCGATACGCAGGTCGGTCCGGTCACCACGCCCGCGCAATACCAGAAGATCCTTTCCTACATCGAAATTGCCAAGGGAGAGGGTGCGAAATGCGTTCTGGGCGGCGGCCCCGCAACCAGGGAAGACGGCGGCGGCAAGTATTTCGTCAAGCCGACCATCTTCACGGACGTCAGCAACAAAATGCGCATTGCTCAGGAAGAGGTATTTGGACCGGTGCTGTCCGTGATCAAATTCAAAGATCAAGACGAGGCGATCCAGATCGCCAACGACATTGCGTACGGCCTTGGCGCGGGCGTTTGGACGCAGTCCCTGAAACGCGCCCACACCATGGCCGGTCGTATCAAGGCGGGGACTGTCTGGGTCAATACCTACCGAGCCGTGAGTTTCATGATGCCGTTTGGTGGTTACAAGGCTTCGGGACTCGGACGTGAGAACGGCGCTGAGGCGATTGAGGGCTATCTTCATTCCAAAAGCGTGTGGATCAACAACGGTTCCGGCGGTGGCAATCCATTCATCATGAAGACTGCTTCATAGGCGCTGGCTTTGGCGCCCAGCACGGGCGACCATGATCAGTCACTTTATGTGGCATCCAATTTCTACCGCGCCGTTCGACCGCGATCTTGAACTGCATCTCAGTGGGACAACTATCTCGCCTTGACCAAGATCAAACGCTCAAGAACAAACCGCTCACGAGAGCGGAAAGTCGATTAGCGCACACAATTATTGTCGCCGCAAAATGTCATTGACCAAAGCGAACATCTACCGTCAAACCAAATTCCGCACCGATACGCCCGGCAAACACTATGGTGGCGTCTCGTTGAATGTCGGCCCGGTTCGTCCCGTATTTATGAATTTGCCCCGAACCTTGTTTGCCCTTCGCCCAGTTGTCTCGCGTGCGTAACGGGCGTGACAGGCCGATCAAAATAAAGAACAGGCAAACATTTATCGGCAACGGGCTGCTGAGTGCGAGGCAATGGCGAGACATTATGAAAATACGCCTTTGGCTAAATACTTTCTGGAACTTGCCGAACAATGGCGGCAACTAGCGGACCAAACTGAACGATCTGAATCGAGAGTTACGAGGATGCTCAGGCTGTTTGGCTATAAAGGATGAAAAGGCGCGGTCGAGCGTCAGCGCGGCTCCGCTAGGGCACGTCGTCGCCGGGCGATTGCGCAATGCGATAAGCCAATGAAATTGCGGGAGAAGCGGTACGGCCACTCGGTGAGTCGGAAAGGGAACAGAGCCTTGTGCAGCGCGTTAGAGCATTATGGAAGTAAGGAAATCACCAGTGCCGAGTTTCGTTATGTCGCGTAAAGACGAACTACTTCAAATGGCCCGCCTGCTCCGTTCGCAGGCTGATGCCATGAGCGGCCGGGATGCAAAGCAGTCCTTCCGGAAAATGGCCGATTATTACAAACACGAAGCCGAGAAACTAAATGGTCGGCCTGCTCCGGAAATCTTCATGCGAAGCAACCACGGTCCGCGCTCGACTAAATCAGCTGCATAAATATTGGAGCCTTGGCGCAATCTAGCCTGCGCTGAGGCTCAATCTGGTTTGGAGGATAGGTCTGGATCGGCAACGTCACCGCGGACGTAAACCCAATGATGGTGTGGACC
>Ga0081455_10009038_pt1 | contig 10286 bp, 10 predicted proteins | sample TabmetS3T2R1_FD_70207 | JGI IMG/M metagenome (GOLD analysis project Ga0081455, IMG submission 70207) | Tabebuia heterophylla rhizosphere microbial communities from the University of Puerto Rico - S3T2R1 | ecosystem: Host-associated > Plants > Roots > Rhizosphere ... | reverse complement strand
TTACCCCGCGGCGACGCTTACTTAAATGACTCGTGTCCGAAGCCGCTCGCTGACCAAATCATGCGCTTGCGTGATAAGCCGTAGCTCTTCTGATGAGAGCTGATCTCGACAAAGTCTCTTAAGATTTTTCAAAGCTTCGAGCAACTCAAACTCCTGGACAGGGCGCGCATCGACGCCCGGGTAAGCGGCTAGCAAGAAAGCGAGTGGACGGAGTGCTCGACGCTCGCACCAGGCATTGATCAAACGGTCGAGCGTTTTGAAGAGGTCAAACTCCATCGAAGATGGAATGTCATCTAATGAGAAAAGCCATGAGTCTCGTGCCGGCTCAACAGCAAGGTTATTAGCGATCATTGAACGGACGCCTCCGATGGGCTTTCACCTCCACTTCGTTCTACGGTAACGGTGGGAGTAAGTTCGCATAATTGTCAGCTTTTATCTTAATTTGCCGGTTATGATCTTCTGATTCCAAATCAGATTGCAGATCGTTTTTCCTTTTCATAATCCCTTAAAGCGTATGTCCTGATCTCCGTGGATGAATGCCTTTAATCTGCCCCGCGCGTTCTCAAAGCGAATGCTATGTTCGCCTGAAGACCTGGCAAACATGATTAGCCATGGAATTGGTTTGATTGCCGCCCTGATCGGTGCGCCGATTCTGCTTTTTGCCGCACGCAACACTGACAGCGGCGGTTTTTTCGTAGGCACGGTCGTTTTCATCGTAACGATGTTAGCATTGTATCTAGCATCGACGCTTTACCACGCCTGGCCAGAGACGCGCACAAAATATGCTCTACAGCTGTTTGATCACTGCGCGATTTTCTTGTTGATCGCGGGAACTTACACGCCGTTCGCCCTTGGTCCGCTTCGCGGCCCCTGGGGACGGACGATTCTCAGTGTGATCTGGGTGGTTGCAGTTTTCGGCATAGTTATAAAGGCGATACGAGGAACGTCCCGCCATCGAAAATTAGCTATGTGCCTTTATCTCGGGATGGGCTGGTCAGCGTTGATCATTCTCTGGCCGTTGATCCTGAAGGTTCCACCAACTGCGGTATTTTGGTTGTTTGCCGGTGGTGTTTTTTATACCGCCGGTGTGCTGTTTTTTGTCAACGAACGCCTCCGCTACAGTCATTTCGTATGGCATTTGTTCGTGCTAGCTGGTACAAGTTGTCACTTTCTCGCCTTGCTCGCTTGTACAGCTTGACTAGATCATCTGGCACGAAATCAAATCTTGTAATCAGCTGATCCAAAGTCAGCTCCAGCCAACGAAAATGAAAGAACGATTAAACCGTGGGTTTCGAATCCTACCCCTTCCGTTTCCCTCGTAGAGTGAATATCAGACCGGCTTGCATAACAGTTTCACATAACAAGGCTTCCGACTTCAAGGGGGTCTCCTTAGCTTGACATCCCAGTATGCGCGCCATCCCGCTACACACTTAGACGCCAACTGGGCAGTAAGCCTCGTTATGCTGACACTGTCGGCCTGGTCGAGTGCGGAGAGAAGTGCGCCTGCAATGCGTTCAAGGTCCCTCCCAGCAGCGTCCTTCAATTTCGAGACAAGAAAGCCCGCTTCCAGTAGGATCTTAGTGCGGAGCACTCCTTCCCTAGTCGGTCTTTTCACGCCAGCAAGGGCGGGATCGCGCACGTAACTACCGCCGACGGGCACTGTTGTCGCAGCAGCACTCGTTACGTAGATCCCAAAGACCTCGAGCTTTCCCATTTCGAAGGCGTCGCGCATTCCCAGGCCGCCTGCCCAAAGGACCTTCACCTTAAGATCTCGCGCATACTCCTCAATACGCTTTATCTGTCTCCAACCGAGATATCCCTTAGTATCGCCGGGCGATGTCTTGAGCAGGCGCCGCCCTGACGCTTTGTCGATCGTGTCAATGAGCACGACGCGCACGCCGTGCGCAGCGACCGTTTTCAGCCAGATCTGAATTCCACGCGGCAGATCTCTTTCTACGTCGACCGCTCCTTCTCGCAACAAACCTTGGTCGACGAAAAAAACCGGGGCTGCTGACCAGCCGCATAGCCACTGCTGCACTTGTTGGACGACGTTATCAATTTCAGGGCGCGTGAGCGGGAAACAACCGTACTTTCCGAGATCTGCTCCCATGGCCCGCGCGGTATTCAGACCGACCCAAATGCTGCGAGCTATGGTATCGGCATCCGGCAGGTTAGCAGCCCGAAGATAAACGTTCGCCTGCTTTGCCTCGCGCAACAGGGGGCCGACTATTCCTGGTGGAAAATAATCGAGGAGGCCCCCCAACGAAACGGCCTGGTCTGCCACCTTACGCTTTACGCCATCGAGGACAACGACTCCCAGTCCGGCACGGCGAGCGAGGTCGATGGCTGTCATTGAAGTATCCCTACCAGTGATGCCACGTCCCACCCATGCCACAAGGCCGAGCACTTGCCCTTTGGGAGCACGGCGCATTCCAACCGCCTTTCCAGACGCAACGAATGACGCAAGGTGTGCGAGAGCGGCAACTTTTCTCGGGTTTGTGATGCGGGCGAACCGAGGAATGTCGATCAGAACAGTGAGCGGTCGTGGTTGCCGGTCAGGAGTGTTCACAAATGGCCGGAAGGCCTCTGTGATCTCTCTTTCTGCTCGTTTGAGCGCATCAGTGCTGTCAGTGCGTAGGAGGATGCGCGGCTCGCGTCGATAAACACGAACGTTGACACGAGTGCCAATATTCGTCGTAATCAGGACACGATCAACACAGGCGAGCCATATATCGGCGTACTCTTCGGGCCCTACAGCTAGTTCACCGATCCCCCCAAGCCGTTCTGCATCCACCGCGATCCCCACAACGAGCGGCGTGCGCCTACCCGATTTCGGAATCGCGCAAACTTTTGGAGACTCGAATGCTGCATCCCGGATCTCACCGGCAGCGCTTCCTTCGTCGCTCACACCGAGGAATGGTCCATATCGAACATGATCGTAGTCCTTGAAGGAATCGGTACTTCGTGCGGGGTCTCCTCCAAGTCGAAGGTAGGCCTGACGTGCCTTCGCCGTCAGCGTTGATGATGGATTTCCAGAGATAACGGCATGGCGGTAATCGGACAAGGTCCTGCGACACAGATCGGCCCAGCTACAGTCTCGGTCCTCTGTTCGCGAATACCGACTTCTAAGGTCTGACCCGGGACCATAGTGTTCATCATATCCCTGCCTCCTTCGGATGCGCGTACTCTCGCTCATAATTGCCATGTAGATACGTGTTTCAGCCGCTCGATGAGTCGACTGGACCGTTATACGTCTCTAAACGTCGGCGGTTTCTCTTAAGGAGAACTTGCAGCCTTCATCTTATTTATTCCGTATCGATCAGCGGGTCATAACCCGGATGTGGGACTATGAGTCCTCGGAAAAATCTACTTCGACCTGGTCTTTTTCACTCCAGCTTTCAATGCGCCGGCTGAACATGTAATAGCGTGGAGAATTTGACCAATCGAGCCCCTTTACAGCCTCCCAAGCAGCATGCGGATCGGATTCGAGCAGAAGAGTTTCTGCTGCAGGTGGCAATGGAATAGGGGTCGTGTCCCACAATGCAGACTGCTTGGTTGTAAAACCACCCGTGACAAGTGCCTGGAGTTGATCCGGGTGGCCATAATCACGTCGGCCTCTCGCAACGGTTGGAGCAAAACGATCGCCCAGAGTAGCTACGAGCGATACGTAAGCCGAGAGGACAGACGTGCCGATCGGCGCAGACGACCGAATGTCTCGAAGAGTGCACCAGTGCTCCCAGACCTTGCCCCCATCCTGCGCACTTCTATTCACAGGTTGGTCGAAATCCTGTCGGCGCCAAAGATTAAATAGGGTTGGCGAGTCGTTGGCTCCTCGCGCCGACGTGCGACCAGTGGAGTTTCCTTCAACAAAACCCAGCACCGCAGCACCGTCGACCAACGCACGTCCTGCTGCAGAATCCAGTTCTACGGTCGAAGGTCCGCCTTTGGCAGCAGCAGTGACACTTGCGTAGTATTTGTCGTCCGCACCCTTGTGGGATATTTCGAGCCATAGTACTTCGCCATTGGTAGCACGCATAGCGCCACCGGCGCCTGCCAGGTGACAGGCAACATGCCAAGCACCGTAGTCAAAGTCCCCGGGATCCCCGGGGCCTAGATAATAGCCCTGAATGAGTGTACGATCTAACCAGAGGCGCCGGAGTCTCTCTACATTGCCTGCATTGTTGATAAGGTCGCCATTTGGATTCACTTCAAACTGGTATGAGCCTCGCTTCATAGGAACTCTCCAAATCCATCGAGAGATATCCCGAACTTGTCAGGCCAGCTTAGTGGCTTGCACTCTCATTTGTTCTCACCCGGTGCAACGTTCACTTGAGCACCTTTTTTATCTTTCTTCAAGTCGCAGTGGAGCTAGTCGTCATTCACAACGAAGCCTGCTGATCACGGCTCCACTTTTTCCCCAGCTCAGAATTGATCGCCATAAGAAAACGCAAGTGTGGCTTTTGTGGTGTATGGGCTTCTCCGCATCATCGAGACGAATGGACGCGTGACGTGAAGCTAAAGAACCGCGCTCGGTTTACCGTTCGGCAGATCGGTCAGCTGTGTTTGCATCAATCCGTGCTGCGCTAATTGTAGCCTTGAGGCAACGTGGACACTAGACCGAATGGAGTTACGATAAGTTGATGAGCAAGCGGATCGGTTTTTTTATTTTCGATGGCTTAACTGCGCTCGATCTGGTGGGGCCATTCGACACCTTCGCAGTCGCGACCGAGCTTGCATCATCTCGTGAAAATGGTCGTGCCTACGATCTCGTAACGGTGGGGCTAAAGAGCAAGGCAGTGGTGGCGGAGTCTGGGATGCGCTTTCATCCTGATACCACAATTCTGAAGGCTCCCGCTCTGGACACCCTGATCATTCCAGGTGGGGAAGGACTGCGTCGTGCGGATGTTGCGAGCAAGATTTCCGACTGGTTACAGCGACGAGCCTCAAACACCCGTCGGCTGGTATCGATTTGTACAGGTATATATGGTCTCGCACACGCCGGCTTACTTGACGATCGGCGAGTGAGCACGCATTGGCGCTTCGCTTCGCGAATTACTCGCGAGTTTCCAAAACTCAAAGTAGAGCCCGACGCTCTCTTTGTGAAAGACGGAGCGTTTTATACTTCGGCCGGTATAGCGGCGGGGATTGATCTGTGCCTTGCGTTAATTGAAGAAGATTACGGACCCAAACTGGCACTCGATGTCGCGCGTGAACTGGTCGTTTACGTAAAGCGGCCGGGCCGCCAGGAACAATACTCACAACCTTTGCAGTTCCAGATTCGGTCGAGCGATCGATTTTCCGAGATTATCGCCTGGATCGCCGGCCATCTCGGCGAAGACCTTTCTCAAGAGGTGTTAGCTAGCAAGGCGGCATATTCGCCACGGCATTTCCAGCGTCTGTTCAGAAATGCATATGGCGTGACGCCAGCGCGGTTTGTAGAGAAATTGCGCATGGACGAAGCCAGAGCACGCCTGGCGATTCCACGAAGCACGGTCCAGAATGTTGCGGAATCGGTCGGCTTTAAGAATCGCTTCGTCTTTAGCCGCGCGTTCGAGCGTCGATTCGGTCTGAGCCCGAACGCGTATCGACAAAGTTTTCAGTCTTCGGCCAAACCGGTTTAGCGTAATTGTCGTTCCTGACTGAATTCGTCACAATCTTGTCCTCGACAGGATTGCTTACCCTTGCACTCTCTAGCCGATATGAGGACGAGAGAGCAGGTCGCCTTAACAGAGACCGCTTTATTCAATAAACGCCCCGAAACATTTTCAATCGACCGAAATACGGTCTTGCTGCTAATCGACGTACAAGAAGGATTCAAAGACCCGAAGTGGGGGAGACGGAACAACCCGTGCGCAGAAGCGAATATTGCTAGGCTCCTTAATACTTGGCGTGTCAGCACACGGCCAATTATTCACGTCCAGCATGTCTCTCAGGAACACGCCTCTGTCTTTGCGCCGGAATCCCCCGGGATCGCGCTCCAAGAATTCGCCCGGCCTGTCAAGGGCGAATTGCTGCTTCAGAAGCGGGTTAACAGCGCTTTCATCGGCACGGAACTCGATCGCAGTTTAAAGGCACGTAGCGTGACCGCCTTGGTCGTCGTCGGATTCACGACTGATCATTGCGTGTCGAGCACGGTACGAATGGGTAGCAACCTCGGTTACCGCACGATCGTAGTCGCCGATGGCACGGCTACTTTCGAGCGTCGCTCCGTCGACAACAAACTTGTTGGTCCGGAGATTATTCACAAAATTCACTTGCTGAGTCTTCAAGGCGAATTCGCGGAAGTACTCGATGCCGACATGTTGCTAAGCCTGAGCGAAAGGAATGAGACGGCGTCGCCTTAAGATTGACTCCTGCTGATATGAGGCCGAAAAAGGTAGGCTTGATCGTATTCGAGCACGTAGCTGCCGCCGATTTGACGGGGCCAGCCGAAGTTTTCTCACGCGCGAATATTTCAGGTGGCAACGGGTGCGAGTCTTCTTGTTACAATGTGTTGATGCTGGGCACCACCGCACAGCCATGTCGGACAGAATGTGGAATTGTGGTAAAGCCGCACACAGACCTGGCAAGCGCGCCAGCACTGGATACCGTGATTATTCCGGGAGGTACCGGGATTCGCAATGAGAAAGTAACTAACAAAATCGCGAAGTGGCTTAATCAACGAAGCTCTACCACAAGGCGCATCGTGACGCTTGGTACCGGTATCTATCCGCTCGCAGCGACGGGAATGCTCCATAACCGCCAGGTAGCAACCCACTGGCGTTACGCCACCGATGTGGCACAGCGATTTCCAAGCCTCCGTGTCAACGCCAATTGTCTCTTTGTTAAGGATGGCCCGTTTTATACTTCGGCTGGTGCGATGGCTGGTATCGACTTATCGCTTTCGTTAATCGAGGAAGATTACGGAATCCGTGTCGCCCTGGTGGTAGCACGCGAACTTGTGGTTTCTGCGAAGCGATCGGGGCTTCAGGAGCAATACCCGGCGACATTGCAATTCCAAACCAGGTCAGTCTCACGCCTGTCCGAATTGGCAACCTGGGTAATCAGCCACCTGAACGAGAACTTGTCGCTACAGAGACTCGCTGCCAGGGCGTGTCTCTGCCCGAGACACTTTACCCGCCGATTCAAGCAGGAATTCGGTACTTCTCCTGCTGCGTTCGTCGAGAGGCTGCGGATTGATGAAGCATGTCACCGTCTTTCCATCCGTGATAATAGTGTCGAAGACATTGCGGTGTCGGTGGGATTCAAAAGCGCAGCTACGTTTCGTCGCGCGTTTCAGCGCCAGCTGGGAACCAACCCGAACGATTACCGCCGCCCCGTGGCTGCTGACGGGGAATCCGTTCGCAGATCCGCACAGAATCGACAGAAAGTGCAAAGCTTCTCCAGAGCTGCCTGAATGGCTTTCCTTAAGTGTATCGCGATACGAACGCGCTGCTTAAACGGGAATGGAACTTAGGTGATTAGAAGCCGGTTTGACGACTACTCGGTAATGGTCACTGTTTGTAGTTCATTGTGTCGTAAGACGCCATCGAGTATCTCCAAAGCCTGATGTCGAGGCTTAAGAAGCTTTATTAGACTAAGGTCTGTTTAACACGATAGGCGTCATTAGGGTAGGGAACGCCTACTGTCGAGGCGAGGCAGTTTTCGGCCTGTTGTGACACCCGTGGTAAGATTCCTTTAGATCAGGGCCACGTCGAGTTCGACCAAGAGCTAAAGAACCTGTTATACCAGAACCGAGCGCAATCGCGCGTCCCGAAGTGTACCTTCTAAGTCCTTGCTAGCTCTCTTGCCAAAGGAGAACCTGACCAACTATGAAAAACACCCTGTCTAACAATAAAAGCCGGTTTCTCTCAATTCTGATTGCTTTAACCGCAATCCTTGCACCAATCACTGTTCATGCCCAGGACAGCTATTTATTTGCTTCGGTTAATGGCGATACTCAAAATCTCGGCGGTGCGGTCTTCCAATATACGCCCCCCGGAGCGCAGACCACGTTTGCTCCTGGTCTCTCTCGCCCACGGGGTTTGGCGATTTATCACGGCGATCTGTACGTCGCGACGAACACTTTGGATCCCGTGACCGGCAACCTTCAGTCGAGCATTACAAAAGTTACTGCCAGCGGAGTGCAAAGTCTGTTTGCCACCCTAAGCACTGTTAACTCGGCAGCCGAAGGACTCACGATTGATAGAGCAGGCAACGTATTTGTCGTAGCGTTTGATCAAAACAGTCCCACCGTAGCGAGCACCATTTTCAAATTTACGCCGGACGGAGCCGAGAGCACGTTTGGTTCGCTTCCCGGGCAGGGTCTTGACCTCGCTTTTGACGCCGCAGGCAATCTCTTTGCCTCGGACGCCACTGATCAAATCATCTTCAAGTTTACGCCGGCAGGCGCATCGAGTGTTTTTGTTGGCCCGGCTGCTTTCACGGCCGTCCAAGGTCCCGTCGGTCTCACTTTCGATCGGTCCGGGAACCTCTGGGTGACTACTGAGGGGAATGAAGGTGGCCCGGGTGGTGACGCGGTCCTGGTATTTGCACCGGACGGAACTGAGAGCACGTTTGCTACTGACCTCGCAGACCCCCGGGGAATAGCTTTTGATCCGTCAGGCGATCTTTTTGTTGCCGAACTAAAAGCAGCAGCCGCAGGCGACATTCTGAAATTCTCAAAGGATGGTAGCCAAACGGTCTTCGCTTCTGACATCGGTCGACCTCAGGGTAATGGTGGTCCGGAGTTCCTAGCATTCCGCGGTAGTCCGTCGCGGATGCCATAACAAGCCACGTTGCACCCTATTTCTTGTTATGTTTATGAAATCTATTTGGATTGGTTTTATTGGGGTCGTGCTTTTTGTCGCAAATGCATCGGCCGGGAGTGCCCTACTGCAGGGAATCGTCAAGGATGTCAACGGGCATCCGATTCAGGGCGCGGATATTCGGATTGAAACGACAAATACTGGCAGAGTGCTCACGACGGTTAAAACAAATGTAAAAGGCCGTTACAGTTTACAAGGTCTGGTGGCAGGCAAATACCGGGTGACACTGGTTGTGAATGGCGCCGTGAGGGCTTCCATCAATAATACGAAGCTCAAACCAGATGAATCGACACAGCTGAACTTTGAACTCAAACAAACGCGCGCGCCCGTAACCGCAACCAAAGGTACGCACCGGGTATGGGTGCCGCCGTTCACCGGAAGTCGTCTGCCTGGTCGATGGATCGAAGTTGACGACAGTACCAACTGGGCCGGTGCGCATGTTACCACGGAGAATGTCGTACAGATTAGTGGGGAAGAACTGCAACGGACAGTTCAAAGCAGAGGGGCGGCAAGTGACAATTGACTAGGTCTGTCAGGTGGAACGATTTCCCAGTGGTTGGCGCTGCGCCGGCCGGGACCGAGCACCTCCGTCCGTGCCGCCCCGCCTGCGCGCTGGTTTCTACATTTCGTCGCTCGCACCACCTGTTCGTTTGGCGATCAAACTCGTTCCAGCAATCTCAAGCCCTTACGCGGCGATTACCGTCTCGGGGAGCGGTCACAACTGAAGTGCGCGTTGTCGATTCCCGGCTTGAAACAACGTGGCCGAGTGAAGAAAACGTGATGATTCCCGAATCTGAAACCGCATTCTTCGAGTAAGATCCGGATCGCGCCTTTCGCTTCGTAAAAGACTGCGACGGAAAGGTCACGTCACTCATCATCTCAGTGCCAAAAGAACTCATCTTGAACAAATTGCCTGTTGCTAACTTGCCTAGTAATTCCGTCAGGTTTTTTTCGTCTTACGCTGATCAGCGATGGCATCGGTCAGCCGGCTAACGAATCATGGCCTGAGATCAGAACGTAAATCGGACGGTCGTGTCCTCGCAATTTGATAAACGCAGTCGGCTTTTCATCCGCGTGCACAGCGAAACGCTTTCCGTTGTCGCGGCATGCATCTGCAATCCGGATTACTCCGTCTCGATTGTATGGTCGACGGAAATGCTCCATTCCATCGCAGCGCGGGGTCGTTAGCGCGAAACGCGTTTGCAGGCAATAGAGCTGTTAATATTTACGGACTGTGGCCGAACGAGGCAGTGCGATAAAAAAGGTCCGGGAAAAACAAAAAAAGTGTTGACGCGTTTACCCAATTTTGGCTACAACCGACGTTTCAGAACCATTCCGCCGAGCTCCAGCGAAGACGGAATCCAAACTCCACTCCACCACCGCTTATGAAAAAGAAATCCACTTCGCAATCCGCATTTTTTAATCTGCGTGTCTTAGTTGGTCTGGTTGTCGCTCTGGCGGGCGTCTCCCTGTTGGCCT
>Ga0081455_10009037_pt1 | contig 10286 bp, 10 predicted proteins | sample TabmetS3T2R1_FD_70207 | JGI IMG/M metagenome (GOLD analysis project Ga0081455, IMG submission 70207) | Tabebuia heterophylla rhizosphere microbial communities from the University of Puerto Rico - S3T2R1 | ecosystem: Host-associated > Plants > Roots > Rhizosphere ... | reverse complement strand
AGCCCGCAGCCTGCTTGCGAGGCTGCCGGAATCGACCTTCTTCCGTCGCTACCGCGACACGTTTGCGTCCTGAGCCACGCGTAGCATCGCGCTCGTGCTGCGCCGCCTGCGCATCGAGAACCTGGTCCTGATCCGGGAGGCCGAGCTCGAGCTCTCGGCTGGGCTGAACGCGATCACGGGCGAGACCGGGGCCGGGAAGACGGTCCTCGCGCAAGCCGTCGGACTTCTGCTCGGCGCAAAGGGCGACGCGAAGGCGATCGGGCCCGGCGCGGAGGAGGCCTATGTCGAGGCCGAGTTCGACATCCCGGCCGGCTTCTTCGAGGAGGAAGGGCTCGAGGCGCTCGCGGAGCTGCGGCCCGAGGGCGAGCCGGGCCTCGTCATCGCCCGCCGGATCTTCGGCGACGGCCGTACCCGCGCCTATGCCTGGGGTCGGGCGGCTGCGCGGGAGGACGTCGCCGCCGCTGGTGAGTTGCTCGTCGGGATGTCAGGCCAGTTCGAACAGCGGCGACTCGCCCGGCCGGCGTACCAGCTGGACGTCCTCGACTCGTTCGTCGGCGAGGAGCAGCTGCGCCGGCGCGTGGCCCTCCGGCACGCATGGCGGGAGCTCGCCGCCGCACAACGCCGCTTCGACGCGAGCGAGCGCGATGCCGCGGCGGCCGAAGCGCGGATCGGGGAACTGGAAGCGCTCGTGGAGGCGACAGAGAGCCTCGAAGCGGACACCGAGGCGTCGCTCCTCACCGAGCGCGAGCGACTCCGCCACGTGACGGAGCTCGCGGCCGGCGCCAGCTCTGCCGCCGAGGCGCTTGCGCCGGAGGACGGCGACGGCGCCGCCGGGCTCGCAGCGCACGCCGAAAGCGCGATCGCGCCGCTCGAGCGGCTTGCTCCTGAGCTCGCGCAGGCAGGCGGCGAGCTGCGCGAGTCCGTCGTCCGGCTCCGTGAGACGGCTGTCGAGCTCCGTGGGTTCCTCTCCGGCCTCGAGGCCGAGCCCGGACGCCTGGAGCATGTCGAGGGCGAGCTCGAGCGGATCGCGCTCGCCAAGCGCCGCTTCGGCTGCGAGTCCTACGAGGAGCTGCTGGGGCGTGCCGCGGAAGCGCAGGCCGAGCTGGACGCGCGGGCCGCGGGAGCCGATCCGGCCGCCGAGGCCGAGGCGGAGCTGGAGCGGGCGAGAGAGGCGGTCGGCGAGCTGGCCGCGGCACTGCATGACGCGCGGTCCGCCTCCGCAGAACCGTTCGCGAACGCCGTCGCCGAGGAGCTTCGCGGCATCGGCCTCGGCGAAGGCGAGTTCGTCGTCGAGCTCGGGGAGAAGTCGCCGTCGCACACCGGCACCGACCGCGTCTCGTTCCTGATCCGGCCGAACGCCGGCCTCCCGTTTGCGCCCGTAGCCGAGACGGCGTCGGGCGGGGAGCTCTCGCGAATCGCCCTAGCGATCTCCGCAGCGGCCGGCGGGAAGATGACGCTCGTCTTCGACGAGATCGACGCCGGAATCGGCGGCCGGACCGCGCACGCTGTCGGACAGACGCTTCGTCGGCTCGGCGATCGCTCCCAGATCGTCACGATCACGCACCTGCCGCAGATCGCGAGCCTCGCGGATCGACACTTCAGCGTCGAGAAGGTCGACGGCGATCCGACGCACACCCGAATCGAGCTGCTCGACGACGGCGACCGGCGCGAGGAGCTCGAGCGGATGCTCGGCGGCCGCGAGTTCCTCGCGACCGTCAGGTGAGGTCCTAGGGCGCTGATAGGCTTGCAGTCCGTGAGTCGTCTCCGGGGTCGAGCCGTTCGGCCGGCGAATGAAACGCTGGACGGGCTTGCGGCCCTTCGAGGACGGTTCGCATGAGGCCGCACCCGCCGAAGTACGTGTTCGTGACGGGCGGGGTCGTTTCGTCGCTCGGCAAGGGGATCACCGCCGCCTCACTCGGGCGGCTCCTCAAAGCGCGGGGCCTGAAGGTCCAGGTCCAGAAGTTCGACCCCTACCTGAACGTCGATCCGGGGACGATGAGCCCGTTCCAGCACGGCGAGGTGTTCGTCACCGAGGACGGCGCCGAGACCGATCTCGACATCGGCCACTACGAGCGCTTCGTCGACGAGAACCTCTCCCGCAACGCGAACCACACGTCGGGGTCGATCTGGTACTCGGTCCTGCGCAAGGAGCGGAAGGGCGAGTACCTCGGTTCGACCGTCCAGGTGATCCCCCACATCACGAACGAGATCAAGGAGCGGATCCATCGCGTCGCCGATGCAACCGACACGGACGTCGTCATCAGCGAGGTCGGCGGGACCGTCGGTGACATCGAGTCGCTGCCGTTCCTCGAGGCGATCCGGCAGTTCAGGCGCGAAGCGGGCCCGGAGAACGTCATCTACGTCCACGTCACCTACGTGCCCTTCGTCGACTCGGCCGGCGAGTTGAAGACGAAGCCGACGCAGCACTCGGTCAACGAGCTCCGGCGCATCGGTATCCACCCGGACATCGTCGTGGCGCGCTCGACCGAAGGACTGAGCCCGGACCTCAGGGACAAGATCGCGATGTTCGCCGACATCGAGCCGCGCGCAGTCGTGGTGAACCGCGACGTGCCGGACGTCTATCTCGTCCCGTCGGCGTTGCAGGCCGAAGGGCTCGACACGCTCGTTGCGGAGAAGCTGAAGCTGCCCGAGGCCGATGCCGACCTCGGCGAGTGGAACGACCTCACCGCGCGCATCGAGCGGCTCGGCGAGCCCGTCGAGATCGGGCTCGTCGGCAAGTACGTGAAGCTTCACGACGCCTACCTCTCGGTTCACGAGGCGCTCAAGCACGCAGGGATCCACCACGGCTGCGGCGTGCGGGTGCGCTGGGTCGACGCTGAGGGCGCGTCCCTGGAGGAGCTCCAGGCGGAGCTCGAGCAGGTCGACGGGGTCCTCGTCCCGGGCGGCTTCGGCTCGCGCGGCTGGGAGGGGAAGATAATGGCCTGCCGCGTCGCACGCGAGCAGGGAATCCCGTACCTGGGGATCTGCCTCGGCATGCACGTCGCGGTCTCGGAGTTCGCGCGACACGTCGTCGGGTTGTCGGGCGCGAACTCCACAGAGATGGATCCGGAAACGCCGTATCCCGTTATCGACCTGCTGCCGGAGCAGAAGGAGGTCGAGGACCTCGGTGGGACGATGCGGCTCGGCGCACAGGCGGTCGAGCTCGTCGAGGGGACGCGCACGCGGGAGGCCTACGGCGAGCCGGTCGTGAACGAGCGTCACCGCCACCGGTACGAGGTGAACAACCACTTCCGCCCGCGGCTGGAGGAGGCGGGTCTCGTCGTCTCGGGGACGTACCAGGAAGGTCGCCTCGTCGAGATCGTCGAGCTAGCTGATCATCCCTGGTTCGTTGCCAGCCAGTTCCACCCCGAATTCAAGTCGCGTCCGACGCGGCCGGCGCCGCTGTTCCGGGAGTTCGTCGGCGCGGCGTTGGAGCGGTCTCGCGCGCGAACTGCACCGGTCGAGCGGGCCGGCGTTCCGGCCTAGACCTCCCTTTACAAAGTAGGCGCGAAGGCGTGTCCCCTTCGTGCGTGCGTTGTCCGTACGGTCAACGGCATGAAGAAAACACAGCTCATATCGTTGGCAGTTGCGGCCTTCGCTGCGCTGATCCTCGTGCCGGCCTCTTATGCGGTCGACCCTGAGCCGCAGCCGTACGAGGAGGCGTACAAGATCGACAACGGCATCCGCGAGGTTCCGCGGCGGTTAGGGCCTCCGCTCGAGTTCGCCACCGATCCCGGCGGAGGCGGGGGATGTTGGGGCAAGGAGCTCGTGCGCGGGAAGGGGACATTCCCCTACGGCCGTCGCCTCTTCCTCTACACGGTCTGGTGCGGGAGCGGCGGGCTGATTACCTACCGGACCAGCAGCGTCCGAACCGACCACGACGTCCTGTGCTGGAACACCAGCGGGCCCTACGTCGCCAAGACGGCGGGCGGCGCGGGCTGGACCTGGGTGCAGGTGCAAGCGTGGGTCGACGTCGCCTGTCATTCGCCCTGGTGGTTCGACTGGCACGACTCACTGATGATGCGAGTCAACTACTACCCGAACGGCGTCTACGAGACAGTGGCGTATGGCTGATGCCGCGACGGGCCATTGAGGTGCTCGCCGTCGTGCTTGCGGTCTTGATCGCGGTGGGTCTCGTCGCACTCGTGCTCTTTCACTGGGACGGGGCCCACCCGGCCAACCGGGGCAAAGGGAAGCCGATCGGCCCATCGAGGACGTCGTAGCCGCGAGGTCCGGCGCCTAGGATTCGGCGCATGTCGCCGAGCTGGGCGCCGGACGTCGTCGGCCTCTTCACGGAGCTGGCCGCGATCCCGAGCCCTCCGGGGTCCGAACGCGAGGTCGCTGATCGCGTCGCCTCCTATCTCCAGGATCTCGGGCTCGAGGTGTCCGAGGACGATGCGGGCGACCGCATCGGCGCGAACGCAGGGAACCTGCTGGCCCGGCTCGCTCCGGCGAGCGGGAACGGCGGCACGCCGATCTTCCTGTGTGCCCATCTCGACACGGTCCAGCCGACCGGGCCGCTCGAGCCCGTGGTCGAGGACGGCGTCATCCGGAATGCCGGCGGAACGATCCTCGGCGCCGACAACAAGGCCGCGGTGGCCGCAATGCTCGAGGCGGTGCGGCTGATCCTCTCGGAAAACCGTCCGCACGCCGGCCTCGAGCTCCTCTTCACGCCAAAGGAGGAAGTCGGCCTGCAGGGCGCCAAAGCGTTCGATTCCGACCGGCTCGAGGCCCGCGTTGGCTTCGTCTTCGATCATGCTGCGCCCATCGGCGAGATCATGCTCGGCGCGCCCTATGCCCGAGCGCTGGAGGTGACGATGCGCGGGCGAGCGGCACACGCGGGCATGGCCCCGGAGGAGGGCCGCTCGGCGATCGCGGCAGCGGCGCGTGCAATCTCGGATTTCCGTCTGGGACGCCTCGACGACGAGACGACCGCGAGTGTCGGCCTGATCCAGGGCGGTACGGCCAAGAACATCGTTCCCGACCGTTGCTCGTTCTCGGTCGACGTCCGCTCGCACGACGAGCGAAAGCTGGCCGACCTCGTCCAGGAGATGCTCGAGACGATCACCTTCGCCGCGGCCCTCGAGCAGTGTGAGGCGGAGACGACCGTGGACGAGAGCTATCGCGGCTATCGGCTCGCCCGGGGCGACCTTCCCGTCCGGATGGCGTGCGCGGCACTCGAGCGCGAGGGCTTCGAGCCGCGGCTCGCCCTGGGCGGAGGTGGCGCGGACGCGAACGTCTTCAACGAGCGCGGCCGCCCGTGCGTCAACCTGGCCAACGGGATGACGGCGATCCACACGCCCGACGAGCACATCGCCGTCGCGGATCTCGAGCAGATGGTCGACGTGACCCTCGCGCTGGTCGACGTGGCCCGGGCTGCCCCGGGTGATTGAGGAACGGCGCCTCGGCCCTGTCGTCGGCCTGGGCACCTGGAACACCTTCGGCGGCGACGACGAGCTGGCGCGCGACGTCGTCTCTGCGGCCTGGAGTGCTGGTACACGGCTCGTCGACTCCTCGCCGATGTACGGCCACGCCGAGCGATCGCTGGCGGCCGCACTCGTCGGGCGGCGCGACGAGGCGACGGTGGCGACGAAGATCTGGGCGCCGACCGTGGAGCAGGGCAGGCACCAGTTCGTGGACCAGCTCGACCTCTACGGACGGGTCGATGTGGAGCAGGTCCACAACCTGGTCAGCTGGCGAGAGCATGTCGGCTGGCTGGAGGCGGAGCGCAGCGCAGGCCGCGTCGGGCTCTTGGGCGTCACGCACTACTCGCCTGGTGCGTTCGGGGAGTTGGCGGGCGCGATGGAAAGTGGCCGATTCCAGGTGGTGCAGGTGCCGTACAACCCCTACGAGCGAGAGTGTGAACGCCGGATCCTGCCGCTCGCCGAAGAGCTCGGTCTAGCGGTGATCGTGATGCGTCCCCTTGCGGAAGGGGAGCTCCTCGTTCGGGCGCCCGACCAGGAGGAGCTCGAGCCGCTGAACGAGCTCGGCGTCGATACCTGGCCACAGGCGCTTCTCAAGTGGGCGCTCTCGGACCGGCGCGTGGACGTCGTCATTCCGGCGACGCGGAACCCACTTCACGCGGCGGAGAACGCGCTGGCCGGCTCCCCGCCGTGGTTCGGCGAGGAGGAACGCAGCTTCGTGGAACGGCTGGCCCGCGCGTAGACGGATATCGTTCCGCGGCCCATGAACGTCGGCGTCCCCAAAGAGATCAAGCCTGACGAGTACCGCATCGCGCTCACGCCGGCCGGCGCGCTCGAGCTCGCCCGCGACGGACACTCGGTGTTGGTCGAGGAGGGTGCAGGGGAAGGCAGCGCCTTCCGGGACTCCGACTACGAGGCGGTCGGAGCCCGAATCGGCTCTGTTACGGACGTGTGGGAGGCCGACCTCGTCCTCAAGGTCAAGGAGCCGCTTCCCGAGGAGTACACGAGGCTCCGCGAAGGCCAGGTGCTCTTTACCTACCTCCATCTGGCCGCGAGCGAGGAGCTCACGAGGGCGCTCATGGAAAGCGGTGCCGCGTGCGTCGCCTATGAGACCGTCGAGACGGACGACCGGGCGCTTCCTCTCCTGGCGCCGATGAGCGAGATCGCCGGACGGCTTGCGGCGCAGGCTGGTGCGGCGTTCCTCGAGAAGCCGGTCGGCGGGCAGGGGCTGCTCCTCGGCGGCGTTCCCGGTGTGGCGCCGGGCGAGGTCGTCGTGATCGGCGGAGGCATGGTCGGCTACAACAGCGCTGTCATCGCGCTCGGACTGGGCGCACAGGTCACGATTCTCGAGCGCTCCATCGATCGAATGCGGCACCTGGAGGAGGTGCTCGGGTCCCGGGTCACGCTGCTGATGTCGTCGGGGCTGCAAATCCAGGAATCCGTAGCGCAGGCCGATGTCGTCATCGGCGCTGTGCTCATTCCCGGCGCGCTGGCGCCGAAGCTGATCACGCGCGAGATGGTCGCCGGCATGAAGGACGGGTCCGTCATCGCCGACGTTGCGATCGACCAGGGCGGCTGCGTAGAGACGTCGCACCCGACGACGCACTCGGAGCCGGTCTTCGTCGTCGACGGCGTCATCCACTACTGCGTCGCGAACATGCCGGGGGCCGTTCCGATCACGTCCACGAAGGCACTGACCAACGCGACGCTGCCGTACGTCGAGGAGATCGCGAACGAGGGCCTTCGGGACGCGATGGGCGATCGCGCGCTCGCGCGAGGCGTGAACGTTCTCGACGGGAAGGTCACGTACGAAGCGGTCGCCGAGGCGCACGGCCTCGACTACGCGCCGCTGGACGAGGTGCTCCGCCTCTCGCCGGTCTAGGTGTCTAGCTCTCTGCGGGCTCTGGCTGCTTGCGCTTCTTCCTGGGCTCGCTGGGCGTGATCTTGACCACGAGGTACGTGACGCCCGCGGCGAGGCTAATCACCCCGACGATGAAGATCACCATGCCGATCAGTCCCAGGACGTTGGCCAAGGCCGCCGTAGAATAGCCTCGTGACCCTCCGAGCAACCTGCCGTGGCGCCAGGAACGTGCTTGCACGGCGCCGGACTTCGTCCTCGGTCGCGACCTAGGAGGCACACATGCCGCGCGCGTGCGTGATCGTGCTCGACGCCGTTGGGGCGGGAGAGCTGCCGGATGCCGCCGAATACGGCGACGAAGGCTCGGACACGCTCGGAAACGTCGCCAAGGCCGTGGGCGGGCTCGATCTTCCAAACCTCGAGGCGCTCGGTCTCGGCAACGTCGAACCGCTGGAGGGCTGCCCCCCGCAGCCAGGCGCGCCGGCAATCGCAGGTCGGCTGATGGAGCGGTCGAAGGGGAAGGACACGACGACCGGCCACTGGGAGCTCATGGGAGTGGTGACGGCGCAGCCGTTTCCGACCTACCCTCACGGATTTCCCTTCGAGGTTCTCGATCCGTTCATGCACCGGACCGGGCGCGGTGTCCTGGGAAACAAGCCGGCCTCTGGGACGGAGATCATCGAGGAGCTCGGCGAGGAGCACCAGCAGACGGGCAAGTGGATCGTCTACACGTCGGCCGACTCGGTCTTCCAGATCGCTGCTCATGTCGACACGATCCCGCTGGACGAGCTCTACAGCGCCTCCGAGGTTGCCCGCGAGATCCTCACCGGCAAACACGCCGTCGGGCGGGTGATCGCCCGGCCATTCGAGGGCGAGCCCGGCAACTATGTCCGGACGCCCGACCGGCACGACTGGTCCCTGAAGCCGCGGCAGCCGAACTACCTGACGCTCGTTCGCGAGGCCGGCCACAAGGTGCACGCTGTCGGGAAGATCCGCGACATCTTCGCCGGTGTCGACATCGACGAATCGCACACGACGCGTTCGAACGTGGAGGGGATCACCCAGACGGAACGGCTCCTCCGGGAGCTCGACGACGGTCTCATCTTCGTGAACCTGGTGGAGACGGACATGCTCTGGGGCCACCGAAACGACCCCGTCAATTTCCATCGCTGCCTCCAGGACTTCGACCGGCGGCTGCCCGACCTGCTCGCGGCGCTTCGAGACCGGGACATCCTCGTCCTGACCTCGGACCACGGCTGCGACCCGACGACCCCCTCGACCGACCACTCCCGCGAGCACGCGCTGCTCCTCGCCTACGTGGAAGGCCGCAACGCAAACGGCCATGTCCATACGGGCGAGTTCGCCGACGTCGGATCGACGGTGAACGTGTGGCTGGGCGGAAAGGCTCCGAGGCGCGGGATTCCCGGCCAGCCGATCGTCGAGCCTTGACGCTTCACGATCCCGACGTGGTTCGCGAGCAGTACGCGGACGAGACCCGACTGGCGACGCGCAAGCGCGCCCACGAGCTCGGCGAGGGCCCCGACGCGCGGGTCATCGTGTTCGCTGCGGTCAGGGACGCCCGGCCGCGCCGCATCCTCGAGGTCGGCTGTGGTGAGGGCGAGCTTGCCGAGCGCATGTCGCGTGAGCTCGCCGCGGAGGTGGTGGCGGTCGATCAGTCCGAGCGGATGGTCTCGCTCGCTCGGGCTCGGGGGGTAGATGCGCATGTCGGTGACACTCAGGCGCTCGGCTTCGACGACGAGACATTCGACTGCGCGGTCGCCGCCTGGATGCTCTTTCACGTCCAGGACGTCGATGGTGCGCTCGCCGAGCTGGCGCGGGTCCTTCGGCCTCGCGGACGTCTCGTTGCCGCGACGAACGGCCCGGACCACCTCGCGGAGCTGTACGAGCTCATCGGCGCGGCCCCGCTCGAGCTCACGTTCAGCTCCGCCAACGCGTCGAGCATTCTCGAGCGGCACTTCGAATCCGTCGAGCGCATCGACGCGCCGGGCTGGCTCGTCTTCGCGGACCGGCAGGCCGCACAGGACTACGTCGACTCGATGATTCCATTGTCGGGCTACGTCGTTCCGGACGTGGCCGGCCCGATCCGCGCCCGTCGGACGCCCACGGTCTTCGTGGCGGAGAAGGCGTGATTCGGCCGGCAGAGCTGATCCACCGCAAGCGCGACGGCGGAGAGCTCGCCGACGAAGAGCTCTCGGAGCTCATCCTCGGCTACGCGCGCGGTGAGATTCCGGACTACCAGCTCGCCGCCTTCTGCATGGCCGTCTACTTCAGGGGTCTCTCCGCGCAGGAGACCTACGCGCTCACGGACGCGATGGTGAGAAGCGGCGAGACGATCGACCTGCACGCAGAGATCGGCCGCCCTGTCGCGGACAAGCACTCGACCGGCGGCGTGGGGGACAAGGCATCACTCGTCGTCGGGCCGCTGGTCGCCGCGTGCGGCGTTCCCTTCGGGAAGATGAGCGGGCGCGGCCTCGGCCACACGGGCGGGACGCTGGACAAGCTCGAGTCCATCCCGGGCTTCCGCGTCGAGCTCTCGCGCGACGAGTTCGTCCGCCAGGTTCGCGACGTCGGCATCGCCGTGATCGGCCAGACGGCCGAGCTCGTCCCCGCCGACAAGCAGCTCTACGGCCTTCGAGATGTGACTGCCACAGTCGACAACGTCGCGCTGATCGCCGCGAGCATCATGTCCAAGAAGATCGCGGCAGGCGCGAACGCGATCGTCCTCGACGTCAAGGTCGGCGACGGAGCGTTCATGAAGTCGATCCAGGACGCTCTCCTCCTCGCCGAGGCCATGCTCGACCTTGGACGCCGTGCCGGCCTCAGGGTCGTCTGCGAGCTGACCGACATGGATCAGCCGCTGGGCTACGCGGTCGGCAACGCGCTCGAGATCGGGGAGGCGGTAGCCACGCTAAGCGGCGACGGTCCGCCGGACCTGACGGAGCTCGCAACGACCGCCGCCGCCCACCTCGTCGAGCTCGGCGACG
>Ga0081455_10009036_pt1 | contig 10286 bp, 5 predicted proteins | sample TabmetS3T2R1_FD_70207 | JGI IMG/M metagenome (GOLD analysis project Ga0081455, IMG submission 70207) | Tabebuia heterophylla rhizosphere microbial communities from the University of Puerto Rico - S3T2R1 | ecosystem: Host-associated > Plants > Roots > Rhizosphere ... | reverse complement strand
TCGCGCGGCTCGCGCTCGACCGGCGCGACAAGCGCACGGCGCTCGCGATCGTCGAGCCGCCGCCGGTGATCTCGCCGCTCGAGGCGTTGTTGCGAGCTGCGCGGATGATGCCTCGGATGTCAATGCCGCGGTTGGTGTAGAACGACCGGTCTTCGGCCGCTATGACCGCGGCCTGCATCGACTCCGAGACGTGGCTCAGCGGGACGTTCTCACGCTCCTGCATCGCGAACGTGCCGATCCTGTGCTTGCCATCGGCGTAGTAGACGTTCGTTCGCTGCGATTCGAAATCGGCGTTCGCGTTGGGAATGCGAATCAGGAAGTACAGCATGAAAAACATCAGAGCACCGCCGACGATGCCCAGGATCGTGAGGGCGCCAACCCAGCGCGCGAGTTGCTCGCTGACCGAACCGTTTCCAGTGATCCGTCGAGCAATCTCGCGCAATTGCTCCGAGCGGTCGGCGTGCTGTGGACTCACGGTCTTGCTTCCTCGTCGTTCCTGAAAATCGGCTGGCTATCCGGGCCCATTGTTCCCGACGGAGCCCAACGTCCCGGTCGCGGCCCGACAATCCCCGATGGCTGGGATGGGGACGGTGCAGCGGCCTGTGTAGCGGGCGGGGTGAGGCCGGTTGCTGGGGTTTCCGGTAGTGACCGTACGATGTATCGTTGCGATATACCAATTCGCCACTATCGTCTCGTCACACGACAAAGGGTTTCAGCAGCATGACACGACGCGGAGCAGCGCTTGAGTTGGCGGTCCTCGGACTGCTGCACGATGCCCCGATGCACGGATATGAGTTGCGCAAGCAGCTCAACGTGCTGCTCGGATGGGGTCGCTTGCTGTCCTATGGAACGCTCTATCCCTGCCTGAAGGCGTTGACCAAGGACGGCTTCATCATGGCCGACGCCCCGACAGGCCCCGTCGGCACGACCACGCCCGAACCCCGAAGTCGACGTAACCGGATCGTCTACCGGCTGACTGCCGAGGGCAAGGAGCGGTTCGCCCAAGCCATGGAAGAGTCCGGCCCGACGTCGTGGGACGACGAAAGTTTCGGGGTGCGGTTCGCCTTCTTCGGGCGTACAGACTCGCCGACCCGGATGCGGATCCTGGAAGGGCGCCGCACCCGACTGGAGGAGCGTCTTGAGAACGTCCGGCAGTCCGCCGTCCGCAACCGCGAACGCGCCGATTCGTACACGCTCGAGTTGCAGCGCCACGGCCTCGAATCGGTCGAGCGCGAAGTGAAGTGGCTGACCGAATTGATCGACCGCGAACGATCTGGTCAATCCGCCGGTCAAGCCTCACGGACATCACGAAACAAAAAGGTGAGCCCCAAACAATGAGCCCCCAATCAATCAGCACCGAGGGAACGAGGAAACCGATGGGTTCGGTACGAGTAGCGATCGTCGGCGTCGGCAACTGCGCAACATCGCTGATCCAAGGCGTCGAGTACTACAAGGGAGCAGACGCGGACAGCAGCGTCCCGGGGCTGATGCATGTCCAGTTCGGCGACTACCACGTGAGCGACATCGAGTTCGTCGCCGCGTTCGATGTCGACGCCAAGAAGGTCGGCTTCGACCTGGCCGACGCGACGACGGCAAGCGAGAACAACACGATCAAGATCTCCGACGTTCCGCCGACGGGCGTCACCGTGCAGCGCGGCCACACGCTCGACGGTCTCGGCAAGTACTACCTGCAGACGATCGATGAGTCCGACGCCGACCCGGTCGACGTGGTGCAGGTGCTGACCGAGACCGGGGCTGACGTCCTCGTCTCCTATCTGCCCGTGGGCTCCGAAGAGGCCGACAAGTTCTACGCTCAATGCGCGATCGACGCGGGTGTCGCCTTTGTCAACGCGCTCCCGGTGTTCATCGCATCTGATCCCGAGTGGGCCAAGAAGTTCGAGGATGCCGGCGTCCCGATCATCGGCGACGACATCAAGAGCCAGGTCGGAGCCACGATCACGCACCGCGTCCTCGCGAAGCTCTTCGAAGACCGCGGCGTCGTCCTCGACCGCACGTATCAACTGAACGTCGGCGGCAACATGGACTTCAAGAACATGCTCGAGCGTGAGCGACTTGAGTCCAAGAAGGTCTCGAAGACCCAGGCGGTCACGTCCAACCTGAACGGACCGCTGGCCGGAAAGGTCGACGACCGCAATGTCCACATCGGCCCATCCGACTACGTGGCGTGGCTCGATGATCGCAAGTGGGCATACGTCCGACTTGAGGGTCGCGCCTTCGGCGACGTTCCGCTCAACCTTGAGTACAAGCTCGAGGTGTGGGACTCGCCCAACTCCGCGGGCATCATCATCGACGCCATCCGCGCCGCCAAGATCGCCAAAGACCGGGGTGTTGCCGGAGCGCTGCTCAGCGCGTCGTCCTACCTGATGAAGTCGCCGCCGGAGCAGCGCCCCGACGACGTCGGGCGGGCGAAGCTCGAGGCCTTCATCGCCGGCACCGAAGAGCGCTAGCGCCGTGCTTCCCACCAGGACTTGAGGGCCTCGGCGGCTGCGTCCGTACCGAGCGGACCCTGATCCAGACGAAGCTCCAGCAAGAACTTGTAGGCTTCGCCGACGTCCCGACCGGGTCCGATTCCGAGGATCTGCATGATCTGGTTGCCGTCGAGATCGGGCCGTAGCGATGCGAGCTCCTCCTGCTCGGCGAGAACCGAAATCCGTTCCTCGAGTTCGTCGTAGATGCGTTGCAGGCGTGCCGCCTTGCGCTGGTTGCGTGTCGTGCAGTCAGCACGCGTCAGGATGTGAAGCCTCTCCAGTTGGTCGCCTGCGTCGCGGACGTAGCGCCGGACGGCGGAGTCGGTCCATTCACCTGAGCCATATCCGTGAAACCGCAGATGGAGTTCAACCAGTCTGGCGATCTCATCGACCTCATCGTTGCTGAACCGCAGCGCTCGAAGGCGTTTGCGGGCGATCTTGGCACCGACGACGTCGTGATGGTGGAACGTCACCGCTCCACCGGGCTGAAAGCGCCGGGTCTTCGGCTTGCCGATGTCGTGCAGCAGGGCAGCGAGCCGGAGCACCGCGTCAGGCGCGGTTGGCAACTCACGCGCCGACTCCAGTTCGATCGCCTGCTCGAGCACGGTCAGTGAGTGTTCATAGACGTCTTTGTGCCTATGGTGCTCGTCGCTCTCCAGTTTCAGGGCCGGCAACTCGGGGAGCGTCACGTCAGCCAGTCCGGTCTCGACGAGAAGCCGCAGGCCGGGGACCGGGCGGTCCCCGCAGATGAGTTTGACGAGTTCGTCTCGCACCCGTTCGGCCGAGACGATGTCCATGCGATCGGCCATGGCCGTGATGGCCGCGACGACTTCAGGGTGCGCCTCGAATCCGAGCTGGGCCACGAATCGGGCGGCCCGCATCATGCGCAGAGGGTCGTCACCGAACGAGATGCCCGCGGCCACTGGCGTCCGCAGGATCCCGGTCTCCAGGTCGGCGAGGCCACCGTGAGGATCGGCGAACTCCCATCCCGATCTGGTTAACAGCACGGCCATCGCGTTGACGGTGAAGTCGCGACGCGAAAGGTCGCCGTCCAATGAGTCGCCGAACTGCACCTGTGGCTTGCGCGACGACGCGTCGTACGCGTCGGACCGGAAGGTGGTGATTTCGAAGTGCGCGACACCCTTGCGCAGCGCAATGGTGCCGAATTCGCGTCCGACATCCCAGACCGCGTCCGCCCACCCGGAGATCAATCGATCGACCTCGTCGGGCCGGGCATTCGTCGTGAGGTCCCAATCCTGACCCAGTCGACCCATCAGGGCGTCGCGGACCGGACCTCCGACGATCGCCAGATCGTTGCCCGCGTCGCCGAATCGCCGTGCCAGCTCGGCGAGGGCCGGCTCCGACGCGACGAGGGCATCGATCCGAGCGCGCTGACCCTCGGTCAACGGTGCGCTGCTGCTGGTCGGCACGACCACACACTCTACGGCGACGGCGAGGGGTGGCGGGCGTCGCACTCGCTACGCTCGGGACGTGGCGTTCCAGCACCGACTCGGCCTGCGGATCGCAGCGCTCACCGCCATGGCAGCCGCCGTTTCCGGCCCCGTCGCCGCCGCCGCTGTCGTCGGAGCCGTCGGTACGACCCGAAATCAACCGATCGACGTCCAGATCTCGCGCTTGACCCCCACCATGCTCACGAGCGCGGCCAACACCCGGAAGGGAACGCTGACGATCGCGGGCGTGCTGCGCAATCGCCACAATCATCGGTGGGCCGATGTGCAGGTGTACCTCGTCGCTCCCACGGCGCCGTTCATCGGTCACGGCCAGGCTCGCGTCGCGATCTCCAGCGGCGAGGCCTACACGGGTCGACGGCTGGTGGCGCGAGGGACGTTCGACAACGTGGGAGACCTCAAGCCCGGCGACGAGCGCGGATTCTCCATCACCATTCCGCGGTCCGCGCTCCAACTGAGCGGCGAGGAGGGCGTCTATCCCATCGGCGTCCAGGTTCTTGCGACCGATGTCGACGGTTCTCGGCAAGGCAAAGCCGTCGGGCGAGCAACGACTTTTCTACCGCTGCGCGGCGGCAAGAGGGCGCCGGCAGCGGCCCTCACGGTCGTGTGGCCGTTCCTCCTGCCCTACGGTCGTCGATCCGACCGGAGATATCCCGACTTGGACGCCTTGGCAGCGTCCATCGGCCCGGATGGCCAACTGCGCCATCTGCTGGACCTGGCGAAGACATCGCCGCGGCGCGGATCCGACCTGCTCATCGACCCTGGTCTGCTCGCGGCGGTCGAATCGTTGGCCCACAGCGCAGGTAAGACCACCGCCGACGCCGCGCGACGGAAGGCAGCCTCAGACTTCCTCGCCGACCTCGTTCACCTGACCCAGCGACTGGGCTGCGGGACCATCGGTTTCGCCCGACCCGATTTGCTCGCCATCGCAAACTCACCGTCACGCCGTGACCTGAGCGACGCGGTCGAGAGAGCCACAACCGGCACCCTGAAAGGCCTCGGGCTGACCTGCATCCGGATGGAGTGGCCCTCGGCCCGTAGCGTCTCGCGAACTCTCCTCACCGCCCTCCGCCGCAGCGGCACTGCCGCGGTCATCGTCGGACCGCCCGCCGTCCCCCAGTGGCAGTCCACCACCGGCAACGTTCTCCAGCGACGCACGCTCGCGGGAAGGCTGCCGCTTTTCGTTGATGACCGGCTCGACACCGGCGTACCTGGCACCCGAAGTCTTGTCACCCTTCGGCAAGCGATCCTCAGCGAGGCCGTCTTCTCCTCCATCGCGGCGCAGGCAACGAAGTCCAAGCCCGCCAACGTGTTCCTGGTCAGCTCCGCCCTTGACCCGGGGCCCGTGAAGGGATCGCCGCTCGACGCCGCATTCAAAGCCCCGGTCGTCGGCTCCACCGACCTGTCCAAGGTGCTGAAGTCTGGCGGCACTGCCTACACCGGACCGATCCCGGATCGCGCGACCACCCGACCCATCCGACCCATCCAGGTCGCGGCCGCGATTGACGCCGCCAAATCCGCCCTGCTCCTCGACACGCTGCTGGTGGATCCGGCCGACAAGACCGAGCACGCGCAAATCGTGGCGACGGCCGTCAGTCAGGCCTGGCGTCGAAACAATGCCACCGGGCTCGATGCGGCAATGGGAGCGTCCAACGCCTTGTCCGAGGAACTCGCCGACATCACGGTCGAAGGGCCGCGCGCCCTGACCCTTTCCAGCCAGTCCGGACAGTTCCCGGTGACGGTGCGCAACCGCACCACCCACCGCGTCCACATCGCCCTGGCGATCGATTCGACCGCGAACCGGGTGACCTTCAAGGCTCCGGCCGACTTGCGGGTCGCAGCCGGCGAAAGCCGCACCATCACCGTCGACATCAACTTGCACGGCGACACCGCCACCACCGTCTCCGTCCAGCTGAGGACACCGACCCGGCAGACGTTCGGGATGGCCACGGTGTTCAATGTGCGTTCCAGTCGCGTCGGCGCCGCTCTCTGGGCGGCCATCGGACTGTCGGTGGCCTTCGTGGCCGTCGCGTTGGTCCGCCGGTTCGCCCGGCCCGGGCATCGCCCGACCCACGCCGTCCTGCCGCCGGGCGACTTCGATGACTGAACCCGACATCGCGCGGCACAGCGTCTGGATGGCATTGGGCACGGTCGTCTCTCGTCTGACCGGTTTCGTCCGGCTCTATCTGCTGGCCTTCACCATCGGCACCCACCTGGATGCCGACCTCTTCAACAACGCCAACACCATTCCCAACACCCTCTACATCTTTGTCGCAGGCGGCGTCTTCAATGTCGTCCTCGTGCCGCAAATGATCCGGGCCATGAAGCGTGACGATGACGGCGGCGAGGCGTTCGTCAACCGGATCGTCACGCTTGGCCTGGTGGTCCTGGCGACGGCAACCTTCGTGTTGGTGCTCGCAGCTCCGGCGATCGTTCACCTCGTCTTTGACGGACGGCTTTTCGCACCGGGCTTCGAACACCAACACGCGTCGGCTCGCCTGCTGATGTGGCTCTGTATGCCTCAGGTGTTCTTCTACGGCGCCTTTGTGCTGGTCGGTCAGGTTCTGAACGCCCGAGGGGTCTTCGGGCCGATGATGTGGGCGCCCATCGCGAACAACCTCGTTGCGATCACGATGCTGGGCACTTATCTGGCTGTCTTCGGTTCGTCAGATGGTACGAACGGGTTCACAACCGGTCAGGCCGTACTCCTCGGAGCCGGTTCGACCGCGGGCATCGCGGCCCAAGCCGCCCTGCTCGTGCCTTATCTGCGCCGAGCCGGCTTCCGATACTCGCCACGCTTCGATTTCCGGCGAACTGGGCTCGGCCGGACGATGCGGCTCGGCGCCTGGACGATCGGTTTCATCGCGGTTAACCAGGTCGCCTACGTCGTCGTCCAACGCCTGGGCACATCCGGAACACTCAGGGGCGCTGCGACCGGCTCAGCCGGCGCGGGTTCGGCCGTCTACGAAATCGGCTATCTGATGAGCCAACTCCCCCACGGCGTCGTCACAGTCTCGCTGGCCACAGCCGTCATACCCACGCTCTCGGCGCTCGCTGCTGATCGCGAGTACCGCCGTTTCGCACGCGAGCTCGCTCGAGTCCTGCGTCTCGTCCTAGCCATCATCGCGCCACTAGCCGTGGCCGCCGCCGTTCTCGGTCCGACCGCCGTGCACGCTATCGCCTATGGAGGTTTGCGGGCCAATGCCGACGTCGTGGGCCTCACCGTCGCCGCGTTCGCCCCGGCGATGGTCGCGTTCGCCGTGCACTACATGATGCTGCGGGGTTTCTACGCGATGGAGGACACGCGGACGCCCTTTCTCATCCAGATCGCGGTGTCTGCCACGAACATCGTGGCCGCGTTGCTTCTCACCTCGATTGCCGGCCCCCAGCATGTCTCGGTGGCGTTGGCCCTGTCCTTCGGGCTCGCCTACACGATCGGAGCGACAATCTCGGCCGCAACGCTTCCCGGTTCGTTGGCTTTCGTGTTCGATCGCAACACCCGCGGCTTCATCGGACGGTTGCTGATGGCGTCCGCGGGTACAGCGTTCACCATGCTTGCCGCACTCGCGGTACTCGGCGCCACGGGCGTCACGACGAGCAGTCCCGGGCAATCCCTCGGGTTGTTGGCACTCGTCGGGCCGATCGGAGCGGCGGCCTATCTACTGTTCACGCGGCTACTTGGCATCACGGAACTAACGTCGGCCCTCCAATCAGTTCGTCGACGCGATTGAGTGTCCGTCACCCGATCTTGCAAATCCATGGCCGTCCTAGCATGGGGGTTGGAAGGGGTAGCCGATGAGCGAACGGCGCACACTGACCTCGGGTCTTGTGCTTGCCGGCCGCTACGAACTTCAGGATCTTGTCTCCGAGCGTCTTGGGTCCGTGACGTGGCGGTCCTTGGACCTTGTCTTGAACCGCAATGTCGGGGTTGAGCTCATTCCCAAGTCCGATCCCCGCGCGGCCCATTTCCTCGAGGCGGCCCGACGGTCCACGGTGGTGACTGACGCCCGGTTTCTCCGAGTACTTGATCTGCTCGAAGACCAGCAGGAGCATCATGCGGTCGTTCGCGAATGGGCCAAAGCGTTTGCACTCGATCAAGTGTTGGCGCAGTCGCCCTTGCCCAGTCGACGGGCAGCTCACGTCGTGGCCGAAGTGTCCGAGGCCATCGCCCACGCTCACGAGCACGGCCTCTACCACCGGCGGCTTGCGCCACACCACATTCTGCTCAAGGAGTCGGGTGCAGTTCGCATCGTCGGCCTCGGGCTGGCCTCCGCCCTCGACCAACCTGATCACCCCGACACAACCGAAGACCTTCGCGCCCACGAACGCAGTGATGTCCAGGGTCTCGGCCGGCTGTTGTACGCGTGTCTCGTCTCACGCTGGCCCGGCGGCGACATAGACACCCTGCCTGCCGCACCTACCGAGAACCACAAGTTGATCCGACCTCGCCAGGTCAGGGCGGGTGTGTCTCGCGACATCGATTCGATCTGCAATCGGATCCTCTCCGACCCAGACGACTTGCACGGCACGTCTCCCTTGACGTCAGCTGACGAGATTGCCCGGGCGCTCCGACTCATCGGCAACGTGGTCAACGACCGGGGAGGGCCGGCAACGGCGAAGCTCACCGTCGACCGCGCGTCTCCAGACCTCCTCCGGACCGATCCGGTCATCGAGCCAGTCGGCCCCGTGCCCGGCCTCACCGCCACCCGTAAGCCGAAGGTTCACGAGCCGCGGCCGCCGACGCGCCGCGAGCGGGCGCAGGCGCTGGGCATCCAGATCTCCGACATCTTCGCGGCGCTGCAGACCGCGATGGGCGGCACCTACGCCAACGACTTCAACCTGTTCGGCCGCACCTGGCAGGTGAAGATCCAGGCCGATGCCGACGAGCGCAAGAAGGTCGAGGCGTTCTGGGGCGCGACGTGGACCGACGCCATCAGGATTCACGTCAGCAGCCAGTACCGGATCAGCCGGGCCCTGGTGCCGGGATACTTCGGCAACCGGGGCTTCGTGGAGATGCCGCTACGGCGGGTCCGCGACAATTCCTCGGCGCTCCTGCACGAGATCGCCCACGTGTACGCGCCGAACCCGAACCGCTTCCTGGCCGAGGGGCGGCCGGCCGGCGGGTTCGACCCCAGCGACGCCTGCGAGACCGGCGTGACCCTCGCCCTCGACGCCCAGGCGGCGGCGTCGCCCACGCCGTACGCGGACCTGGCGCCGATGGCCGGCTTCGAGCCCGCCGCCGTCGACTTCGACCCGGCCCAGTGGGACGCCCGCTTCACCGCCACCCCGCTCGATCCGCTGTTCCGCCCGGTCGGCGTGGCGAACGCTCCCGACGGCACGATCTACATCGCAGATATGTATCGCGGAATGATCGAAGGCGCCGAATGGGCGAAAGAGGGAACGTATCTTCGCGAGAAGATCAAGCAGTATCAATTGGACAAAGTCGTCGGGCACGGCCGGATCTGGCGTCTGTCATTCGACGGGATTGCGCGGGACAAGACACCACTTCGAATGCTGACGGAAACACCGGCACAGCTCGTCGCCCATCTGTCGCATCCGAACGGCTGGTGGCGAGACACCGCGCAACAGCTGCTCGTGCTCAAACAGGACAAGAGCGTCGTCCCCGCACTCGTGCGAATGGTGCGAACGTCGAAGAACCTGGTGGCACGCTTCCATGCTCTGTGGACGCTGGAAGGCCTCGGCGCTCTTGATGCGGCGCTCGCCCACGAGGCTCTTGCCGATCCCGAGCCACGTATGCGGATTCAGGCTCTGCGCGCCAGCGAAACACTCTACAAAGCGGGCGACAAATCATTCGTCAACGACTATCGCGCCTTGTCGAAAGACAAGGACACCGACGTCGTCATTCAGGCAATGCTGACGATGAACGTGCTCAAGGTCGCCGAGACAGCAGCAACCGTAAAAATGGCGATGGACACGAACAAGAGCCGTGGCGTGCAATTCGTTGGCGAGAGGATTCTGAATCCTCCGACTGCGGCAGGACGCGGTGGTGGCCGCGGCGGCGCACCGTGGACTACGGATCAACAGGCCGCGCTCGAGCGAGGCAACGCGATTTATGCCGAGCTGTGTTACTCGTGCCACGGTGACGATGGACGTGGGACGCCGGCGCCGGGAGACTCACACGGAGCGACGCTCGCGCCATCACTGGCTGGATCATCGAGGGTGAACGGTCATCGCGACTACGTGATCAAGTCGCTGCTTCACGGCCTTTCCGGCCCGATCGATGGGAAAACGTATCCGCAGGTCATGGTCGCGATGGGATCGAACAACGATCGATGGATCGCGGACATCGCCGCCTACGTGCGCAACA
>Ga0081455_10009035_pt1 | contig 10287 bp, 11 predicted proteins | sample TabmetS3T2R1_FD_70207 | JGI IMG/M metagenome (GOLD analysis project Ga0081455, IMG submission 70207) | Tabebuia heterophylla rhizosphere microbial communities from the University of Puerto Rico - S3T2R1 | ecosystem: Host-associated > Plants > Roots > Rhizosphere ... | reverse complement strand
CGTGCTTTAACTTGGCGTGCCGCGCTTCGACGGAACGTTGGCGCAGCAAATCCAACTGGTACTCGTTCAAGCTGCCCTTCGAACCAAGCAGAAGCCGGTCGTTGCTCTGCCGTGGTGCATACACGGTCTCCTGATCAATCAGTACCGTATCGACAATGCGACAGACTTCCACAAGCTGTTGCCAATCACGGCTGTTCCTGGCAAAACGCGATACTCCCCGAGCAGCCACAGCCCCTACTTTCCCCAGGCAAACCTCAGCTACCATTCGCTCGAAACCGGATCGAACTACAGTGCCTGCAGCCGAACGGCCCAGGTCGTCATCTACTACCTCTACCTCGCGCCAGCCTAGCTGATGAAGATGCGTTTGCATCGCATACTGTAGCTTCGTTTAAGCTGCGGATACGCTTCCAGCAACGACGGCGGCACTTTGGTCGGCTCACCGAAGATCAACGCGCGGAGTTCAATGGCATTCACTGCGGCTTTCCCCAAATTGTGATTATTGCCAACAACGTATGTATCCGTGGTCTCGGCTGTAATCTGTTTCGCCCGATCAACACAGCTATCCAACTCGTCCAGCGAGTACAGATGGTCGTATCGCTCTTGAACGTTTGCTGTGCGAGAGAACCACCGCTTGTAGTTACGGTCATGCAGACGGATGTAGCCGATCTTCGATGTCACGGGCGCCGCGGGCGATGTGCTTTTGGTTAGAAGAACGTCGAGAGGTTCGTTTTAGCGTTCTGTTTGTTTAGATTCTTAATGAATTCGGTCGGCGGCATGGCGAGAATCTGTGCGAAGGTTTTCGCCGCTGCACTGTCCAAAGACAGCTTGCCGCTCTTCCATCTTTTCCATTGCGTATCGCTTTTATAGCGGGCTAATTTCCAAATCGTCGCTTCATGGATTCTGTGCCCCGCCAAGTGTTGGACGTGTCCAATAAACTCCGCGATCCCAGCTCGGCAATCCCCCTGCTTTTTGGCCTCTGCGGCCGCTGCCAAATCGCTTTTCATCATTTTGCAGTCAATTCTGAAAGCACAGATTTGCTAGGGATTCGCTCTTAAAAAATCGCTCACAAACAAACTCAAGAGCCCTGACAGTGTCTCGCGCGTTTTCGAGAGGATTTCCGGTTCCGGCTCTACCAACAACTCTTCTCGCATCCAAGTGGGGACCGGAAACTGAGCTCTTTCGTGAACTAACGATTGAACGGACTGTTGAAAACTAACCGAAACGGCCGCGGCGCAAATTGAAGCAGCGCCACATTTGATTCTAGTGCTGATCCACAGCGAACTAAAAGGAGCCTTCGTACTTGACGGAGTAACGATCGTGTGACGAAGCTTCGGACTCGCGGACAACTGCTTTTGCACCTCTGCCTCGATCGACGGCCTGGCAGTCTTCAAGCAATCGGGAAGGTCCGAATGATCCACGATAACAGCAAATTCCGACACGCCTTGAAACGACTTCAGGGCCTGACTGGCAAGTTCCATTTTCTGCTCTTGCGCGTTCAGAATGGAGAGTCCCGTCATCCCGATAAACAAGCCGAGAAGTGGGACACAGTATGTCTTGGTATTCAAATTTCGCGGCGATCGTTTCCGATGACTCCTCGACCTTCACGTAGATAGTGTCTATTCCCGCAGGATATCTCCGGAGTAGGCCTTTTTTCGGTGCGGCCGGCGTACTAGGATAGCGAACAAAAGACGAATACGGTGGGATGCATAGGAAAACGCCGTTGTGATGTGACCGTTTAAATGCCGGATGGCAAGCGCCACACGATCACAGTGGATTCCGGATCTATCTACGATGCCGCGGCGATGGCCTTCCTCAGTCGATCAAGCGCGAGTTTTCCGGGCGACCGGGCTACCGCAGGTCACCAAAGAGACGGTTTTCGAAGTGCGGGCGATTTACCACGGTGACGTACGAGCGGCTCATGGATTGGGCCAACAAGAAGGCTGAGATTTACGGGCGGTCGCGGAAATATCGGAAATGGCGGTGATTGGCGGAGGGCGAAAAGATAGGGCGCCGTCTCGGGTACGATTCAGCGCCCCAGGGGTTCCTAAAGAGAATTCAGTTGATAAGTGCTGAATGGTCGGGCATCCTCTCGGCATGGCCCGCAGGCACTAGCCGGGCCATTTAATCCCTTTTGGGGAGTCCGGCCTATAGAAAAGTTCACAGTGGAAGCGAGCGTCCGAAAGCTCGACAATCTTCCCATGAGTGACAGGCGCCGTGCGCAGACATCCCTACGCCGGGCCCCTGTCGCTCGAACCCCCTCGCTATCGCATGACCGCGCGTCCCAGATGAATGCCCAGTGTTTCGGCGCCGGATCTGTGGGGCAGCCCAGAGCGGTGCACCCACAATGCGGTAGATCCAGTTAGTTTCGTAGTTTGCCTGCAGTAAGAGGGCCGCTTGTTTCCGCCATCATTGAGCGGTCACAACCGGCCCTTCATAAATTTATGGGATTAGCTTCGTCTTCCCCGTATCCTGGCTGACGAATACAGCCGATAAATGTACGAAGATGCAAAGCGCCATTGGTCTACTGCCGGCAGCGTCTGCGACGCGCAATGTCCGGACATTAGAAACTCCGAGCACACTCGGCGTGCGACATTCAGTCGCGCTGGATGCCTGACTCATCGAATCAAAAATTCTCGATGAAGAAGTTCGCCGATGGTTTGAAAGAAACCAAGTTGGCTCTGTGACGAGAAGCGTGCCAGCCGTTCAGTCTGTCATCGACTGAATAAGAGATCGCGGCGTGGGTCGTACCTGGAGCTCTTCTGCTTCTGGAACCAATCTCGCGGGCGAATGCAGATATCATCAACATTCCGGTCGGAGCTTCCGCCACGACCATCGGCCCCAATCTCACCAGTTTCGATAATCTGACCAGCTCTGGCAACACTCTCTCGCCCAATCTGGCACCGGGTGTACCCCAGACGCTTGCGTTTTATAACGTGAGCTTCACACCGTCGTGCAATGTCGCAGTCTGCGATGGGACATTCGTGCGCGGGCTGAACTTCGGATTTGTCACCGCTCAAGATATGACGGTCCCCGGCAATGGATCGGCGTCTTACATTCAGCCGGTCGGTGACTTAATCGCCAACGCCAACACCGCCAATTCCTCTCACACACTGAGTATTTCCACCGGCGGAGGCTTCGTCATCAATCTCAGCAACGGAAACCGCCTCTCGGTCACGGTGCCGACTCAGACATTCTCAGCATTCGGCACAGGCAACTCGGCACAGTCTTTGACCGTGAGTGCCTCGTTCGTGCTGACCGAGGCCGCGGAGCCTGAACCATCCACTTGGCTACTGCTGCTGGCGGGCTTGGCTATTCTCACGATCGCGGGGAAGCGGCTCCCGAGGCCTTGCGGTCTCCGTAGGTTGCGCATTAGCCTCGAAACGCTTGTATACTGACTTGGGCCGGCCCACAACGCTCCCGGTTCAGGAGGAATACATTGGCACAAGCAACATCGATTTCATTGGCCAAATTTACAGCTTCGGTTCAGGCCGCGGTCAAGGCCGCGATAGCTAAACACCCTAAGTTCAAGGTCGAGTCACCAAACTCGGTATCGATCTCCTACCTGATTCGGGGTTTTCCAATACCGGACGGCATACTTAAAACAGCCACCCTCGCCGAGACGCAAGCCTTTGCGGATGATGTCGCGGCCAGCTTAGCCAAAGCCCATCCGGACATTTTGAAAGGTCAGGGACTCACTGCTCAGGGCGCGATTATATCCGTCGCAGGACATGTGATTGTTGGAATTCCGCCGGTGGCACAGACCTTCCAGTTGGAGAAGTAAAACGAGCCATGATCAAGCTCTGCCCGAGTGCACAGCCTGGGATGGATCAATGCAGGGTTTTAGGGGTCGTCCAGCGGAACGGCCCTGCCCCGATGCTCCAATACCTAAACGAGCACGTTCCAGCGACTGAAGAAGTTCTCGCGATGGCTGCGCCTTTGAAGCCTACGGAGGTGTTTCGGTTGGCCGCGACCTGCGCGGAACATAAATGCCCGCATTTCGACGGCGCCGATTGCCAACTCGCTACACGCATCGTGCAGATTCTTCCGGCGGTCGTAGAGACTCTGCCGCCATGCATCATCCGTAAAGACTGCCGCTGGTATTCGCAGGAGGGCGGCGCGGCTTGCCGCAGGTGCCCCGAGGTGACAACCATCAATTACGACTTATCCGCTGTTTCCCAAGAAGTCTCGGGCCTGCCGGTGATGCGAGACTAACCTAACCTTTCTCGAGTAACGAATTCTTGATTTTGAATTTCAGGGCTAATTTGACCCTACGGCCAACCGAACGGTCATGACTCAACCGGCGGCTCAGGCTTCTGATCCAGCACCCAATCCAAGAGCCATTTGATGGCGGGCCGCTCTCATGTGCAAGCGTTCGCAGTTCTTCTCTATCTAGGAGCCATCGTCTCCGCCGGCGCAGAGAGCACCTCCGGTCAAAAGTTCAAAATCAAGAGGTAATATCGCTCTTACAATGCCCGTCCGGAGACGCCCGGAACAATCGTACTCAAGCGAGGAACAAATGGGGCCACACCATGGACGCCTTCCTTCAACCTAAAGCTCGGCGATGCTGGTCACATTCGCTGGTGGTGCCACTCGACAACTGGAAATATGTTTGATCCCGGCACTTGGAGAATCCGGAACTAACGGCCGGCACAAAATGCGAAATATTCGCCGATGGAACACCACAAGACTGCCGCCCTGATGGAAGTATCAAAATCGGTTCGTCGGCATGGAAAGGCTGGACACCTGAGCGTTCTAGATGCGATAACAGATCTACCAAAATCCGGGCGCGTCTAGGTCCCAGTCGCCTTCTTCAGATTGAATGCCTAGGCCAGTAAGACGGGCAACCAGTCAACCGTAACTCTGCTCACGATTCGCGCAAATTTTACATGATTTTTAAAAAAATAGTAGCGCTTGCCTAGTACTTCTGGTACTCTAACGAATCATACCACTGTAGACCGGTCCCTCGATATGATGTAGGCGCCGGGCGAAGGTTGTGTGGGACAGCGAATGTGAAATAGGGCCGTACTGTTAGAGCATTCGCCAAGAGATCGGAGCCGGTGAGCCACCGATCCGCCTATATGACGCACATTTTCCGGTGCAGGAAAAGATGTGTTTCAAGAGGAGTGTTAGTGATCATCATGAGTATCCACGAAACTGGCAAATGGTGTGCCTTGGTTTCCGATGCTATCCGATTCATCTATGGAATTTTCATCCCGCAACAGCGGCTCTGGAACGCTTCACTGACAGGCGAGCTGAGTAGGGCCGATGTAAATGAGGCCCTGCGATGGGCGCAAGCGGTAACTGAATGGAAAACAGATCAATCTGACCAGGCGGTATGGCCCGGTCACATTGGGGCGGCTCTATGGCCCCTGTTCTGGGATGTCGCCTTGCGAGTCGATCAAGAGCGGACATTCACGGCCGTCGGATACGCCCTCACCGCGTTAGCCTATCGCGAATACGACCCAGAAAACGAGCAGAGGTCTGTGGGTAGCCCAGTGCGCCCTACATAACTCGGCAACCTCGCCGGATATAGACCGCCGGCGCCAAAAACGCCAAAGCTTGACGGACTGGCTAATATCGCGAGGCTTCGAAGTGATTCAGACGCGAATGTCGAAATTCATGAAAGCCGGCGGCTCGACGAAGTGCCTCTCACTGCGCCTGGATGAATGCTGAATGCTAATCGCATTTTTGAAAACTTTTAGATGCGCCGCAACAGCCCAAATGGCAACCGCGTCAACTCCGAAAGACTGACAACGGCGCGATCGACCATTCGATTCCATTCCTCCACACGGTCCAGTATTTGCCTTTGATAATACGGCGACGTCAATGCGCCGCGCGAGAGCCGCCAAGCAGCGCTAACGCTGCAAGCCCTAGAAAAAACCAGAACGAGAAATGGAACCCGAACCGAAACGAGATGCAATGGTGCCCGGTAGGCCATGATCCGATGTAAACTCCCTTCCTTCCAACCTGCGCGAGAATCCGGGATTTCTTCTTCTTTTGAAAGAGAAAAATACCGGCGCTTAAAATACCTTTGCTTCATCATGCCGGTTCTAGGGCAATTTCTGGTGGAAGTATTAGTACTTTTAGTACTATTTAAGATTTTGGGCCGTCAGGACCAGCCATCCACGACATATAAACGCGACAGGTGAAGCTCAACCGAATACGCGTAGGCGCCGGCTTCCGGCGCCGCAACCACGGAAGATAGTCGTGCATACGCAGCGGAACGGTTCGGACTAAGCGCCTTCCAGATTTCGCGTCCTCCCGAGCGCAAATTCAATTTAAGAATCTGGCGAGGCCCATCCACGAGCGCAACGTAAAGGAAATTACCGTCCGCGCTCCAGGCAACCGGCGCGGCGCGTTCGCCCGCAAGTAGTGGCATATGCCTATGGCCGCTCGTATCGAAAAGTTCGAGTTGACCTCCCATGACACCCGCAAACTTCGCGCCATCGGGTGACGCTACCACGTTGTCCATATAGGGAGCATCGGCCAACGCAATGGGCGTTCCACCCTCGATAAACTGCGTGCACACGGAAAGCGCCTCGAGCGGATACGATCCACCCACGAGCAAACTCTTTCCATCCGGAAGAAACCTCGCCCATTGATATTCGAAGCCACCGCCCTCGATTCGCCGTGATGTACCGGTCAGGAGTGAAGTAAGAGTTAGCGCATGGCGATCCTCGGGATCTATCGTCAACGCCGATTTGCCGTCAGGCGATAACGCCAGCCCGCGGCCAGCGGCGAAACGTACCGCCCGATGCGATTTCCGATCGAACGTGTAGGCGGCATAGCGCTTCCCGGCAGCACTGCTCGCTTCGGTAAACAGAATCAGTTGGCCATCGCGCGAGATGTCATCGACATGTGAAGAATCCTGATTCGAAACATCACGCGAATCCGATTCAGACGCTAGTTGAGCCATCATAGTCGTGCGAATATCGTCGACCCCAACAAGTGCGCGCCCCGTGCGCGAAATATCAAACAGATAAAGCGAGTAGGGACTATTCGAAACACGCCGCAGACGTCCCGTTCTCGACACCGCATAGAGCGCCCTCGCAAAGCCGGCCTCGCCCGCGGTAAACCAAATTTCTTTGTTGGAGGCGGCCCAGGCCAGACCTCCGGCGCTGCTCCATTTCCGCGTCAGCGTTGTGACGTGTCCTTGCCTATCCGCCATGCACAAGTAGCCGCCGTCGTCATCGCGCACCGGATGCTCGAAAAACGCTAGCCTGTCGCCGCCTGGCGACACACGCACACTATCAATCCAGCCCGCCGAACTGTGCACCACATGGCCCGCTGGAAATTCGAGAACCGCCTCAGCACCCCTCCTTCGCACCAACGCAAATCCGGCGCCATCCGGAAGCCAATCGGCCCCGCGCACCGCTTCCGCAATCCTGCGCGCTGGTCCACCGCTTTGCGGCACGCTTGAAAGTTGGATCGTTGGATTTTGCGACGCAGCACGCGACATCAGCGCAAGTTCCCCCCGCGGTGAAATGGAAGCCAGAATGCCATCTGCGAAATCGAGATTGCGCAAGCCGTCGCCATCCAGCCGAACCATGCTAGTCCGCGGCGGTTCAATTCCATTGATGGCCGTGTAAACCGCGTTATCCGAACCAGGCACAAATCGAGCCGCTCCGATCGCGCCCGCGCGAAAAGTTAACTGCCGGAAACTGGGACGTACGACGGGCGCGCTTGCCTTCACATGAAAATAAGCGAGCCCTGAAATAATCGCGAGAACCGAAGCCATTGCCATCCACGGCTGGTACGTTTTAGCCGGTGGTTCCGTCGCCGCCGCCGGAGGAACACTTTCGATTCGCGTAACCGGACAGACAAAACGATAACCAACCCGCGGCAGCGTTTCTATATAGCGAGGAGACTCCGCGCAATCGCCCAGCGCCGCGCGCAACCGATTCGTAGCCGTGTTCAACCCGCTTTCAAAATCTACAAACGTCTCCTGAGACCACAACGTACGCGACAATTCTTCTCGCGTAACCACTTCACCCGATTTCGCAAGCAGCATGGCAAGAATCTGCAGCGGTTTCGTCTGCAGCCGGATACGTGCACCGCTCTTGAAAAGTTCACCCGTACCGCGATCAAGCGTGAAAGGACCGAACCGGAAACTCACCTCTGCCACACCTACATCCCCCGCAATACAAAAGCCCAGACTCCTGCGAATCGCGACGCTAACTCTGCTTCTCGGCTCGGATCGCATTCCGCACTTCGATTCCTGTCGCGCGCACCTCGGCTTGTTCCGCTTCGGCAAAACGCTGCAGCTTGCGCAACACTTCCGCCTCCCGCTTGAGACAATCGAGTAACTCGGCCGAAGCCTGCCCGGCGGATGCTTCGAACCCGCGAACGGCGCGCTCATAAGCGGCTTGCGCCTCGCGATACTGACTGGTTGCTCGATACACGATCGCAAGATTGCGCCAGGTCCCGGCCGTTTGGCGATTCTCACTGCCGAGCGATTGCTCCTGAATCGACGCCGCGCGCTGATAAAGACTAATCGCTTCGCTGTATTTTTTGGAATAGAAAGCTTGCGCCGCCAGATTCGCAAGATCCGAAGCCACTTGCGGATGTGCTCCGCCTAACTGCGCGCTATCGACAGCAAGCGCCGTTCTCCAAATCGATTCGGCTGCTTTGTGCCGTCCTTGCTTGTCTTCGACGGTAGCTAGATTCGATAACGCCGCCGCATAGCGCGCACTGTCCTTGCCGTAAATCTGGAGCGATAGCGCCGCTGACTTCTCGTAGAATTGTTTCGCCTCGCGCAGATCGTTCCGCTCGATCGCAAGCATTCCGAGATTGTTCCAGATACCCGCCCAGACCGGCTCGGCCGGAGTGAGTTGCGCCGCGGCCAGGTGAAGCGCCCGGTTTGCATACTGCGCCGCCGCGTCTGCATGGCCCAGCCTTCTCTCAACCGTAGACAAATTGTTTAGCGTCTCCGCAAGCTGCCGGCACGATCGTGCTGCATCGCCGCTCGTAAGTTCGATAGCCTTCTGAAAATACGACCTCGCCTCCATGAGTGAATCCAGACGCGACAATGCCAAAGCTAGACCATTAAGTGTGTGAACTCTATCCTGATCGCTCCCCAAACCAGCCGCCTCCTGAATCTGAAGCGCCCTACGCTGCTTAGCCATCGCGTCAGCAAAACGACCCAACTCAAAACTAAGCTCGCCGGAGTTCGTAAGAAGCTTGGCAAATTCGAGCGTGTTTTCACCGTCCGAAGCGCGAAACGCCGCGAACGCCCGTTCATAAAGCGGACCAGCTTCCGCGTAGCGCCCTTGCTGCCGCAATGTCAACCCAAGGTTCGTGAGCGCCGAGCCAGCCGTCTGTGTCTCTAACAAATGATTTTGTTCGAGCAGCGCCGAAGATCGCCTCAGCCATTGTTCCGCCAACTGATAATTGCGGCCGGTGAGCGCAATCGTCCCCAAATTATTGAGCACAACTGCCATCTCGATCTTGCTTGGGTTCGCCGAACGCTCGCTCAGTTCAAGCGCGCGCCGGAAGGCCGCCTCAGCCTCATCCATTCTGTATTGGGTTTGGCGAAGTCGCCCTAATTCATTCCATAAGACGACCGCTTCGCGACCGTTCGGATCTTGGAGTGCAGAAAGCGCCGCTTGCGGGTCGCTCTCACCGAAACCCAGTAGTGCGACGGCAAAAATGAGAAATCCAGAACGTGAAGACGGGAGCACGGCCGGAATCCTTTCCTGGTCAACGTTAATGGCCAGGACGAAATTTTTCCCGCGACGATAGCTAACTTGTTCCTCACGCCTCGCTCCCGCATCTCGCGCGCCTCGTTAGACGAACGCAATTTCTGCATTCAGGTCAAGTCTAATCCGCCGTCCTATCACAGACTTAGAGCTTTAGGAAGTGTGCTCGTAGCGCGCGAAGATTTGAACGTGGCCGTGGCGCGGGCTTTCAGCCTGCCACGTCGGCTTTCAAGCCGACGTTTGGCTTTTAGCTCGAAACAAATTCATCAAAAATTGTACGAACGAAAACCCGAGACGCCCGTCTTAATGGGATAGCTGGCTTTAGCGCAAGTGCCCGGCAGAGTATGGAAGAATGCCCAGTTGATTCCGACAGCTCAATTCAGACCAGTCCCCACTCGCCTACAGTTCGCTTTGGCGCATTTGAGGTTTTTCTTGATTCCGGCGAACTGCGCAAACATGGCACGCGCGTGCGATTACAGCGACGCCCGTTCCACATCTTACGCGCCTTACTCGAACAGCCGGGCCGCGTTATCAGCCGTGACGAACTGCGCACAAGGCTTTGGTCCGCAGATACTTTCGTCGATTTTGA
>Ga0081455_10009034_pt1 | contig 10288 bp, 6 predicted proteins | sample TabmetS3T2R1_FD_70207 | JGI IMG/M metagenome (GOLD analysis project Ga0081455, IMG submission 70207) | Tabebuia heterophylla rhizosphere microbial communities from the University of Puerto Rico - S3T2R1 | ecosystem: Host-associated > Plants > Roots > Rhizosphere ... | reverse complement strand
GCCCTGCAGCTGCGGGGGGAGGATCGCGCCGATCGGGCCCGGATAGACGGACTCGTATGCGTGTCCCCCGACGCGCGCGTACACCGGGCAGACGTTGAGGCAGGCGCTGCAGCGGATGCAGCGCAGCGCCTGGCGGCCGAGCTCGTCCGCGAGCGCGCGCGTGCGGCCGTTGTCGAGCAGGACGAGATGGAACTCGCGCGGCCCGTCGTCCTCGCGCACGCCGCTCCAGAACGAGGTGTACGGGTTCATGCGCTCGCCCGTGGAGGAGCGCGGCAGCAGCTGCAGGAAGACCTCCATGTCGCTCCAGGCGGGCACGACCTTCTCGACGCCCATGAGCGTCACGAGCACCTCGGGGAGCGTCGTGCACATGCGGCCGTTGCCCTCCGACTCGACGACGCAGACGGTGCCGGTCTCGGCGATCGCGAAGTTCGCGCCGCTCACGCCCATGCGCGCCCGGAGGAACAGCGACCGCAGGTGGAGGCGCGCCGCCTCGGTCAGCGCGGGCGGGTCGTCCGAGAGGTCGGGCAGCTCGAGCGAGCGCCGGAACAGGTCGCGGATCTCGGCACGGTTCTTGTGGATCGCGGGGACGAGGATGTGCGACTGCGAGTCGTGGCCGAGTTGGATGATCAGCTCGGCGAGATCGGTCTCGACGGCCTGGATGCCGTCCGCCTCGAGCGCCTCGTTCAGCTTGATCTCGTCCGAGGCGATCGACTTGACCTTCACGAGCTCGCGGTAGCCGTGCGAGCGTGCGATCTCGGCCACGACCGCGCAGGCCTCGGCTCCATCGGCCGCCCAGTGCACCCGGCCGCCCGCCGCCCTCACCGACTCCTCGAGGCGCTCGAGCTGGGCGTCGAGGTCGAGCAGCGCCGCGTCCTTGGCCGCGGCGCCGGCAGCGCGCAGCTCCTCCCAGTCGGGCAGCTCAGCGACGACGCGGGCGCGCTTGTCGCGGATCGTCGAGGTCGCCCGCGCGAGGTTGGCGCGCAGCTGGGTGTCGGCGAGCGAGCGGCGCGCCGCGGCGGGGAAGCTCACGGATGCGGCTCCTCACCCGTGGAGGCGAGGATCTCGGCGAGATGGACCGCGCGGACGCCGGTGCGCCCGCGCGACAGGCCGCCGCCGATCTGCATCAGGCAGGACGAGTCGACGGCGCAGACGACCTCGGCCTTCGTGTCGAGCACGGCGCGCAGCTTGTCCGACAGCATCGCCGTCGATACGTCGGCGTTCTTGACCGCGAAGGTGCCGCCGAAGCCGCAGCACTCGCTCGCGTCGGGCAGCTCGACGAGGTCGATGCCGCGCACCGCGCCGAGCAGCCGCTGCGGGCGCTCGCCGAGGCGCAGCTCACGCAGCGAGTGGCAGGTTGGGTGGTAGGTCACCCGGTGCGGGTAGTAGGCGCCGACGTCCTCGACGCCGAGCACGTCGACGAGCAGCTCGGAGAGCTCGTAGACGGGCGGCGCCTCTTCACTCAAGTGCTCGCGCAGCATGCCCGCGCACGAGGCCGAGGGCGTCACGACCGCCTCGTGCCCGGCGAAGACGGCGCCGAGCCGCTCCGCCAGGCGCAGGCCTTCGTCGCGGTAGCCGGAGTTCAGGTGCATCTGCCCGCAGCAGGTCTGCTCATCGGGGAACTCCACTTGGTGGCCGAGCCGCTCGAGCAGGCGTACGACCGCCTGGCCAACCGTGGGGAACAGCGTGTCGCCCAGGCAGGTGACGAAGAGTCCCAACCGCACAAGAAGGAGTTTCCCGGACTCGGGCTCGGGGAACCCGCCCCCTGAGGAGAGCAGGGCCAGCGAGGGAGGTCATCGCCGTGTACACGCAGGATTTCGACCCGATTTCCAACTCACTCGGGCTGAGTTCGATCTTCGCGGTGCTCCCGCTGGTGACGCTGTTCGTGCTGCTCGGCGGCCTGAAGCTGAAGGCCCAGTGGGCGGCGCTGCTGTCGCTGCTCGTCGCGATGATCGTGGCGCTCGCCGTCTACGGCATGCCGTTCGGCCAGACGGCCCTGTCCGCCACCGAGGGCGCGGCCTTCGGCCTCTTCCCGATCATGTGGATCGTCGTCATGGCGATCTGGGTCTACAACATGACCGTCGAGACCGGCCACTTCGCCGTGCTGCGGCGCTCGTTCGGCGCGATCTCCGAGGACCAGCGCATCCAGGCCGTGATCGTCGCCTTCTGCTTCGGCGCGCTGATCGAGGCGCTCGCGGGCTTCGGCACCCCGGTCGCGATCACCTCGGTGATGCTGATCGCGCTCGGCTTCAAGCCGATCAAGGCCGCCGCGATCGCGCTCGTGGCCAACACGGCTCCGGTCGCCTTCGGCGCAATCGCCGTCCCGATCACGACACTGTCGGAGGTCACCGGGCTCGACAAGGGCGACCTCGGCGCGATGGTCGGCCGCCAGACGCCGTTCCTCGCCCTGATCGTCCCGCTGATCCTGATCGGCATGGTCGACGGCCGCCGCGGCATCCGCCAGGCCTGGCCGGTCGCCGCGATCGGCGGCCTGGCGTTCGCGATCGCGCAGTTCGCGTGCTCGAACTTCATCTCCGTCGAGCTGACCGACATCGTCGCCTCGCTCGTCTCGACCGGCGTGATCGTCCTGATGCTGCGTTTCTGGACGCCCGGCGAGCCGCTCAAGGCCGAGGTCACGGGCCGCTTCGAGCGCCCGGCGGTGGCCGGCGGCTCGGTGCACGACCCGACCATGGAGCGCGAGGTCGCGCGCCGCGACGACACCAAGAAGGACCCCACCTCCGACGTCATCAAGGCGTACGCGCCCTATCTGATCATCATCGCGGTGTTCGCGATCGCCCAGATAGCCGCGATCAAGGACGCACTCGCGGAGTCGCCCTGGACGACCACCTTCGAGTGGCCGGGGCTCGACGTCCGCAGCCCGGACGGCGAGGCGCTGTCGAGCATGACGTTCAACTTCAACTGGCTGCCCGCCGCGGGCACGCTGATGCTGATCTCGGGGCTGATCACGATGGCTGTGCTGGGCCTCTCGCCCGGCCGCGCCGTGAGGGTGGCCGGCCGCACGGTCGACCAGCTCAAGTGGGCGATCGTCACCGTGGCCGCCGTGCTGGCGCTCGCGTACGTGATGAACCAGTCCGGCCAGACGATCACGCTCGGCCTCTGGGTCGCGGGCGCGGGCGGCATCTTCGCGTTCTTCTCGGCGCTGATCGGCTGGCTCGGCGTAGCCGTCACCGGATCGGACACATCGTCCAATGCGCTGTTCGGCGCGCTGCAGGTGACGGCCGCGAACGACGCCGGCCTGTCGCCCACGCTGATGGCGGCGGCCAACAGCTCCGGGGGCGTGCTCGGGAAGATGATCTCGCCACAGAACCTCGCCATCGGCGCAGCCGCCGTGGGGCTGGCCGGCAAGGAGGGTGACCTGTTCCGTAAGGTGCTCGGTTGGAGCCTCTTACTGATCCTGGTCATGTGCGTGCTCGTCTACCTGCAATCGACCCCGGTGCTTGAGTGGATGGTCGTCTGAGCGACCTGACGCGCCGGCTCGCGGATATCGCGGGCGCCGAGCACGTCATCACGCACGAGCACCAACTCGCCACCTACGCGTCGGACGGGCTGCTGCAGTACGCGGTGAACCCTGGCGTGGTCGTGGTGCCGGGCTCGGCTGCGGAGGTCGCGGCGGCGGTGCGCGCCTGTCACGAGGCGGAGGTGCCCTGGGTGGCGCGCGGCGCGGGCTCGGGCCTGTCCGGCGGCGCGACCCCCGTCGAAGAGGGCGCGCTGATCGTGCTGTCGCGCCTGCGCCGCGTACTCGAGGTCGACCTCGACAACGGCCGCGTCGTCGTCGAGCCGGGCGTCACGAACATCGCCGTATCGCAGGCCGTGGGGCCGACCCACTTCTATCCGCCCGACCCGTCGAGCCAGATCGTCTGCACGATCGGCGGCAACGTCGCCGAGAACTCGGGCGGCGCCCACTGCTTCAAGTACGGCTTCACCACCAACTACGTGACCGGGCTCGAGCTCGTGCTGCCAGACGGCGAGCTCGTCCGGCTCGGCGGCAAGGAGCTCGATCCGCCCGGACTCGACCTGCTCGGCGCGTTCGTCGGCTCCGAGGGGACGCTCGGCGTCGCCACCAAGATCTGGCTGCGCGTCGTGCCCAAGCCCGAGACCGTCCGCACGCTCGTCGCCTTCTTCGGCTCGACGGTCCAGGCGAGCGAGGTGGTGTCGGAGATCGTCTCCGAGGGCATCGTGCCGGGCGCGATCGAGATGATGGACAACCTCTCGATCCGCGCGACCGAGGCGACCGGCGCCGGCTACCCGCCCGACGCCGGGGCGGCCCTCGTGATCGAGCTCGACGGGTCGATAGCGGAGTGCACGGCGCGGCTCGAGCACGTCGTGGCAATCTGCGAGCAGGCGGGCGCCGACTCGATCCGGGTCGCCGACGACGAGGCCGAGCGCGAGCTGATCTGGCGCGCGCGCAAGGCGGCGTTCGCCGCGATGGGCCGGATCACGCCCAACTACTACGTGCAGGACAGCGTGATCCCGCGGACCCGGCTGGCTGAGGTGCTCGGCCAGATCGAGGACCTCGCGCGCGAGTACGACCTGCAGGTGGCGAACGTCTTCCACGCGGGCGACGGCAACCTGCACCCGCTCGTTTGCTACGACGGCTCGAAGCCGGAGGAGGCCAAGCGAGCCGAGGAGTGCGCCGGCATGATCGTCAAGGCCTGCGTCAAGGCGGGCGGGTCGATCACCGGCGAGCACGGGGTCGGCATGGACAAGAAGCGCTACATGCCCGAGATGTTCAGTGAGGCGGATCTGCAGACGTTCCAGCGACTGCGCTGCGCGTTCGATCCCGGGCAGCTCGCGAACCCGGGCAAGGTGATGCCGACGCCGCGGCTGTGCGGAGAGGTCCCCGGGCCGTACCGGGCCCACCCGCTCGAGCAGGCGGGCCTCGCCGAGCGGCTCTAGGGTCAGGACGCGGCGGGCGCCGCCAGCTCGACCTCGACCGCCTTGGAGATCGCGTCGGCGAGCAGCGCGAAGTCCTCCTCCGTGGCCACGAACGGCGGCGAGATCTGAAGCGAGCCGTCGGCGAGCAAGCGGCTGATCACCCCGTGCTCGAGCAGCTCCAGCACGACCCTGGCGGCCCAGCCCGGATCCTGACCGCGGCGCTCGCCCGACAGGGTCACCGCGGCGAGCAGGCCGGTGCCCGCCCGCACCGTGTCGACGCCGGGCAGCTGCGCGAGCGGCACGAGCGCGTCGGCGAGCGGGCCTTCGAGCTCGCGGACCCTGGCGATCAGCCCCTCGCGCTCGAGGATGTCCAGGTTGGCGAGCCCCACGGCCGCGGCCGTGGCGTGGCCCGAGTAGGTGTAGCCGTGGCGCCAGACCGGCGCGCCGGCCCGGAAGAACGGCTCGGATACGCGCGGGCTCGCGATCACGGCCCCGAGCGGGACGTAGCCGGAGGTCAGCCCCTTCGCACACGTGATCAGGTCGGGCCGGAGGCCGAAGCGGGTGCTCGCGAACCACTCGCCGACGCGCCCGAAGCCCGTGACCACCTCGTCCGCGACGAACAGCACGTCGTGGCGGCGGCAGATCGCCTCCACCTCGGAGAGGTAGCCGTCGGGCGGGATCAGGACACCGCCGGCGCCCACGATCGGCTCGCAGAAGAACGCAGCGACGCTGCCGGCCCCCGCCTCCTCGATCGCTCGCTCGAGCGCGCCCGCGTCGTCCCATTCGACGGCGCGCCAGTCCGCCAGCAGGCGCTCGTAGCCGGCGCGGTTGCCGGCGATCCCGCCGAGGCCGGTGCCGATGCCGTTCGAGCCGTGGTAGGCGTTCGTGCGCGAAATCAGGAGCCGGCGCTCGGGCTGCCCCTCCTCTTGCCAGTAGCGCAGCGCGAGCTTGGCGGCGGTCTCGACGGCCTCGCCGCCGCCGCCGGTGAAGAACACCTTGCTGCCCTCCGTGGGCGCGACGGCGGCGACGCGCGTCGCCAGCGCGGCGGTGGGCTCGGTCACGAGCTCGGCATAGTTGGAGAAGGCGGCGACCTTGCGCATCTGCGCGGCGGCCGCCTCGGCCAGCTCACTGCGCCCGTGGCCGACGTTCGCGAACCACAGCGCGCCGGACGAGTCGAACAGGCGCCGGCCGCGGTCGTCGAAGACGTACGCGCCCTCGCCGCGCACGATCGTGAGCTCACCGCTCGCCTCGACCGCTCCCATCGATGCGAACGGGTGCCAGAAGTCAGTCATCGTGCTCTCCTCTCCGTTGACTCTCCGCTTCCGCGAGCGCGAGCTCGGGCCAGCGCCCCTGCAGGTCGGGGGTGGCATCGGCAAACGCGCGCGCCGCGGCGAGCGCGTCGTCGTCTCCCCACAGCCGAGCGCTGAACTGGACGCCGACCGGGATGCCGAGCTCGTCGAAGCCCGCCCGGACGGCACAGGTGGGCAGGCCGAGCAGGTCGTGCGGCACGGTGTAGGGCATCACGAGGTCGCGGAACTCGCGTTCGCTGCCGGCGTGCTGCACGCGCTCCTCGCCGATCGGCGGCGGCGAGCAGGCGGCGACGGGCGTGAGCAGCACGTCCACGCTTTCGAGCAGGGCAGCCATCGCCGAGCGCGCCCGTTCGCGCGCGAGCGTCGCGTCGAGATAGTCGCGCAGGGTCACCTGCGCCCCCAGCTCCAGGCGGCCGCGGACATCGGCGCCGTACTCGTCCGCGCGAGCCGGCCACAGGCCCGCCACGGTGTGCGTCCGGAAAGCCTCCGCTCGCTGGATGACGCCGAAGGCCGGGTGGATCGCCTCTGCCTCGGGCATCGACGCCTCCTGGACGCGCGCGCCGAGGTCCACGACGGTCCGCACGGCGTCGTCGAAGGCTGCCTGCACGTCCGCCGCCAGCGGCACCAGCTGCAGGTCGGGGCAGATGCCGACGGTGCGGCCGGAGAGGCCGGCGGGCGGGACGGACGGCTCGCGGCAGCCCGCCATCGCGCCGAGCAGGAGCCCCACGTCGGCGGGAGTACGCGCCATCGCGCCCGGATGGTCGAGCGAAGGCGCAAGCGGCCAGACCCCCTCGGTGCTGAAACGCCCGAAGGTGGGCTTGAAGCCGACGGTGCCGCAGTACGCGGACGGCACGCGGATCGAGCCGCCCGTGTCGCTGCCGATTGCGATCGGAACGTAACCCGCGGCGAGCGCGACCGCCGAGCCCCCGCTGGAGCCGCCCGAGATCCGGGTCCGGTCCCATGGGTTGTGGCTCGTGCCCATCCTCTCGTTCACTGACGTGAGGCCCCATGCGAACTCGTGCGTCTGGGACTTGCCGAGCAGGATCGCGCCGGCGTCGCGCACGTTGCGGACGACGGCCGCGTCCGCTGACGGCGTGTGGCCGGCGAACATCGGCGAGCCGTAGGCGGTCGGCACGTCCGCCGAGTCGAACAGGTCCTTGACGACGAACGGGACGCCGGCGAGCGGCCCTTGGGGAAGCCCTTCGTGGTAGGCCCGCTCGCAGGCCGCGGCCTCGGCGCGGGCGCGCTCGGGGCAGAGCGCGGGCATGGCCCCGAGCTCGGCGTCGAGGGCGGCGATCCTGGCCAGGGAGGCGTCGACCACCTCTGCCGGCGAGAGCTCGCCGCTCCGGTAGCCCTCCAGCAGCTCGATCGCCGACCTCGTCACCCGTCGCCCGTCACGAACGCCGCCATCCGCCGCCGCTGGACCTTCCCGGTCGGTGTACGCGGGATCTCGTCGAGAACGTGGATCACCGTGGGCACCTTGAAGGAAGCGAGGCGTTTGCCGCAGTGCGCGGTCAGCTCCTCTGCACCCGCGTCCGCCTGCAACGAGACCGCGGCGCCCACCACCTCGCCGTACTTGGCGTCCTCGAGCGCGAAGCAGACGGCGTCGCGGACGGCCGGGTGCGCGAGCAGCACGTCCTCGATCTCGTACGGCGAGATGTTCTCGCCGCCGCGCAGGATCATCTCCTTGAGCCGGCCCTGGAGGTAGAGGTAGCCGTCCTCGAGGACACCCCGGTCGCCGGTGCGGAACCAGCCGTCGACGAAGGCGTCGGCGTTGGCCTCGGGGTTGTTCAGGTAGCCCGAGGTGATGCCCGGCCCGCGCACGGCCACCTCGCCCGGGTCGCCCGACAGGAGCTCGGCGCCCGCGTTGTCGAGGATCGCAACCTCGGCCCCGGCCGGGATGCCGACGGAGCCGGGAATCCGGCGCTCGGGCGGAAGCGGGTTCGACGTCATCTGATGGCTCGCCTCGGTCATCCCGTACGCCTCGACGACGGGGACGCCGTAGGCGTCCTCGGCGCGCTGCATGAGCTCGGGCGACAGCGGCGAGCTGCAGGAACGCACGAAGCGCAGGCTCGCCGGCGGGTCGCCGTCGCGCGCGTCGAGCGCCATCTGGTGTGTGGTCGGCCCCGCCGACACCCAGGTGATCGCGTGCTCGCGGGCCTGCGACCAGAAGCCGCGGCTCGTGTAGCGGCGCGGAACCACCACCCGGCCGCCGGCCACGAGCGCGGCCAGGGTCGAGGCCACCAGCCCGTGGACATGGAAGAGCGGCATCGAGCAGAAGGAGACGTCGTCAGGACCGAGCCCGTAGCAGGCCGCTATTGAGCGCGCCGAGTAGGCGAGGTTGCCCTGCCGCAGCGGCACCTGCTTGGGCCGGCTGGTGGTCCCGCTCGTGTGCAGCAGCAGGGCGATGTCGTCCGCCGTCCCCAGCTCGAACCCGTCGCCGCCGGAGAGCTCGCTGCCATTGACGTGGATGCGGCTGTGCGCACCCGGCTGCGGCTCGAGCTCGGCAATCGGCAGCGAGGCGGCGGCCGCGCGCGCATTCGCGCCCTCGCCCGCCTGGAGCAGCAGCAGCCGCGGGTCCAGGTCCTCGAGGTAGAACGCGTACTCGTCGACCGTGTAGGCGGGGTTGAGCGGCGCGGCGGCCGCCCCCAAGAGCCCGAGCGCGAAGAGGACCTCGATGATCTCGGGGCCGTTCCGGAGCACCATCGCGACGCGGTCGCCGCGCTCGACGCCGGCCGCACTGAGCAGGCCCGCCTGCCGCGCGGCCGCGTCCGTCAAGGCGCTGAAGCTGCGCGGCGCGCCGTCCTCGGGGCAGACGATCGCGGGCGCGTCGCCGGGCTTGCCCTCGAGCAGGGCCCCGAGCGTCTCGGGCGCGTCAGAAGCCCGCGGCATAGCCGTCCTTTCTCGGATCCGATCCGCCGAACAGCGCCTCGCCCTCGGTCAGGATGGCCTGCCCGCCGCCGAACGCGAGCGAGTCGTCCTCGCGCGCGGTCGCAATGCCCGCGCGCTCGAGCTCGCCCGCGCGCTCCCAGAGCCCCTCCTCCAGCCGGACCACGTCGCCGTCGACGAGGAAGCGCGAGCGGTCGAGCGCGGCCTGCGGATCGAGGCCGTCGTCGACGATCGCGGACACGAGCTGCATGTGCGCCTGGGCCTGGATGTAGCCGCCCATCACGCCGAACGGGCCGCGCAGGCGGCCGTCGCGAAGCAGCAGGCCGGGGATGATCGTGTGGTACGGCCGCCGGCCCGGCTCGATCCTGCCGTTCACCGCGAAGCAGGCGCCGCGGTTCTGGAGGACGACGCCGGTCCCGGGCGCGACGATGCCCGAGCCGAAGCCGCCGTACAGGCTCTGGATGAACGAGACGGCCATCCGCTCGCCGTCGACGGCGCACAGGTAGACGGTCCCGCCGGCCGGCTCCGCCACCGGCGCGGACAGCTCGCGCAGGCGACCGTCGAGGTACGCCGGCGAGAGCAGCTCGCTCACGTCCGCGCCGTCGCGCACGCGCGCGCGTGCGTCCTCGACGGCTAGCCGCGCGCAGCCGACCTGGTTGACGAGCCCCGGCTCGGTTCGGTCGAGCAGCGCAAGCGCCTCGGCGGCCGCCACGCCCTGGGTCGGCGGCGGCAGCTCGAGCACCTCGTGGTCGCGGTAGCCGACGCGCAGCGGCCGCACCCAGCCGGAGGCGTAGGAGGCGAGATCGCTCTCCTCGAGCCAGCTCGCCCGGCAGATCGCCTCGGCGACGGGGCCCTCGTAGAACGCCTCCGGGCCGCGCTCCGCGATCGCGCGCAGCGTCGCGGCGAGCTCCGGCTGGCCCACGCGCTCGCCCGCCCCCGGCGCCGGCGTGAGCTCGGGCGGGACCTCCGAAGCGGCCCAGCTCGTGTTCGTCTGCGCCGACTCCGTGCCCCACGCGAGCGCCGTCCGATGACCGACCGCAAAGCCGCGCTCGGCCGCATCGATGGCGTCGGCGAGGCAGGCGTCCAGGCCGAGCCGGCCATGACGCGCGGACAGCGCCGCCCAGCCGTGCACCGCCCCCGGGACCGTGACCGAGCGCGGGCCGCGCTCCACCGGCTCGAGCTCGTCTGCCCCCGCC
>Ga0081455_10009033_pt1 | contig 10288 bp, 8 predicted proteins | sample TabmetS3T2R1_FD_70207 | JGI IMG/M metagenome (GOLD analysis project Ga0081455, IMG submission 70207) | Tabebuia heterophylla rhizosphere microbial communities from the University of Puerto Rico - S3T2R1 | ecosystem: Host-associated > Plants > Roots > Rhizosphere ... | reverse complement strand
GCTTCTACGCCTATCCGCAGGTCGAGGGCGAGGGGACCGTCAAGCTCGAGAAGCGCGGTGACGTGGCGATCGCCTGGCTCGCCAACCCGCCGATGAACGCGATCTCGCCCCAGGTCATCGAGGACCTCGGCAAGGTCTGGGACCAGGTGAAGTCCGACGACGAGGTGAAGGCGATGGTCGTTTACTCATCTCTGCCGGTCGTCTTCTCCGCCGGCGCCGACATCAAGGCCTTCACCTCGATGGACGAGGCCGCCGGTGCGGAGCTGATCAACAATGGGCACGCGCTACTGCGCGAGCTCGGCCAGAGCCGCACGTCGACGGTCGCCGCCGTCAATGCGATCGCCTTCGGCGGAGGCTGCGAGCTGGCGATGGCCTGTGACTTCCGGGTCGCGGCCCGGTCGGCCGTCTTCGGACAGCCGGAGATCAACCTCGGGATCATCCCGGGGTTCGGCGGGACCCAGCGGCTGCCGAGGCTGGTCGGGCCGTCCAAGGCGCTGGAGATGAACCTGACCGGGGACGCGGTCCTCGCGCCCGAGGCCAGGTTCCACGGCCTCGCCGACGACCTGGTGCCGGACGAGGAGCTCTTCGACACCGCATTCGCCTGGGCCCGCAAGCTCGCCCAGCAGGCCCCGGTCGCCGTCGAGCAGATCAAGCAGGTCTCCTACAAGGGCGATCTGGACGAAGGGATCGAAGCCGAGAAGCAGGGCTTCGCAGCCGCCTTCCTGTCGGAGGACGGCAAGGAGGGCATCTCGGCGTTCCTGGGTAAGCGATCCCCGAAGTGGCAGGGCAAGTAGCCACAGACCAGGCGCAGCGGCTTGCGGAGCTGATCCGGGAGTCGAGCTCCACCGTCGCTCTGACAGGAGCGGGGATCTCGGTCCCCTCGGGCATTCCGGACTTCCGGAGCCCGGGGGAGGGGCTCTGGGAGAAGGTCGACCCGATGGAGGTCGCGCACATCGACGCCTTCCGGCGCGACCCGGCCAAGTTCTGGAGCTTCTACCGGCCTCGCTTCCACCTGTTGGGTGATAAGGAGCCAAACGATGCCCACCGCGTCCTCGCCGAGCTGGAGCGACGCGGTCTGCTCGACGCCGTGATCACCCAGAACATCGACCAGCTCCACCACAAGGCGGGCTCGGAGCGGGTCGTCGAGGTCCACGGCTCGATCCGGACATCGAGCTGCCAATGGTGCGACAAGGCGTTTCCCCTCGAGGAGGTCGAGGGCCTCTTCGACGACGAGGGTGCAGCGCGCTGCTCGGACTGCTCGGGGCCGGTGAAGCCGGACGTCGTGCTGTTCGGCGAGCTGCTGCCCGCCCACGCGATCGAGGAGGCCGAACGACTCGCCGCCGGCGCGGAGCTGATGCTCTGTGTCGGCTCCTCGCTCGAGGTCCAGCCGGTCGCAGGTCTGCCCTGGGTGACACTCGGGCGGGGGGGTCGAATCGCGGTGATCACCAAGGGCCCGACACCCTTCGACTCGGATGCTGCCGTGCGGATGGGCGGCGACGTGGTGGCCGACCTGGATGCGGTCCTGGCCGCGGTCGAGGAGAAGTAGTTCCGTAGCAGATAGTTTCTTTCGCCACCTATGGTGCTACGGTTGTATCGATGGCATCGGCGACGAAAGAGAGCATCAAGCCCACGGACGAGTGCCCGGAGTGCCTCGCAGGCAACCTCGGCTGGCTCCTCACCCAGGCCCACTTCAATCTGGTCAGCGAGGTGGGCGCCGCTCTCGAGCCGCTAGGAGTCTCGAACCGCGGCTACCACGTGCTCGCCACCGCCCGCACCGGTGAGTACACCCAGAAGGAGCTCGCCGAGCGGATCGGCCTCGACAAGACCACGATGGTGGTCACCGTCGACGAGCTCGAGAAGAAGGGGCTCGCCGAGCGCAGGCCCTCCAGCACCGACCGCCGGGCGCGCGTGATCGCGGTGACCCAGACCGGCGAGCGGACGGTCGCCTCGGGCCAGAAGATCATCGACCAGATCCAGGCGGACGTGCTCGAGAGCCTGCCGGCGAAGGAGCGGAAGCTCTTCCTCGAGTCCCTCGGCTCCCTGGTGAAGGAGCGTCTCGCCCAGCCGGCACCGGACTCCCCGCCCCTGCGGCGGCGCGAGCCCCGCACCTAGCACCGCCGACTTCATCGGTTCAACTCACCCCCGCATGCGCCGGTGTGTGACGAGGCGCACATTAGGTCATCACGAGATGATCTTGTACGAGACTATTTGCTACGGTTCTCAATCAGACCGTCCAAGCCGACCCGAGGGGGAACCGGGATGACAGAGATCGCAGCAGTTCAAGAGCCGCAAGCCGCCAGAGAGGTCCAGAGCGACCGCTCCCGGTGGATCGCCCTGGTCGTCCTCTGCGTCGGGATGCTGATGATCGTCCTCGACCAGACGATCGTGAACGTCGCCCTGCCGTCCATCAAGGACGACCTGGGCTTCTCGCAGTCGACCCTCGCCTGGGTCGTGAACGCCTACCTGATCACCTTCGGGGGCCTGCTCCTGCTCGCCGGCCGGCTCGGTGACCTGATCGGGCGGAAGACGATCTTCATGAGCGGCCTCGCCCTGTTCACGGCCGCTTCGGTCCTCTGCGGGATCGCCCAGACCCAGGAGATGCTGGTCGGCGCCAGGTTCCTCCAGGGCGTCGGCGGGGCGACCACCTCTGCCGTGATCCTGGGAATGATCGTGACGATGTTCCCGGAGCCCCGGGACCAGGCCAAGGCGATCGGCGTGTACAGCTTCGTCGCGGCCGCGGGAGCCTCGATCGGGTTGCTGCTCGGCGGCGTGCTCACCCAGGCCCTGAGCTGGCACTGGATCTTCTTCGTGAACGTGCCGATCGGCGTGGCCACCGCCCTGGCCGCCACCAAGGTGGTCGAGCGCGACGAAGGCATCGGCCTGAGCAAGGGTGCAGATGCCATCGGGGCTGTGCTGATCACGGCGGCCCTGATGCTCGGCGTCTACACGATCGTCAAGCCTGCGGCCGACGACGGCTGGGGAGCTCCCCTGACGCTCGGGCTTGGAGCCACCTCGCTGGCCCTGATCGCCGCATTCGTGGCCCGAGAGGCGACCGCGAGGACGCCGCTGGTGCCGCTGCGCATCTTCCGCAACCGGAACGTGTCCGGCGCCAACGCGGTCCAGGCGCTGTTCGTCGCCGGCATGTTCGGGATGTTCTTCCTGGGCAGCCTCTACATGGAGCGCGTGCTCGGCTACGACCCGCTCGAGATCGGGCTCGCCTTCCTGCCCGTGGCGCTCGCGATCGGGGTCCTCTCGGTCGGCGCGTCGGAGCGGCTCGTGATGCGGTTCGGCGCCAAGCCGGTGCTGCTGGTCGGTCAGGCGCTGATCGTGGGCGGCCTGGTGCTCTTCGCCATCGCGCCCGTGCACTCGAGCTACGTCAGCGACCTGCTCGCGCCGATGCTCCTGCTCGGCGTCGGGGCCGGACTCTCCTTCCCCTCGCTGATGGGGCTCGCGATGTCGAGCGCCACCGCCGAGGACTCGGGACTGGCCTCCGGCCTGGTCAACACCTCGCTCCAGGTCGGTGGCGCCCTCGGGCTGGCCGTGCTGGCGACGCTCTCCGCCACCAGGACGGACAGCCTCCTGGCGAGCGGCAGCTCACCGGACGCGGCCCTCACCGGCGGTTTCCACCTGGCGTTCTGGATCGGCGCCGGATTGGTCACTGCGGCGATCGCCGTGACCACCCTGGTGATTCGCTCCCGGCCGGCTTTGGCCGAGGCGGCGCCTCGCGAGGTGCCCGAGCCCAAGCTCGAGGGCGAGGCCGCCTACTGGGAGGCCGCCTAACGAAGTTTCTCCTCGATCGCCTCCAGCTCCTTGAGGAGCTGTTCGCGGCGAGGGCCCGGCTCCTCCCGCAGCGCCCCCCGCGCGGCCTGGAGTCCATAGCGCGCCTCGGCGTCCCTTCCCTGTTGGGCGTCGAGGCGCGCTCTCTGCATCAGGGTCTCCGCCGGGTGCACCTCTTCCCTGCCGGCGAGCACCGCCGCGACCCGTGACTGCGGGTCAACGTCCTCGAGGCGGCCGCGCCGCTGATGTGGCAGCTGGCTGGCCTCGGTCCAGCGGCCCTCCGCCAGCTCGTCGCCCGTTCCATGCCCCATCCGGATCGCCAGTGCCTTGGTCGCGCCGATCTCCTGGACCAGAGGGTCGCGTGACTCCGCTCGGACGGCGTTCAGGGCGCGGTTGACTATCCGGGTCGCTTCGCGCAGCTCCTGCATTCCGCGCTCGCGGCTCCGCAGCGTCTCCTTGAGCCAGGCCGACCCCGACGCGACGTCCTCGAAGGACACTCCGGTCACCGTCACCCGGGTGACAGGCACCTGCGCCGGCTCTCCCGGATCGACCGGCCGCGGTCGCCGGCGGCCTCGCCGCTGGGGCCGGGGCGCGTCGAGCTCCTGCACGATCAGGACCCTCTCGGCCTCGTCCTCTCGAACCAGATAGCGGCCCTCGGGCAGTCCGATCCTCCCCGCCAGCTCGAGCTGGACGAAGCTCGCTCGGGTTATCGAGGTGTTCGCCGTGAGTCAGTCGCCGGTATTGCCGCCCTTGGCGGGCAGCGAGGCGGCCGAGGGCTTGCCGGGCACCTTCGGGTTCTGGATCTGGCCGAGCCGCTGGATCAGGCGCTGCCACTGCTCGGGCTTGAGGATCTGGCCGAGCTGCTTGATCGAGCTTCCGGCCGTCGTGAAGGTGTAGCCGACGTGGATGTGGTTGTAGTGGTCGGGCAGGGTGAAGGTCGGCGGCCCGAGGTCCATCAGGGAGATGATCTGCGCCGGGCGCATCGTTCCCTGGAGGAGCAGCAGATCCTTGATCACCGCTTCGGTGATCGTGCCCGGGCCCTGGTGCCCTGTGATCGGGATGCCGTTGACGGCCGCGATGTCGACCGCGGAGCCGTACGAGTGGGCCGACACGTTGCCCGAGGCGGTCAGGTAGGAGTGCCCGCACTTGAGCGAGGTGATCGTCAGGCGGTAGCCCTTGGCGACCAGGTACTCCATGACCGCGAGCACGCGGCGGTCGATCTGGCCGGTGGCGATGTCGTTGCGGCCGCAGGCGTAGATCGAGAGAGCGGGATCGTTGAGCACCCGCTGCTGGAGCGCCGCCTTCGACATCAGCAGCACCTGGCCGACGGTCGGGTTGTCCGAGAACGGGTTCTTGTCGGCGGCCCGGTAGATCGCGGTGGTCTCGAGCAGCTTCCAGCCATCGAGGATCGGCTTCGGGTCGATGGTGGGAGCGCCGCGGCCGGCCGGCCTGATCGCGAAGTTGAGGTGGGGCGGGGCGGCGTCGGGCTGCCCGACGCGGCCGATCACGGTGCCGCCCGTCACCTTGGAGCCCTTCTTCAGGGGCCGCAGCTCCATGGTCTTCTGATCGAAGGAGAAGCTCGGCGCGAGGGCGGACTTGAAGGTCTCATAGCCGGGCACCGCGCGCCCGAGCAGCTGGTCGAGCTGGCCCGCGACGCCCGGGTTGCCGGCGTTGCCGCGGCGGCTCGGCAGCGCGAACAGCCGGTTGCGGAGGTCCTCGGTGTTCTGCGCGGCGCTCGAGTGCTTCGCGCCCTTCGTCGCGGCGGAGCGCTTGGCCGCCGAGTTGTCCCCGGCGGAGGCCGGCGCGCTCGGCGCGGCGTCCTTCTTGGGGTTGGTGAGCTGGAAGTCCTTGGCCGAGAGCGAGTTCTGCCGCGGCACCGGGTGCATCTTCTCGATCTCGCCGAGATGCGCGTAGGTGTAGCGGTTGCCGTAGGCGTCCTGGAGGACGATGAACTTGCCGAGCTCCTTGGAGTCGCCCATCTTCTTGATGACACCGTCGTTGGCCGCGACGACCGGAGCGTTAAGGCTCGAGTAGATGTTGATGCTTCGCCGCTGGGCGTTCGAGGCGACCACGTCAGCGGCGTTGCCGGAGGCCTTGCGCTGGGTGGTGGAGCGGGCGAGCGCGGTGGCGTCGTTGATGTCGTCGGCGTAGCGGGCGTCGGCGGCGACCGGGAAGTGCGCGCCCTCCGTCAGCCCGGTGAGCGAGCCGACCAGCGCGTCAGGCAGCTTGCCGTACTGGTTGGCGTAGAGCAGCACCTCGTCGACGTACCAGTCGGCGTGGTTGTAGGCGAAGATCGCCTGGCGGAGGTCCTTGTCGCCGCCGGCGGCACGCAGGTAGCGGGCCGCGGCGCAAACGGCATCAACTGGGTTGTAGGGGTCCTTGCGCCCGTCGTCATTGGCGTCGACCCCGTAGGCCGCCCAGGTCGAGGGGATGAACTGCATCCAGCCCTCCGCTCCGGCGGAGGACACGTTCAGGTTGGTGCCGAAGGCGGTCTCGATCTTGTTGATGCCGGCGAGCACCTGCCAGGGGATGCCGTACTCGGTGCCGCAGGACTGGTAGATCGGCAGCAGGAACGGCGGGATCTCGAAGGAGTCGATCAGGAAGTTGGGAACGCCGATCGGCGCGGGACCGAACTGCGCGACCGTGAGGCTCGGGTTGGTCGGGGTGGGGGAGCCATCCGGGTTGCGGAGGGTCGGCTCCTGGATCTTCTGCCGCTCGCCCTTGGCGATCTGCTTGGCGCCCTTGCCCTTCTTGTTCTGCTTGCCGAAGAGACCCTTCGCGCCCACCTTGCCGGCCTTGCCCGTCTTCCCGGTCTTGCCGGTCTTGCCGCCGCCGGTGGTCGTCGTCGTGCCGCCGCCGCCGGTCGTCGTCGTACCACCGCCGCCGGTGGTGGTGGTGCCGCCGCCGGAGGTCGTCGTGCCGCCACCGGTCGGCGCGTTGTACTCGTCGGTGTCGAGCGGGCCGTTACAGCCCGGGTCGGCGAGGTCGACGAGGCCGTCGCCATCGTTGTCCGAGAGGTCGGAGCACTGCGGGAGAACGCCGCCGTCGCCGCCGTCCGTTCCTGTCCCAGGCGCCGTGACCGTCGTGTCCTCCGCCCCGACGGCGAGCGAGCTGGCGCTCCCCGCGGCAACTATCGCCAGGGTGCCGCCTAGAGCGATGGTGACGAGAAGCTTTTTCCTCATTTGGCTAGCCGATCCCGCCCGCGAAGCTCTGGGTCTTCCAGGGTCTGCCAAGCGCAGCCTCCCTGCAGCCACGGGCTAGGCGGACGCTACTGATTCGCATTTCCCTTTGCAACGACGAAGGGTCTTCCCGTGGGTAGGGCAACCCAAGCTCAATATCCCGCCGCAAGGTGCCCATGCTTGACGGAAACAGTAGGCAATGGCCTTTGTTGCGTGTACGACGCGTCGCCCGAGCCGGTCGGATTCCTCTCCTGGAGCGGTACCGTGGCGTGAACGATATGGACGCTGGCGGCGGCGAACCGAGCGGGGATCAGGGCTCCAGCCGGGGCGAGAGCGCCCTGGGTGACCTCGCTCAGCTGCTGGTCGAGAACCCTTGGATGAACCAGGCCTTGCAGGTCGCGTTCGGCATGCGCGAGCGAGCCTCGGAGGCGGGCACCGCCGTGATCCGGAACCTGAACCTGCCGACCGGCAATGACCTCGACCGTGTGGCCCGACGCCTCCGCTCCCTCTCGGAGCGCCTCGAGGAGGTGGAGGACATGCTCGACCGGCTCAGCCGCGAGGTCGCGGAGCTGCGACGCGAGCGCGAGTCCCAGCCCTCCCGGACCTCGACCCGGGGTTGACGCTGCGCGAGATCTAGCCTTCGAGCGCCGCCGCGGCGGCCGCGCCCATGCGCGCGACCGCGTCGGCCAGATCATCGTCGGCGATCCGCCGCCGCCGCCCGTTCTCGAAGACGTCGGAAACGGCGAGCAGGCAGGCGGTTGCCACGCCCAGCCGCCCTCCCAGCGTGAACAGGGCCGCCGCTACCATCTCGACCGCGACCGCCCCCTGCCCGAGCCAGTCGTGTGCGCGCGGCCGGGGCGGCCCGGCATCCTCCCCGCCGGCGTCATAGAAGAGATCGGTGCTCACGATTCGGACCGAACTCGGGCTGCCGGGCAACGCGCCCACCACACGCTGGGTGAGCTCTGCATCCGGCTCGGCCACCCCGCCCGCTCCCAGGGAGCGGCTTACGCCGTCTTCCGCCAGCGCCTCACCGGCGACGATCAGGTCGCCATGCGCCAGGTCGGGGTCGAGCGCGCCGCAGGTTCCCACCCGGATCGCCCTCCTCACGCCGAGCTCGGCCAGCTCCTGCAGCACGATCGCGGCGCTCGGTCCTCCCATGCCGGTGGACTGGATGCTGAGCGGGTGCCCGCCGGGCGTCTCCCCCGTATATCCCCAGAGCCCGCGCGCGTGGTTGCTCATCCTCGGCTCGGTGAGCAGCTGCTGGGCGAGGGCCAGGGCGCGGCCGGGGTCTCCCGGAAGCAGCGCGTCCTCGGCGTAGGCGGTGCTGGGCCGGAGGTGGTGCGGCATGGGCCGGGCACCGTACAGCGGTTGTGTCGAGCTTCCGGGGGTAGGCTTAGCCGCGGTCGGTGTCGCCAGTGGGCTCCAAGGCAAAAGCAGCGAAGGGTTTGACCTCAGGTCGAGGGTCAGGGTCGCAGGAGGTGCTGACCAAGAAGGAGCTCAAGGACATCCTCGACGCGGTGCTTCGCGAGATCGATGCGGACCCCGACGACGGCCCGCGTCTCGGCGCGGCGGCGGCCCCGCTGCGGATCGAGTTCCCGGACCTGAAGCTGGTGCTCAACGTCTCGCGGGCCGACGGAGGGCGTCACGTCTTGAGTTGGAACTTCTCCAGCCGCTCCGCCGCCAGGCCGAAGCTCCGCCTGAGCATGGAGTCGGACGTCGCCAACCGCGTCTTCCAGGGCCGGGAGAACCCGGCCATCGCGATCGCCCGGGGCCGGCTGCGGACCCGGGTAGAGGACGCCGGCGCGGCGCTGCGCTTCTTTCCCGCCGCCAAGCCGCTCTTCTCCCGCTATCGCGACCTCGTCTCGCAGAAGTACCCGCACCTCGCCCTTGACTAGCGCCGGGATTGACTTGGCACCTGGGGGAGGCGTAATCTCGCCTCACTGGAAAAGCTCTTGGGCCGGACGCGGGTCCGCGGTCCGCAGGTCCCCCGGCGACTGGGATCAGCGACAGGGCTCCGCGAGGCGTCTAGGCGCCGCTGGCCGACGAGGCGGGCCAAGAGCCCGCAGGCGACGGGGTCCTGGGGCCCCGTCGCTGCATCAGGAGCCCTCCGCGACCGGAGGGAGCGTGTGAGCCCCGGCGACCCGAACGAGCAGGGCAACGGCATCTCGCTCACCGAGGCGAGCCGGCTCGCCGGCGTCTCGGCCTCGACCTTGAGACGCTGGGCGGACGACGGGCTCGTCCCGGTGGAGGACGGGCACTGGACTCGGGCGTCGGCGGCGCAGGCCCGCGTCATCGCCCGGATGCGGGAGCGTGGCTACTCGGTCGAGGCGATCAAAGAGGCGGCGGAGGGGGGACGCCTGGCGTTCGGCCGAGCCGAGGACCTCTTCCAGGTTCCGGAGGGCCGCTACAACCGGGACGAGGCCGCGGAGCTGACCGGGCTCGAGCCGGAGCTGATCGAGCGGCTGATGACGCTTCTCGGCACGCCGATGAGCGCCGACGGGATGCTCAACGAGGAGGACCTGAGGGCGATGCGCCACTGCGCCAACGTGCTCTCCTCGGGATTCCCGCTGGTCGCCTTCCTCCAGCTGGTCCGGGTCTACGCCCAGTCGATTCGCCGCGTCGCCGACGCGGAGGTGCGGCTCTTCCACCTCTATGTCCACGAGCCCCTGATCCAGGAGGAGGTGCCGCCGCTGGAGATCGCGGAGGAGATGGGTGAGCTCGCGTCGGACCTGCTGCCGGTGACCGGGCCGCTGATGGAGTACATGCACAACCGCTACCTGCGCTTCTACATCGAGCAGGACGTCGTCGGGCACATGGAGGCCGACATCGGCGGCGCCGGGCGGGGCCTCGCCCGGGTCTCGATGACCTTCTGCTTCGTCGACCTGACGGGCTTCACCCGGTACACGGAGGAGGAGGGCGACGAGGAGGCGCTCGACATGATCGAGCGGTTCATCGACACCGTGGAGGCGACGCTGCCCTCGGAGGCGACGATCGTGAAGACGATCGGCGATGAGGTGATGGTCGTCTCACCGGAGCCGGCGACGCTGACCGAATGGGCTGTCGGCTTCCTCGCCCTCTTCCAGGAAAGGCCGCAGCCGCGAGTGGGGATCCACAACGGCGCGGCGGTTTTCCGGGACGGCGACTACTTCGGCGGCGACGTCAACCTGGCCCACCGCGTCGTGTCGCGGGCGCTCGGCGGCGAGGTGCTGGTCACCCAGGCCCTCGTCGACGCGACCGGCCAATCCGACTTCCTTCGCTTCGACGCGATCGGCGAGGTCGTGCTCAAGGGGTTCCCTGAGCCGATCTCCCTCTATATCGCCCGGCCGGCAGCG
>Ga0081455_10009032_pt1 | contig 10289 bp, 6 predicted proteins | sample TabmetS3T2R1_FD_70207 | JGI IMG/M metagenome (GOLD analysis project Ga0081455, IMG submission 70207) | Tabebuia heterophylla rhizosphere microbial communities from the University of Puerto Rico - S3T2R1 | ecosystem: Host-associated > Plants > Roots > Rhizosphere ... | reverse complement strand
TCTATCTTTAGCGTTCAAACTTTTACCCGGCAGACTTCCTGCCGGAACGCCCAAGTTCGAGTTTTAAAGAACCGTGCCGACTATAGCACGGGTTAATCGTGGGCGAAACGCTCACGATTCGAAATTAATCTCCATCCAAACTCGCGCTTTGGATGGAGTATTCTTTCGCGGATCTAGATAATTAGCGACTTCGTTTCTGAATATATAAAGAACCATGTTCCTGCGGCAAATTCCCTCCACACAATCAAAAGGAGATAGTCATGGAGAGATCGATTTCTTCCGCTACGAATTTGGGTCTAGCTTTAATTATCGGCGTGTGCCTTTGCGGCAAAACAACCTATTCAATAAACACTCAAAATGTCACATCTGCCCAAGGAGTAAATCGAGCAACTAGCCAGTCGCCGGCGCCGCCCCTAACAAATGACTGCCGTTTGCCGAAAGATGACATCGAGAGAAACGCCAGCTTCATTGATGATTCGGCGAATTATGCGATTTACGCGCTCCTGAGCAACAATGCCTATAAGCGTGAGAAACAAGAGCAGTTCCGCTTGCCTGCGCAAGAGTGGCGTCACAGGGACGATTTCATTCCGGAAGGAACTGAAGCAGGGTTGGAGTTGAAAGTCTTTGAAAAAGTCGCGGGAGGCAAACCAGTTGAGATCGTCATCGCCTTTCGTGGGACCGATGATCTGAAAGATTGGTGGCAAAATCTATCGCCACAGTTCTTGTTTCCTAAAAAGCGGCAAACGGATATGGCCGAGAAGAACTTCGAACGATTGCGCGGTATGTACGAAGGACAACAGGTTCGATACGTGGCGACCGGGCATTCATTAGGCGGCGGTTTGGCGATGCACTTGTCTTTCAAATACCCTGACGTCTCAGCGGTTGTCTTTAATTCCTCGCCGCGCGTCGAGCAGGGGCTGAGTAGCCCGCGCGGCGTGAATGCGCGCATAATCATTTGGGAAAGTAACGAGGCGCTCAGTTACTTGCGGCCGCTCGCGAAGATCCGCTGGGGAACCGTAAAGGAAGTAAAATTCGATTTTCAGCCCGGACACTTGGGTATTGTCAAACAACACGGCATGTATGCGCTTGCCCTAAGTATGCTGAAGTTGGGTTGCGAAACATCCTTACCAACGGCGGCGTCATTGAAATCATTGTTGAGTGAAAACTGCCAGCGCCCCTGACCGCTATGTCAGGAAACAATAGGGCCGCAATGGAGGAACCCGCATGAGACTAAACTCGTTTTGTTTGACATTCGCGCTGCTGGCGCTCTTCTCCTCGTTGTCAGCCGGCGCCACGGACATCAAGATAAAAGAAGAAGCCGTGAGCGCCATCGATAAACGCAAGGCGGAAATGATCAAACTCAGCGACCAGATCTGGGCTTTTGCTGAAACTGCGCTGCGCGAACACAAGTCGTCTGAGGCGCTCAGCCGTTACGCAGAGATGGAGGGCTTCAAGGTCGAGCGCGGCGTCGCCGGAATGCCCACGGCCTTCATCGCGTCTTACGGGCAGGGGCGACCCGTCATCGGCATTCTAGGCGAATTCGACGCGCTGCCCGGCATCTCGCAGAAAGCCTCGCCGGTCAAGGAGCCGCTCGAAGCGGGCGCGCCTGGGCACGGCTGCGGCCACAACCTGTTCGGCGTGGCGAGTCTGGGCGCGGCCATCGCGGTGAAAGAACTGATGGCCGCAGGCAAACTCAGGGGCACTATTCGTTTTTACGGCACGCCTGCCGAAGAGGCGGGCTCCGGCAAGGCCTACATGACGCGCGACGGCCTTTTCAAAGACCTGGATGTTTGCCTGGCGTGGCATCCGGCGACTGCGACCCATGCCGACGTGGATAGCACGCAGGCCTTGGTCGATTTCATCGTCGAGTTTAAGGGCAAGGCCGCGCACGCCGCCCTCGACCCGTGGAACGGGCGCAGCGCGGTGGACGGCCTCGAAGCCTTCACGCACGGCGTCAATTTGCTGCGCGAGCATGTCAAGCCCACAGTGCGCATCCATTACGCGATCCTCAAAGGCGGCGACGTGCCGAACGTCGTGCCAGAATACGCCAAGGTCTGGTGCTGGGCGCGCGATTCCAAGCGCGCGGGCGTTGAACCAGTCTTGCAGCGATTGCGCGAGATCGCCGAAGGCGCGGCCCGCATCGCCGGGGTCGAATCGAAGTTCACGATTCAGTCCGGCTGCTACGAAATACTGGTCAATCTGACCGGCGCAAAGCTGTTACAACAGAACCTGGAGTGGCTCGGCCCGATCAAATACACGGAACAGGAACAGGAGTTCGCGCGGACGATTCAACGCGCGACGGGGACCGAGCAGAAAGGGCTCGACGGCGAGATCAAGCCGCTGAAAGCGCCGATGCCCGATCCACCCGGCGGCTCGACCGACGTCGGCGACGTGAGCTGGGTCGTTCCTACACTGCATCTTTCGGTCACGACCGCGCCCGAAAGCGCCTGGCACGCCTGGCCCGTTGTGGCTTGCGGCGGAATGTCCATCGGGCACAAAGGAATGATCCTGGCGTCGAAAACCCTCGCGGCGACGATGGTCGATTTATTCGAGGACGCCAAAACACGCGAGGCGATTCAGGCGGAGTTCAAGGGGCAGACCAAGGGCTTCGTCTACAAGCCTTACGTTGCAGATGGCCCACCGCCCGTGCCCAAGCAGTAACCGGAGACATTACTGCGCTCTAAACAATGGGGCGCCGGTACAGTACCGATCTTCTCCTGGTCCTTTTCTGGGCCTGGCAAACCGGAAAGGGCGGCGGCTAGAATGAGCGGGACGAGCGGCAGCGCTCACAATAATTAACAATGAATATCCTCTACATCACAGCCGGCGCCGCCGGAATGTATTGCGGCAGTTGTTTGCGCGACAACGCGCTCGCCACTGAATTGATCAGGCAGGGGCACGACGTTACGCTGCTGCCGCTTTACACGCCGACGCTGACCGACGAGCCGAACGTCAGCAGCGGGAAGACCTTCTTCGGCGGCATCAGCGTCTACCTCGAACAGCGTTCGCCCGTCTTCCGGTACACTCCGCGCTGGCTCGACAAGATCTGGGATTCACAACTCGCGCTCAAGGCCGCGTCGAAGCGGTCGATCGCGGTCGATCCCGATTCGCTCAGCGAATTGACGATCTCGATCCTCAAAGGCGCCCGCGGCAATCAGGGCAAGGAGATCGGCAAGCTGGTGGATTGGCTGAAAACCCAGCCGCCGCCAGACGTGGTCGATATGCAGAATTCGATGTTGATCGGGTTGGCCCGCCCGATCAAGGAGGCCACGCGAAGCCCCGTCTGCTGCACGCTTCAGGGCGAGGACCTTTTTCTTGACGGAATGCGCGAGCCTTATCGCGGCCAGGCGCTCGAACTGATTCACGAGCATGCGAAATATGTCGACGCCTTCATCGCGGTCAGCGAATATTACGCCGGCCACATGGCCGGCTACCTGGGCGTCCCGCGCGAGAAAATTCACGTCGTCCCCCTCGGCATCAATTTGAAAGATTACGAGGCTGTCAGCGCGCCGCTCCGCCCGCGCGAAAACGGCGATTTCACCATCGGTTATTTCGCGCGCGTCGCGCCTGAGAAGGGCCTGCGCGAACTGGCCGAAGCCTATCGCCTGCTGCGCAAGCGCGATGATTTCCCGCCGGCGCGTCTTGAAGTCGCGGGCTATCTCGCGCCCGAACACAAAGGCTATTTGCGCGAGATCGAGCGTGAGATGCATGAGAGGGGCTTCGCCGGCGAGTTCCACTATCACGGCGCTTTGGAGCGCGAGGACAAGCTGCGCTTCTTCCAGAACATCGACGTGCTCTCGATCCCGGCGACTTACGCCGAAGCGAAAGGATTGTCGGTGATCGAGGCGATGGCCAGCGGCGTGCCGGTCGTGCAGCCGCGTCGCGGATCATACTCGGAAATGGTCGAACGCGCGGGCGGCGGCTTGTTGTGCGAACCGAACGACGCTGCTAGCCTGGCTGAAGGGATCTACTCGCTCTGGAAAAACCCCGAACTGGCGAACGACTTGGCGAAACGAGGTATGGCCGGAGTGCGCGATCATTATTCCGTCAGCCAGATGGCTTCGCGCGCGCTCGACGTTTACGCCGGCCTGGCGTCGAATCAATGAATCCAACATTATTGAAACAATGCCCTGGCAGCGGCGTTCTCATCTTCACGAAATTCCTGATCTGGCTCCCTTAATCTGACCGAATTGAATTATGGAGGTTTTTTTGTGAGGAAGAGCATTCTGTTTGTATTCGTTCTTTTGTTCGCCCTTTCAACTGGCGGTAAGACTTTGCAGTCAAACGCTGTGGAGGCCCACAATGCCCAGGAGAATCGTCTGCGCGTGAGCGCCAGCGGCCAAGCTCCGAAGCCAAACGTCGCTCAAGCTGTCTATATCAAATGGAGGCAAGAGGCGCCGGCGGACGAGGTGTCGAAATTGCGTTTTGCGCTGGCCACTGTGACGCGGCGAAACGGCGCCGGAGATGCTGAGGTGGAATTCTGGGTCGTTGGTAGGGCGCCGCAGTCCGTGTTCGAAATCCGCCCCCTGTATTTTGAAAAACTCCCGGATGGCGGATTCAAACAGGACCAAACCGGAGAAATCAAACAAAGCGTCGTTGAATCAAGCGGGGAGGGGGATAGCTTCGGAATGGGGATGGTCTTTCCCGTCAGTCCGAACACCAATTCGCTTGAAATAAAGTTGGTAGGCTATGAGGGTGGCAAGCTTCGGGATTCGACTACGGTCCATGTTTTATTGAGAGACGAGCCTTCCGAGAGTTTGACGAGGATAACTGACGGCCAGTAATCGTATGTTCGTGGTTGATTCTTGAGGAGCCTTCATGCCGGTCGCGGCGCCCTGAAAGAATGAAAAGCTAGTAGTCCCGCCTTCAGGCGGAAGCGTTTGGCGTCACGGAATGTGTCTGCATTCGACGCTTCCGCCTGAAGGCGGGACTACCAACTGATTTTCCGAGGAGAAAACTTGCATTTAAAACTTCGGATGCGCCAATCCTGTTCGGTTGCGCTAACGCTGATCTTGATGTCGTTATCGACTTTGGGCGTGGCGCCTGAAACGCATCGGTTCACGCCGAAGATCGGCTATCCGACCTTCGCCAAGCGCGATCCGGTTTTGCGCGTCAAGCCCGGCGACATCGTCGAGACCAATTCGCTGTGGGGCGACTGGTACGAGCGGGCGGGCGGCGCGTGGCCCGGCGAGGTCGGGCCGTTTTATATCGAAGGCGCGACTCCCAACGACACGCTCGTCGTCAAAATCCTGAAGCTGCGCCCGAATCGCGACACGGCTGTTTCTACCCATTCGCCCGGCTTCAGCGCGCTCGCCAACGACCGTCGCACGCCGATGCTCAACGACCCCACACCGGCCAAGCGCTTCATTTGGAAACTCGACCGCGAACGCAACCTTGGTATACTCGATCTTCCCAACAGCAGGATGAAGCGCATCGAGGTCGAGTTGAAGCCGATGCTCGGGCGCGTGGCCGTCGCGCCGCAGGGCGAAGAATCGTGGGCCGGACTCTGGCCGGGCGATTTCGGCGGTAACATGGACGCGTCCGACGTTTGCGAGGGCGCGACCGTTTATCTGCCGATCTTTCACGAGGGCGCGCTCTTCTATTTCGGCGACGGCCACGCGCTGCAAGGCGACGGCGAGGTCTGCGGCTCCGGACTCGAAACGAGCATGGACGTGACCTTTCAATTCGACCTGATCAAGGGCAAGCGGGTTCGCTGGCCGCGCATCGAGAACGGCGAATATATAATGGCGACTGGCAGCGTCCGCCCGCTGATGGACGCCTTCCGCATCGCGCAGATAGAATTAATCAACTGGCTGGTGGACGATTACGGCTTCGAAAAATGGGAGGCCCTTCAGGTCGTTTCGCAGGTCGGCGTGACGCGCGTCGCCAACGCCGTGGACCCGAACTACACAGTCGTCGCCAAATTTCCGAAGAAGTATTTGCCGAAGAATTAGGGGAGTGGGGAATCGGGAATGGGGAGTAGGGAGCGGGGAATGGGAAATAACTTCCTTATTCCCCATTCCCGATTCCCCACTCCCCACTCCCGATGTTCTTCAAAGGAGACTATAAGCAGTTGCTTGAACTCGCCAACCTGACCAAAGAATACGCGACGCCGCGAGGCCCGCTGCCGATCCTTTCCGACATCAATCTGACATTCCAACGCGGCGACGCTGTGGCGGTCATGGGGCCGTCGGGCAGCGGTAAAAGCACGCTGCTCTATGTCGTCGGCGCGCTGGAGCCGCCGACTTCCGGGACGGTCACGCTCGACAAGCAGAACCCGTTCGAACTCGGCGAGCCGGCGATGGCCGCGTTCCGCAACCAGAAGATCGGCTTCGTCTTTCAGGATCACTGTTTGCTGCCGCAATGCTCCGTGCTCGAAAACGTGCTGGCGCCGACGCTAGTTGGCGGCGCCGGCGGCGATTACGTAGGGCGCGCCGAAAAACTGCTGGAGCAGGTCGGGTTGTCCGAACGCCTGGACCATCGCCCCGCCCAGTTGTCGGGCGGCGAAAAGCAGCGCGTGGCCATCGCCCGCGCGCTGATCCGCGAGCCGCTGCTGCTGCTGTGCGACGAGCCGACCGGCAACCTCGATCGCCAGTCGGCCGAGAACGTCGCGTCGCTGCTCCTCGACCTGCACGAACAGCGGCAAACGATCCTGATTGTGGTCACGCACAGCGCGGAACTCGCCGCGAAATTTCCCGCCCGGTTCGAACTGATCGAACGACGGCTCAAACAAATCTCTCCGCCGCCGTAGCGGCGGAAGAAAGGCGCGCGAGTTTTGCTTTCCTTATTTCATTTGACAGAGAGATCAGACGGATCACGATGAACGCCGCAACGATGGTCAAACGCAATCTCACTCATTACTGGCGCACGAACCTCGCGGTAATCTTTGGCGTGGCGACCGCCGTGGCCGTGTTGGCGGGCGCGCTCCTAGTGGGCGATTCGGTGCGCGCCAGCCTGCGCGGTCTGGCGCTGGCCCGTTTGGGCCACGCCGATCTGGTCGTCACGGCCTCGGGATTTTTCCGCGAGCGGCTGGCCGATGACATGCAATCGCACGGTCAATTCGCGGCGAATTTCAACGCCGCGTGCCCGATCATCGCGCTCGAAGCCGTGGTCACGCGCGACGAGAACAACGCGCGGGCCGGCGGCGTGCAGATTTACGGCGTTGACGAACGCTTCTGGAAGTTTCACGGCGTGAACACGCAGACGCCTGAGGGCAACGACATATTGGTCAGCCAGGCGCTGGCTCAGGAGTTGGGCGCAAAACAGGGCGACACTCTGATCTTGCGGATTGAAAAGCCGTCGGCGATTCCCGCCGAATCGCTGCACGGGCGCAAAGACGACCTGGGACGTACGGTTCGATTGACGATGCGCGAAGCATTGCCCGCGGCCTCGCTAGGCGAATTTTCGCTGCGGCCGCAGCAAGGCGCGGTCCGCGCCGTGTTTGTCGAGCTGAAGAAGTTGCAAAAGAACCTCGAGCAGGACGGCAAGGCGAATGTGATTCTGCTTGCGGCGAAAAATGCGGACAGTCAAGCGGCGCAAATCGCCGCGCAGGTTCTGAAGGACAAATTCGCGCTGGCCGATCTGGGGCTGAAGCTTCGCGCGCTCGAACAGCAGCGGACGATTTCGCTCGAAAGCGACAGCGCGGTGATCAACGATTCTTTGGCCGACGTGGTTTACCGGATGCCGAACAGGGCGCATGTCGAGACAATTCCTGTATTGACCTATCTGGTAAATACGATCCGCCTTGGCGACCGTGAAATTCCTTATTCGCTAGCTACAGCGTTGATGTGGCGAAATACCCCTGGTCTGTCTGACACCGAAATTAGCGGTGGCGACGTGATTACTCGGACGCCAGATGGCCGAGAGACCGCCGGCCCAGTCAGTCTTACCAGAACCGTTAATGGCGCTTCGGTAAAACTTGTATCTACGACCAGAGAGTATTCGGCATTTATCGTGCTCAACGATTGGACAGCTAATGATCTAGGGGCAAAGGTCGATGACGTTGTCCAGATCGAATACTATCTTTGGGAACAGGAAGGGCGACTGGTCACCAAAACCGCAAACCTTCGCGTGGCGGCAATCACGCCGATGCAGGGCGTTGCGGCTGATCGCGATTTGGCGCCCGATTATCCCGGCATCACGGACACAGACAGTCTGGCGGACTGGGACCCACCGTTCCCCATCGATTTGAATCGCGTTCGTCCGAAAGATGAGGATTACTGGCGGCGATATCGCACGACTCCGAAGGCTTTCATCCCGGGTAACACTGGGCAAAAGCTTTGGGGATCGCGCTATGGCAAACTGACCTCGATGCGTCTTACCCCTAAAGATCCGGGCGATCTACAGGGGACGCGTGACGCGCTTGAAAAACAGTTGCGGGCCGCGCTCGACCCGATTCAAATGGGGTTGGCGGTTCATTCGGTCAAAGAACAGAGTCTGCAAGCCTCGCGCGGCGCGACTGATTTCGGCGAATACTTCACATACTTCAGCTTTTTCCTGGTCGTCTCGGCGTTGATGCTGACGGCGCTCTTTTTCAGACTCGGTGTCGAGCAGCGGCTGCGCGAGATCGGGCTGCTGCGCGCCATCGGGTTTTCGGTCAAACAGGTCCGCTCGCTGTTTTTGCGCGAAGGCCTGACGCTCGCGACGCTCGGCGGCGTCGTCGGGTTGATCGGCGCAGTCGCTTACGGAGCGCTGATGATGTTCGGATTGCGCACATGGTGGGTCGGGGCGGTCGGCACGACGCTGCTCGAACTGCGCGTCACATCGCAGTCGTTGCTGATCGGGGCGCTGTCTGGAATCGTGACCGCGCTCGTCTGCGTCTGGTGGACGCTGAGGTCGTTGAGGGAGTCGTCGCCGCGAAGCCTGTTGTCCGGATCAATCGAGGATCGAAGATCGAGGATCGAGGATCGAGGGTCGAGGGTCGCGTCATTGCGCGCGAGGCGATCTTCAATCTTCGATCCTCGATCTTCGATCCTCCTCCGCATGTCCCGCGTTTTCATCTTCGGCGCGATGGGAGTCGCGTTGTTGGTCGCCGCCGCGTCGAAAGTGATCGGACAGGTCGGAGGCTTTTTCGGAGCCGGAACGTCGCTGCTCATCGCCATTCTGTTCTTTTGGTCGGCGTGGCTGCGTTCGGACAAGAAGCGGACGATTCAAGGGCAGGGCGCGTGGCCAGTGGCGCGGATAGGGTTTCGCAACGCCACGACGCGGCCCGGACGCAGCGTGCTCTGCATCGCGTTAATCGCTTCGGCGGCCTTCATCATCGTTTCGGTTGACGCCTTTCGGCGGGACGGCCGCGCGGCTACGTCCGACAGAAATTCTGGCGCCGGCGGTTATCCGCTGATGGCCGAATCGCTGCTTCCGATCATTCACGACCCGAACGGCCAACAGGGCAGAGAAGAGCTGAACCTCATCGAGGATAAGCTGGCCGGCGTGAAGATCACGCGGTTCCGGTTGCGCCCTGGCGACGACGCCAGTTGTTTGAATCTTTACCAGCCGCGCAACCCGCGAATACTCGGCGCGCCCGACGGCTTCATCGGCGAATCGAGGTTCGCGTTTCAATCGTCGCTGGCGACGACCGATGGAGAGAAGGCCAACCCGTGGGTCCTGCTCAACGCTAATTTGGGCGAGGGCGTGGTCCCTGTCGCCGCCGACGCCAATTCGCTGACTTACGTTTTGCATTTGAACCTCGGAGATGAATTGACGGTCAATGCCGGGAACGGCGCGCCGGTCAGGCTCCGCGTGGTCGCCGCGCTCGCCGACAGCGTCTTCCAGGGCGAGTTGTTGATGTCGGAGACGAACTTTAAGAAGTTGTTTCCAGACCAGGAAGGCTATCGCTTCTTCCTGATCGACTGCGCGCCGGAGAAATCTTCGGAAATCGCCGCCGCGCTCGAAGACAAGCTTTCCGATTTCGGTTTCGACGCGATCGGAACCGAAGAAAAACTCGCCGGATTCCATCAGGTCGAGAACACTTACCTATCGACGTTTCAAACCCTGGGCGGGTTGGGATTGCTGTTGGGCACGCTTGGACTGGCCACGGTCTTGTTGCGCAACGTGCTGGAGCGCAGGCGCGAACTGGCTTTGATGCGCGCGGTCGGCTATCAAGCGTCACATCTCTCGCTGATGGTGATTGCGGAAAACGCTCTGCTGCTGGGCTGCGGATTGTTGACCGGAGTTTTATGCGCGCTGCTGGCGATCATTCCGGCGCTGATTGCTCGCGGCGGGCGATTGTCAGCGGTGTCGCTTGGGCTGTTGTTGCTGGCTGTGTTGCTGACAGGATTGGCGGCTTCTCA
>Ga0081455_10009031_pt1 | contig 10289 bp, 8 predicted proteins | sample TabmetS3T2R1_FD_70207 | JGI IMG/M metagenome (GOLD analysis project Ga0081455, IMG submission 70207) | Tabebuia heterophylla rhizosphere microbial communities from the University of Puerto Rico - S3T2R1 | ecosystem: Host-associated > Plants > Roots > Rhizosphere ... | reverse complement strand
GCGATGTGACTGGCGCAGAACAGGAAAACTTCGACGACCAAAGTTGGGACGTCATCTCTCTCCCCCACACCTGGAATGCCCGCGACGGTCAGGACGGCGGCAACGACTACTATCGCGGCCCCGGCTTCTACCGTCGTCATTTCTTCATCGATGCCAGTGAAGCTGGGCGCCAAATTTTCGTTCACTTCAATGGCGTCAACACGGTTACCGATGTCTGGGTGAATGGCGCTTACCTGGGCCAGCATCGTGGTGGCTTCGGAATGTTCCGATTCGAAATGACCTCCGCTGTTCGGGTTGGCGGGGCCAATGTCCTTGCAGTGCGGGTGAGTAACGCTCCGTTTCCCGATATCGCACCTCTCACGGCCGATTTTACTTTTTTCGGTGGAATCTATCGCGGAGTGCATATTCTCTCGGTTCAACCCGTGCACGTTGTCATGAGCAACTACGCGTCGCCCGGCATCTTTCTTACGCCGAGCAAAGTCAGCGCCGCATCAGCGACGCTGGCGGTTCGCGGCGACGTCTACAATGGCGATACATCCGCCCAAGATATCGAAGTTAAAACGACTGTCGTCGGCGCCGACCAAAAAGTGCTGACGGTCCTCAGCACTGTCGTCCACGCCGAAGCCAAAGCGTCCGTTCCATTTAGTGTCCAAACCAGCGTCGCCGATCCGCATCTGTGGCAAGGCCGCGACGATCCGTACGTCTACACGACATACACCGTAGTTTCGACGGGCGGCCAAGCACGCGACATGATCGTTCAGCCACTCGGTTTCAGGTCATTTCGAGTCGATGCAGAGCAGGGTTTTTTTCTGAACGATAAATATCTCGATCTCTATGGCGTCAACCGCCACCAAGACCTGCTCGATCGCGGTTGGGCAACGTCGTCGGATGATGACGACCGCGACTTCAGCCTCATCGCTGAGATCGGCGCGACCGCCGTCCGATTGGCGCATTACCAGCATAACCAACACGTTTACGATTTGACCGACAAGCTTGGATTCGTCGTTTGGGCAGAGATTCCAAACGTCGATTCCGTGAACGCAACTCCTGCATACCTGGCTACGACTCAGCAACAGCTGCTGGAGCTTATCCGGCAAAACTATAATCATCCTTCGATTGTCTTCTGGAGCGTAGGGAACGAGCTGGGAGCTCGTGCCGGCCCGGATCCGACTGCGACGGTCCAGTCACTGATCGCCTTGGCCAAGGCCGAGGATCCGAGTCGGTTCACAGCGCTCGCCACCATGAGCGGAATCGATGGCGTGGCGGTCCGAAGCGCGGCCGATGTCATCGGATACAACGTATATCTCGGGTGGTACGGCGGCAGTCCATCCGATCTCGCGGAATACCTCGGCGGCCTGCACCAATCGCTCCCGGGGCGGTCACTGTGCGTCAGCGAGTACGGCGCCGGGGCAAGCGTGCGACAGCACCAATCATCCCCTTCGCAACCTAGTCCAGGTGGCCCGTTTCATCCGGAGGAGTGGCAGTCGTTCTTCCACGAGACATACTGGAAGTCGATGAAAAGCCGCAAATACCTGTCGTGTAAGTTCGTCTGGAACATGTTTGATTTCGCCAGCGACAGTCGCAATGAAGGCGACACGCCCGGTCGGAACGACAAAGGACTCGTGACGTACGACCGCGTGACGCGGAAAGATGCATTTCACTGGTACAAGGCGAACTGGTCGGCTTCGCCGACTGTCCACATCGCCCAGCAGCGCTACAATCCGCGCTCTGGAGGCAACGTGGCCGTACGCGTCTATTCCAACTTGCCGCACATCGAGTTGAAGGTGAACGGAGCCTCGCAGGGCGTCCAGACCAGCAACGAGCATATCTTCACCTTCAACATCACGCTTCCTCCGGGAGCCACGACTTTGGTCGAGGCCTGCGGTAGCGTCGCGTCCAGCAGGGTATGCGATGCCGTCAGTTGGACTGCCCTGCCGCTCGATATTGGAGGCCGAGACCCGGAGCATGGGCGCTGCGCTTTACGTTCTCCGCAGGCGCGAGAGCAAGACACCCTCTGTCTTCGCTGAACTTGGGCTCACGGGCGCTGCTCAGGCTTTTGAGAAGACGCGCGTCTAAATTACTGCCAGTGTATGCTGGTTCAGTCCAACTTCTGCTGGATGACCCGTGCCAGCGCAAATAGTCGGCGTTCGATCGTAGACGGCACCTCACATACGTAGCCGATTGTGTTTCGGCGCTCGTCAAACACGCGGGTTTCCCAGGCAATTTGGTCGCCAAGCTTTTCGATTGCAGTCTGGTCCTGATTGGGGGCGTCCTGCTGCGCACGCAAATTGGTCAGTTCGGCGCTGATTCTTTCTCTCAACTGCTGCTGCCGCAGCGAGAAGCGCCAAATGCCGTCCATGACGTCATCGCGTTCTCGACTGAGAGTAGCGAAAAGGCCGGCGAACAAAAGCTTTGCTTTTTGCTGTTTCTCAGCACTCGGTCCGACAATGAAGTCGGCGGCGCCTTTTTCCGCATCCGCAAGGGGAGTGCGTCGTGCCGCTAGATGAACCACGAGACTCTGAATTGTCGGATCTTTCATCCAGGCATCGCCAACATCGTCGATCTCGGGACCGGTCCAGAAGGCCACGATCGAAAGCTTGGGCACCACGATTTGAGGACAGGGCCAGTCTGGATGACGTGTATCCATGGCAATCGCGGTGGCGTGTAGCGAGACAGCGGCCAGTCCTGCAATGATCCCGTGCTTCATGCTGCACCCGCAGTTTCGCCTCGACGCGTGATGAGCCCGCGCGATGGATCGTAGGCGAGAATGGCGCCAAGGATGAACAGGACGGTGCACCCGCCCACGATGGCAAGGGAGAGCCAGTTCACCTGTGCATAGAGGGCAAAGCGAATCAACTCGACGGCATGCGTGAAAGGGTTGAACTCGCAAATATAGTAGAGCAGCGGACTGCTCTCGCGGACCTGCCAGAGCGGATAAAGCGCCGATGAGGCAAAAAACATTGGAAAGATCACGAAATTCATTACGCCTGCAAAATTCTCAAGCTGCTTGATTGCCGAGGAGATCAGCATGCCAAGCGCTCCGAGCATAAGGCCGCAGAGCACGAGCGCCGGCAGGACCAGCACATAGCCAACAGGCGGCGGCCCGATCTCCCAGAACCGCGCGATCAGCAGGAATGCGTATACCTGCAATAGCGAAACGGCTGTGCCGGCGATCAGCTTCGAACAAAGAAGATACCAGCGCGGAAACGGGCTTACCAGCAACGTACGCATGTTGCCCATTTCACGATCGTACACCATCGAGAGCGATGACTGCATGCCATTGAACAGCTGGATCATCGCAATCAAGCCAGGGGTAATGTACTCAGAGTAAAGGATATAGGTTTGATAAGGAGGGATGATGGACAGGCCGAGTACTTGTCGGAAACCGGCAGCGAAAATGAACAGCCAGACGAGGGGACGAACCAAAGCTGAGATGAAGCGTTCGCGCTGATGCAGGAACCTGAGACTCTCGCGCCAAACGATACCCTTAAGGCAAATCGCGAATTGGCCAGGCGTAAAGCCTTTTAGCGGCAAGTCGACAGAAATGGCGCTCGGCCTGTCGCCGATGGTGCTGTTCATTCGGGCTCGCTCATCAAATGCTCGCTGCCGGTCAACCGAGCAAAGGCATCACGAACGTTCGTGGCCCCGCAATTGGCGAGCACGCGTGACAGGGGGCCGTTGGCCAAGACATGCCCTTGGTGCAACACGATCAAATGATCATTGTCACCAACTTCGTCGATCAGGTGGGTGGCCCACAACACGCTGATGCCATCCTCGGCTATCAATTGCCGCACGTAACGCAGGATATCGGCTCGCGAATTGATGTCGAGGCCGACGGTTGGTTCGTCAAGGACCAGGAGGCGGGGACAGTGCAGCAAGGCGCGTGCAATCTCAACACGCCGCATATGTCCCCCCGACAGGTTGCGAACCTTGTCATGCGCTCGATCTTTCAGCGCTATGCGCACAAGCACTTCGTCCGCGCGTGCCTGTGCCTCACGCCTGCGAATTCCATGAAGCGCCGCGTGATACATCAGGTTTTGCATGACCGAGAGATCGAGATCGAGGGTGCGGGACTGAAACACAACACCGAGAATTCGCAAGGCCTCGCCAGAGGCCTGCTCCACATCGTGGTCAAAGATCCGGATGCGTCCACGCTGCGTGGCATATAGCCGGGTGATCAATGAAAAGAGCGTGCTTTTGCCGGCGCCGTTGAGACCAAGCAATACGGCAAATGTCGCCGGTCCGACAGCGAATGTCACATTGTCGAGCGCGCGCCGTTCGCCATAGGCATGGCTGACTGCTTCAACCGAAAGCATCGGTGTTGTCATGCCCTGCAACCATCCGGCTTTGATCCGTTCAGCGCTTGGTGATTGTTATGCCCCACGGCAATTCGCCTACCTGAATAGACTTGATTACTTTCAGGCTGGCCACCTCGATGACCGAGACATCGTTGGAAAGGCCATTTGTGGTCAGCAGGTACTTTTCGTCGGGCGTTAACGCCATGTGCCAAACGCGTTGACCCACAAGAAGATACTTCTTTACTTCGTGAGTTGTGGCATCCACTACGGCTACTCGGTTGGCCGGACCGAGAGCAACGAAGCCGGTCTTGCCGTCTTTTGTAATGCTCATACCCACGGGCTGAATGGCCTCGCTGCGCAGACCCGGGATAGCGAAGCTGATCTTTTTGGTCACCTGGTGCTTGACCGGGTCGATGATGCTGACTGTGCCGCCGATTTCGGACGAGACCCAGAGCTCCGACGCGTCAGTTTTGAACAGCGCGTAACGAGGCCGCGAATCCACCAGCACGTTGGCAATGATTTTGCGCTCGCGGGTGTCGATGAAATGCGCCATGTTGGTTGTTTCTGAGGTGTTGACGAGCACTTTACCGTCGGGGCTGATGCCCATCCCTTCCGGTTCGACGCCAACTTGGACCTCGCCAAGAGCAACCCGTCGCTCCATATCGATTATCGTGACCGTGTTATTGTTTTCGTTGGCCACGTAGAGCACGCGGCCATCTGGGCTTTGGATGAACAACTCGGGATCGGGTCCCGATGGAAGGTTGGCAACTACTTCGCCTGTTTTGGTGTCGACGACCTGGACCGTGTCGTCATCACCCACCGCCACCAGGCAATGGTTATCGTCCTTGGTCAGCTCGATGCCGCGGGGCCGCTGGCCAACTTTGATGGTCCTGACGGTTTCCATCTTGTCGATGTCCACCACGCTAATGGTGTTGCCCTTCTCGTTCGAAACATAGGCGGTAAAAGCGCTCGCTGGGCCTCCAAGGCCGATAGCGATTGCAAAAGCCAGCAGACCAGGGTGTCGTTTGCTCATTGGTTGCTCAGACTAATTCCATTGTGGCACTAACTATTGCAGACTGCACTGCGTCTCGGGACGGTCATAGCCGAGTGTATCAAGTGCCGAGAACTGGTGCAGGAAGCCTGCCTGCGGCGAGACAGAGACAATGGTTCGGCCATCGGTGAGCAGAATGGGCTGACGTAGTTGCAGGTCCCAGTCACGCACTGTCAGCTTTTGGCCTTTGAAGGCGCCGAGCGCGAGTTGCGGCCCCTTGAGAAAATCGAAGAGCACCTTTGGATCGGCCGAATTCTGACGTGAGGCGGCTTCGCCAACCATACGGACCGCGGTCCATGCCTGCATATCGAGCGAAGTCATCAGCCGTTTGAATTGTTCGGTAAAGCGACTTTGCATCTGGATTCCGCCCCACAGGTCGTTTGATGCGTCCCAACTCGTGGGTACCAGCCCGGCGGAACCGACGACGGGGCGCGGATCCCAGGTGCGGTAGGGCAAATTGTTCGCGAAAACTTCGCTCTCGTCGGCCACCACGAGGACATCATAGTTCGGCACTTCCTGGGTGAAGACGGGCATCTGCTGTTGAATCTGTGCAACGCCGCTGTCGGTACGACGCGCACCGCCGGTGTCCTTGAATTCCCGCTGATGAACGATCTTGGCACCGAAGCGAGTAGCTGCTCGCGTCAGCGCCGCAGCGAAAAGCTGATCGCGCTCATGTGACCCCACTACCAGAAACCAACGGACCCACTTCTTCCACACCAGGTATTGTGCAAGGCCATCCGCCAGCATCGCACGCGATGGTGCGGTGTGGACTATGTTGCCGCGGCAGTCTTTTTGCCGGAGACGGTCATCTGTTGCGGCGACGTTAAAAAACAAGATGCGATCCGCTTTGCCTGCATCGGCAGCTCTTAGCAGTTCATCGGCCGGAAGATCCGCTACAATGAGGGAGACGCCCTGGCTTGCGAGTTGGCGTACCGCCGCCGCGGGGTCGTCACCGGTTTTCAAGCGCATGTCGACAAGCAAGTAGCGCTGATTCAGGAACCGGCCCGTCGTATTATTGTCCTTGATCGCCATCTGGGCGCCGGCGAGCCCGATATCGGGTGGAGGCATCTGTACAAGTGAAATCGTTTCTTGTTGTTGTGCCCGGCGTAGATAACCAATCTTGATATCGAGCGGATCCTGGGCTTGAGCAGCGGTTGCAAGCCCAAGCAGGATGGTAAGGGCGAGTGCTGAGAGCCGAATAAAGACTGTGTTCACGACCAAAGTACGCCGCTGATTTTGTTCACTTTCGCGATCAGACTGCCAATCCTTGTTCAATTCAAGGTCCATATTGACTAACCTATGGACGACACCTTCGAGCAATCCAATCACCCTGCGCTCGACTGAATTGTGCGAAGCTCGATGGAGCGCGTTAATGACTATGTTGTTGGCAAGCGTCACGGGAAGTCGGGAAGCGGAACTCGCGATCAGCCATGGCGTCGACATTGTCGACCTGAAAGATCCCACGAAAGGTGCGCTAGGCGCGCTCGAACCTTCAGTCGTGCGTGATGCAGTGAGGGCTATCGCCGGCCGGCGACCAGTAAGCGCCGTCATCGGCGATTTGCCCATGGAGCCCGATCAAATCAATGCTGCCGTCCGAACAATGGCGGCAACCGGCGTCGACTACGTCAAGGTTGGTCTTTTCGCCGACCCCCGACGTGGAGAATGTGTTCGGGCACTCGCTGGACTTGCGCGGCGAACCAAGCTTGTTGGCGTGATGTTCATCGATTGCGAACCTGACAACAAATTGATCGGTCAAATGGCCGAGTCGGGATTTGCCGGTGCCATGTTGGATACTGCGCGCAAGAATGGCGAACGGTTGCTCGATCATGCCGATCCAGCAGCCGTCGGGGACTTCGTCCGTGGCTGCCGTTCTCATGGGCTGTTCACAGGACTTGCAGGATCGCTGGAAGCAGCGGACGTTCCACGCTTGTTGCTGCTCGCTCCCGACTATCTTGGATTCAGAGGTGCCCTATGTACCCGCCACGACCGGCAGGCAGGATTGGATCCAGCTGCGCTGAGCCTGATACGCGGGCTGATCCCTCACGACTCACGCGGTAGTGAAAGTGAGCGCTTCAGGCAAGAGAAGACGGAGTATTGGCTGCTTGCGGCGAGGGGCTATTCTGAAGCCGGCAAAGATGGCACGCCGATGGACCGCGTTTTGGTCCACGATTTTGAAATTCCCGCGCGGATAGGTGTCTATGAAAACGAACGCGAAATTCCGCAGCGCGTGCGCTTCAACGTAGACGCCGATGTTGTTCGCGCAGCGCAGCCAGCGCAGGATCTGCGTGACGTGCTCTCTTATGACATTATCGCCGACGGCATTCGTCTGATTGTGGCTGAAGGCCATATACCGCTAATCGAAACGCTGGCCGAGCGCATCGCCAGTTTCGTGCTCGAATACCCTCAGGTCCAGGGCGTCACTGTCAAGGTGGAGAAGGTCCAAACCGGCTCTGGCCGGGTGGGCGTCGAAATCAGGCGGCAGCGCGCCGCGGCCGTCGCTAAGGTCTATCATCTGTTTCCCTCGGTCTCGGGCAAGAGGGGACCCGCCGACTAGATGCGTGGCAAGTGCGTCACCGTGATCAAGCTCGGCGGCAGCCTTGCAGGCTCGCGATATCTCGCTGGCTGGGTCGAAGTTCTCGCAAACTCTGGCGGCCGCAGTGTCGTCGTACCTGGCGGAGGCCCCTTTGCCGACGCGGTCCGACACGCACAGCCAAAATTAGGCTTCAACGATGCGGTCGCTCATCACCTCGCTCTGCTCGCGATGGAAGAGTTCGGACAAGCGTTGGCAAGCCTCAGTTCAAACTTCGTTATCGTTTGTTCGGCCGCTGCGATCCGACGCGTTCTTCGTGCCGGCGATGTGCCGATCTGGGCGCCTGCGAGGATGGCGCTGCGCAGGCCGGAAATCGTTCCGAGCTGGGATATCACCTCGGACAGCCTGGCGGCCTGGCTCGCCGGCCATATCGGTGCGCGGCAGATCATACTGGTCAAGCACGGCGGGCCCTTTGAGGATCCGGTGCGGGCGGTCGATTTGGCGGAGCGCGGCATCGTAGACCGAGCCTTTCCGCGCTTTTTGACCGCCAGCGGGGCGCCGGCCTCGATCGTGGCTGCCAGGAATTATGCGGCGGCAGCAAGGGTCATTCGCAATGGCGGCATGCCGGGAACGCCCATCGACTTGCATCAGCCGGGTGCGAAGCGCTTACTTCCGCGATTATGGCCAATATCAAAAAGCCACGCTGGGGATGGGCGCTGACGGGGTCGGGACACTTCTTTAAAGAGTGTCTAGGCATTGTGCGCGAGCTTGAAGATGTTGACCTCTTCGTCAGTCGTGCGGCGACCGAGGTCATTCGCATGTATCGGCAGGATTTTGATCTCCCGAAATCGATGCGCATCTATCGCGACACCACGGCTAGTGCAGCGCCGGTGGGTGCTTTTTATTACGGCACATATCACACACTGGTTCTGGCACCGGCAACCTCGAACACGGTTGCCAAATGCGTGTATGGAATTTCCGATACCCTGGCGACGAACGTCTTTGCGCAGGCTGGCAAGTGCAGAGTGTTTTCTATCGTCTTTGCCTGCGATACCGCGCCCGAACTCGAGACGGAGGCGCCGAAAGGCATGGTGAAGGTCTACCCACGCCAAATCGACCTCGACAACACTGCTCGGCTGAAATCGTTTAAAGACGTCGCAGTCGTAGAAACTCTGGCAGAGCTTGGCACTCAGCTTTCCCGGCGAAAGCGCGAACTCACATGACTGAACATATCGCCTTCCTCACCGGCCATCTTGCCCAATCGCGGCTGGAGAAGGTGCTGGTCAGCATGGAGAATCCGGGGTTCGCATGGTCGGTGATCAATGTCGGGGTTAAGGTCGCGGCACTGATGACGGGAGCGATCATCGAACGCCGCCTGCCACGCCCACTGCAGGCAAGTCGCGTGTTGGTGCCTGGGCGCTGCCGTGCCGACCTCGATCACCTGAGCGCTGAATTCGGCATTCCTTTCGAGCGCGGCCCTGATGAGCTTAAAGACCTGCCTGCCTATTTTGGAAAGGGAGGACGTGACCTCGACTTGTCCCGCTACGACATCCGTATATTCGCCGAGATCGTTGATGCGGCGACACTCGATGTCGACACCATATTGAGCCGGGCGCGCAAGATGCGTGCAGCCGGTGCCGATGTGATCGATCTCGGCTGTATCCCGGACACCCCGTTTCCGCATCTAAAGGATGCGGTGCGCGCTCTGCGCGCGGAGAATTTTGCGGTCAGCGTCGATTCGGCCGAAAGCGAAGAACTTCGGGGGGGCGGATTGGCAGGCGCTCAATTCCTGCTCAGTCTCAACGAGAGCACGCTCGATCTCGCCGCGGAAACAGGAACCACGCCAGTGCTGGTGCCGGCGCGTCACGGAGACCTCAATTCGCTCCTGCGGGCGGCAGAGGGTGCTGCCAAGCGCGGCGTTAAGGCGATCCTCGATCCAATCCTCGATCCCATTCATTTCGGCTTCATGGCCTCGCTTGCGCGCTATGCCGAGCTGCGGCGGCAATTGCCTGAGGCGGAAATCCTCATGGGCACCGGCAATCTCACCGAATTGACGGATGCAGACAGTGGCGGCGTTACTGCGGCGCTGCTTGGGATTTGTTCCGAGCTGGCTATACGCAACGTGCTCGTGGTGCAGGTAAGTCCTCACACGCACCGCACACTTCAGGAGCACGATGCCGCGCGCCGTATCATGTTTGCCGCGCGCGAGGACGATAGCTTGCCGCAGGGCTACGGTAGTGCATTGCTGCAGCTGCACGACCGCAAGCCTTTTCCCAATAGCGCGCAGGAGATCGCGGAATTGGCTGCCCAGGTTAAGGACGGGAACTTCCGGATCGAGACGGCCGAAGACGGAATTCACGTTTACGCACGGGGCATACACCACTTCGGTGAAGATGCGTTTTCATTGTTT
>Ga0081455_10009030_pt1 | contig 10289 bp, 6 predicted proteins | sample TabmetS3T2R1_FD_70207 | JGI IMG/M metagenome (GOLD analysis project Ga0081455, IMG submission 70207) | Tabebuia heterophylla rhizosphere microbial communities from the University of Puerto Rico - S3T2R1 | ecosystem: Host-associated > Plants > Roots > Rhizosphere ... | reverse complement strand
CGGACGCCTCTTCTTCGGCCCTGAACTCGGCTTCGCCATCCGGCACCTTCCCGGCGGCGAAGCCCGACATCAGGCGGTAGGTGTTCGCTCCCATCAGGTAGGTGGCCTCGGGCTGCTCGCCGAGCCATGCAAGGTACTCCGGGCCCTCGAGGCCCCACCACCCGGGCCATCCCTCTCCCGATGCGTAGCCGTCGAGGGAGGTGATGAAGTCGACGAGAAGCTCCGACATGGCGGTGTCCTTTCCTAGGGTGTCACGAGCTTGGACCGGCCGGGAGCCACAAACTCATCGGCCAGTACACCCCACGAAACTGCGATGCGGAGCGCTCGACGTGCGCCCAGCATGCCTTCGGGCCCGCGCCTTGGGAGGCATTCCACGGATGCGACGCTCGCAAACGACGATCCCTACCCGTCGATCTCTAAGAGACGAACAAACTTGGGCCCGAGTTGGGCCCAACGAGTTCAGCACGGGGTCACGCGACACTCTCCGCCGACGCCCGAGACCGTAGTCGCACGCTCAGCAGCACGCGACGACATAAGTCCGCCGATCTGGGGGTCAAGGGGTCGCGAGTTCAAATCTCGCCAGCCCGACAGAGCGAAGGCCCTAGTCAGGCACCAAATTCACTTCTCGAAGTATTGGTGTTTCATGATCGTTTTTGCCGTTGACCACCTTTTTTGACCACCTTCTTCAGTGTGCAGTTCCGGTTCATGCTTGACCATCGGGTTCCGGTAGCTGCTTGACAGTTTCAAGACGCGGTTCCGGTAGCTGCTTGACAGTCGTTCCGGTAGGTGCTTGACACTTTCGTGCTGCCGCGCCTGTTGCGGTGCCTGGTTGGTGGAGCCCAGGATGCTTGTGGAGTTGCGGGTGGGCGAGCAACGGTATCGGGCGGTGTGGGAGGTGCTGGAGGGCGCCTCGGTGACCGAGGTGGCGCGCCGGTTCGGTGTGTCGCGGCAGAGTGTGCACAGCTGGTTGCGACGCTATGCGGCCGACGACGGTTTGGGTGGTTTGGGTGATCGGTCGTCGCGGCCGCATGGCTGTCCGCATCAGATGAGCCCGGCGATCGAGGCCAGGATCGTGGAGGTCAGACGGGCGCACCCGGCTTGGGGTTGCGACCGGATCGGTTACCAGCTCGAGAAGGAGGCAGTGGCGCCGGTGCCGGGCAGGACCAGTATTTATCGGGCGCTGCGGCGGAACGGTTTGGTGGTGCCGGGTCAGCGGAAGCGCCGCCGGCAGGATTATCGGCGGTGGGAGCGGGCCCGACCGATGGAGTTGTGGCAAATGGATGTGGTGGGCGGGTTCCATCTGGCCGACGGCACCGAGCTGAAGGCGGTGTCAGGGATCGACGACTCCTCTCGGTTCGGGATCTCGGCCCGACTGGTGCGGCGGGCGACCGCCGCGCCGGTGTGTGAGGCGCTGCTGGCGGCGCTGCGCCGGCACGGGATTCCGGATCAGATCCTCACTGATAACGGGAAAGTTTTCACTGGCCGGTTCGGCCCGGCGGGGAGTTCGGCGGAGGTGTTGTTCGACCGGGTCTGCGCCGAGAACGGCATTCGGCATTTGTTGACTGCACCCCGGTCGCCGACCACCACCGGGAAGATCGAGCGCTGGCATAAGACGATACGTAGCGAGTTCCTCGCCGAGCATGATCACCAGCACGCCACGATGGCGGAGTTGCAGCAGGCTCTGGATGCGTGGGTGGACCATTACAACACCGAACGGCCGCATCAGGCGTTGGGGATGCGACCACCGATCGAACGGTTCCAGCTTGCTGCCGGGCCTGGCGTGGATACCGTCGTCGAACCCAGTGCGGTCTCGGTCGAGCGGCCGGTAGTGCAGCCTGCGCCACAGATCCTTCGGCTGCCGGGGGTGCAGCGCTGGGTGGACCGGCACGGCCTGATCTCTCTAGGCGGGTTTCGCTACCGGGTGCCGATCGTGCTGGCCGGTGAGCCGGTGGAGGCGGTCGCCGCGGATCATCTGGTGCGGATCTTCCACCGTGAGGTGCTGGTTGCTGAGCATGTGCAACGCCGCAAACCCGACACCGGCGATCAGCAACAGGTCCGGCTGCGGCAGGGCAGCCGGCGGCCGCGGCGGCCCACCGATGGGCTGGCGGTGACTCGGGTGGTGGACTCTTCTGGGTACGTGTCGTTTGCCGGCACCAACTATCGGGTCGGCAACGGCTGGCGCGGGCGGCCGGTAGAAGTGTGCCTGGTAGCCGGCTCTGTCCAGCTCAGCGTCGAGGGCCAGATCGTGCGGGTGCACCCGATCCGGCACGACCGGGCCAAAGAGTATGGCGCGTTCGCCACCCCGAACGGGCGGCCCCGCCATCGCCAGGATGCGCCGGCCGGCGCCGGCGTCAAGGCCACGCCGCTGCGCGGTCGGCCTGCCGGCCGAGCCTTGACCCCGACCCCTTAACCCGGCGCTGGTAGCAGCGACGCAGAACCAGCCCACCCGAACCTAAGAACAATGTTGATCATGTCAAGCAGGTACCGGAACTAATGTGTCAAGCGGGTACCGGAACTTGACACACCCCGCCGCCGCCCTCTGGTGGCGCATCCTCGACCAGCTAGCGCAAGCGCCGACCAGGAATCCGCAGCCCTCAACGATGTCCCAGCGACCAGGCGCACGACCGGGCTGGCGCCCGCGCCGCGGTTGGCACCACCTCCGGCGTTCGGCCCGAGCCGCTGACCGGGCCTCCCGACGCAGAACAACACCCCGAGGCTGCCGTAGGGTCCGTTGCCCGAAACTCCCTCTGGTATGTATCAAGGCAAGCCTTGCTCGGGGCTCCGCGACTTGGCCAATCCATCCTCCGCAGTGTCCCGGCTGCGGCGTGGTACGCCTGCTGCCCTCTTTGACCTCGATGATCGCCCGTGGGCGGTGGTTCTGCCGGCTAGGTCGATCTTGCCCTGGTCTCGCCCTGTGAAACCTGGACGATCAGGACATCGCAGCGAGCATCTTTGACCACCGCGGAAGGGATGGAGCCCAGCACTTCGCCTTCGGCGGCGCCCAGCCCACGGTTGCCGACGACGATGAGGGCGGCGGGATCATCGCCAGCAGTGTCGAGCAATGCCTGGGCGGGGTCACCGTGTACCAGCCGCTCCTCGACCCGGCGTACGCGATCTGAGGTCAGGTGCTTGATGGTCGCGGTAAGCACGGCCTTTGCCTCATCATGATCACGCAACACTTGTCGACCCTGAGTTTCAAGACCGGCATCTGGGTCGTAGGCGGTCACAACGATCACATGCGAGTCCGCCTCAGCGGCCACGGCGTGCGCCCGGTCGACAGCGAACAACGACGCCGATGATCCGTCAGATCCCACGATCACGCGGTCGTAGACCGAAATGTGGCGATGCTTGCCCAGCGGCATGAGTGCGGATTCGTCTTCCTCTGCCGGCGGCCGGATCCACGTCATAGCGAGCGCTGCGACGATCAGCAGTGCACCGGCCAGCATGATCGCGTTCGAGCCCGACTCGCCGAGCAGGTTCTCGAAGATCCAGCCGAAGGTAAGGCTCTCGATCAGCATCGGGATGACGATCATCATGTTGACGATGCCCATGTACACGCCGGAGCGTTCCTTAGGCACCATGCTCGCGACCATGATGTAGGGGATGCCCAGCATGGACGCCCAAGCGATGCCCAGCCCGATCATCGGGACCAGGATCGCGTACTGGTTGGTGACATTGGCAGCGGCGAGTAGCCCGAGGCCGCCGAGAATGAGGGCTACGACGCCGACGCGCTTGGCCCCGAATCTCTGCGCCAACGGGATCAGCGCGAGGGCAGCGAAGATCGTGACGAGGTTGTACATGCCATTGACCGCGCCGACCCAGCCCGAGGCCTCCTCGAACTCCGGCGTGCCTGGAGCCGCGTTGAAGATCGTCTCGCCCATGCTCACGGCGATGAACTGCCAGTAGACCACCATGGCGTACCACTGGAATAAGAACACTAGGCCAATCTTGTGCATGCCGACCGGCATCTCTTTGACGGCGCTGCCAATCTCTTTGAAGAACGCAGCGGCCCCAGTCGGTTTCGCCCGCAGCTCAGCGAGTTCTTCATCGGTCGGCGGGATCTCCTTGGTGGAGAGCACCGACACCAGCACGGAGCCGATCGAACACACCGCGCCAACCCAGAAGGCCGCGAACACCCAGTAGGGAATACCAGCGGCGGTGCCACCCTCGACAACTTTCTGGAATACCAACAGCGAGATGTTGGCCGTCACGGCGCCAAGTCCGACGAACATCGACTGGACAAGGAAGCCGCGTGCCAGCTGGTTCTTGGGGAGCCGGTCGGAGATGAAGGCCCGATATGGCTCCATGGCAGTGTTGTTGGCGGCGTCCAGCAGCCACAGGCCCAGGAAAGCCATCCACAGCGCCGTCACGAAGGGGAACAGGAACAAGATGATCGAGCAGCCGGCGGCGCCGATGAGGAAGTAGGGCTTGCGCCGCCCCCACCGGTCGCTCCAGGTCCGGTCGCTCAGCGCCCCGATCAGCGGCTGGATCACCAGACCAGTCACTGGGCCCGCCAAGTTCAGAAGGGGTAGCTCCTCCGGATTTGCTCCGATGAAGGTGAAGATCGGGTTGATTGCCGACTGCTGCAGCCCAAAGCTGTACTGGATTCCGAAGAACCCGAAGTTCATCAGCAAGATGCCGGCCGGGCTCAGTGGAGGCTTGCGCGCGTCGTCGAGATCGCGAGGGGTAACCTCCAGACTTTCTTCGGTGATAGTGGTCGCCGTCATGGCGCGTACCTCGCTTCTCTAACGAAGATCACAAAGAAGTGGCTGGGACGATATTGCGAGAACCTTTAGGCACGCAACAGGTTGAGTGCAGCCTTTGTCGAGCCTTTGCCGCCACAGCGGTTTTGGCGTAAGAGCAGCCAGAGTGCGGGTCCGCACCGATGTCGGCGAAGGTCGGGTTCGCGGCGGTCTGCCGCATGCCGAAGCTGTGCAGGATGCCAAGGAGGCCCGCGTTCATCAACAAGATTTGCTTGTGGGACATCATCCGCTTGTGCGGCTGAGCAGCCTCCGGCGCTGTTGATGACCGCTCGGTTAACGTCGTCATTGCCCACCTCCACCACTTTGTTGGTGCCCACTCTCCGTCTAAGAGGCAGCCTCAGTTGAGCGTCGTGAGCTGAGAGGGCATCCTTGGAAGCGTTTCCGTGAGCGGGACTATACTCCCGGCTTTGGCGTTGTCAATGCTTAAGGGAAAGGCACTAAGAGACCTGTCGTTTCCGGAATCGCTTCCAGAAGCTACCAGGAAGGGAGTATTCTCTTGGAGTGCCAGCAGGTACTCCGACGATCACCGATGTGGCGCAACGCGCTGGAGTCGGCATCGCGACCGTCTCGAGGGTCATCAATGGCGGCAGCCAGGTGCGGCCGCAGACCCGTGCCCGGGTACTGGCAGCGATCGACGAACTCGACTATCGACCGGCCGACAACGCCCGCTCCCTCGCTCGGGGCCGTCGGGAGGCACTTGGGGTGATCGTGCCCTTCTTCACCCATCCCTCGGCGGTGGAGAGGCTGCGGGGGGGGCTTGAGGTAATGGGCGATGACCCGATCCAGGTCGTCGCCTTCAACGTGGCAACGGTGGAGCATCGCGACCGACAACTCAAGCAGCTACGGATGCTTGACCAAACGGCCGGCGTGATCATCGTCTCGCTGTCCCCGAGCGATGAGGACGCCGCCGCCCTTGATCGCGCCGGCATTGCCGTCGTTCTCCTCGATGCAGAGCACCCCAACCTGACCCGGATCGTGATCGACGACGTCCACGGCGGCGAACTGGCCACCCAACACCTACTCGACCTCGGTCATGAGCGGGTGGCGTTCGTTGGCGATGACTGGACGCCCGCGTACGGTTTCCGGTCCTCGGCTCGCCGCCACGAAGGCTACGAGCGCGCCCTTCGCCGAGGCGGCGTTGAGGTGCGCAACTCTTACTACAGGAAGGGACCGCACGGCCGGGTAACCGCCCATCGCCTGACCCGAGAGCTGTTGGACCTGCCCCAACCGCCGACGGCGATCTTCGCCGCATCGGACACCCAGGCATTAGGCGTGCTCGAAGCAGTTGGTGCCGCAGGACTTAGCGTGCCTCACGACGTGTCGGTCATTGGCTTCGACGATCTCGAGACAGCCGCCTACGTCGGGCTCACGACCGTTCGCCAACCCTTGCAGCAAAGCGGCCGCCGAGCCACCGAGCTGCTGCTCAGCTCACTGCACTCCAAACCTGAACCCATCGAAGAGCGCCTCCCCCTCGAACTGGTGGTGCGGAGCACGACGGGCCCGCCAACCTGACCATCTCTTAGCCTGGTCGGCCTGACGTGGAGGCTAGGGGGCATGCCGAGGCCTGAGGGGCAAACTGAGGCGCTCCGGGGCTGAATGGAGGTGGCAGCGCCTGCACGCTCCTGCATTCTTTAAGCGCTCGCATCCCGTCGCCGGCGCGTCCCCGGCCACCACGGCACGCAAGAGTCCGCCTGCGGATTGCGTACAGCATCGAATACAGCAACGTCCTCGCTGGCCCCCTTGTCGGTGTTGGTCCACAGCCACATGCGTCGGCGGGACACAAGGCTTCATGCGCAACTTCCGCGGAATCCAGGACGAGGCAGCTGAGTGACTAAACTGGGTGACTACCGGGTCGACGACCAATACAGTCAGGCACATCTCCACGGACCGAGTTCGAGCCTAGTTCTCGGCCTCGGCGACTCACCGAACGTGCTTCGGGACGAAGCGGTCAACGCTGCGGCAGCCTAGAGAGGCAGAGCAGCCAATCGAGCAGCCTAAGGACCGGCCACCCATGGACCCATGCACACGTCGGCGGACATTGGTCAGGCGGGGCGGCCACCTCCTGGACTTCCCGCTTGCAACTCGTAATGCATGGCTCTGGGTCCGGAGCCAATCTGGGCCCCAGACTCCTGCGCCGATACGCACACCCTTGGGGGACTTGCGCGGACGCTCGCAGCGCCTTGGAGCGCCCAGCAGTCGCACGCGAACGACGTTTGCCGCCTGGGATCACCGTTCCCGCAGCGACGACTGACCGCAACTGATCGCTCCCCTGGCGAAGAGTTACGGCGCGAAGAGTTACGTCCAGGGAAGTGGTGTGCGGGTTCCTCGTTGATGTGCGTGGCGTGGTGACGTGACACGGCCACCGCGTGATCTTGTTTGAAGTCCTTCCAAAGATCTTCGAACAAGGAGTTACGCGATGACCGCAACACCTAGTATCGACCTGCCCGGCTGGGTGGCTGAGCAGCTGTCCCAGGCCAGCCCGGACCTGCTCCGGAACATGGTCCAGACCTTCGCCGAGGCGTTGATGTCGGCCGATGCGGATGCTGTGTGTGGCGCCGCCTACGGGCAGCGCAGCACTGAACGGACCAACACACGCAACGGCTACCGGCGCCGGGGTTGGGACACCCGGGCCGGGTCGATCGACCTGGCCATCCCGAAGCTGCGGGAGGGCAGCTACTTCCCGGAGTGGCTGCTGGAGCGGCGCCGGCGGGCCGAGTCAGCCCTGATCAGCGTGGTCGCCACCTCCTATCTACTCGGCGTGTCGACGCGACGGATGGAGAAGCTGGTCGAGTCCCTCGGCATCGCCCGGCTGTCACGGTCCCAGGTCAGCGAGATGGCCAAAGATCTCGACTCACAGGTGGAGGCGTTCCGAACCCGCCCGTTGGACGCCGGCCCCTACACCTTCGTTGCCGCCGACGCGCTGGTGCTGAAGGTCCGCGAAGCAGGCCGCACAGTCAACGTGCATGCCCTACTCGCGACCGGGGTCAACACCGACGGCTACCGGGAGATCCTCGGCCTGCACGTGACCTCGGCTGAGGACGGCGCCGGCTGGCTGGGGTTCTTCCGCGACCTGACCGCCCGCGGCCTCACCGGTGTCAGGTTGGTGACCTCCGACGCGCACCGCGGCCTGGTCGAGGCGATCCGTGCCACGCTTCCCGGCGCCGCCTGGCAGCGATGCCGCACCCATTACGCGGCGAACCTGATGTCGGCCACACCGAAGAACGCCTGGGGCTGGGTGAAAGCCTTACTGCACTCGGTCTATGACCAACCCGACGCCGACGCCGTGCACGCCCAGTTCGACCGAATCCTCGACGCCCTGGTCGACAAACTGCCCGCCGTCGCCGAACATCTCGATGCCGCCCGGACCGACATCTTGGCATTCACCAGCTTCCCCAAAGCCATCTGGCGCCAGATCTGGTCCAACAACCCCCAGGAACGACTAAACCGCGAAATCCGGCGCCGCACCGACGTCGTCGGCATCTTCCCGGACCGGACCGCCCTGGTCCGCCTGGTCGGCGCCGTGCTCGCCGAGCAACACGACGAATGGACCGAGATGCGCCGCTACATCGGCCTGGACATCCTCGCTAAAAGCCGCCTCACCAAGATCACCGACCCCAACCCCACAGACCCGGAGGTGACCATCACCGCCATCACCGCATAAAGTCCAACCCAAGATCACGCGGAGACCGGATCAAACACCACTCCCGCGGACGTGACCCGGTCCTAGAAATCCCGGCCCGCCTGCTGTGTGGATTTGATCTTGTATGTCAGCGTCGCTGGCGTGCGAAACGATCCATCAACTGAAAGCTCGATAAGACAAGCGGATACACGTGTACCCCAACGTGTCTGTCATGAACACGATATGCGAGCTGCAGCTGGCGGCAATTAGCCATCGATTTCCCAGCGAGCACGACCAAGCCAACACGTTGCAGGCAGTGAGATCAGTCTGTAGTCGCCATCGACGACAATCAGATCGGCGTCATAGCTCGTCCGGACCAGCCCTTCCGGCGCTTCAGCCCACAAACACGGGCCGCTTCCGAAGTGGCCGCGGCGACAGCTTCCCACGGTGAGAAGCCTGCCTCCTCACGTCGGCACTGAACTGCGTTCCTATGGCCTCGGTTCTGGGTGTGGTTCAACCGCCACAGGCCACCACTATGACGACGTCAACCCCATGCTGGACGCACTCGCACTGATGCACACCTGGGCGCGGACCGCGTGCCCAAAATTTCTTCACAGCATTCAATGGACGTCTGAGGACTACTCAGCCCACTGAGACTCCATGCCTGGCCGAGCAAGGATCCGACGACCCCAATACGCACGTGGGCGCACGAGTTCAGCCCTCTTCGTACCAGTCCGGGGCGAGGTTGCGGGGTGGCCGCCGCAACCTCCTGAGCATCCCGTCGTTGCGAACCCGATACACAGCGAGAGTCTCTCTGACGTTGCTGAGAACGACGTACAGCTTGCCGCCGTAGTCCTGGACGATGCCGCCGCCGCTTGGCTGAGTGGTGCCTCCGCTGCGGAAGTACGCGGCGAGGGCGCGGCGCGAGAGATCACGTTCGTCAAGTGGCGGTACGACGCCGGTCACATGCCTATCTTTGTTTACAAAACTACGTTTGTCAAACATATGGAACGCCAGGAGGGCAAGATGGCATACGCCATTGCCCACGACTTGAACAAAGACGCTGTGCCACCACGACCTGCGCCCCCAGGTGCGCACCCCGACCTACGCCGGACCCGGAGCCCAGAATCTCTTCGCATGAAACTTGCAGCCCGGATCCAGCTCCCAAGGGGCAGGACGACCTGGCCTCAGCGCCGCAGATTCCTTCGTCAGATTACGAAACCGGCGGGAGAACTTATGGGCACACTGGCCCTCCAAGGTCAGATAATCAATCGTTCTGAGGTTACTCAGACATTGGTTCACTACGGAAGTTGATCACGAAAGTGGTGGGATATGGCCGCTGCTCGACCCTCGCCTGTTCACATGGTTCGCGCGCTCGCCTCACCGGCTGCCAGGAACGGGTCGGGCGGCCGCAGCCGGAACCTGACGGGTAGCACCCTGACGTCCCGGATGCGGTCGATGCGGAAGGAGCGGATGTCGTCCCGGAGCAGGTCCCAGGCCAGGGCGTACCAGACGGGCAGGTTGTAGTAGAGGAACTGGAGCTCGATCTCGCGCTCGGTGACCGCGCCGTGCCGGTCCTCGTACTGCACGAGCGCGGTACTCCGCTGCGCGAACGCCTCGAGCAGCGCCTTTGTGACCGTCGGTCGGGGTGGCGTGTAGCCGGCGAGCACCTGCGGGGATGCGGTCTGCCCAACCAGGATCCGCCGGCGCAGCGCGAGGATCCGCCGCGCCTGAGCCGGGGCGAAGGCTAGACCAACCTTGCGGGTGATGGAGCGCAGATCGTCCAGCAAAAGCGGGGAGCCCACCTTCTCGGCGATCGTGAGGCTGAGCAACAGGCCGAGTGCCTCGGACTCGTTGAGGTGGACTCGGCCAAGCGACCACCCGGACTCGAGGTGGAGCCCACCGCC
>Ga0081455_10009029_pt1 | contig 10290 bp, 10 predicted proteins | sample TabmetS3T2R1_FD_70207 | JGI IMG/M metagenome (GOLD analysis project Ga0081455, IMG submission 70207) | Tabebuia heterophylla rhizosphere microbial communities from the University of Puerto Rico - S3T2R1 | ecosystem: Host-associated > Plants > Roots > Rhizosphere ... | reverse complement strand
ACCGTAGCCGCGATCGGTGATCCCGGCGGGCTGGCGTAGACGGAGCCGTGCCGTGCATGATAGGCTGACGCTGCAAATACGCCCCAGTCGTGCTGCCGGCCGGCGCCGAATAGACGACAGAGCAGATCTCGAAGATCAAAGGTTAATTGACGACGCGGATGGCCAGCGCGCGAATCCAGCGCATCTTTAAACGTCGGTCGAGGCCCAGAATTTTGCGAAAGCGCGTGGCCAACTTCGATCGACAACACTATCCCGAGCAGCGTTCGCCATGCGCTGGCGCAACGCTCGATTGGTCACGAGCGCTCGAATCGCATGTGTGAAATTTTCGACATCATGGGACTTGGTGATCAGACCGTTTGCCTTGTCCGCCACTAATTCCTTTGGACCACCAGAATCGGAAACCACAACTGGCAACCCGGACGCCTGTGCTTCGAGGATTACATTGCCGAAGGTGTCGGTAGTACTGGGGAAGACAAAGATGTCCGCCGAGGCGTATGCAGTCGCCAATTCTGAGCCCCTGAGATAACCAGTAAAAAAAGCCTCGGGCAAAGAATTCGCGAACGCTTCGGAATACGGGCCATGACCGACCACAAAGAGTTGAACAGGCAGTCCTTCTTTGCGCAGACGGCGATAAGCATCAGCCAAAAGGTCGAGATCTTTCTCTCGTGAAATGCGGCCGACGTAGAGGAGGCGAACTTCGCCGTTCGACGCGCCGAATTTTTCAAAAAACGCGGAATCGCGTCGACCCGGGTTGAACAATTCGGTGTCGAGGCCGCGCGGCAAAATCTGCAGTTTCGAGGGGTCGAATCCGCGTTTTATCCAGCTTTGCCTGTACTCTTCGGAATTAACGAAGACAGTGTCGACCTGCCCATAAAACCAATGCATGTATCCCCATGCCACGCTTTCAAGAAAACCGTCCTCAGTCAGAATCCGGATGTATTGCGGGAAATCGGTGTGATAAATGCCGCTGGTTTGCAAGTTGAGCATTTTGGCCGCGAGCAGCGCGGTTAAGCCAACTGGGCCGGGGGTGCTGATGATGATCTCGGTGAATCTTTCCCGCTGAATGTAATCCAGCATCTGCAGAATTGGCGGGAAACTCAGCTTCTGCAGTTCGTATTCCGGCAACTCGAATTCGCCGATAGGCGGGAAGTTTTTGATCGGAATATCGGAAAGTTGAAGATTGCTGCGTGAAGCGACGACGACCAATTCTTTTCCTGCAGCGACTCCTGCGGCGGTCATTTTGCGGATCGTCGTCGCGACACCATTCACATCTTCCAGCGTATCGGTGAACCAGGCGCGTTTGCGATTTTGTAAGGCCACAGGAACTTCGCCGATCAACTCCTGGAAAAGACTCTGCAGCCATTTCCGCGAAGGCGCCTGACTATGAAAGCCATATATGTAAGGCGTTAGGACTACGAGGATTGGTGCGATCGCGCTCAGAGCCTGCATGCTCTCCACCATGTTGCCGCTGCTGATTTGTTGAATGAATTTGTTGAAGAACCGAAAGGCGAGTTGTTCGGCAACCATGTTCGCCATGAGAAATGTGCGCCGCTCCGGTTCGCTGACTTTGTTTAATTGTGCGGCAAGTTTCGCCTTCACCTCCGGCCGTGCGAAATAGCCGGAAAGCTCTTTCCACAGCGAGACGTTTGCGGGTTTGGCGAAATCGAAAATCTTCCCCGACAGAACACCTTGCACGATGAATTCTGTTTTTTCCTTCAGCGTGAACTCAGTCGGGGCGCGGCCCTCCATGAAACGCGAGAACATTTTCTCCAGCAGCACTCCACTGGGGCCGAGCTTTTCGTGGAAACGGTCCCGGATGAAACACGCGACAGTGTTGTAAAAGCCATGCGACAGAATCAGGGGCGTTCCGCCCTGGCCGCATGCAGTGCAATTACCAGTCCGAACGAATTTCAGAAATTGTTCGGCAGACCTGGCATTAGGCGTTTCTGTAAAAGAGGAGGCCACGAACTGCCCTCCGTGATCGTCGGAGCCGCCCAGCAGAATTTTTCTCCACGGCTCGGGATGCGTGGGCGCCACACCGTGACGGTTTGCGAGCACTTCGATTTTCTTCGGCGTTAATTGCTTGAAAAGAGTCTGGGCCAGATCGCTCAGAAGCGCGTCACGCAAACCGTTGATGCCCTCAAAATGTTTGAACAGAAGAATGAGCTGCTCGAGGTGCATTGCCTCGAGCTTGCCGTTCACACTGTATAACGGGTGCGCGACCGCGTGAGCGATTTGGGCCCGCTGCAAGTACCGTTGCAGATCAAAAACGTTTTCGCGGATGTTTTCGATATCACGATGCTGCCGCTCTGAAATCCCCCACACCAAAATGTGCAGCTTGCAGCCGTCGTGCGGAAAATAAGTGGTGACCTGCTCGCTGATGAACGTTCGAGGCAGGTGCACAATTTCGAGGCAGCCATCGATCGAGTCGTGATCGGTGATGGTAACGTAATCCATCCCACGTTTGCGCAGCTGTTCATACAACTGCTTTGGATCGGAATAGCTGTCGGGAAAATCGAATCGACGGAAAAGCCATTCTTCCGAGCGTGCACTATGTCGCGAGTGGATATGTAAATCGCACCTGCTCACACTATGTTCCTCGCTTTAACCTTTGTTCGGCGATCCAATCCTGATATGTCGTAGCGGTTCGCGCATTTTTTGCGGTCGCGATGAAGCCCAGAATCTGCTTCCAAATAGTCGGCTGAGAATAATCGGGCGGATGAATGCTTATTCGCAAAAGCGGCTTGGTCTTCAACAAACGGAATAGTGCCGCGTTCCAACTGCGACTCAGCGTGCGCCGCCAATTATTGTGAACACTGTAAACGAGCGTTCTCGCTGGGAAGATGGATTCCGCGCGGAGATCGCATACGCTGCGCAGGCGTGTCGTGTATTCCAATTCCGCATCGCGAACCGCCTGTTCTGCTTCCTTTCCCAGTAACCATGCCGGCGCGATAAAACCGCGCGGCTTGAGTCCGAGCGCACGGAATTCATCTCGTGCTGTGGTGATGCGTCGCAGGGCTTCCTCATAGCTCAAATCGTAAAACTCGCCTTCGTTTTGGGTATAAATTCTGGTCACGAACTTATCGCGTAAGGTTTCCGTTGTCTGGGGCGGGCGTTCGTGAAAATAGCCATGAATCACGACTTCGTGTCCGTCAGCTTCCAGCGCTCGAAGCCATGTGACGAATTCGCGGTGTCTGGCGAACAACCCCTCATGGTGATAGTCCGGTATCACAAGTACTGAACAAACGCGCACGCCATGCGCGCTTAATTCCGAAATGATCGTGCTTGTGATTTGCTGAGTGCAGGGAGTCACATCGTGCAGAGACACGACGACAGAATCGGCCGCCGCGTCAGCGGCGGCAACGAGCGGAAGGAACTCCGTTGCTGCAATCGTACTCATGTCGCAAATTTTCTGTCTTCGAGCACTTTTGAACAAGGCAAAAAGGCAAACGACCCTATTCTCGACCACTGTAGCAATGCACTGACGCGGGCCATTCAACGCGTTGCCGATATTAATCGTATGCCGCTGTTATTCGGGTTCCGAATATTTCATTGTGCCACGCGCGTCCATTTTCAGCGAGCCCCCGGGTTGAACTAGTTCTACCCTCCGCTCATCTCTACGATTTCCCGAAACTCTGGTTCGGTCACCGGCATGACTGATAAACGCGATTGACGAACTAACGCAATTCCCTTCAAGCGCGAATTGCCCTTGATCTCGCGAAGTGTAACTGGCCGCGCCAGTGGTTTAACCGCTGCGAGATCGACAGTCGACCAATCGCCTTCTTTTGCCGTCGGGTCCGGATAGGCAGTCCGCGTAACTCTAGCAATTCCGACTACAGCCTTTTCGTCGCCACTGTGATAGAACAGGACTGCATCGGCTTTTCGCATTTTGCGGAGATTATTTCGCGCAGCGAAATTACGCACGCCGGTCCAGCTGGTTTCTCCCTCGGCAACAAAATCAGACCACGAATATGAAGAGGGCTCCTGTTTCACCAGCCAGAAAGATTTCATGGGTTGAAAATAATCAAAAACATCCTCTGCGAAAATGTGGCGTGTAGTTATAGCGTGCAGTGTCAGCTCGGGCACAGCCTTTGGTGTGGTCCCGTGAGGCAGCCGACACTACGATTAGCGCGTTCGACTTTTTAGCTGCTTTGTTTCACAATCGGCGAATGCGGCGACTACCGTTCATCACGTTCGAGGGATCAGAGGGAAGCGGAAAGTCTACCCAAGCCGACAGACTCGCGGCGCGCCTTCGGCGATGCGATGTTCCATGCATCCTGACACGCGAACCCGGTGGCACGCCGGTGGGCGAAAGCATCCGCGAACTCCTGCAATTTGCTCCGCATAATTCGAACATGACGCCCGAGACCGAGCTGCTTCTATTTGAGGCTAGTCGCAGCCAGCTTGTGCGCGAGGTAATCAAGCCCGCGCTTGAACGTGGCATATGCGTGATTGCCGATCGGTTCTTCGATTCCACAACCGTTTATCAGGGAGCGGCACGCAAATTGGATCGCCAGATGATTGAGCAGTTGAATGCGTTTGCTGTTGGCGATTGCGTCCCGGACATCACCTTCGTGCTCGATGTGGATGATGCGACTGCTGAGTCACGAATGCAGCGTGAGCCACGCAAACCTGATCGGATGGAACAACAGTCCGCGGACTTTTACGAGTGCGTTCGGGCAGGATATCGCCGGCTCGCCGTGAACGAGCCAAAGCGCATCCTCTTAATCAACGGTGCGCGCGATCCGGACGAGATCGAAAACGAGATATGGAGAGTGCTTTCCCGTCGCTTCCCCACTCTGAACGCGCGTGGTTGATAATCATGAACGAAACGGTGAAACGGCGAAACAGCGAAACGGATAGAAGACCGATTCGGCATTTCCGCGATTTGGAAGTTTATCAAAATGCGCTTAAAACCGATTTACGTGTTTATGAACTGAGTAAGAACTTTCCATCCGAAGAAAAGTATTCTCTAATCGATCAAATCCGGCGTTCTTCGCGATCAGTTTGCGCCAACCTTGCAGAGGCGTGGCGGAAACGCCGTTATCAAGCGGCATTCATCGCAAAACTCAGCGATGCTGAAGACGAAGCTGCCGAAACGCAAGTCCATTTAGAGTTCGCATTTCGACACCGTTACGTCTCTCGCGACGAATTTATCAACGGTAACGATAAGTACGAGAAAATCTGCGCTCAGATTGTCCGCATGGTTGATGAACCGGAGAAATGGCTCATTCGCCGACCAGACCGCAAGCGATGAACCTCAAAACAGCGAGTCCCAGACCCAGCGACAGGAATGTCGCCGATTCGCCGATTCGCCGAATCCCCGATTCGTCATCCGCATTCATCTTTCACTGCGATTAAAAATGGCTTTTGCGCGTACGACTGCACTCGAATTTTTGCGGCGGGCCTATGAGCAGAACCGGCTTGCGCATGCATATCTGATCACGGGAGCTCCGGGCAGCGGTAAGGAATTGCTCGCAGCGGAGCTGGCCAGTTTGGTTAATGGCACCGCAGCCAAAGATGTTTTTTCAGCCAAAGCTCGCGAGATTTTCGTTGCCCGTCCCGAATCGAAATCGCGGCGCATTGTCACTGCGCAGATCCGGGGGCTTGAGCACGCGCTTCAGATGCGAGCAGGAGACGGTCGGCGCAAAGTAGCGATTATTCCCGATGCAGACCGGCTTCAAACCGAAGCGGCAAACGCATTTCTCAAGACACTCGAAGAACCTCCGAAGGACTCGCTATTACTTCTGTTAAGCGCAATGCCCGAGGCTCTCCCGGAAACGATTCTCTCGCGGTGCATCGCCATTCCCCTGGCATCAAACGGCGAAGTTGAGAGCAAGAAGGAGGAAGAGAAACTCATAAAATTGCTGCAACAAGCATCCCGCCAGGCGACCTGGAGTATTCAATTTGCCTATCGACTTGCTCAGGAATTTCAACAATTGCTCCGAGCGATACGTGAAGAGGTGAAACGTGAAACAGATGATGCGTTAGAACGGGAACAAGCGCGTTACAAAGATGCAACCGACGGCGCCTGGCTGGAAGAACGAGAGGAATACTATAAGGCACTAACAGAAAGTCTTTACCTGCAACGGCGCGCCTCATTGGTCGAAACCTTGTTTGCCTGGTGGACCGATATTCTGCGCGCGAGCAACGACGTGGCACAACGCGATGTCCCAGGTGCGAAACAGGAAACTGCCGCGCTCGCGAAGCGCTTTAGCACTGCCGAAATCTTACGGCGGATTCGGTCACTCGAGGAATTGCGCGATCATCTCAATCGAAACGTCCACGAAAACCTTGCAATTGAAGTGGCTTTTCTGGCGATTTTTATTGCCTGATTTACGCATCTTTGCGTTGCCCGCCTTCGACCGGGGTCGAGTCGACGCTCGGTTGACAAAACGCTGTCCAATCTTTATCCAGTATCCGCGTATGAGACATTTTTACCGATTACTCTTGCTGGCTGCTGGCGGTTCGCTCTTGTTATTTACCGGTTGCGCAACGGGAAGGATGGCTAGTGCAGGCTCTTACCATGTAACGGCTTACAAGCCGCATGACCCGTCCAAGGTGAAAGTGAAACTCTCCACGTCGACGCAAAACCTGTATGTAATGGAAGGCGACCGGCTGTTAATGGCCGTTCAGGCTAACGTGGGCAAACCTGGTGCTCCAACCCCGCATGGCCACTTTACAATTTACAGCAAACAAAAAGAGCGCCGCCGACAGAGCGAGCCGGACCGAGGCTACCCGATGGCGTACTGGTGTGAGTTCGCGCCAGCTTATGGATTTCACGAAGGATTTGTCTGGCCGGTGCCGCATACACATGGCTGCGTTCGTCTCCATCGCGAAGCGGCTGCCCGACTTTTCGTCCTGGCCCGGATCGGTACGCCGGTGGAAATTGAAAGCTCGTTGCCGGAGGATAAGCAATATGGCCATCTAGTTGTCCGGCTCGATCAAAGCCGCGACCCGGACCCACCGCGCTCGCAATTGATGTCCGCCAGCTGGTTTAAGGATCCCCCCGGTCCGCTGCTGGTCGATCAGTGATCCTGTAGGTGAGGTTTCGGCCGATGGCCGGCCATTGGAAAACGGCCGACTAGGGTTACCTTAACCGACGCCATGAGCACGAACCTGATTTCGAGCGGCACAACTGCCCGCCAGAGGGTGAACTTGCGCACGCCAGACGTGATGGCGGCCGTACAGCAACAGGTCGAATCACACTATCGCAGCGATATCATCGAAAAGGTCCGTCGAGCTGGTGGAATCATTTCCGTGGGAGATACGACGGTGCGTCTGGCGAAGCAGTTCGGTTTCTGCTACGGCGTCGAGCGCGCGATCGATCTGGCGTACGCCGCGCATAAGGTTTTCAAGGAACGCCGCTTGTTCATTGTGGGAGAAATCATTCATAACCCCGAGGTGAATCATCAGATCGCCTCGTTGGGTATCAAGAACCTCACCGGTAAAAATAAAGAAGCGGACATCGCCGATCTCGGTCCCGATGACGTCGTCATCGTGCCGGCGTTTGGAACCGAATTGTCAATCCAGCAACAGATCAAAGATCGCGGTTGCCAGATTGTCGACACTACATGCGGGGACGTGATGAGCGTTTGGAAGCGAGTACGCAAATACGCAAGTGAATCGGCTACATCCATCATTCACGGCAAAGCGGAGCACGAAGAGACGAAGGCTACCAGTTCGCGCGCTCTCGGTGACGGCAGCGGACATTACGTTGTGGTCCTGACTCTCGCGGACACAGATTACGTTTGCGATTACATCCGACACGGTGGCGATAAAAAGGCGTTCCTCGACAAATTCAAAGGCGCGCACTCACCGGGATTTGATCCCGACGTGCATCTGCAAACTGTCGGCGTGGCGAATCAGACGACAATGTTGCGTGGCGAGACCGAGGAAGTACAACGCCGAATTCGTCGGGCGGTAATCGATCGCGACGGACCTGAGCTTGCGCAGAAGAATTTCCGTTTCTTCGACACGATTTGCGGCGCCACTCAGGAGCGGCAGGATGCGTTGCGCGAACTGCTGAATGTTCCCATGGATCTCTTACTCGTCGTTGGCGGGTACAACAGCTCTAACACGTCACACCTCGCCGAGATGGGCGAAGAGAAGTTGCCGACGTATTTTGTGCTAAACGCTTCGCGGCTCGTTTCTGCTACGGAAATCAAGCATTACAACTTGCACGAAAAACGCGAAGTCGTTTCGCATTTCTGGTTGCCAAACGGGCCCGCCGTAATCGGCATTACCGCCGGTGCATCTTGTCCGAATAACTTGATCGAAGAAACGCTGATTCGGCTCTTTGAATTGCGCGGCATTTCACGCCGAGACCTCGAGTTGGCGGCGTAGAATCTGGTAGGGCGATTGACCTCAATCGCCCGTGGGCGGTTCGGTGAACCACCCCTACCTGCGCGCAAAATCGAGGCGCCACACGAACTAAATTTAGAGATGCCACGAGCGATTTGGAAGGGCAGCATTAGCTTTGGACTGGTTAACATACCGATAGCGCTTTATCCAGCTACGCGACGCGAGGAACTGAAGTTTCGTCTTCTGCGCAAGACCGATCTGAGCCCGGTTAATTACAAACGCGTGGCTGAAAAAGACGGCAGGGAGGTTCCCTGGGACCAGATCGTCAAGGGCTACGAATACGAGAAGGGCAAATACGTCGTGCTGCGGGATGACGATTTTCAGCGGGTTGATCTCGAAGCCACCCAGACGGTCGACATCCAGGATTTCGTCGATCTGGGAGAGATTGATCCGATGTACTTCTATAAACCCTACTATTTGGAGCCGCAGAAAGGCGGAGACAAAGCCTACGCGCTCCTGCGGGACGCCTTAAAAGAGACTAACAAGGTCGGCGTCGCGAAGGTAGTCATCAAAACGCGGCAATATCTGGCTGGTGTTAAGCCGGAGGACAGCGCGCTCGTTCTTGAATTGATGCATTTCGCTGACGAGCTCGCCGACCCGGAGAAGCTCCATGTCCCAAAGAAACTGGAAGTCGGCAAACGGGAAATGAACATGGCCAAATCACTGATCGACAGCATGGTTTCAAAATGGAATCCCGAAAAATACAAGGACGATTACCGAGAAGCGCTTATGGAAGTAATCGAAGAAAAAGTGGAAGCCGGCGGCAAGGAAATTGAAGAGAAGCCGAGAACAGCGCCGAAACCTACAAAGGTGATCGATCTGGTATCGGTTTTGCAGAAAAGCTTAGAGCAGACCGGCGCGAAGAAAAAAACGACCGCAAAATCGCGGGGCAAACAAAAGCAACCCGCCAAAAAAGCAGCATAACTGTAGCGGCGGTATATGATCGCCGACCTTCGCATGCAAACAGATTTCGGCGCTCACAGATCGCCGCTACAGTAGAATTGCATCACGAGGCGCGTCCGTTATCGTAGCCCCGCCGAATGAACGCTCTTCGCCTCTGCGCTGGTTGTATCGCTCTTTCGATCTGCTCGAATACATTTGCCGGTAGTGAAAAGCAACCGGTCGTCAGCGCCGTCGAAAAATTCAATCCGCCCCGCTTCGAATTGGCGCTCGAGACCGGCTACCTGTTCGGCGCGATAAACCCGCCGACAGATTACCAAGTCGGTGCCGTGTTTCTGACTGGCCGCATCCGGTGGGGAGTTATACGGGGCGACAGCTGGCTGCGCGGTTACAACCAGTTTTACTTCAGCGGCATGGCGGAACCGATTTTTAAAGGAATTGAGAACCACTACTTCGGCTTCAATCTGGGTATGCGTTACAACTTTGTTCAACCAGGAAGCCGCATTGTTCCTTATATTTCAGGTGGTGTGGGCGGTGGCGGAATCGATAGCCATCCAGAAGTTCCCGGCGGACAAGGTCAGGATTTTACATTCAACATTTTGTCGGCTGCCGGCATTTCTTTAATCGTGAACGACCACTGGAAAATCGACGTCGGAGCGCTTTATCAGCATTTGTCCAATGGAGGACAAACCGACCCCAATCCTAGTCTCAATCTGTTCGGGCCCCAGGTAGGCGTGAACTATTCGTTTTGACTTGTCACTGCCATGTTAAGCGAAGCGAAACATCTCTCGAGAATGATCCGAGCTTCTTCGCTTCGCTCAGAATGAGAGCGGGCTTTCGTTTGTAATGAACACGCCGGAAGAAAACATCCTAGTAATCAGGCGCAGCTTGTTCGATGAGCTCGGCAGTTTTCAGGGATTAAATTTCGAGCCCGAAAAATACTTGAAAGCGATTCTGTCGCGCGGAAACAATTTCTTCATTCCACGTCCCGAAGCGGAAACGAACCCCGATTACAAACAAATCATT
>Ga0081455_10009028_pt1 | contig 10291 bp, 9 predicted proteins | sample TabmetS3T2R1_FD_70207 | JGI IMG/M metagenome (GOLD analysis project Ga0081455, IMG submission 70207) | Tabebuia heterophylla rhizosphere microbial communities from the University of Puerto Rico - S3T2R1 | ecosystem: Host-associated > Plants > Roots > Rhizosphere ... | reverse complement strand
ACACCGAGGGCCGAGTCGGCGCGCAGTTCCAGGGGATCGGCGAAAGAACTGTCGAGGCGGCGCAGCAGCATGTGCACGGGCCGCAGGCCGGCCAGCGTCTTGATCGACACCGCGCCGTCGCGCGCCACCAGGTCGCCGCCCTCGACCAGCGGCACGCCGAGCGTGCGCGAGAGATAGACGTGTTCGAAGTAGGTCGAGGAGAGCGAGCCCGGCGTCAGCACCGCCATGTTGGGATTGGCCACCTCGGTCGGCGCCATGGCAGCGAGTGAATCGTGCCAGCGATCGACGAACGGCCGCAGATGCCGGACCGGAATGGAACGGAAGGCCTCGGGCAGGCTGCGCGCCAGCACGCGGCGGATCTCCAGCGCATAGCCGATGCCGGCCGGCACTTCGGTGTGGTCGGCGAGTACGTACCAGCGGCCGTCGCCTTGCCGCACCAGGTCGACCGCGTATTGCGCCAGAGGATGGGATGGCGCCACCCCGTCAGTGACCCGACAGGCGCGCAGGAAGTGGCGGTTGGCATGCACCAGCATCGGCGGCACGAGCTTCTCGGCCAGGAGCTTCTGCGGGCCATAGAGGTCGGCCAGCACGCCGTCGAGCAGGGTGGCGCGCTGGATCAGGCCGGCCTCGATCGAGGCCCATTCATCAGGCGTGATGACAAAAGGCAGCGGGTCGAACGACCAACCGGGGGTGCCGCGATCGTCGAGCAGGTTGACGGTGGCGCCGGATTCGGCGAGCTGCCGGCGCGCGCTTTCGACGCGCTCGCTCAGTCCGCCGCCGGGTAGCGCACGGATGATGCTGAGGATGCCTTGCCAGTGGTAGCGGATCGACTTCTGGCCGGTGACCAGTTCGTCGTAAGCGCTTGCCGGCGATGGGGAGAGGCCGCGCAACGACTCCATGGGTCCGCGGAAGGAGGAACTGGACTGGGACAGAGAATCGCATGCCGTCAGCGCCGGGTCCACCTCCGCCACCTTGCGGTTCGGGCTGCCAGCCGGTAGAGAGCCTGCCTCGTGATGCAGGGGCAAGTAGCAGGGGCGGCGCGCAATATCTGGCGCGCCACGGCACTGGTGGCGGCGTTTGCCGTGGGCGCCGCGCTGCTGCCGTCCGCGCCCTGGATTTGCGCGTGGGCGGTATTGCTGGGGCTTGCCGGCGTCGTGCTGCTGCCCGACAACCGCTGGCGCACCGGCTCGTTGCTGGCAGCGGCGCTCGCCATCGCGGTCGGACTGCTCAATGCCTTTGCCGGCGTCCTGGCATCGGCGCCGGTTGGCGTCGATGTCGTGCACACCACCGACCCCAAGGAGTGGATCCCGCCCGAGCCCGTTCTCGGCTATCGCCTGTTGCCCAACATCACGGTGGTCGAGACGGCGACGCGCGGCAGCCAGACGGTGTATCGCGTCACCTACACCTCGACCGCCGATGGCACGCGTACGACGGTGCCGGCTCCGCCGGGGGCCGACACCTATATATTCACGGGTTCGTCCTTCATCTTTGGCCAGGGTCTGCCCGACGACGAGACGCTGCCGTCGCAGTTCGCCCACCTCAACGGCGACAAGGTCCGCACGGTCAACCTCTCGCTGCCGGGCTATGGCGTGAACCATATGGTGCGCGCATTCGAGGCGGGCCTGTTCGATCGCTACAAGGCCGATGGAAAGGTCAAAGCGGTCATCACCTGGATCACGCCGGCGCAGCTCCAATGGGTGACCGGTGACGATGAGTGGCTGCTTCACTCGCCGCGCTACGTCCTCGACGACGGTGCGCCGCGCTACACCGGCAGCTTTCTCCGCAATCGGCTGACCAATCCGATTGCCGGCGCCAGCTACCTCGCGCGCAAGTACTTCGCGTTCGCCCGCCAGATCGGTGAGGCGCAGCGCCAGGCCGAACAGGCCGATCTTTTCGTCGCCCTGATGGTGCGCCTGCAGCAGCTTGCCCGGGAACGGTTGGGCGCGCCGCTCTACATCATCTACTCCTGGCCCGACGACTATTCACGCCCGGAGGACAATGTCTCGCCCAACGATCATTCGCCCCTGGTGAAGGTGCTCGACCGGCTGCGTCAGGCACGCATCCCGATGATCTCCGCCGATGAACTGACGCGCGGCTACCCCGTGAACGATCTTGTGATCCCCTACGAGGGCCACCCGACCGCACTCGCCACGCGCCTCGTCGCTGCCGGGCTGAAACGGCGGCTGACGGATGACGGTTATCTGAACTAGCTCCTAGGCGCGCCGAAGGTCGAGCGTCAGCGGATGCTCGGGATTGTCGACCGGCTTCGGCAGCGGTGACTGTCCCGTGGTGTGGCCGATCGGGAAGAAACGGGCGCGCCGGCGGGCCTCGGCCTCGTTGGCGTTGACCGGCATGCGGTCGTAGCTGCGTCCACCGGGGTGGGCGACGTGGTAGGTGCAGCCGCCAAGCGAGCGGCCGTTCCATTCATCGTGGATGTCGAAGGTGAGCGGCGCATGCACGCCGATCGTCGGATGCAGTGCGCTGGCGGGTTGCCAGGCGCGGTAGCGTACGCCCGCGACGTACTCGCCCGGCACGCCGGTGGCGCGCAGCGGCAGGCGATGGCCGTTGCAGGCGATGACATGGCGCGCTTCGTTCAGGCCTTCGACCTTGACCTGCAGGCGCTCGACCGAGCTGTCGACGTAGCGCACAGTGCTGCCGCCGCCCGGTTCCTCGCCGAGCACGTGCCAGGGTTCCAGGGCATGGCGCAGCTCGAGCTCGATGCCGCGCTGGGCGACGTTACCGATCACCGGGAAGCGGAACTCGAAATGCGGCGCGAACCAGTCGGGCTGGAAGCGATAGCCGGCGGTGGCGAGATCGTCGAGCACGTCGGAGAAGTCCTGCCACACGAAGTGCGGCAGCATGAAATCGTCGTGCAGGCGCGTGCCCCACCGGCTCAGCCGCTTCTCGTAGGGCCGGTCCCAGAACGCCGCGACCAGGCCGCGCAGCAGCGCCTGCTGGGCCACGCTCATGCGCCAATGCGGCGGCATCTCGAAGGCGCGCAGCTCCAGAAGGCCGCGCCGGCCGGCGGCACTGTCGGGCGTGAACAGCTTGTCGATGCAGAACTCGGTGCGATGCGTGTTGCCGGTCGAATCGACCAGGATGTTGCGGAAGATGCGATCGACCAGCCAGGGCGACGTCTGCCTCCCGGCTTCGATCTGACGGAAGGCGATCTCCAGCTCGTGCAGGGCGTCGTTGCGCGCCTCGTCGATGCGCGGATGCTGGCTGGTCGGGCCGATGAACAGACCGGAGAAGAGGTAGGAGAGCGACGGGTGGTTGTGCCAATAGCCCAATAGGCTTTTCAGCAGATCGGGTCGCTGCAGCAGGGGTGATTCGGCGGCCGACGGGCCACCCAGGGTCACATGATTCCCGCCGCCGGTGCCGGTATGACGGCCGTCGATCATGAATTTCTGCGCGCCGAGCCGGGTGCTGCGGGCCTCGTCGTAGACGATCTCGGTTTTCCGTACGAGCTCGTGCCAGTCGGCCGACGGATGGATATTGACCTCGATCACGCCGGGATCGGGCGTGACGCTGAAACTCTGAAGGCGGGCGTCGCCGCCAGGCGGCGGATAGCCTTCGATGAAGACCGGCTGGCCGAGCTCCTCGGCGGTGTCCTCGATCGCCGTGACCAACTCGAGATAGTCCTCGGTGCGCTCGACCGGTGGCATGAAAACGTGGAGATGGCCGTCGCGCGGCTCGAAGGAGATGGCGGTGCGCACGATCCCCGCTGGTGAAGAGCCCACGGCGGGGCGGCTGCCATTGTCGGGCGCCAGCGCGCGCCGCCAGGCTTCGCGGCGCGCCGCCTCGTCGCCGCGGCCGTTAGTATCGGCAGAAAAGCGTTGGTCCTGCCGACGCAGCACCGGCGCGCGGCGGAAGGCATCGATCGGCGGCAGCGCCGGATGGCTGATCATGGGATCGGGCTCGGCGATGAAGCCCGCGTCCATCGGCGCGGCCCACGGCAGCGAATCGAGCGGCAGGCGATAGCCGAGCGGCGAATCGCCCGGGATCAGGTAGCACCTCTCGGAACGCAGGAACCACGGCCCGCTGCGCCAGCGGCCGCGGCCATTGTACTCGCGCATGATCGGCAGCACGGTGCCGACGGCGCTTTCCAGCCCATGCTCGAAGATGCGCGACAGCCGCTCGCGCTCGAGCTCGTCCTTCACTTTTGACTTGTCGACAGTGACGTTGCCCGGCAGACGCCGCTCGCGCCACAGGTAGTACCAGGTGTCCTCGAAGGCCTGGAATAGATAGCCGGGATCGAGCTGCAGGCGCTCGGCAAAAGCCATGGCGAAACGCTGGGCGCTTTCCGCCGTGGCGCCGACCGGCTTGGATTCGAGCGCGGTCAATGTCGGGTCGCGCCAGATCGGCTCGCCGTCCTTGCGCCAGTGGCAGCCCAAGGCCCAGCGCGGTAGCTGCTCGCCGGGGTACCATTTGCCCTGGCCGAAGTGCAGCAGCGGCCCCCGGGCGAACCGATCGGCGAGCCGGCGGAACAACACGCCCGCCAGCCGCCGCTTCTCAGGACCGAGCGCCAGCGTGTTCCACTCCGCGCCATCCATGTCGTCGACCGACACGAAGGTGGGCTCGCCGCCCATGGTGAGCTTGAGGCCGGACTTGGCGATGTCGCGCTCGATCGCCTCGCCGACGCCGAGCAGCGCGCCCCATTGCTCGTCGCTGTAGGGCTTGGTGGTGCGCGGCGTCTCCCCGACGCGGCTCACCTTCATGTCGTAGGTGAAGGTGACCTCGCTCTCCTCGACGCCGCCTTCGATCGGCGCGGCGCTCGACGGCTCGGGCGTGCAGGCGAGCGGGATGTGGCCTTCGCCGGTCAGCAGGCCCGAGGTCGGATCGAGCCCGATCCAGCCCGCGCCGGGCAGGTAGACCTCGCACCAAGCGTGGAGATCGGTGAAGTCGTGCGTCGGACCCTCGGGCCCGTCGAGCGGTTTCTCGTCGGCCACGAGCTGGATCAGGTAGCCCGAAGCGAAGCGGGCGGCGAAGCCGAGATGGCGCAGAATGGTGACCAGCAGCCAGCCAGTGTCGCGGCACGAGCCCTTGGCGAGGGCGAGCGTCTGCTCGCAGCTCTGCACGCCGGGTTCCATGCGGATGACGTAGCCGATCTCTCGCTGTAGCCGCGCATTCAGTCCGACGATGAAATCGACGGTACGCTGCTTGCTGCGATCGACCTTGCCGAGCCAGGCCTGCAACAGCGGTCCCACCGGCTCGAGCTTGCGGAACGGCGCGATCTCCTCGGCGAGCGAAGCGTCGTAGGCGAACGGCCAGTGCTCGGCGTCGGGCTCGAGGAAGAAGTCGAAGGGATTGATCACCGCCATGTCGGCGACGAGATCGACCGTCACGTCGAACCGGGTCGTCTTCTCGGGAAACACCAGCCGCGCCAGGTGATTACCCTGCGGATCCTGCTGCCAGTTGATGAAGTGATCCTTGGGCTCGACCTTGAGCGCGTAGGAGAGGATCGGCGTGCGGCTGTGCGGCGCGGGCCGCAGGCGCACGACTTGCGGGCCGAGCGTGACGGGCCGGTCGTAGCTGTAGGTCGTGCGATGATGCAGCGCGACGTGGATACTCATGACCGGATGCTCATGACGGCCTGTAGTTTCGCCCCTCAATACACTTAGCAAGTGACATGCCAGCGTCAAACGTCTTGAGTCGCGGCATGACTGACCTGTTCGACCTCTCCGGCAAGGTGGCGCTGGTGACCGGCGGCAGCCGCGGCCTGGGCTACCAGATGGTGAAGGCCTTCGCCGCCCACGGCGCCGATGTCTTCATCACCAGCCGCAAGGTCGAGGCGTGCGAGAAGGTGGCGGCCGAGGTCAAGGCGATGGGCCGCAAGGCTGCGACCTTCGCCTGCAATGTCGCCAACTGGACCGAGCTCGATGGTCTGGTCGACGCGGCCTACAAGGCGTTCGGCAAGGTCGACATCCTGGTCAACAATGCCGGCTCCTCGCCATTGGCGCCGTCGTCGCTCGAGACGCCCGAGCAGCTGTTCGACCGCATCGTGTCGCTCAATTTCAAGGGTCCGTTCCGGCTGATGTCGCTGGTCGGCAGCCGCATGGCGGCCGGCGAGGGCGGCTCGATCATCAACATCTCGAGCGCCGGAGCGCTCAGGCCGCGGCCTCAGATTGCGCCCTATGCCGGCGCCAAGGCGGCGCTCAACGCCATCACCGAGGCCTTCGCCTTCGAGTACGGCCCCAAGGTGAGGGTCAACACCATCTCGCCTGGCCGCTTCCTCACCGACGTCAGCAAGGCGTGGAACGAGGAGCACAAGCTCAACGCCACCGCCGCGCTCAAACGCAGCGGCCGGCCGGAGGAGATCGTGACGGCGGCGCTCTATCTCGCTTCGAGCAAATCGAGTTTCACCACCGGCTCGGTGGTGCGGGTCGACGGCGGCATTGCCTAGCGGAGCTGCGGCTACCGAGCCGCCTTGCGCGGAGCTATGGCGCAGTCGGAGTTCGGCAGGATGCTGGCGATGCGTTTGCCCCGCTTCCACACGTAGATGTTTCCGGCGGGCGATGTGGCTGCATCGACGTTCTCGTAGGCCAGGCCATCCTTGCACCGGACATCGTAGATATCGAAGTGATCGGTCTTGTCCTCGTCCTCCTTGCAGGCGGCAAGACTCACCAGAGCGAACGCGACAAGCAGACGTTTCATCAGTCTCCCTTCGTGAAACGGAAGCCGCTACTCTATCACTCCGGAGGAATTACCGCATGAAAACCAAAGCTGCCGTTCTCACCGTCTGCGGCGCGCCGCGGCCGTTCGCCAAGTCGAAGCCCATCCAGGTCCTCGAGCTCGACCTCGATCCGCCGGGCGAAGGCGAGGTGCTGGTCAAGGTCGGCGGCGCCGGGCTCTGCCACTCCGACCTGTCGCTGATCAACGGCGATCGGCCGCGGCCGACGCCGATCGTGCTGGGGCATGAAGGCGCCGGCGAGATCGTCGAGATCGGCGCCGGCGTCCATGACGTGAAAAAGGGCGATCATGTCTGCTTCACTTTCAACGTCAGCTGTGGCCGCTGCCGGCGCTGTTTGGAGGGACGGCCCTACATCTGCGAGCGCTCGGTCGCGCCGCGCGCGGCCGGACAGCTGCTGAGCGGCCATCATCGCCTGCATCACGACGGCAAGCCGGTGAACCACCAATCTGGCGTGTCGTGCTACGCCGAATATGCCGTGGTCGATCGCGGCTCGGTCGTGGTCATCGACAAGACCCTGCCGCTCGACGTCGCCGCGCTGTTCGGCTGCGCCGTCGTGACCGGCGTGGGCGCGGTGGTGAACACCGCGCAGATCCGGCCGGGCAGCACCGTGGCGGTCGTCGGCCTGGGCGGCGTCGGCCTGTCAGGCCTGCTGGGCGCGGTCTTGGCCGGTGCCAGCCGCATCGTCGCGATCGATCTTAGCGACGACAAGCTTGGCCTCGCCCGGCAGCTCGGCGCCACCGATACGGTCAACGCCAAGGATGCCGACCACGTGAAGCAGGTGCGCGACCTCACCAATGGCGGTGTCGATTATGCGTTCGACCTTGCCGGCACCATCAAGGCGATGGAGACCGCCTATCTCGTGACGCGCTTTGGCGGGACCACGGTGACGGCCGGGCTGTCGCCGATCGCCGCCGATTTCTCGTTCAAGCAGAGCGTGCTGGTGAGCGAGGAGAAAACCATCAGGGGCTCCTACATGGGAAGCTGCGTGCCGGTGCGTGACATCCCGCGCTTCATCGCGCTCTATCAGCAGGGCAAGCTGCCGGTCGATCGCATGGTGAGCAAGCGCATCGGCTTCGACGAGCTGAACGAGGGCTTCGACCGGCTGCAGGATGTCGCCACGGTGCGCCAGCTACTGGTGCCGCACGGCTGAGCCTAGAAGGCAGAAGGTCTCCTCTCCTTCGAGATCAGCACGTCGTTCTTGTAGCAGAACCAGTGCTGGTAGCTCTCGGTATAGTACTCGCCGGCGCAGGCCTTGGTCGGATTGCCCAGGATCTTCTGGACCTCCCTGACCGACATGCCTTCCTTGACCGGCCAGTCCGGCTTCGGCCGCGAATTGTCCAAGCTGCTGGTGCTCAGGAGCTTGTTGTAGCTGAACACGGCAAATCCGGCCTCGTAGTACAGCACCCAATGCGTGGGCGGCCCGTAGCGGTTCTCGACCTGCTCTCGGGTCATGCCGTCTTTGATCGAGGCGAACCGGTCCTGCGGATCGAAGGGTGGCGCCATGCAGGCGCCGACGGTGAGGCCGAGCAGGAGGACGTGGGCGAGAGACGGCAGCTTCATGGTTGCATGGTTCACCGACGCCGCCGATCATGCAACCGATGTTCGCCAATTTCGTCCTCGCCAGCTTCATGGTGGGACTCACCGTCTGCATCCATTTCGGCGGCTTGCTGGCATTGATGTGGTTGTTGCGCACACGAGGCCATCGCTTTCGAGCTCATGAGGGCGTCGGGAGAGTGGCGGCACTGCTGGTCGTCGTGGTGCTGGGCCTGGTGGCGATCCACACGGTCGAAATCTGGCTCTACGCCGCGGCCTATCTCGTGACGGGGGCCCTGACCGATTTCGAGACGGCTTTGTACTTCTCGACCACCAGCTTCACGACCATAGGTTACGGCGACGTGGTGCTCGATCGCCACTGGCGCCTGGTCGGCGCCATCGAGGGGGCGAATGGACTGCTGCTGTTCGGCTGGTCGACGGCCTTCATGCTTTCGGTCATCCAGCGCCTGCGTACGCTCGAGCACGACTGGCTAGAGCGCTGATAGCCGGGCAACGAAAAGCGGCGGGCCAAGTGGCCCGCCGTTTCGATTGTTGTGGTCGCTTCAGCGAATGTTGATGTTGAAGCTGAGGCCGGGCTCGGCCCCGTAGATCACGGGCGGGGCGTAGTAGCCGTAGTTGTACGGGGTCGCGTAGACCACCGGCGGAGCGCGGTAGTTGTAGCCGTAGTAGTAATTGTTGCCATGCCAGCGATTGTCGTAGTGGTACTGGCCGTCGCCGTACCAGCGGGCGCTCGCCGAGCCGGCAACGCCAGCAATGGCGGCTATCGCCAGGATCGCCACGGTGATGCGTTTGGTCATGTCGGACCTCCTAGCCCTGGTTGGCGGGCTTGGAAGAGGGACCGAAGGCCTGGAAGACCTGATCGGCGTTCTTCTTCTGGTCGGCCGACATGGAATCGTAGAGCGACTTGAAGGCCGAGGTCAGGTTCTTCAGGCTGTCGAGACGTGCCTTGGTGAAGTCCTGGTAGGTCTCGAGGTCATCCACGGCCGTCATGGTGGCGGCCTTGGCGCGCTTTTCCTGGACCAGCTTTTCCATCATGCCGGCGTTCTGGCGCATGGAGTCGGCCACCGCCTTCCACTTGGTCTCCTGGTCGGGCGTGATCTTGAGCGCCGCCTTGAGGTCGGTGATCCGCTGCTCGACGGTCTCGGGCTTGTTCGAGGTCGCGGCAGCCGCGGCCGGTGGCTTGCCCGTTCCGCCGGTCTGCGCCGCCGCGGGAAGCATGCCCGCCACGAGCGCCGTGCCGGCCAGCGAGGCAATCGCCAGCGATCGGACGATGGGGCTGAACAATGGCAAGGTCATAAAAGGCTCCTTTTCCAACGGGCCCGTACGCCGGGGGTCGGCGACGGTGCGCCTGTCGGAAAACGTACGCCTTGGTTCAGCGGTTCCACGCCTCGTGCAAATAGAGGCTTGCGCCGCGCTAGCGGACCTCGAAGCCCAGGCTCGCCAGCGCCGCGCGCATCTTCTCGCGGCCGTTCATCGACTTTATCGGGCCAAGCCGGTTGAGCACGCGCTGGGTCCAGGTCGTGGCCTGCATCTCGTGGCGGGCGGCGAATTTTGCCATCTCGCCGTCATAGGTCTGGCGCTCGCTGTCCGCATTCCTGCCGTCATAGGCCTCGCGATGCACGACGATGCTTTGTGGCAGGCGCGGCTTGACCTCGCCGGCGGCCGCGTCCGTCGCATAGCCGATGCAGAGGCCGAACACGACGAACGACTGCTTGGGCAGTCCCAGCAGCTTGGCCACCCGCTCCGGATCGTTACGCATGGCGCCGATATAGACCGTGCCGAGGCCGAGCGATTCGGCCGCCACCACTGCATTCTGCGCCGCCAGGGCGACGTCGATGCAGGCGACCATGAAGGTCTCGAGCCAGGGCATGGTCTCGAACTCTACCTTCTCAACGGTCGAGATCCCGGCGTTGCGGGTCATGTCGGCGACCCAGCAGAGATAGAGCGGGCACTGCTCGATGTGCTTCTGGTTGCCGGCGATCTCGGCCAGCACCTTCTTCTTGGCCGGATCGCCGACGGCGATCACCGAGGTCCATTGCATGTTAG
>Ga0081455_10009027_pt1 | contig 10291 bp, 9 predicted proteins | sample TabmetS3T2R1_FD_70207 | JGI IMG/M metagenome (GOLD analysis project Ga0081455, IMG submission 70207) | Tabebuia heterophylla rhizosphere microbial communities from the University of Puerto Rico - S3T2R1 | ecosystem: Host-associated > Plants > Roots > Rhizosphere ... | reverse complement strand
GCTGCCGCGAGCTGCTGACCAAGAACCTGCGCAACTTCGGGCGCACCCAGAACTACACGGAGGAAAAGGCCGACGCGAAGATGTCGCGGCGGTTCGTGTCGATCAACCTCGCCAAGCCGATGGAGACGATCGAGCAGTTCCCGTTCGTGCTCTGCGCCTGGCCCTCCTTCGCCGACCAGCCGTACATCAACAACTACCGGATCTATGACGACCGCGTCGGCGAGACCACGCGCTTCACCTATCGTCCCAACCACGAGTGGTATTGGTTTCCCAAGCAGAAGCCCACCGAGGTCTCGATGCTGAAATGCTACGACTCGGTGACCGACGGCTCGGTCTCGCGCTGGTCCTTCCACACCGCCTGCATCGACCCGACCGCACCAGCCAACGCGCGCTGCCGCAAGAACGTCGTGGTCCGATCCTTCGTCTTCTTCTAGCCCCGGCGGCGAGTGTCGGGACGCGGTTGCTTCGCCGACGCCTTGATGAAATCGATGAATGCCCGGAGCGGCGCCGGTACGAGGCGTCGTCCGGGGTAGTAGAGGAACGGTCCGGAGAAACGCAGCCACCAGGGTTCGAGGACGGGTTCGAGAGCACCGCTGTCGAGATGCGGGCGTAGCCAATCCTCGAATAGCGCGATGATGCCGGTACCGGCGATCGCGGCCGCGATCGCGAGCTCTGTCGCTGGACCGGCGCTCGTGATCAGCGGTCCCGTCGGATCGACACGAACCGTCTTGCCGGCCCGCTCGAACTCCCACCCTGTCATCCGTCCGGAAGGGAACCGGCCACGCAGGCAGGCATGGTGGAGGAGGTCGCGCGGATGTTGCGGTCGGCCACGTCGATCGAGATAGACCGGTGCCGCGGCGACGGCGTAACGCTGGACGCGCGGGCCGATCGGCACCGCGATCATGTCCTGCTCCAGCCGTTCGTCGTAGCGGATGCCGGCATCGCAACCGGCCGCCAGCACGTCGACGAAGCTCTCCTCGGCGACCACCTCCAGCGTGATCTCCGGATAGGCGGCGAGGAACGGCGGGACGAGCGCGGGCAACACCAGACGCGCGGCGCTGACCGGCACGTTGAGCCGCAGCGTGCCCGCCGGCCGGTCGCGAAAGCCGTTCACCACATCGAGCGCCGCGTCGACCTCGGCCAACGCAGGGCCGAGTCGTTGGAGCAGGCGTTGTCCTGCCTCGGTCGGCGCGACGCTGCGCGTGGTGCGATTGAGCAGCCTGACGCCGAGCTGCGTCTCCAGCCGGCTGACCGCTTCGCTCAGGCCCGACGCGCTGGCGCCGCTCGCCCGGGCGCCGTCGCGAAAGCCCTTGGAACGGGCCACGGCCATGAAGGCATTGAGATCGTTCAAGTCGATTTTCATTGTTCGCCATTCCGGACAATTTGTTCGGATTATGCCCGTTATCGGACAGTCCGGCAGGCCTTAACTACAGGCCCGTTCAACTGGAGCCCGTTCAACAGGAGACTGCTCATGGCCGGCACCCTTCCTTCCGACACGTTCCGTCTCGGCGACCGCACCGTGAGGCGGTTTGGCTACGGCGCCATGCAGCTTGCTGGGCCCGGCGTGTTCGGCCCGCCCAAGGATCATGCTGCGGCGCTGGCCGTGCTGCGCGAAGCTGTCCGCGCCGGGGTGAACCATATCGACACCAGCGATTTCTACGGTCCGCACGTCACCAACCGGCTGATCCGCGAGGCGTTACATCCCTATCCGGATGATCTCGTGATCGTCACCAAGGTCGGTGCGCGGCGCGGCGCGGATGCGTCGTGGAATCCGGCGTTCTCACCCGAGGCTCTCACTGAGGCCGTACACGACAATCTGCGTAACCTCGGGCTGGATGTCCTCGACGTGGTCAACCTGCGCGCCTTGTTCAGTCCTCATGGACCGGCCGAAGGATCGATCGAGGCGCCGCTCGCCGTGCTGGCCGAGCTGCAGCAGAAGGGCCTCATCCGGCGCCTTGGTCTCAGCAACGTCACGCCGACGCAGATCGCCGAAGGACGCCGCCTCTGCGAGATCGTCTGCGTGCAGAACCACTATAATCTGGCGCACAGGGACGACGACGCCATGATCGACGGTCTCGCGCGCGACGGTATCGCCTACGTGCCCTATTTCCCGCTGGGCGGCTTCACGCCCTTGCAGTCCTCGACCCTGTCCGAGGTTGCACAGCGCCTCGATGCCACGCCGATGCAAGTGGCGCTTGCCTGGCTCTATCGGCGAGCGTCCAACATCCTGTTGATTCCCGGTACATCTTCCGTCGCGCATCTCGCGCAGAATCTCGCCGCAGCCAATCTTGATCTTCCCGACGAGGTCGTCGCCGCCCTTTCTGCGCTGGCTAGAGATCCCGACGGAGGGCCGCGCGGACACCAATAACGATCGCGACAGCGGAGCAAAGCATCAGCACTCCGAAAACCGTGCTCATGGCACACCTCCGAGCACTATTACGCTCGGACGGGTGGTTTCGTGCCGGGCTTTTTCAGCATCAGAACGACTGAAAAATGGGAACCTTCAGTCTGGACGCCTATTTGTCATGTTTCTTTGCTTCGCAACTGGCATCCGGTGCGGACGCAAAGGGCGGAAGAGCGGCCGACTTTACTGCCGCTCCCCAGCCTGATCAGACCTGCTGTGTTAGGTACGCTTTGGCAGCGTAACCTTGTTGTCCTTCAAGACCTTTTCGAGCACCGGGATGGAGGTCTTGGGACTGCTCGCGCACTTCGACATCGCCTCTGGCACTTCGACACTGGGCGTCGCGGTCGATGGCACCTGGCTGCGATAAGAGGCGCTTAGAGCATTGCAGTATTCGGTGTCGCTCATCTCCGCATACGCGGCGATTGGCAACGCCATCGACGCGCAAAAGATCATCGCTGTCAGAGCTCTCATGACAATCTCCCTCACGAACGACTTGTTGAATTGAATCAAAACGCCACGGCTGAGATGACTGCCGACGAGATGATCGTTGCTCATCGTCGCCAGCCCATCACTCAACCGGCCTGGACCCGCTTGAAGCGAAGCCGTGAGTCTCTAGCGAAAGCAATGACGCTACTCGCCCGCTAGAGTGTCGGCAGGCAATTGCACGATGGGCGCAGCAAGTGGAAGAGTCCAGACTTTATCGTCAGGCGTGTGTGTTCGAGCTCGTTCGAATCTCGGCTGTAACAGGACAGACGCATCGGCGCCCGAGCACGAGGTCGATTGCCTCTATTGTCTCGCCGGCGAAAGGGTCCCGCGCAGCACGTCGAAAATGCGCTCGTCGAGTGTTTGCGAGACATTGAAGCGCATGAAGCCGGTCGCCGATTGCGACAAGCTGAAGACGTTGCCTGGTGCGAGCACGACGTTCCTGGCGAGAGCGGCGCGGGCAACTTCCGCCGCATCGATGCCGTCGGGCAGCCGACACCATAGGAACATTCCCGCGTGCGGTTCGAGCCAGGGCACGATCCCGATGGCTTTCAGCTTGGCGATGACATCGACCATAGCGCGCGACAGGCGCTGACGCAGGCCCTCCATGTGCTTGCGATATCCGCCGTCGCTCAGCAACCTCAGGACCAGCTCCGCGGCCAGCCGTCCGCCGCCGAAGGACGTGGCGATCTTGAGGTCGATCAGGCTTTCGATCCATTCGCCGCGCGCGGCCACGAAGCCGCAACGCGCCGATGCCGACAGGGTCTTGGAGAAGCTGCCGATGTGGATCACGCGGTCCAGCCCGTCGAACGCGGCGAGACGCGGCGCGGGGCTCTGCTCGAAGTCGCAGAAGATGTCGTCCTCGACGATCGTGAGTTCGAATTGCTCGGCAAGCTTCAGCACCCGATGGGCGATCACCGGCGACAGGACCGCACCGGTCGGATTGTGAATCGCCGAATTGGTGATGTAGAGCCGCGGTCGATGCTCGGCGAGGACGGCGCCGAACCGTTCGATATCGGGACCGCTGGGCGTGTAGGGCACGCCAACGATTTTGGCGCGATGTGCGCGAAGCAGGACGTGGAAATTGAAGTAGCACGGATCGTCGATCAGCACCGTGTCGCCGGGCTCGAGGAGCATCCGGCACAGGAGATCCAGCGACTGGGTTCCGGACTCCGTCAGGATGATCTGGTCGGGCGAGGCTTCGATACCGCGTTCGGCCATCCGACGCGCGATGAGCTGGCGCAACGGTGGCAAGCCGAGCGGCGAGCCGTAGTCCGCGAGCGCGGCACCGTCGGCGCGTGATAGCGTGCGTAGCGCTTTGCGCAGTCCTTCTTCAGGCAGCCACGACGGCGGAAGCCAGCCGCAGCCCGGCTTCAGGTCGTCGTCGGCGGCATCAAGCGACTGCCGCGAGACCCAGAACGGATCGACGGCGCGATCGAGCTTGGGTCCGATGTCCGACAGCGAAAGTGGCGCGATTTGGCCCGCGACGTAGAAGCCGGATCCGGGTCGCGAGTGGATCGCTCCTTCGGCGACCAGGCGCTCGTAGGCTTCCACGACGGTCGAGGTCGATACCTTGAGCGTGGTGGCCAGCTGTCGGATCGACGGCAGCCTGGAGCCGACTGTCAGGCTGCGCGCGGCGATCCGCTGGCGGATGGTGGCCATGACCATCCCGACCCGCGTGCTTCCGGCCATCCGGTCCTTCTGTACTGAAGCTGTAAGCATAACAGTTCGCCATAACCGTATCGAACTGTCGCTGGTTCTACCAGCGGAGCCTGAGCATAGGAGGGCCGGTATTCGGAGGCGCTTTATGGACCGGACCGCGGCCGGTTGGATCAACGGCTTCATCGGTGTGGTGATCTTCAGCGGATCGCTCCCCGCCACGCGTGTGGCGGTGCTGCAGTTCGATCCCGTGTTCCTCACGGTCACCCGCGCGGCGATCGCCGGCATCCTGGCGCTCGGCCTGCTGCTCGTCTTCAGGGAGACGCGTCCGGCGCGTCGCGATCTCGCGTCCCTGGTCGTGGTCGCGCTGGGTGTCGTGATCGGCTTTCCCTTGCTGACGGCGCTGGCGCTTCAGCACGTGACGTCAGCGCATTCGATCGTGTTCATCGGTTTGCTGCCGCTCGCGACCGCGATCTTCGGCGTGATCCGTGGCGGCGAGCGGCCGAAGCCCGCGTTCTGGTTCTTCTCGGTGCTCGGCAGCGCGTTGGTGGCGGGCTTCGCCCTGTCGCAGGGGCTCACAGCGTCGCAGGGGCTCACGGCATCGCAGGGGCTCACGGCGTCGCCGGTCGGCGATGCGCTGATGTTGGCGGCGATCGTCGTCTGCGGGCTGGGCTACGCGGAAGGCGCGAAGTTGTCGCGTTCGCTCGGCGGTTGGCAGGTGATCTCGTGGGCACTGGTGCTGTCGTTGCCCGTCATGATCGCGCTGATGGCCGTCTTCCTGCCGCCCCGGTTTTCCGGTATCGCCGCGCCGGCGTGGCTGAGCCTTGCCTATGTCTCGCTGTTCAGCATGCTGATCGGCTTCGTCTTCTGGTACCGCGGCCTCGCGCAAGGAGGCATCGCCGCTGTCGGCCAGCTGCAGCTGCTGCAGCCGTTTTTCGGCCTGGCCCTGGCCGCCACGCTGCTGCATGAACAGGTGACGCCGACAATGCTCGCCGTGACTGTCGCGGTGATCCTTTGCGTGATCGGCGCGCGGAAGTTTTCTGCGTGAGTCGCGGCCTCTCGCCGTCAGTCGAGCGTGAACCAAATGTTCCATTGTCGATTCATATGGCCCATTTGTTGTGACGCTCCGAGCGCCTTGCTACGCTTCCTCATCGATCTTTGTGGGGAAAGCCAATGCGTCTCTTCGAACGAATCTGCGTCTTCGCCATCGTCGCGTTGATTGCCCTGCCGGCCGCGGCCCAGACGCCGTCGACCCTTGAGGTCGTCAAGAAACGGGGACAGGTGATTTGTGGCGTCAATGTCGGCCTCGGCGGCTTCTCGCTGCCCGACAGCCAAGGCAAGTGGGCCGGCCTCGACATCGATCTCTGTGCCGCCGTCTCCGCCGCCGTATTTGGCGACAGCACCAAGACCAAGTTCGTGCCGCTCTCCGCCCAGCAGCGCTTCACGGCCCTGCAGTCGGGCGAGATCGACATGCTGGTGCGCAACTCCACCATCACGCTGGAGCGCGACGCCGGTCTCGGCATCCAGTATGCCGGCGTCAACTTCTATGACGGCCAGGGCTTCATGGTGCCCAAGAAGTCGGGCGTGAAGGCGCTCAAGGAGCTCGATGGCGCCACCATCTGCGTGGCCCAGGGCACCACCCATGAGTTCAACATGGCGAGCTACTTCCGCAGCCGTAACCTCACCATCAAGCCCGTGGTCTACGAGAGCCAGGATCTCATGTACCAGGCCTTCTTCGGCGGCCGCTGCGATGCCATGACCCAGGATTCCTCGGCGCTCGCTTCGGCGTTGGCCACGCGCAACATGCAGGCCGATTTCATGATCCTGCCCGAGCTGATCTCCAAGGAGCCGCTCGGTCCGTTCGTGCGCCGCGGCGACGACGTGTGGCTGGCGGTGGTGCGCTGGACGCTCTTCGCGATGATGGAAGCGGAGGAGAAGGGCGTCACCAAGGCCAATGTCGACGAACAACTGAAGTCGACCGATCCATTGGTGCAGCGGCTGCTCGGCGAAAAGCCCGGCAACGGCAAGGCACTCGGTCTCGACGAGAAGTGGGCCTACAACATCATCAAGCAGGTCGGCAACTACGGCGAGAGCTTCGAACGCAATGTCGGCATGGACTCGCCGCTCAAGCTGCAGCGCGGCCTCAATGCGCTCTGGACCAAGGGCGGCCTGATGTACCCGCTGCCGCTGCGCTGACGCGAAGCTCGTCGGGCCTGTGTCAAACCACCGGCGCGTTGCTGTTGTTGTCGCCGCATCGCTCGCCGTAGCGCTCGTCTTTCCGCAGGCGACAGTCGGTCGTGAGGCGACTGTCAGCGTCGACGGCCAGAACCTCCACATTGAAACGTTGGGTGCGGCGGCGCCCAACGTCGTGTTCGAGGCAGGACTGGGCAACGACTCCACCACCTGGAATTCCGTTACCGGTCCCATTGCCAAGTTCGCCCACGTGGTGACGTACGATCGCGCGGGTCTCGGCCGCAGCCTGCCGATGAGGAAAAGGGACACGCCGGTCACCGCGATCGAGGTCGCGACCGCGCTTCATGCTCTGCTGGCGGCATCCGACATTCGCCCGCCTTATATCCTGGTCGGCCATTCGCTGGGCGGCCTCTACGTGCAGATGTTCGCGCAAAAGTACCCCCGGGACGTCGCGGGTGTTGTCCTGCTCGATTCTTCGAGCGCGGATGCGCCCGACGAATTGAAGACGCGCGCGCGACTCGAGCCGGGGACAGCGGCCTATCTCGAGGAAGCAGGCATTCCCGAAAGCAACCGGCAGGTCAAAGGCGGCGGCCCGTTCCCGGACATCCCGCTCGCGGTCATTGCCGCAACGGATCACGGGCCCTTCTTCAAAAAGTGGGAGCCGACCTTGATGCGCTTGCAACAGCAGCTCGCCACGCTCTCGCCGCGCGCGACGCTCATCGTGGCGCAGGGCAGCGGCCACGACGTTCAATTCGACCGTCCCGAGACCGTCGTCGATGCGGTCAGGCGAATCGCAAAGATGCAGCCGTAAAGGCTATGAGGTCGCGGCGGGAACCTCGGCCTCGATGGCGCTGAGCGGTTCGTCCCGTATCGTCGCCTCGAAAGCGCGCAGGCGCTTGTAGATCGAGATCAGCGACACGATCGTCGTCCACGACTTGACCAGGTACTGGAACGATCCCTCGACGCGGCCGAAGGCGCGAGTGATCTGCGTCACGACGCCAAGCGTCAGGCCGCCGGCCACGATCGATGGCGCAAGCGCGGTGTAGGGGACCAGCACGCTCGCCTGCAGGTAGGCGTAGCGGACGACATTGAAATAGAGATAGTTCCAGTAGAGGCGGAAGTAGTTCGCCCGCACGTCGCGGAACAGGGTTCCAAGCGTCGGCGGCTGTGCACGATCGGCAGCATCCTCGCCCAGCACCAGTTCCTTACGGTAGGCCGCTTCGACGCGCTGGTTGCGGAACTCGAGCCCGGGCAGCCGTATGCCGGCAACGGCAAGGGCGGCGGTACCGACCGCGGCCCAGATGACCGCGACGAACACCAGCGCCTGCGGGACCTCACCGACGAGCGGCAGCTCCTTCACGTAGGAGGATAGCCCCCACAGGATCGGCAGGAACGCGATCAAGGCCATCACCGCGTCGAGCAGGCTCGCCCCGAGCTGTTCCACGGTGGTCGCAAATCGCTGCGTATCCTCCTGGACGCGCTGCGAGGCCCCTTCGATGTGCCGCAACCGCTGCCAGTTGGCGACGTAGAAGTCGTTCATGGCCGTGCGCCAGCGGAAGACGTAGTGGCTGGTGATGAAGGCCGTCAGCACGGCGGTGGTGATATAGATGAGGGCGATGCTGGCGAAGGTCGCCAGCTGGCCGAAGAACTGCTCTTGCGTGACGGCGTGCGGCTTTGCCAGCGCCTGCTGCAGCATGTTGTAGAAGGTGCCGAACCAGGCGTTGATCATCACGTCGAGCTGAACCTGGAACCAGAGCAGGAAGATGATCAGCGCCGAGACGCCGACCGACCAACGGTGCCAGCGATGCGGCAAGAGCCAGCCGACCAGTCCGACGAAGATCGCGCCTGACACGATCATATACTGGTCGAGCCAGGCATCGCGCGCGGCCTCGATGCCGACGGTCGCGGTCGCGTCGCTGGCGCCGGTCGGCGGATAGGGAAAGCCGATCAGGCCGCCAAGGCTGAGCTGCGGGCCGAGGTCGCGGACAGCGCCGTACCACAAGGCCATGCTGAGCGCGGTCCACACGAGCGCGGCCGGGAAGAAGAGCTTCGGGGCCGGGAAGAAAGAGGAGAACATCATTCATCAATAGCGCAGGGACCTCGATCGGGCCATGTGGGTTCCCATCACGCATTGCCGGCGGACTTTCTCTCCGCCAGCTTCACCCGTTCCGTGACACCGCCAGGAGTATCGCCATGAGCCACGCCAAGTGCCTCGGGGGCATCCGCAACCTCGATTACACGATCCTGTTGTGCAACAGGATGGCGCAAACACGCGCGTTCTATCGCGATGTCATGGGATTCCCGATCGAGACCGACCTCGAGAATTGGGTCAGTTTCCGTGTCGGCGGCGCGCTCCTGACGCTGCGCCCACGCGGCGCGTGGAGCGTCTGCGACGACGGCAAGTCGGTGCCCGGAGCAGCGGCGGTGCAGCTTGCCTTCCGGGTGGCGCCACCCGAGGTCGACGCCTGCCATGCCGAACTGTTGGCAAAGGGCGTGCCGATCCTGAGAGAGCCTACCGATCTGCCCGACTGGCGCCACCGCACCCTGTTCTTTCGCGACCCCGAGGACAATGTCATCGAAATCTACGCCGAATACTGACCCTGCCTGCGCGGACGGTGTCGGCCTCGACTACTGCGAACTGCGCGGCTCTTTGCTCTTGGCCTGGGCCTGGTCGTACTTCGCCAGCGCCGCCGCGGCCTGCCGTTTCAGGGTCGCCAGTTGCGTGTCGGAGAGATAGCCGGTCGCTGGCAGGCCCTGTGCCTTTTGCCAGGCCGTGATCATCGACCGCGTGACCGGTCCGAAATAGCCGGTGGCCGGGATCTCGTGGCCGAGCGAGGTCAGGGCGACCTGTATCCGCTTGCGGTCCTTGTCGGAGAGGTTGAGCGCCGCCTCCGCCCGCTGCGCGTCGGGCTTCGGCGGCTCTGACTTGTTTTCCACTACGGCCGGCTTTTCTGCCACTGCAGGTGCTGCGAGCTTGGCAAGCTGCGCAGCATCGAGGAAGCCCGTTTCCGTCAGGCCCTGCGTCTTCTGCCAGGCCGTGATCATCGACCGCGTGATCGAGCCGAAGTGCCCCGTCGCTGGAACAGAGTGCCCAAGCGCGGTCAGGGCCGTCTGCACCCGCTTGCGATCCGCGTCCGAAAGGTTCAGGGCAGCTTCCGCCTTTTCGGCTTGCTGACGGGCATCCGCCGTCGTCTTGGGCTTGGCGTCCGCCGCCTTGTCCGCAGCCGCTGCTGCTTCGGTGCGGCGGACTGCGTCCTGCACAGTCTGGGCTGAGCGCGCCTCCGCCTCTGCCGCAAGCCGTGCCGATTCCATCGCCGCCTTTTGCTGCTCGCGGCGGGCTTTCTCGGCCTCTTCCTCGCGGCGGCTCGCTGCCTCTCTCTCGGCCTTCTTCGCCGCAGCCTTGCGCGCCGCCGCATCGTCCGGGACCGATGAACCAGGCGGTTTGGCTGCCGACGTTCCGTCGCCAGGAGGGGCCGTGAACCGTAGGGCGCCGTCGGCCACTACAGCCGCCGCGATGAGCGCCCCTGCGAGCCCGACCCAAAGGGCCACGCC
>Ga0081455_10009026_pt1 | contig 10291 bp, 9 predicted proteins | sample TabmetS3T2R1_FD_70207 | JGI IMG/M metagenome (GOLD analysis project Ga0081455, IMG submission 70207) | Tabebuia heterophylla rhizosphere microbial communities from the University of Puerto Rico - S3T2R1 | ecosystem: Host-associated > Plants > Roots > Rhizosphere ... | reverse complement strand
AGAATGTGGTTCGGCAAAACAGAGATTGCCGCCCAACGTGCCGCTAGCGCGGACGCGTATGTTGGCAACTTTGGTTTCCATCTGAGCCAGTACAGGCAGGGTTTCCTTGACAACCGGAGAACGCTCGATGGCGCGATGCGTTGCCGTGCTGCCGATCATAAGAGAACCATTTTTCAGCTCGATCTTGTTCAGATCCGAAATCGTCTTCACGTCAATGAGGTGCTCGTAGCGCAAAAGATCGTGTTTCATGGCCAGCAGCAACTCTGTCCCGCCGGCGTAGGGGCGTGCTTTCTCACCCAACTCGGCGAGCATTGCCGATGCCTCTGCGATTGTCTTCGGTTGATGAATCGTGAAACGTCTAAGGGGCATCATAAGTTAAAATTGTTCCAGTCGTTCAAGCAGTTCCAAACGTTCCAATCGTCATAAAGCGCAAAGATCGCGATGCTCTATCCTCAATCCTCCACCCTCGACTTTTTGTCGCGAAGCGCTCGCCAGACTCTTTCCGGCGTGAGCGGAGCTTGACGAATGCGCACGCCGACGGCGCGGTCGACGGCGTTGGCGATATTGGCCGCCATGGAGTTTAACGAGGCTTCGCCGCCGCCTTTGGCGCCATAGGGACCGACGCCATCCTGGTTTTGCACGAGGTGTAGTTCGACTTTCTTGGGTAAATCTGAAAATCGCGGCAAGCGATAATCCAAGATCGACCCGTTCACAAGTTGCGAGCCATCATAAACGAGTTCTTCAAATAGACCGATACCCATGCCCATGGTTGCCGCGCCTATATCCTGTCCTTCGGCCAGCGCCGGGTTGATCGCAAGACCGACGTCGCCGACGGTGGCGAGTTTTTCCATTTGGATCTTGCCGGTTTCCTCGTCCACCGAAAGCTCGACGCCAGTACAGGCGGCTTCCCAGAAGACTGGTAGCGCGGAGAATTTGCCTGCCTTGCGAATATAGGCTCGGCCGATCACTTCGCCATCCGGCAAAGCGTAGAATTTGCTGATGACTTCCGACCAGTTCAATTGGGCTTCGCCGCAGCGTACGCCGCCGCGCATTATCTGGATTTGGTCCACCTTTACTTTGAGCACATCAGCGGCCATGACAACCATTTGCTGAATCGCGTCACGGCTAGCCTCTAGTACAGCGGTGCCCATTAATGTTGTCGTCCGGCTTGCCCCGGTGGATCGATCGTAAGGCGTGATCGCCGTATCCGATGAAATTACCCGGACTCTCTCGAATGGAACACCAAGTTCCTCGGCGGCGATCTGTGGCAGGACCGTGTGGCTGCCTTGACCCAATTCCGTGCTGCCGGTCAGTATTGTCACCGAGCCATCGGCGTGGACCCGGATGGCGGTGGAAGTTAGCGGATACGCGCCAGCGTCGCTGCCGGAGCAAGCGACGGTGCGGCCATGACCCTTAGGCAGCGGTTCATTCCAGCCGATCGTCTTCGCGGCGGTTTCTAAATCTTCCTTGAGCGTGCCATCAAAGGGGCGCATTCCGGGAAAAAACTCTTCGCCCGGCTTGGCCGCATTGGCCAAGCGAAACTCATAAGGGTCTTTGCCGATCTTCGCGGCTAGCTCATCGATCTGCGATTCGCCCGGCAAGGTTACCTGGGCACAACCGAAACCGCGGTAGGAACTGGCGGGCACGGTGTTCGTATAGAGCGACGAATTTTCAATCAGAACATTGGGAATAGCATATGGGCCAACGCACCGGTTGGTCGATTTCTCCACCACCAGCGGGCTATTTTCCGCGTACGCACCTGTGTTCATGACGATCTTCGCCTGGCGCGCGATGATTTTTCCATTGGCATCCACCGCCGTGCGCATCCAGGTATAGGCGTCGTCGCTGCGAGTAGTGAGCATGGCTTCTTCCACGGTGAGCTGCAGTTTCACCGGACGTTGCGCCTTCCAAGCGCAGGCCGCTACTAAGGGCTCGATCTTGGTGTATGACTTGCTGCCATAGCCGCCGCCGACAAAAGGGACGATCAAGCGCACCGCGCTGACCGGGAGATTGAAGACGGATTTCAAATCGTGGCGCACCATGAACGGGTGCTGAGCCGAAGAATAAATGGTCACCCCCTGATCGTTGACTTCGGCGATGGCGACGTAGGGCTCCATGGCATAGGCGTAGGTCATTGGGAAGTAGTAGTCGCCCTCCACCACGGCGGCGGCTTCTTTGAACGCCTTGTCGACGTCGCCCCATTGGATTTTGTGGCTTTGGCAGATGTTCGTGCCTTTCCCAGCGGTCACCTCGCCTTCAAAGCCACGTAGGGCGCCCGCTTCGAACTGGCGCTCATGCAACAGCGGCGCGTCTTTCGCTAGAGCTTCCTGCGGTGTAAAGACAGCTTTCAACTCTTCATACTTGACGTCGATGAACTCCAACGCTTCAAACGCCGTCCGTTCATCCACCGCCACGACCGCCGCCACCGGTTCTCCGGCATAACGCACCTTGTCGATGGCCAGCAGCGGGTGATCTTTGACGGCGTGACCGTAGTAAGGATTGAGACCTTCAAGGTCATAACCCGTCACGATGCAATAAACTCCGGGACGTGATTCCGCCCGCGATTTATCGATGGAAATGATTTTCGCGTGCGCATAGGGGCTGCGCAGCACTTTGGCATAGGCCATGCCAATGAGCTTAAGGTCAGCGACGTATTGGGCTTTGCCCGTGACTTTCACCCGGCCGTCGCGACGGGGCAACGAGTGATTGACGACGTGAAAGTCAGTTTTCCTTTCGACAGTCACTTCTTAGTCTCCTTCGCCATCACGTCGGCGGCCCGCTGAATCGCGGCGACGATCGGCACATAGCCGGTGCAACGGCAGATGTTGCCATCCATGTGATGAATAATCTCTTCGCGCGTCGGTTTCGGATTCTCGTCTAGCAATGCCTTTGCCGACATGATCATGCCGGGTGTGCAGTAGCCGCACTGGAAAGCAAACTCGTCGATGAAGGCTTGCTGCAGTGGATGGAGCGTGCCGTCGAATTTTTCCAGCCCTTCGATGGTCGTGACGCTTTTACCGCCCGCTTCATAGGCTAAATAGGTACAGGCACTGACTGGCACACCATCCACCAACACAGTGCAGGCGCCGCAAACCTGAACTTCGCAGGAAACTTTGGTGCCGTTGAGATTCAGCGTGTTACGTAGAACCTCGGCGAGAGTTTCCTGTGGTTCGCAATCGACCTCCCGTGATCCTCCGTTCAAAGTAAATTGGAGCTTCAATAACTTCTCCTGGAAACGGTTTCTAGTTTCTGGTTGGAAAACTGAAAATCCGCAACTCGCGACCGGAACTATCCTTTAGTTATTGTATCGCGGCAGAATACTTTCCGCCCAGAGATCCATTTGGCGCTGCAGGCTATCCATGGTCGGATAAATTATCTTGAGCTCAAAGTGCTGCACGCCGTTCTCGATAAATTCATCGATGCGCCGGCGCACGTCGTCCACCGAGCCAAAAATATGGCGATCGAGAGCGAATTGCATGCTATCGATGTCGCGTTCGTAGCTTTCGCTGCTGGTCTTCAAGGTCGGCATAGCGAGATTCAGACCTTCGTCACGGGTCCTTGCGATGGTTGCGAGTTTTTCGACGGCAATCGTGATCTTCGATGGATCACGGCCATTATCCCGCGCGGTTTGTGCCAAGATGTCGCAGCCGACCTTCATTTCCTTCGGTGAAAGCCAGCCGGGTATCCAGCCTTCGCCGTATTTTCCCGCGCGCTTAGCGGCGAGCTTCATCCAGCCGCCCACCCAAACAGGCGGATGAGGTTTCTGAACGGGCTTTGGATAAACTTCCGCGTTTTTAAACTCGATGAAATCGCCTTTATAGGACGCCAAAGGCTGGGTCCAAACAACCTTCATCGCTTGAATATATTCATCGGCGCGGTCACCGCGTCTTTCATAGGGAACGCCGAACACGCCGAATTCATCCGATTCGCGGGTCGCCTTGGAACCCAGGCCGACGCCGACCAGCAAGCGGCCGTTGGCCAGGTGATCTAACGTCGAGTACTGTTTCGCGGCGTAAATCGGATTGCGGCAAGGCATGACCAAACAAGCCACGCCGAGGACAATTTTTTTCGTTTCCGCTGCCAGATATGACAGGATCGTGGTGGCTTCGAAGAAATTAGCCTCCTGTGAATCAGTGATCGCTTCGAAGGCACCGGAAGAGATGTGATGGCGGTGCATTTCCGTGCTCCAGACTACGTGGTCGTGAACCCATATGGCATCGAATCCTAATTCTTCCGCTGACTTGGCGGCGTTGACGATGTTTTCTATACTGGAGAGCGGACCGGAGTTCGGCACTCTCACCCCAAAAGAAATCCTGTTCATTACTAGCTCCTATCTCTTTTCCGTGATTTCAACCTTGTAGTATTTGAGATGGCGGTTGTACCAGTCGATCACATTCGCCGCGACATCGTCGAAATAATCATTATAAATACCGTAGTGGGTCGTCTTCTTATACAAAACCAGCTTTTTAGGTTCGCCCGCCTTATCGTATAAATCAAACGATTGTTGCTCAGGAGTGACGGCGTCGCCTTCCACGGCGATGAACAACGCCCCGCGCGGTGAAATCTTATGGACGACATCGATGGGGCTGTACTCGAGAATCGCTTCGGCGCAGGCAAGCGGCATGGCATCGGGGATCTTGGATTCCACTTCTTTTTTAATGGTGGTCGCTTTACGCTCCGGGGTAGCGACCATGATCTCTTCGCGGGCACTGACGATGTCGCCGACGCCAGTGAGAACCCTTTTTTTGCGGTCCTCCTCAAGCCGCTTCAAATAGTCGACCCACTCGTACTCGCGTCGCATCGAGTGCAGCCACGCGCGGCCGCTGCTGACGCCGAGATAGCTAACGCAACACTTAACACGAGAATCGATGGCGGCAACATAGACAGCATTGCCGCCGCCGGTCCCGCCGGAGCCGTAGGTGGCTATGCGGTCGGGATCGATTTCCGAGCGGGTCTGCGTGTAGGTGATGGCGCTGCGGATATCTTCTGCTTGCCACTTTGGCATGACCCAGCCGCGTTCGTTTCCCTCGCTGTCGCCCCAGCCGCGATAGTCGAAGCAGAGACAGGCATAGCCTGCCTCACAGAGTTTCTCGAACATCATGATGTAGTGTTTGGCGTCTTTGAGTCCGAGAAAACCGGGTCCCTGAACGATTCCGGGATAAGGCTTGCCCCGATCAGAATCCGGCAGATAGAGCACCCCTGAGAGCTTGATGCCTTCGCTGTAAAAGTCTACTTTCTCTGTTCGCATATCAGCTCCTAAGACCGTTCAATCGCTTCGCTTTGAACTTTTACTACGCTCTCACCGCCGGCAAAACTTCCTGCCCCAACAGGTCGATCTGCTGGTACCAGTCGGCATAGCGGAAGCGCAGGTCGAATACGATATGATTAAGACCGGCCTCTTCATATCGTTTGGTATCGCGAGCGATATCCGCTGGAGTTCCCGCCATGAGCAGTCCTTCTATGTCCTCGACCGTGGAGAAGGTGCCAGATTTCGGTCTCACCCAAGTTTTCTTGGCGGGGGTGTTGCCTTCGTTGATCAGACCCTTGACGTTAACCTTGCTGAGCGCGACGTCTCTGTTCTTATCGATGCTCGTGATCGGAATCGCGCCGGTGGTGACCATGGGTCGCCCTGCCAGTTTGCATTGCTCTTCGAGATATTTGACCATCTTATTAAAAGTCGCCGTGGGAATTCGGCCCGGCATCCAGCCGTCGCAATAATCCGCCGCGCGACGGACAGAGGCCGGTGTGCCGCCGCCATACCAGATCGGAATCTTATTCTTCGGCGTCGGCTTTAACTCCACGTCTTTGAAATCGTAGTAGTCATCCTTGTAAGTAATTTTTTCCCCAGCCCAGAACCGCCGGCAGAGCTGAGCGTTGACTTTTGCAATGTTGGCGCGATCCTGCAAAGTTACTTTTTTATATCCCGCCGCTTCGAATTCATGGGGGAAAGTACCGAGTCCGAGACCCATGATGAGGTTGTCGCACATCGTACTCAACCCGGCCATCGCTTGTGCCAAATGAATCGGGTGCCGATGCGCGATCACCGTACCGGTGCCGAGAATCAGTTTCTTGCACACCGACGAGACCGCCGCGAGTATCAGCAACCCCTCGATGTGACTGTTATCTTCGCCCTCCATGCCGTGGGGTTCAAAAACCAGGTGGTCTCTGACCCACACCGAGTCGAAACCGTAAGCCTCGGCCTTTTTCGATCCTTCAATACAGAGTTCAGTGGAAGCGTACTCACAAAAGTGTGGCAGCAGTAATCCAAATTTTAATTTCGTCGCCATAGGTAAAACTCCTTTCCTAGAAAATGAACTTATGGCCCTTGTCCCTCCAATAATCTATCGAGGTCAGTTAACGCTTTGATTGAGTCACCCTTCTTCGCCCAACTGACTGCAATCGCCAAGGCATTGATCAGCGAAAAGGCCGGCGTTAGCGAATTGACGGTCGTGTGCAGTCCCCTTTTTGCGTAAAGACAAACGTCCGCGGCCCGAGCGATGGGCGAAGTAGGAAAGTCCGTAATGCCCAAGATGGGCGCTCCGACTTTCTTGGCGTGCTGCAACGCCGTCTGAACCTCTCTCGGCACTTGCAGAAAGTCGATAGCGATCAGCACATCGGCCGCATCCATAAATGCGAGTTGCTCCAACAGCGAAGTCCCGCCGGTGAGAAAGATCCAGTGCGCTTCCTTTTTGACGCGCACGAGGCGGAAATGGAGAAGATAGGCAAGCGCCATAGAAGCGTTGAGACCGATGAGGAATACCTTGCGCGCTTGCAAGATAATCTCCACGGCCTTGTGGAAATCCGGGAACGAAGCCGCTTGAAGGGTTTCTTCGAGGAGTTGGATGTCGCGCTTGATCAGCTTGGCAAATATGTTCTCGTCGTTATCCAGCTCCGCGAAGGTTTCCTCCATTCGGTCGGCGGCGCGCAGTTTGCGGCGCATCTCCTGCTGGATGTCTCGCCTGAACTCCGGGAACCCTTTGTAACCCAGGCTCTTGGCGAAGCGCACTACGGTCGCCTTACTGACCCCTACGGCTCTGGCGAGATCGCCTACATTGGAGAGCAAAAGAGCGGAGCTGTCGGTTTGCAAGTAATGGCCAAGGCGCTTTTGTGCGCCGTTGAGCGAGTTGACCTTGGTTAAGATCTGTCGAAGAGCGGGCATGAAACTTTCGTTTCACCTATCGCAGCGAAACTTTCTTGTCAAGACAGTTGACAGGTTTTTTCGCCCGCGATAGTTTGCCATAAGTTGTATACACAAAGGGGGGTCACATGGCAGGACCAGTAAAAGAATTTGAGGTTCATCCCTATGTTCAGTTCATGATGGACAAATACAGTCCCTACAAGAAGTGGATCGAGTCCGAAGGTGTGCCGATCATCGGCGGGGCTTTCGTGCAGGACGTGCGCACGGAAAAGCTCGAGTATTGGAAACGCAAGGATTGCAAGGGAGCCATTTGTACTTTCTCCGATCAGATGGTGGCAGACGCTTATATCGCCGAGATCGACCCCGGCAAGAGCACCAAGCCCCAACGCCAGCTCTACGAAGAGATCATCACCGTAGCCACGGGACGCGGCGCAACGACGATTTGGTATGAGGGCACGCCGAAGCGGACCTTTGAATGGGAAAGAGGTTCGACCTTCGCCATTCCGCTCAATGCGTGGCACCAGCACTTCAATGCCAGCGGTACGGAACCGTGTCGCTATTTCGCTCTTACCAGCCAGCCGGTTTCATTTGAGCTCTTCCGCGATCCCGAGTTCATCTACAACACAAATTATATGTTCAAAGACCGCTTCGATCCCGGCGATACGGAGTTTTTCTCCAAAGAGGGAAAATATTTCACCGAATATTACGGCGGGATTTTGCACTCGAACTTCATCCCCGATATCCGCAAGATCAACCTCGTGCCGCGGGAGAAGCGGGGCAAAGGAACGCGAAACATGTATATCCACATGTCCGGCAGCGCCATGCTCGCCCACGTCTCGCAATTTCCCGTGGGCCGCTACAAAAAAGCCCACCGCCATGGTCCCGGCGCCCATGTCTTCTTGCTCGACTCCACCGGCTATACCTTGATGTGGAACGAAGGGGAAGAACCGGAACGCTACGACTGGCACGAAGGAACCTGCATCTCGCCGCCGGCGGGCACGTGGCACCAGCACTACAACACCGGCAATCAGCCTTGTAAATTCGTCGCCCTCCACGCCAACACTGCGGTGCAGAAAGAGGAAAAAGGCGTGGAGCAGATCGAGTTCGAGGATGAAGATGATTCGATGCGGAGAATGTACGAAGAAGAGTGCGCCAAAAACGGCGTCAAGGCGGATATGGGATAAAACCTTTCCCGGGAGAGGCGCAAATATGGCATACCCGAGTTAGACTCCTTGGAATTTGATCATAGACATCACACGCAGGTCAGACGAGTCGTGCTTGACAAGCAAATCGAGTTGCTACAACCTGCTTGATGAGAGGCAAAGGAAAACGTCGCTGTGTCTACTTTCACACAAAGTATCCCTCACGGTAAGATCGTCCTCACCTATGACGACTACTGTCTCTTGCCCAATGACCGCAACCGTTACGAGATCCTCGATGGAGAGCTTTCCGTGACGCCCGCACCTCGTACTCAACACCAGCGGACCTCCAGTCACCTCCACGTCATTCTTGCCAATCACGTTCGTGTCCGCCGCCTGGGCGACATCTATGCAGCGCCTACCGACGTGATTCTTGCTCCGACGACCGTCGTCCAACCTGATCTCATTTATGTTGGTAACGATCGCCGGCACATGGTTACCGAACGCGCCATTGAAGGTGCACCAACTCTTCTCATCGAGATTCTCTCACCGACAACTCACCAGACAGACCGGGTGACCAAGGCCCAGCTCTTTGCTAGGTATCAGGTTCCTCATTACTGGCTCATAGATCCGGATCAGCGGACAGTCGAGGCGTACGAGTTAGCCAGAGACCGCTACGACTTGGTTGCTAGCGCCCGAGACGCCGAAGTGTTTGCTCCCTCGCTTTTCCCCGGTCTTTCCATTCAACTCTCTGATCTTTGGGCGTGAGCTTAAACGCCTGTCGCCTAAGGCTACCGCTATCGGATCACTTTATCCGCTCTTGCCAGCACGTTGGGCGGAATCGCCAGGCCGATTTGCTTGGCCGCTTTCAGATTGATGATGAACTCGAACTTCGTCGGTTGCTCAACAGGCAGCTCCGCGGGATTTGCGCCTTTGAGGATCTTGTCCACGTAAGTCGCAGCGCGCCGGAGCAGGTCGGTAGGGTTCACGCCGTAGTTCATAAGCCCGCCAGCTTCCACCGAAAGGCGAGAATCGTATACTACCGGGAGCCGGCTCTTTACCGCGAGTTCCGCAATCTCTTTTCGTTGAAAATTGGTCACGGACATTGAGATCATCATAAGGACTGCATCAGCCCGCGCCTTAACTGCACCTCGGAATCCGGTCTCAACATCCTTTGAACTTAGAACGTCTAGGTATTGAAGCTTCACTCCTAACGCGCCTGCAGCGAGCTCGACCTCTTTTAACTCTTGCGCGTTGACCGGGCTGGTCGAAGTCCCGAAGACGGCCACGCGGGAGAGTTTGGGAACGATCTCCTTCAAGAGTTCCAGTCGCTTTCCGCTGATCTCCGGGGAAAGGGTTGACAATCCAGTGATGTTGCCACCAGGTCGCGCAAGGCTGGCGACGAGTCCGGTTCCAACAGGATCGCTATCCTGCGTCATGACAATCGGAATCGTCGAAGTCGCTTCTTTGGCCCGGCGGGTTGCTGATGAACCCCCTGAGACGATCACGTCCACCTTGAGACGCATGAGCTCAGCCGCAAGCGCGGGGAGGCGATCGACTTTTCCCTCTGCGTATCGCCACTCGATGACAATGTTTTTCCCCTCTACGTACCCAAGCTCGCGCAGACCCTGCCGGAATGCCTCGATGCGGTCCGCCATATCGGAAAGGGAGGAAACACTTAGGTATCCTATCCGGGGCACCTTCACCGGCTGCTGCGCCTCGGCAAAGTGGCTGGAGGCCAAAATGGCATTTGCAAGTAGGAGAGCGAGAAATTTTGGACTGCATTGATCTCCTCTAAACAAGGAACCCCGACCGGACGGTCAAGCTAAGAAGTACACGTCAACCGGTGCCGAACCTGGTCTGGCTGGGAGTCCCGGGAGCATTTCGCTTATTTCACCACCCGCTATGAGCTGTCAAGCTACCTTCTAACCCGCATTTCTCACAATGGGATTATATCGAGGGCTGCAAGCGCAGAGAATACTTTCACCTCGATGATCTGGGGAGATCAGCATTA